>Ga0316620_10000042_pt1 | contig 55161 bp, 45 predicted proteins | sample OWC_Aug_M1_C1_D5_FD_207651 | JGI IMG/M metagenome (GOLD analysis project Ga0316620, IMG submission 207651) | Wetland soil microbial communities from Old Woman Creek delta, Ohio, United States - OWC_Aug_M1_C1_D5_B | ecosystem: Environmental > Terrestrial > Soil > Wetlands | place: USA: Ohio...
GCCGTCTACTATGTCGTGCGCGCGCAGAATTCCGAATCGATCCCCGCCAGTTCAGGGGTACTGCGTCCCATTCGCATCACGACCCCGGAAAAGAGCGTGGTCGATGCCCGGTTTCCGGCTGCGGTCGCGGCGGGGAATGTTGAGACCTCCCAGCGCATCGTCGATGTCCTGCTGAAAGCCTTTGGCATGGCGATTCCGGAGCGTATTCCGGCGGCCAGCAGCGGGACCATGAATAACCTCACTCTCGGCGGGATCAATCCCCGGGACGGACAGGTGTTTTCCTACTACGAGACCATCGGCGGCGGCATGGGTGCCTGTGCCTTCCAGGACGGCAATCATGGCATCCACACTCACATGACAAACTCGCTCAACACCCCCGTGGAGGCGCTCGAGTACGCCTTCCCCTTCCGGGTTCGCCGATATTCACTGCGCCCGAATACCGGCGGGCGCGGCGCGCATAACGGGGGGGACGGCATTGTGCGCGAGATCGAGGTTCTCACCGGCGCCGACGCCACCATTCTCTCCGACCGCCGGCGGTCCCGCCCGTACGGTCTCATGGGCGGCGGGCAGGGCAGGCCGGGCCGGACCACGCTGTTGGTCGGGAATCGCAGGAGACGCATACCCTCCAAGTGCCGTTTCCAGGTGCCCTGTGGCGGGCGCATCATCGTCGAAACCCCCGGCGGAGGCGGCTGGGGGAAGCGGCGCCCGGGCAGGAAAATATGATCGTGCTGGAATCCGTGCAATTGCGGGAAATCCACCTGCCCCTCGTCCATTATTTTGAGACCAGCTTTGGACGCACGGACAATCGCAGGATCATCCTGGTTACCGTCAAAACGCGCGACGGCGTCGGCTATGGCGAGTGCACGGCGGGAGAGGAACCCGATTACAGTTGTGAGACGACTGAAACCGCCTGGCACATGCTGGCGGACTTTATCATTCCAAACCTCCTGGGGAAAGAACTGCCGGACGCACGGTCCGTGGATGGGGCCCTGCGCGCCATACGCGGCAACCGCATGGCAAAGGCGACGCTCGAGACCGCAGTCTGGGACCTGGAGGCCAGACTTCTGGGAATCCCGCTGAGCCGCCACCTGGGCGGCACCCGCAGGCACATCCCCTGCGGCGTCTCCATAGGCATTCAGCCCGGTATCGACGCCCTGCTGAAAAAGGTGGGCCGGGAACTGGCTGCGGGATATCGCCGGATCAAGATCAAGATCAAACCGGGATGGGAACTGGACCCTATCCGCTGCCTGCGCGAAGCGTTCCCGGACATTCCGCTCATGGCGGATGCCAATTCAGCATTCCGCCTCTCCGACCTGCCCCTGCTCCGCAGGCTCGATCAGTTCAACCTCATGATGCTGGAGCAACCCCTGGACGATGATGATATCGTCGACCACGCGGCCCTGCAAAAAGAACTCGCAACCCCCATCTGCCTCGACGAATCGATCCATAGCGCCGAGGACGCACGCAAAGCCGTCGAGATGGGGAGCTGCCGCATCATTAACGTCAAGCTCGGCCGCGTCGGCGGGTACAGCGAGGTGCTGAAGATCAATGACTATTGCGGGCGCAACGGAATACCGATCTGGTGTGGGGGGATGCTGGAAAGCGGGGTTGGCAGGGCGCACAATATCGCCATGTCCAGTCTCTCCGCCTTCTCTTTGCCCGGCGATGTTTCGGCCAGCAAACGGTATTATGCCGAGGACACCGTGCACCCGCCGGTGGTTGTCACTCCGGATGGGACCATTGAACTGCCGGAGAGACCCGGCATCGGGTATGATCTGGACTGGGAAAGGATTCAGCGGGCTTCGGTGCGGACGCGTGACTTCTATCGGCAGGAGGAACAGAGATGACGGATCGCATGATCGGAGTCCTGGGGGGCATGGGCCCGGAAGCCACGGCGGACTTTTACCGTGAGATCATCCGCCTGACCCCGGCGACGACCGATCAGGAACACGTGCCGGTCGTTATTTATGCAGATCCCCGGGTCCCGGAGCGCACCCGCGCCATCCTCCAGAGTGGCGAGGATCCCGTTCCCTTCCTGATCAAAGGCGCCGTGGCCCTCGAACGGGCCGGGGCCGGTATTCTGGCCATCCCCTGCAACACCGCGCACTATTTTTTGTCCCGTCTCAGGCCGGAGGTCACCATCCCGATCCTGGATATGATCGAAGAAACGTACGAGAGCATTCGTGCCCGCGCCGGGGACGTCCGTCGCGCGGGGCTGCTGGCGACCAGGGGCACCATCGGCAGCGGAGTCTACGGCAAAGCCTTCGCCCGCCACGGTGTGGAAATCGTCGTGCCGGAGGCATCGGACCAGGAGCGCCTGCAGCAGGCCATTTTCCAGATCAAAGCCGGCACCTACGATCGAGCTCGGCAGGACGTCTTCGAACAGATCGGCTCCACCCTGGTTGCTGCGGGAGCAGGTGTGGTGATCCTGGGATGTACTGAGATCCCCCTGGGATTTGATGCCGGCAGAGTGGACTACCCTGTCATCAATGCGACGCGCGTCCTGGCGCAGGCGGCTGTCGATTGGGCCCTGGGGAAGAGGGCATGAGCCTGCCCCGCTGCCTCTTCCTCGACATCGGCCAGGTCCTGGTCCGCCTGGACTACCAGCCGTTGGCCGGAAAGATGCGGGCCCTTGCCGGCATCGAGCCGGCACAGCTCCAGGCCCTTCTGACCGCAGAAAATCTGGTCCAGCGATATGAGACCGGCAAGGTCACAGAGGCAGAATTCCATGAAGAAGTGTGCCGCCGCATCGGCGCCGGGATCCCGCAGGACGCGTTTTTCGAGGCGTGGTACTCCATTTTCGGGCCGTCCCTGATTCCGGATGCCTGTCTGGCGACCCTGGCGCAGAGGGTTCCCCTGTGGGCGCTGTCCAACACCAACCGGCTGCACTTCGAATACATGATGCGCCGGTACGATCTTTTCCGCCATTTCGCGGGGTTCGTGCTATCTCATGAAGTGGGGTTCCTGAAGCCCGATGAGAGGATTTTCCGCATCGCACTGGCAAAGGTCCGGGCAAGCGCGCAGGAAGTCCTGTTTGTGGACGACCAGGAAACCAACGTCAGTGCCGCACAGGCTCTGGGAATCGACGCTTTCCGTTTTGTGAACTCTGATCAGTTTGCCGCCGAATTGCAGGCCAGGGGCGTTCTCTAGATACAACAGCCAGGATCACCGGACGATCGGCACTACCGGCACGGCAGTCATGGTCGAGCCGGTCAGCCTCAACGCGACTGCCGGTACGGGAAACGCAGATCGCACCTCGAGCGTGCCGGTGCCTGAAAAGACAGGAAAGAGCTGATCGGCGCCCGAGATCAACGACGCGTTGTGCTTGCCTGCCTCGAGTGGGCCGGGAGTGCTCTCCAGGGGTGGGCCGGATTGCGAATCGGGGCGCAGCAGATAGCTGAGCCCTGATGGCTGCCCGTTGACGTTGGCCAGCGCGACCCCGGTGTTGTAGCCGCCGTCGGATTGTGCAAACACCAGGAAGTCCTCGGATGGCTGTGCGGGAGGTACGGCTGCTTCTGTCAAGAGCCTGGCAGCAGCGTCGAACTGGGAGAAGATCAGCACGCCGCCGACCCCGTGATTGGCGGTCAGGACGGCGTATCCCGTCATCAGGAGTTCCGTGGGAAGCGATTCCAGGAACAGGGTGCCCTGAGGGCGAATGTCGAAGGTGAAGGTCGATCCGCTCGGCGCCGAACCGAGACCGATCTCCATCGGGCTGCCGTCGGAGCGCGTAAATCGTATCGTGCCGGAGATGGCGAAATACCCGGGATTGACGAGGATGATGGTCGAGCGATAGGAAGCAGTTGCCGGCCCGACCACCACCTGCGGGAAGTAGATGGTTGCGGGCTGAAAGCTCTGATCGAGAGCGACCGCCGGCAATGTGGTCATGGTACGGTCCGAAATGCGCAGGGCCACGCTGGGAATGGGCACGTCGGCCAGCACCTGCAGGCTGCCCCGGAAGTTCCTGATAGCGGGGAACAACTGGCCGAGACCGCTGACATATATAGCCCTCTGGTTTCCCGCGGCAAGCGTGAGACTCTGCGTGGCCACCAGGTTGCCTGACAAGTCGACAAGCTTCAGGGCGATATTGATGTCGCGTGCGCTATCCGGATTGGCGACGGCCACCCCCGTGTTAAAGTCCCCCGTAATATCCACCGGGAAGGCGAAGAAATCCATCGGGGCGGCTGCCGCGACCGCCGCTTCGGTGATCAAGGCGCCGCTATCCGCATATTCCGAGAAGATGGCGTTGCCTCCTATCGTGCCGTTGACCCGGACCCTGGCATATCCAGAAGTGCCAAGCCCGGCGCCATCGCTCTTGAACACAAAGTCGGCTTTCGGGGGGATGCGGAACCAGACGGTGCTTGCCCCGCCCCCCGCCGACTGCAAAACCTCCATCGGAGTGCTATCCGACTTGAAGAACGACAGGCTCCCTGAAATCTCCGTGCTGTTCGGATTCACCAGAATCACACTGGTCGCGAAATAGACCGAGCCGAATGCTCCATTGGCGATTTGCGGGAAGTAGAGGTCAGACAGCAACTGGAGCCGGAGCCGGTAGTGACCGATGAGGCCGTTGGCACTGCTGACATAAGGGTCCGCCGCAAAGACGGCATCGTCCAGAATTGAGGCGTAGTGCTTGTCCGGGGCCGCCGTGACGCCAATGAAAAAGCGGCCGTCATGCGGGAGGTCGAAGATCAGCACCGGATCATCCGGGAAGCCGTTTTCGGGATCTGCCCCCGGCGCCGCTTCTCCCAGGAGATGGCCGCTTTCGTCGAATAATCCGACGCGCGGGACCAGGATCATCGGCCAGTCCGGGTGGGACTGCGGCTCGAGAGATTCGATGTCGACACTGATCTTTTCCCCTGCATGACCGTGGAAGCTGAACCAGTCAATATCGCCGAGGTAGGTCAGATCGGCGTTGTTGCTGTCAAACGGCAGGCTGACCGGAGCCGCTGTGGCGCGGGTGTCGTTAGGCTCGTGAGCGTCCATCCCGAACATCCAATAGGTCTGCGGGAAAGCCCACAAGGCGTAGGTTCCGGAAGACGCTCCCTCCGGCAGGTGCTTGAACTGTGCCCTGGAACAGACGGAAACGTAATAGGTCCCCGTTGCCGGGATCTTGATGTAAAGGATCGGATCGACGGCCGGGCCTACTCTGCTCAGATTTACTTCCCGGTCGTTGTAGGCAAGGAGTTTGCCGGTGCTGTCATAAAAGGCGAGGATTGGTTCGAGCGTGGAGGTGGCATGCACCCAGACGACAATTTCGGAGTCTGCCTCGCCGGTGAACTTGTAGTAGTCTATGTCCTGGGACGGACTGACCTCGCCATAGACGCTGTTTACCGGGAGAACCAGCAGCAGGGCCTGTGCCAGTGTGTTGTTCGGCTCCTTTTCCGAAGATTGAGCCCTGGACAATTCCGGGATTGCCAGCGTCAGCAGCAAGGCCGCCGGCAAACCCAGCCGGCACAGGCAACGAATCGGCTTCCACATAACTGCACCTCCCCGGCTACCGGACCTCGAGGAACAACCGGTTGGATGTACCGCCATTGTCCGGATTCTGCACCACCACCGGAATCTTGCCCGCATTGCGGATCAGTGTCGCGGGAACCTCCGCCCTTAACTGCCGGTCGGTCACCGCGCTGGTGACCAGGGGCAGGTAGTTGAAGAGGATGACCGATCCGGGCTTGAAGTTGGTCCCGTTCACGGTCAACGTGAAGGAGGGGCCGCCTGCTGCCACCGTCTTCGGACTGAGTGAGGTCAGGAACGGATTGGCGGCGAACGATCCTTCCGTGATGAAGAAGCTTCCGGGATTGGAAATGCCACCGCCGGGACCCGGATTGGCCACCTCGACAACCCACTCACCCAACGAATCGGGATAGAGCACCTCAACCCAAACGAAAAGCTGGCTGCTGCTGACCACGTCGACGTAGGAAGCGGAGAATTCAGGCAGCGGATCCGTCCCCGCCTGGTAAATGCGCACAAGAGTCTCGGGCCCGAAATTCGTGCCTTCCACCAGCACAGGCATCCAGAATTTAAAAGGCACATTCTGCAGAACGGCGGATCCCGGCTGGACTGCCGAAATCGTGGGCTGAAGCCCGTCCACGCGCAAATACACAGCCTGATAGTTGGTCAAGGCCGGATCAGGGTTCTTGACTTCGATCTTAGCATAGCCGGCCCTGAGCAACAGCTCGGCCGGGATTTTGGCAAACAGATGAACGGACAGACAATAGGCGCTGTCTTCGCAGTAGGTCGTGACCAGCGGCGTTTCGTTGAATACCACGACGGCGCCGCGGCGGAATCCATAGCCCATGACGTCGATGTTCAGCGCTCCTGCGCCGGGCTCCAGCCGGACGGTGGTTTGCGCCGGCGAGACCGCCTCCACGCCCGGCGGAGGATAGTAGACGGGCAGGAGCTGAGAATTGGACTCACTCGTGCTAAGGGAGGGATTCTGTACCGTCACCAGGTAGTATCCGCCCCTTTCGAAATATATCGACGGCAGGTAGGCCGTGAGCCTCTTGTCACTGATGAAATTCACCTGAATGCCGTCACTCCGGCCGTCAACCTTTACAATGGCTCCCTGCCGGAATCGCGAACCTACTAACGCGATGAACCTTCCGAGCCCTCCCTCCAGAATGGGATCCGGGATTTCCAGAGCATCCAGAACCGGCGTGTCGAACGGAGCTACCGACAGGAACTTGACATTCGATTCCGCGTTGGCGGGATACGGATTCAGGACCGTTACCGGGTAGTTGCCGGCACGCTCAAAATAGCTCGCCGGCAGGTAAGCCCGGATCGCGGTGTCACTGATGACGTCGGCCAGAATGCCGTCACTCCTGCCGTTGACTTTTACGATCGCCCCCTGCAGGAATCCCGCCCCTTCCAGCGAGATGTTCTGTCCTGGAGAGGTCTCGGTGATGATTCCCGCGGTGATCACCTTGGTCAAGACCGGCTTGTCCTGGTACACGATCAGGGGAAAAGCCTGGCTCACGCGGCGTGTTGCGGGATCATCGCCGTTGGTTATCGCCACGACATTGAAAATTGCGGGAATCGCGGTCAGGGAGGCCGGCAGCACGGCTTCCAGCCGCGTGGAATTCGCGTACCGGGTATTCAAGGGTGTCGCACCGGCGAAGACCACAGATGTGGGATTGAAACCCGCTCCGTTGACGATCAGGTCCGTGTCGGGGCTTCCCACCAGCAGGGAGGAGGGTATCACCAAGATTGCATTGTCGGCCGTATACGCCACAAAGTCCTGGCGCTTGCTTACATCCCTGATTTCGATCGTAACGGACTCCGGCTGGAATCGCAGACCCGGCTCGTCGACGGCGACGGAGTACTCTCCGGCCTGAAGACCCGTGAAGGCATAGTTGCCGTTCTCGTCGGAAGTCGCCGTCTTGGTCGCGGTTCCCGCAAGCACAACGCGGAAGCCCGGCTGGGGCGTGTCGTTCACGAACAGGCTGCCCGTGATGGCAAAGGCGGCCAGCGGAGCAGGGAAGAACAAGGTATCCTGGGGCTTGATGCTCGAAGCTGTACTTCCCGAATCGCTCCAGATCGTGGCGGAGGCGAACAGGACCATGTCGCCCTTGGCATGAAGCACTCCGATGAAGTCGTTCTCCATTTCGGGGAAGAGCTGGTTGACGGGAAGCGACACTCTCTGGTTCGGGCTCAGGGTTACCCGGGCCGCTGCGAGCGTGACCCCATCCTGGCCGACGGCTTGCACATCGACATTGCCGGCAAATGTCGCGGGATTCACCAGGGTCAGCTCGGTGTAGCTGCCGTATCCCTGAACCACGTGCGGGAAGACGATCTCCGGCTTGGGAGCTTTCTGCAGCGGTATGGCTGAGAGTGACGCAGTACCATGGAGGCCGAAGACCAGCGCCCCCGTGACTCTTCCTGAAGCCTGGACCAGCAGCCATCCCTCCTGCTCGCCCTCGGCGAGGGCCGGGATGAGGCTCTGAAGCGGAGTCCGCACGCCGCCCTCGGCATTCAGGTTGAGCGTCCGGGTCCCCAACACACTGCCGTTGTTTGCGAGTGCGCTCACCGTAACGCTGGTGGCCGCAGGCTCGACATTCACCAGCGCCAGCGTGGAGTCGTACCTTCCTCCCGTGCGGAAGTAGGGGATGGCGCCCGTGGTCGTCGTCTCCGTCAGCGGCACAGCGTTCAGCGCCGCCACGTCGAGGTAACCTTCCGGAGATGCAACGGAGGACATGCCGAGGAACAGGCTGGTGCCGGCCACGGATTGCGCCACCGAGAGCACGTTCCGCGCTTTTGAAAGGGCAGTCAGGTGCGATGCGCCGCTGAAATCAGTCCCCACGGGGAAGACGCTGTTCGCCAGGTTGCGATACAGGCCGCCGCCGGGGACGTTGACGGTGGCAGTGCCCAGGAGATGCCCATCCAGGTGCCACAGCTTTAACTCGACGGCGGTCTCGCGCGCATTCGGGTTGAAAAGGTCGATTTCGGCGATCCCCTCGGTGCTGTTGGGGATCACGGGGAATACCAGAGTCGTCGAATCCTGCGTCGCATCGCTGCCGTCAAGGAAGGTTGCGAGCCCATCGAACGTCTGGTAATAGGCAACCAAGCCGGGCAGAGGGCTGGAGATTTCCAGAGAGGCATCGATGTCCGCATACGCGCCGAACATCTCACTGGCCATTCTGGCGATCTGGCCGCGCGCCGGAATGGTCAGTGTCGCCGGATTGACGACATCGGTTACCAGGCTGCCGTCGTAGGACCGCAGGGTCAACGTCACCGTTGCCGCCCTGAGGTTCGGGTTGAAAATGGCAATCCCGGTGTCTTCATCCATGTAGGATACGAAGCGCGGGAAGAAGAACTGGGAAGCGGGAGCGGTTTGTGCCTGCGCCACAGCGGGCCAGGCGAGGATACCCAGACACAGGATCAGGGTCCAAATGCGACTGTGTACCACGAGTGATCTTTTCATCATAGTATAGCCTCAATCGTAGAGCGTAAGCCTGCCAAACCGCCGGCCGCAGTGCCGGACATCACGGATCACGCACCGCTTCAAAAGCGATACACAAAAGCGAACGATGCCTCGAAACGATGGAAAACCCCGCCGGCCGGGAACACGAGCGCGGACGGGTCATCAGAACTTTTGGGTATGCCGAATCTCGGCACCGGCGACATGAAATCACGGGCATCGACGCGCACGCCGATGTGCTCGCGCAACCGCACCGTGACGCCGCCGCCGGCGTTAAAGGCAAACACATTTTCCGATTGGAGTTTCCCCAGCCCGGCTTCCATTCCCGCATTGATGTCCTTGGACCCGACGACAGCAAAGATCGTCCCGACGCCGGCCGTCACATAGGGCAGCGCCTTTCTTTTGGCATCCAGGCTCAGCGGGTACCACAGGGCGTTGAAAGCGATTTCGTGCGACTGCACGGCGAACGGGAACTCGGTGTCGACGGTCCGGTTCACGATCTTTGTGGTGTATCGCCCGAAACTGTAAATGATGTCTTCACCCCAGTGTTTTCTGAAATCCGCGCCTACCCTGATTCCGCCCCGCACCGTGTTGTTGTACTCGTGTGCGCCCTCCAACGGAGGAGAGAATTGGGGCAGGCCAATGATGAATTCTTTGTCCAGGGGGAAGCTACCGGCGCCGAAAACCTCGACGCGATACTGTGTCTGTGCGAAAGCGGGGGCAACCAGCAAAAGCAAGATTGCCAACGAGGGGCTGAAGCGAGCAAATCTTTTCATTTCTACTCACCTTTCCACAAGGAAAGCGGTTTATTGGGGGGGTGCTGAAGGCCGGACCCACAGCGCCTTATCCTGGAGCCGGCCTCTCATCCGCCGCGGTCTTGGGCATTTTCCACATAACCCTATCGACGTGGCTCGGGCCTGCGCTTAGCAATATTTGCAGTGGCAGGCTGCCTTTCTTATTAACTGGTGGGGCAGGCGGTGAGCGAAGGTTTTTCCGTAAGGGTGCTGAAATCCTTCGGGGCGGATGCGGCGGAATTGCGGGTCAGCGCCCCGATTTCTTCGGAGCCGTGTTTTCCCGCTTGCCGCCCGGGGCGGGTGCATCGGTCGGGACGGCGTCGCCTTCGCGAACCGCCCGCCCGCGCAAGACCTGGGATATGGCCTCGAGTTTCTGCTGCTGCTCCGGGGAAAGCAGGTTCTTGACCTGCAGGCGCATCAGGAAGGTGGCACGTTCAATGTTGTGCCTTGCTTCCTGCATCCGGTCAAAAGCCCGGAGGGCGGCTGCTTCGTCGACATAGTCCCTGCCGAGCAGATCCGTGAATTCCAGCTGCCGTTTCTCCAGCTCGGACTTCCATGCCGCCAGGTTCTGGCGGTTCTGCAGCCAAAGGGATTCGATCCTGGCTTGCTGATCCCTGCTGAGGCGGAGTTGCAGCGCGAAACGCTTGTTGGCCCACCACTTCCCCGCAGGCAGGTCACGCCAGCCGCCCTGAGCGAATGCGCCCTGGGCAGCCAACAACGAGAAGAGACCCAACCAAACACAGCCGCGCGGCGTTTTCATGATATCTCCTTCCTCACGGTGTTGTCAGGCCGTCCCCTCTTGGTCTCGGGAGCCGGGCTTCCGGTTTCCTGCAGTGGGACGGGCCAGGAATCATAGACTGCAAGATAGTCCGCCTCCGAATGCCGGAGAATCCCTTGCAGTTCCTCAAGTAACTGCTCATCTGCGCGATCGCTGCCGACCGTTGCCCCGACCTGCAGTTCCGCGGAGGATGTATCACGGAAGACCCGGGGGATTCCTGTCAGCAACACCGCCGCAAGCAGGATGCCTGCCGCAAGCGCCATCCACTGCCAACGCATGTTGAACCGCCGGCTTTGCCGGGATCCTGCGGATACCGGCTCCTCATGAAGCCTCGACCGGAGGTTGGCCAGGAAATCAGCTGAAGGTTCAATTTGCGGATGGCAGGAGAGCGCCTCCCACGTGCGCTCGAGCTGCTTCTCCAGGCCGGCGCAGCCGCGGCACAGACGCATATGGTCCGACAGCGCGCGATCGGCCCGCGGGCTGAGGCCCCGCGATGCCTTCCGCGCCATGAGTCGACGGGCACGGTGACAGCGCATATCAGAAACTCCCTTTCTCGAGATATGGCAGAATCTGGTCACGCACGTGGAGTTTGCCGCGATGGATGTAGGTCTTCACCGCAGCCTCCGTGCAATTCATGATCTCCGCGATCTCGCGGTAGCTCAGATCCTCATAGCGCCGGAGTATCAAAGCCACCTTCTCCTTGCGAGGCAATGACCCGATCGCCCGCCGTATGATCCTGCCGAGCTCGGAGGTGATCAGGCGCCCTTCGGCATCCGGCGCCGGATCAGGCACTGCCTCCGCATCCGGAACCGTTCCCTCGCTTGCCCTTTTCTTAGGGTCCCCAAAAAACATACGACGCTTCCGGCTCGCTTCCTTGTAGCCCAAGTTGGTGGCAATCCGGTATATCCAGGCCGCAAATCGGGCTTGCGGCCGGTATTTATGACGCGACCGATGAATCCTTAAGAAAACCTCCTGTGCCAGCTCCTCAGCTTCGGCCGAGTTATTGACAATCTTGTAAATAAAGTTGACAATAGGACGATGGTACTTGTCCAAAAGTTGTTCAAAAGCAGCGCCATCGCCCTGCTGAAACGCAACCATCAATTCCGCATCCGGGTCATCTATCTCCATTGGGCGGCAACCATTAGATATAATCCCGGGCGAATGACAAAGTTGCAGGCAATGAACCATTTTGGGGAAAGCTGGGTCTTTTCCACAGGTTGAGAATAATCAGGACTGCTCCCTCCAAACGGCAGGCTGTGGCGGGGGCGGGAAGTGGACCGATGGGGCGACAAAAGGCCAGGATGGTGATAGGCTCGCATTTCGGCGGTTTCAGGAGCCTGCGCGACAAGCTCCTGCTGCTCATGATTTTGCTGTCCCTGCTCCCCCTGGTGGGCATATCCCTTTCCTCCTACTATTTCGGTAGCAAGCAGATTGCAGAAGACCGGATCAAACTTTCCCTGGAGAACAAGGCTCAGGACGCTGCCGACAAGATCGATATCATGCTCCGGAGTCAGAAGCAGGAGGTGGCGTCCATGGCGACCACCTTTTCCCTCATAGATCCGCTCCTGGGCGAACAGCAGGGGAAGCAAACGATCCGCCTGTTGAACAATTACTGCATCAATGAGGAAGTGTATGACATCCTGGCAGTTCTGGACAACCGGGGAAAGATCGTGGCGATCAACACGCTCGATCGGTTTGAAGTACCTCTGGTATCCGCCGCGTTGATTGGTGAGGACATCCGCAGATACCCGGAGGAGCGGCTGCTGTTCGAGCGCTCGGTCAGGGGCGAGTCCTCGCATCACAACTGGTTCCAGTCGACGCTGGTCCAGAGACTGTACGATTACCGCAAGGAGGACGTCAGCCAGCAATACAACATCGCGTTTTCGGAGCCGGTGCGTAATCCGCAGACGCGCGAAATCACCGGGGTGTGGATCAGCATCATCAACTGGTCCTACATCCAAAGCATCCTGGACAGCGTGGAAACGGACATGGCCAGGCAGAACCTCAAGACCGGCTACGCGTTCATGTACGCCCGGGACATGAACACCATCATCGGGCACAAATACCGGCTGAACCGTGGCGGTGCCGAGCGCCTGGAATCCGTGGGCCCGGATCTGCAGGATCTGTACAACACGCGCTTGATCGAGGACCTTGGTTTGAAAAACCTGGCCGACGCGGTCAGGCGGCACGATCCCAGCTTTGCGTACGAGTTTCCGCCGGGCAACCGGAAGATCTCCGGATTCGCCCAGATCAGCGACACCTCCTTCGGCTGGACCGTGGGCGTGGGCATCGATGAAACCGACATCTTCCGTCCGATCAAGACAATGGCCTGGTGGCTGGCCGGCGCGACCGTCCTGCTCGCTGCTCTCGTGGTTCTGTGCACATTCGTGATTGCTCACGGCATTACCGTGCCTCTGCAGAACCTGATCCATACGGCCCAGACCATCGCCAAAGGGAATCTGGACCAGCGCGTGCTTATTCGCTCTTCCGATGAGGTCGGGATTCTGGGCACCACCTTCAATGACATGGCGCGCTCCCTGGCTGCGCGCGAGGACCAGCTCCAGGAGCTGAACCGCAACCTGGAAGATATGGTGCGCCAGCGCACCCGCGAACTGGAGAGCTCGCACGAGGCGCTCAAGAAGGCATACCTGGATCTGCAGAATGCGCAGGAACAGCTTGTGCAGACCGAGAAGATGGCCTCCCTGGGGCAGCTGGTGGCGGGGATTGCGCACGAGATAAAAAACCCGCTCAATTTTATTTACGGGAATACCGGCTTCCTGCGCGAATACACGAGCAAGCTTCAGGAACTGCTGGAGGCCTATGACAGACTGCCGAGCCTGTCACCCGTGGATCGGCAGGAGATCGCCGGCCTGAAGGAGCGGTGTCATTATGACTTCATCCGGGAAGACTTGCCCACCCTGATCGACAACTTCACCGAAGGGGCAAGCCGGATCAACAACATCGTCTCCGATTTGCGCACCTTTTCGCGGATGGACAGCGATTTTGTATCCGAAATCGATGTGCACGCCGCCATCGAGATCTCACTGAATCTTCTGCGCAACCAGTACAAGGAACGGATTGCGATCCACAGGGAATACGGCGCGATCCCCAAGATCCAGGGATATTCGGGGAAGCTGAGCCAGGTCTTTATGAACCTGCTCTCCAATGCTTTTCATGCGATCGCCGACAAAGGCGATGTCTGGATCCGGACGAGCGCCGACGACCAGGCGGTTCAGGTCGAGATCGAAGACAATGGTCACGGCATTCCCCGGGAGAACCTGAAGCGCATTTTCGAGCCCTTTTTCACCACCAAAGCCGTGGGACAGGGTACCGGCCTCGGATTGAGCATCAGCTACGGGATTATCGAACAGCACCACGGCAAGATCTTTGTGGCGAACGCCGCCGGCGGCGGTGCCATCTTCACCCTGCGCCTTCCCATCTTCCAGGAGAATGCCGACTCGTGAAAAAGTACCAGCTGCTCCTGATTGACGACGAATCCGCAAACCTGCAGAAGCTGCACCGGACCTTCGTGGATGAATACGGCGTCCGCCTGGCGCAGACCGGTGAGGAAGCCTTGAAGATACTGGAGGCGCACACGATCGATGTCGTGATTACGGATCAGAAAATGCCGAATATGACCGGCATCGAGTTTCTCGATGCCGCCAGCAAAGAGCATCCCGACCTGGTGCGGATCATCCTTACCGGCTTTGCCGATATCGGCGACCTGATCGTAGCCATCAACACCAGCAAAGTCGACAAGTACATCACCAAACCGTGGTCGCCCGATGATCTGCGCATGGCGGTGCGGGAAGCCTTGGAAAAACGGGAACTGCGCCGGGAAAATGCCCGGCTCGCCGCCGAGCTGCAGACGGCCAACGAACGGCTCCGGACGGAAAACCGGATCCTGCGGCAGCAGGCGGAAATCGAGGACCGCCGGCAGACCATTGTGTACGGCGGACCTGAAATGGAGGACATCCTCAGGCTGTTGCGCCGGGTGACGGGGACCGAAACGACCGTCCTGATCCAGGGGGAAACCGGCACCGGTAAGGAACTGATCGCGCGCTTCATTCACAACGAAAGCAACCGGCGTGACCGGATTTTCCTGCCGGTCAACTGCGGCGCCATACCCCGGGAACTCGTCGAAAGCGAATTTTTCGGACACGCAAGAGGCGCCTTCACCGGCGCCTCCCAGGACAAGAAAGGCTTCTTCGAGCTGGCGGACGGCGGCACGATCTTCCTGGATGAAATCGGCGAGGCGCCCGCCGAACTGCAGGTCAAGCTGCTGCGTGTCATCCAGGAGGGCGAGATCATGCCCCTCGGCTTCCACCAGTCCAGAAGAGTCGACGTGCGCATCATCGCTTCAACAAACCGCGATCTGCGCGCCGAAGTCGACGCCGGCCGTTTCCGCCAGGACCTCTATTTCCGCATTAACGTGTTTTCCGTCACCATCCCGCCGTTGCGGGCTCGCCCCAGGGACATCCTGCCGCTGGCAGAGCATTTCCACAAGCAATTCGGCACCAGGCTGAACCGCAGGATCGGCTCGTTCACGGCCGAAACCCGTCGCATGATGGAGGCCTATGCATGGCCCGGCAACGTGCGGGAACTGCAGAACGAAATCGAACGGCTCGTCCTGCTCGCCGAGCCGGAGAAGGAAATCGGCCCGGAACTGCTCTCCGATCACATCCGGCCCCATGCCCGCTCCTATCCCACGCCCGATGGCGACCTGAAAACCGCTGTCCAAATCCTCGAGGACCAAATGATCCGCGACACCATGACTCGACTGCATAACAATAAATCACGTGTTGCCCGAGCCCTCGGCATCAGCCGACAATCCCTTCTGGAAAAACTCAAGCGCGCCCAGGTGTCATCCTGAGCACCTCCAGCTGTCCAAAGAATAGTCATCATTAAATATAAGAAATGGAATGAGTTAGCAGAAAACGGAGAAATAGTGTCCAAACTTTGGTCAATTTCTTCCCGGCACGGTTTTTGACGCTTCCGGGCAAATCATTGAAAATGAATCAGTAATTGCGATCGCCTTCTGTCTCCAGGTTTGGCACCATCCTTGCATAGCAATATGTGGGTCGTGTCGGTGAGGGATTATGGAGACTCTTGAAAAAGCAGATCAGGAAGAGGTGGGTCTGAGCCTGTTGCGTCGCTGCCGCAGGGATGATCCGGAAGCGTGCAATGCCCTTTTGGCGCTGTACAATCGCAAGATCTTCAACACTGCGTATCGCATCCTTGGAGAAGAGTCGTGGGCGGAGGACGCTCTGCAGGAAACGCTGATCAACATCTACAAGGGCATCAGCCGTTTTCGAGGGGAATCCAAGATCTCGACCTGGGTCAGCCGCATCACGGTCAATGTCTGCCTGGGCATGATCCGCAAGGGTCGCAACCGGCGCTTTGTTGAACTCGACGAGGATGATTCGGCCAGGCAGCTACCCGCCGATCCGACACCCTATACGGACCCGCTCGAGCACATGGAGGCGAGCGAGCTGGGACAGCTCATCGAGCAGACCTTCGGGCTCATGTCCGACAAGCAGGGGCTGGTCGTGCGCCTTCATGACATGGAAGGCAACACCATCGCCGAAATTGCGCACATGCTGCATTGCCCGGCAGGCACAATCAAATCACGGCTCTTCTACGGACGACAGGAATTCAAGGAAGTCTTCCATTCGCTGATCGAACAGCGCACCCGCCGCAACGAGCGCCCCAACTGAAGCCTCAGCTCTTATTCAGCGCTGCCTTAATCTTGTCCGGCGTCATGGGAAACTGGAACAGTCTGGCGCCGGTGGCGTCGTGGATTGCATTGGCCACCACGGCACCGATGGGGACGATTGCCGGTTCGCCGCCTCCCTTTGGGGGCAACTCGTCGTTTGTAACGAGAACCGTATCAATCTGCGGCAGCCATGAAAAACGGGGGACCTCATAGGTGTCGAAGTTCGTCGTTAGAATCTGGCCGCCCCGGAAGCTGATGTCCTCTGACAGGGTATATCCCAGGCCCATCATGATGCAGCCTTCCATCTGCATGGTGGCTCCCTCGGGATTGATGACAATGCCCATTTCCTGGGCGCAGACGATGCGCTTTACCTTTACTTTGCCTGTTGCTTTGTCCACCGTGATTTCGGCGATTTCGGCGACATAGGTTTCCGCATCAATGCCGCAGGCGACGCCCAAACCCCTGCCGCTGGGGCTGACCGCCTTTTTCCAGCCGAACCGTTCGGCCGCAGCCTGCAGGACGCTGCGCATTCTGGGGTCCGTCGTGTTGTTCAGACGAAACTCCAACGGATCCTGTTTTGCCTTGGCGGCCATGATGTCGATCTGCGATTCCCGCGCGAAGACATTGACCGGAGCTCCCGGCGCCCGCCAGGCGCCGGTGGCAAATGGATGCGCGGATGTGCCTCCTCCCATTCCCTGGCCAAAAACCCTGATGACGTTGTTAGGCACGTCATAGAACTGTTCCGAACTCCTGGATCCGGCAGCGTACACGTTGTAGTCCCACAGGCATATCTTGCCCTTGGCGTCGATGCCCGACTTGATCTTGACGACACCCGCCGGCCTGTACGTATCGTAGAAAAACTCCTCTGCGCGGCTCCAGGCGACCTGCACGGGTTTGCCGGTAATCTTGGCCAGCCTGGCGGCCTCGACCGCCTGCTGTGCCGGATTTTTGCCGCCGAACCCGCCGCCCACAAAGGGGGTTATGACGCGGACCATTTCCTGGGAGATGCCGAGCGCCTGGGCGATCTGCTGCCGGTTCGGAAACGGCGATTGCGTGGAAATCCACACGGTCGCCTTGCCCCCCTCGATTCTGGCCAGCGCGGTGTGGGTTTCGATCGGCGCGTGCGCGCCGTACGCGGTGATATACTTCAGGTCAAAGACCGAGGCCGCAGCCTTTTCCCCGGCCGCCAGGTCTCCCCTGACGGCGGTCTCCTGGCCCTGGGGAGCCGTACTGAGAATCTTGTCAAATATCGTGACGTTGTCGACGGCAGGAGCAGGAATATCGAATTCAGCCTTGATGCTGAGAAGGGCCTTCTCGGCTTCCTCCGGATCTGCGTGGAGAACGGCGATCAGGTTATCCTGATTGACGACGGTGATGCCTGGGATTTTCGCGGCCGCCGATGTATCGGCGCTCTTTAATGTCGCCCCGTGTGCCGGCGGTCGCAGAATTCTCGCATACAGCATGCCCGGCAGGCGGATGTCGCCCGCGTATTGCGCCTTGCCGGTCACCTTGGCCACGGCATCGGTGCGCTTCACGGGCTTCCCCATGATCGTGAATTCTGCCACCGATTTGGTCACTGCCTTGCCGTCGAGTTTGCGCGTGATCTTCTGCCCCTTGGCCAGCTGGCCATAGGTCAGCCGCGTCTTCCTGTCGGCGGTCACGAACACCGAGCCGTCTTCGATGCTCAGCTTGTCCTTGGGTGTCTTGAGCTGTTCCGACGCGAGGTCGAGCAAGATGGCCTTGGCCTCAGCCGCCGCCGCCCGAACCGCGGGACCGAAAAAGCGGGTCGTCATCGAGCCATAGGTTCCCGAGTCAAATGGACACAGGTCCGTATCCCCCATGACCATTTCAATCGAGTCGAGCGCCACGCCCAATTCATCGGCGGCTTCCTGAGCAAGGGAAGTAATCACGCCCTGGCCCATCTCGATCTTTCCCGAAAAGACGGTCACCTTGCCGTCCTCTGCGATCCTCAGATACGCATTGAGATCCGACGGGTAACTCGGCCCCCGCTGCCCCGGAAACACCGGCGCATCGCAGGAGAAAAGGACAAGGATCCCTCCGCCGACCATTTTCATAAAATCGCGCCTGTCGAACGCGAGACCCGTCGTGCCATCCGTCAGTCCGATCATCCTTGAGTTTTCATCTCCCATGATGCGCCTCACTTTTTGCTGACACTCTCGATTGCCTGGACGATGCGCTGATGGGCGGCGCACCGGCAGAGATTCTGTTCCATTCCCTGCAGGATCTGGGCCCGGGTCATTTTGGGAGTCTTGAGCATGAGGGCGTAGGCTGTCATGATCATCCCGGGTGTGCAGAAGCCGCACTGCAACGCCCCATGTTCGGCGAAGGCTTTTTGCAGGGGATGGAGGTTCCCGTTCCTGGCCAGCCCTTCGATGGTGGTGACCTCTTTCCCGCGCACATCCCTCACCCGGAGCTGGCATGATCGCACGGCCTCCTTGCCTACAACCACCGTGCATGCGCCGCACATGTTGATGCCGCAGCCGAATTTCGTTCCCGTTAGCCCCAGATCCGTGCGCAGGACCCACAACAGGGTCCGGTCGCCATCTACCTCGAGTTTCACGGGCTTGCCGTTGAGTCGGAAATCAATGGTCTCTTTCATAGGCGTCTCTCGAATAGAGGTGGTGTTACATGCTGTGGATTCTATCAGATTTCCGGTCATTGGGTATGAAAGTTTCCGCGTCCGAAAAATATGTGCCGTATTTGTGAATCGCAATACCGGGTCATCCAGAAAAAGGGCCGCAGGCCCCTCCGCAATCGGTTTTGGGACAGCCCCCGCGCTGTGGCCCCCACGCCTCTTTCCAGCGCTGTTGGTTCTCGTTTCGCTTTTCGGCGTTTGGGCTGCATGGTAACATTCTCCGTCCGGCGGACTCATGGAGTTTTCTCTATGTCATTGAATTCTAAGATATTCCCTCCGCCAGCCGAACATCCCGGCAAGATCAAGCATCTATATTGCTGTCCTGCCGAGGGGGCTGAGGCTGCGGAATACGAACCCTTTTTCTATCTTGAAGCCAGGATCGATTTTGCTGACATTCGCTCCGGATGTCACATGACGTGCGGCATTCACAACGTGCTGGATGTGCTCTCTCCCGAGGCGGATGAGCTCTGGACGCGTGACATGGTCCGCCCCGTCGATCCGTCGGCCCTGCTCACCTCGAAGCCGGCTTCCGCGCGGTTGCGCGGCCTTCCGGATGTTGTGACCGAGAACCTACTGGCCAAGATCGAATCGCACTTTCTTTCCTATTTGCTGCGTCACGCGCAGATGCGGATCTATCGCAATTTTGCGCTGAACACCTACTCGCACCCAAGCGAAACGCGCAGTGACTTTCAGCTCAGGTGCCTGGAGGTCTTGAACGAAACCTTTCGCCGCGACCTCGACGCTTTGCGCGAAGTCTTCAACCGCCGCCTTGAGCGCATCGAGGAAAAATATCTGCGGCAGGACCGTCCGGGAGACTTCAACTCGGATCGACGGATGACGCAAGCCCGGAGCAGCCTGCATGCCCTTGCGGAGAGAATTGCGGAGCTTTTTCTGCGCACCGGATTGACGCTGGATGAGAAGACCGGGTACCCGCGACACCCTGACCCGCGCAGCCCGGACCTGGACCAGAGCCTCGAAGGGCTGGAAATGGACGTAAACCTCGAGATCCAGCGGCTGATCAACTCCTATCAGGCCAGAGTGAAGAACATCGACGAGTACATCATTCATCCGAACGTGCGGGACGTACACATCGTCAGGACCTGCATCCTCTGGGTTCCCGTGGGGGCGAGGCTGCCATGAACCGGGGCCGGGTCGCGGTGGCGATGAGCGGCGGTGTTGACAGCTCCGCCGCGGCCGCGATTCTGAAAGAACAAGGCTATGAGGTCGTCGGTTTCTCGATGCAGCTGTGGGACCAGCGACGCGGCAGTTGCGTAGCCCGGCGCCAGACCGGCGGCTGCTGCTCCCTTGAGGATCTGTACGATGCGCGGCAGGTCGCAGCCCGGCTTGCGATTCCTCACTATGTTGTCAATCTGGAACGCGAGTTCGAGCAGATCGTTGTGAGGCCCTTCGTCGAGGATTACCGGCATGGGCTGACACCATCGCCGTGCGTGCTGTGCAACTCCCGGATGAAGTTCGGCTGCCTGTTGCAGCTCGCCCGGGATGTGCACGCCGGCCATGTGGCCACGGGGCACTATGCCCGCATCACCGAGGATCCGCAATCCGGCAGGCGGCTGCTGCTGAAGGGATTGAGTGCGGACAAGGATCAATCTTACTTCCTGTTCGAACTGAGCCAGGAACAGCTGGCTGCCGCCATGTTTCCGCTGGGCGGGCTTGACAAGGCCGAAGTGCGCCGGATTGCGCACCGATATGGGCTGCAGGTGGCCGCCAAAGCCGACAGTCAGGAGATCTGCTTTGTGGCGGACGGCGAATATGCGCGTTTTGTTGAAGCGTATCACCCGGAAGAATGGGGCGCGCCGGAATCCCTGGCCGGTGAGATCACCGACCGGGGAGGCAAGGTGTTGGGCCGGCATGCCGGCATTCACCGCTACACGATCGGGCAAAGGCGCGGCCTTGGCATCGCCCACTCCGTTCCATTGTACGTGACCGAAATTCAACCCCGTGAAAAACGTGTGATCGTAGGGGAACGCGCGCACCTTGCCAGGTCGTCCTGTTTTGTGGAACGGGCTAACTGGATCGCCATACCCGAGCTGACTTCGCCTCTGAGGGTTTCCGTAAAGATCAGGTCAAGGCACCCGGAAGCGCCTGCGACGCTGAGCCCCACAGGCCCGGGCGCAGCAAGGGTCGACTTCGACGTCCCCCAATCGGCCGTGACTCCGGGCCAGGCGGCCGTGTTCTATCAGGGGGAGCAGGTGCTCGGCGGCGGCTGGATCGTGTGCGCGGAACATTTTCCGGACGGTTCTCAGAATGCAAACTGATGTGGCAACCCGCTCCATCCTGCTGGTCGTCGGGGAAGCCTCTGCGGATCGATACGCAGCCCGGCTGGTAAAAAAACTGCAGCTGCGCGAAACGACGCGCGCCCTGAGTTTTTTCGGCACCGGCGGCGACGAAATGCAGGCAGCCGGCGTGGAGATCCTCTGCCACATTAAGGAGTTGGCCAGCATCGGGCCGCGCGAGGCGCTGCATCACCTGCACGCATACTATCGCACCTTCCGGCGGCTGACGGCAGCATGCCGCGAGCGGCATCCCTGCGTCGCGGTGCTTCTGGATTTTCCCGAATTCAACCTGCAGCTGGCGAGAAAGCTCAAACGGCTGGACGTGAGGGTGATGTATTACATCAGCCCCCAGTTGTGGGCCTGGCGCCAGGGCCGCATCCGCACCGTGCGCAAGTACGTCGACCGCATGCTGGTCATTCTGCCGTTCGAGGAGGAGTTTTATCGCCGGCATGGAGTCAGGGCCGAATTTGTGGGCCATCCGCTCCTCGAGGAGGATGCTGCCATTCCGGACCGCGAGGACTTCCTGCGCGCGGTACACCTGCATCCGGAACGAAAGACTATCGCGCTTCTTCCCGGCAGCCGGCAGCGGGAGGTGGAATATATCCTGCCCACAATGCTGGCCGCGGCTCAGCAGATTCTGCGGCGCCTGCCGGCACAGTTCCTCATTTCGGCTGCCCCGGCGATCGATCCCGCCCAGATAGAGAGAATCGTTTCGGCGGTGTTGACGGAAGATCAGCGCCGGACTTGCTTCCGGACCGTCTCCGCCGGCGCCCGCGAGATTCTGGGAAGCTCCGACTTCGGCTTTGTCAAAAGCGGCACCAGTACTTTGGAGGCTGCCCTGGTGGGAACGCCGTTCCTGATCCTGTACAAAATCTCTGCACCGAGCTGGATTTTGGGCAACATTCTGATTCGCACACCCTACAAGGGACTGGTAAACTTAATTGCGGATGAGGAGATCGTACCTGAATTCCTGCAGCGGGATGCGACCCCCGAAGCCCTGTGCGCTGCGGCCCTGGCGTACCTGGAGAATCCCGAAAAGGCCGCCGCCATGCGAACCCGTCTGGGCGGCATTCGCGATTTGTTAGGTTCGCGCTGCGCATCGGACACAGTAGCCGCCTTGGTGGCCCTTGACCTGGAGGGAAGGGAATGCTGAAGCGAATGATACGCAAGTGCCTTGTCATATTGGGGCTGGCCATCGGCCTTACTGCGGCTCTGTACCCCCAGACGAGGCGGTTGGGCACCGCGCCGCCGCCGATCATCGTCGAAAGCAACCGCATCCAGCTGACACTCGATCCGGATGCCCATGAATTGAAAGCGGCGGCTGCCGTCACCTTCAAGCCGGTCGAAAGCACTGATGTCGTCGTCTTCGAAATCAGCGAAAACCTGTCCATAACCAAAGTCACCGATGCCCAGGGGGGCGATCTCGATTTCGGGCAGGATGAGACTGGTCCCGGGACCGTTGCCGTCCATTTTCCCAGAGCGCTCGGCAGCGGCGAAAACACGGCTATCAAGATCGAATATACCGGGGGGTTCGATCTGGACCGTTTCAGCAGGAACTACACGAAGGATGAAAGCACCGCATATGTGGGAATGGAAGGGTCCTACCTTCTGTATCCGGCCAAGTGGTTCCCTGTGAACAAGTTGTTCGCGGATCGCCCGCAAGTGACCATTGAAGTGACGGTGCCGCTTGGGATGGTCGCGGTCGGCCCGGGCACGCCCACGCCTATTACGACGCGCGGCATCAGCGAGACATTCGGCTGGGTCGCCGGCCGTCCCCTGAAGTCGGCCTCGATCGTCGCCGGCCGCTATTTCCAGCGAAGAATGGAGATTGGCGGACTGTCGATCGACACATATGCGCGCGAAGATCACATCGATGCCATCCGCAGGAGCGCGGAGGAACTGGCCAAAATCCTGGAGTTTTACCAGCAACTCTGGGGCGATGCGGCCCCCGGCAAAAACTACCGGCTGGTCGAAGTGTCCGACAAGCTGGTGTCCCAGCCGGGAACCCTCGGCACGATTTTTATCACGCACAAAGAGGTCGCCCAGCCCACGCCTCCCGTGCGGGAACTCGCCCGCCGGGCGGCCTGCCAGTGGTGGATGGAGACAGTGGGAGTCCGCAGCGCCGGCGACCTCTGGCTGGCGGACGGCATGGCATACTACTCGGCTGCCTTGTACCTTGGCTCTACCGGCGGGCCTGAAGCCCTGAGGGCGGAGATCGACAACCTGGCAGTGCTTGGCTTGAAGTTTGAAAACCGCAGCGCCATTCGTGACGCCCTGGGCCTGGGATATGGCACAGATGCCTATGAATCCGTGGCCGGCGGTAAGGGCGCCTATGTGCTGATCATGCTGCAGGGCATAATCGGCGACGCGAAGTTCGCCGACCTGCTGAAACAGTATGTGAAGAAAGCCGGAAGCGCAGGCGGATCGACCACTGAATTTCAGGAACTGGCAGAGGGACTGTACGGGAAAGATCTTGCATGGTTTTTCGCCGAGTGGCTCGACACGACCGGCGTGCCCAATCTGCAGGTGGACTACGTCATCTATAAAACCCGAGACGGTTTCCGCATCTCCGGAGCCGTCAAACAGGACCGAGACCTCTTCCGCATGCCGCTGGAAATCGAGGCCGTCGGAGACGGAACGAAGGAGCGAACCACCGTCGATCTGAGCGGCAAGGCGACGGCTTTTGACATCAACATCTTCTCCTGGCCCAAAAAGGTGATGATTGACCCCGACAACAAGCTTTTGCGGGACTCTGAGGAACTCCAGTTCAAGGTGAATCTCTCTCTCGGCACTGACCTCAAGCAGAAAGGGGACCTGATCGATGCCATCCGGGCTTATGAGCAGGCGCTGAAAAACAATCCGCTGAGGTCCATCGCCCATTTTCGCCTGGCAGAGGTGTTCTTCGAACAGATGAACCTTCAGGCTGCCGCCAACACCTTCCGGGACGCGCTGAATGGCGATCGCAATCCCAAATGGATTGAAGTCTGGTGTTACATCTATCTCGGAAAGATCTATGACATTCTTGGCCAGCGCCAGCGGGCCTTGGCCGAATATAACAAGGCGCTTAACACGAAGGACAACACCGACGGCGCCCTTGACGAGGCCAAGAAATGGCAGGCGGCGCCTTTTACGCGCGAGTCAGGGGGGCCGGGAAAGGACAACAAACAGGCGTCCCTGTTGCCGGGATGAGGATCGGGCTGAGCGCATGTCTTCCTGGGGATCCATAGCACAGAGGATTCGGGTACCTGCCGGCACGCTTCTGGGAGTGATCTTTCTCCTGTTGATGCACCCGTCGCGGCGGTCCCTGCTTTACGGCGGGATCGTGGCCCTGCTGGGGGCCCTGGTGAGGCTTTGGGCTGCCGGTCACATCGACAAGGGGCGCGCCCTGGCGACGGAAGGACCCTATGCCCTGACCCGCAACCCCCTCTACCTGGGATCGTTTTTCATGGCGCTGGGCGTTATCCTTGCGGGGCAGGCGTACTGGCTCCTGCTGCCTTTCGGCGTCTTTTACGTACTGGTATATTATCCGGTCATGAAGAAGGAAGAGCAGGAGTTGACACAGGGGTATGGAGAGGCATTTCTCCAGTACGCCAGCCGCGTTCCCATGTTCCTGCCGCATTTTCAAGTGGATCCGTTCCGGTCGTCCGCCTTTCTCTGGGCGCGCGTTTTCCGAAATCGAGAGCATCACACGCTGCTGGGGCTCGCGGCGACCGAAATCTTCCTCATTCTGATGACCTTCCTCTAGAGGCGGGGGTGCAATTGCATGGACGCGGAGTTGAAAAGTTGTTACCTTTACCCCTGCATTTTTGAGCCGGCTGTGAAATCCGGTTTCGAATGGCGTGCAACGCCTTGGCGTTGAAGGGGACTGGGGCGGGTCAGGCGCAGATGTACACAGATCACTTTATCCGTGAGCAAGCCAACCGCAATCCGTTGTGGGCGTGGGCCGGTTCGTCCTTCGTGACCGGTGCCGCCGACCTGTTGTGGCGCGTCTTCCAGGCAGTCAACCGGCGATTGGCGGAAGGTGAGCTGCCGCAGCCGCGGTGGGCGCCGGCACAGATGCCCAAAAGCCGCCAACGCAGCAAGCCGCCGCTGGGATTTCCCAGGGTCACGGACTCGCTTTGCCCGCGCTGCGTGCCGGAGCTGCGTGCCCGGATCATGCGCGGGGAGCTTGATGCTGCGGCGGTCGCCGACGGTCATTTCGGGGAAATCAAAGCCCGGATTATCGAGGAGAAAGGCCGCATCCTGATGCGCAAGGAGTGCGACGAGCACGGCCCTTTCGAGGATGTGCTCTCGATCGATCCGGCCTTTACCCGCCGTATCGAAGATCTGTTTTTCGGCCGGGATTTTTCCATTGCCGACGACGGCGATCTCCACCGGCATGGGACATCGTCCATTCTGTATGGCCGGGGCACGGTGCTCACCGTGGATCTGACAAACCGCTGCAACATGATGTGCGGTCCCTGCTTCATGGATGCCAATCAGGTGGGTTATGTCCATGAGCCGGATTTTGAGACCGTCAAGGGGATCCTCGATCGCGCCGTATCCTTCAAGCCGCGCCGCCAGATGATAGTTCTCTTTTCGGGGGGCGAGCCGACCCTGTCGCCGTTTTTCCTCGACGCCGTGGCCTATGCCAGAAAGATCGGCTTTTATCGCATCCTGGCGGCAACCAACGGTATCCGGTTTGCCCAGAGTGAAGAGTACACGCGCCAGGCGCGTGCCGCCGGCCTGCACGGCACCTACCTCCAGTTTGACGGCACAACGAACGAACAAAACCGGCATCGCGGCGTCGGCAACCTGCTCGACGTCAAGCTGCAGGCCATCGAGAACATGGCGCGGGCGGGCATGAAAACCACGCTGGTGACCACGATCGTCAACGGCGTAAATAATCATGCTGCCGGACCGATCGTGGACTTTGCCGTCAGAAACATCGACAAAGTCCAAACCGTGGTATTTCAACCGATTTCATTCTCGGGCAGGGATGAGGGAATCGATGACGAGACGCGCCGCGCCCAGCGCTATCCCCTGTCTCTGCTGGTGGAGGAGCTGAAATCCCAGATGCGCGCGGATTGGGAGCCGATGCGCGACTGGTTCCCGCTGTCCACCTACAGCGCCTTCACCAGCGTCATGGATGTCCTTCAGGGGCCCGATGCTCCATGGGGCTGGAGCGCCTGCAACTGTCATCCTGATTGCGGAGTGTTCAGCCTGCTGGTCATCAACCGGCGAACGCAGGAATGGCTTCCCCTGTTCAAGTTTTTCAACTACGAGCGTTTCATCCGCGACGTCGCGGCGATCACCGACAGTGCGCGCGGCAAGACTTTGACTGCGGCCCAGCTGGCCCTTGCCATCCTGCGCAACTACCGGGCGAAGGAAGCGCCCAAGGGCTTCCCTCTGTCCCAGATCCTCAATCTGTTCAAGCCCAGTTCGGCAAAGTCCGACAGCGACCGGAACGATCGGATGCAGACACGCTCCGATCGAGACGAGTGGCGCGTGCTGTGCGTTGAGGGGATGCTGTTCCAGGATCTCTGGACCTACGATTTCCGGCGTACCGAGATGTGCGTGATCCCTTACGGGACCGAGGAAGGCGAGGTGTCCTTCTGCGCTTACAACACCGGAATCGGCTGGCGCCAGATCATCGAAGCCAGGCACAAGACGGCGACGCTGACAGAATGGCACCATACCCGGGGCCGGCACAAGATCTATGCCATGGGCAAGTCCGTGGAACTGGAGAGCACAAGACACCAGCTGGTCCTGCCCCCGGCTCCGCAGGAGTCTCCTCGGGCTGCCGTGAGCGGCAGTCAGGAGCTGAGTGCCGCCGGCAAGGCAAAGGCGGTGTCGTAGCCTGCGCGCCGCGGCTGCCGGGACCGTTCCGACGCAGGTTCTTCCGCCCTGCGCATTTTTAAAGATGACCTACACCGTTTCGGAACTTGCGACGCTGCTGGGCCTGGGCTTCCAGGGCGAAGGCGGGCGCCTTCTCAACCGGGTTTCCGGCTGGGACTCCGCCGACGCCGCCACGCTCGTGTATTTCGAACCTGGGGGCAGGACGAAGCCGCAGCCCGCCGGATTCCGGGCGGGCTGCTGGATAGCACCCCCCGGCACCGTGCCCGACAACTGCACCGCGATCCTCTCCGGAAACCCGAAGCTGGACTTTGTGCGCGCCGCGGCTCTGCTGGCGCCCCGGCCGCAGGCTGCGGGAATCCGGCATCGCAGCGCATTGGTCTCCGCCGATGCCGAGGTCGCTCCCGATGTCGATCTCGGGCCCTTCACGGTCATCGGGCCCCGGGCGCGGATCTCCGGCGGGTGCATACTGCACGCCGGCGTGGTGATTGGTGCGGACTGTGTCCTGGGGGACCAGTGCATCCTGCACCCGAATGTGGTGCTGTATCCGGGCGCCGTGCTGGGGTGCCGGGTCGTGCTTCACGCCGGTGTCGTCATCGGCAGCGACGGATTCGGCTACGTTTTCGATGGGGAGCGCCAGCTGAAATTCCCGCAGACGGGCGGGGTTTTCATCGGGGACGATGTCGAAATCGGGGCGAACACGACCGTGGATAGAGGCTCTTTGGGCGTTACGCGCATCGATGCGGGAGCCAAGATCGACAACCTGGTGCAGATCGCCCATAACGTGCAGATCGGCCGCGGCGTGGTGATTGCGGCACAGACGGGTGTCTCCGGCAGTACGGTCATTGAGGAATATGCCGTGATCGGCGGCCAGGTCGGATTCGGGGACCATGCGCGTGTCCAGAGCGGCGCGGTGATCGGCTCCAAGGCCGGCATCCTCCCCGGCAAGATCGTGCGCGGCGGCGATGTGTACTGGGGTGTCCCGGTCCGCCCGCTCCGGGAATACAAGCGTCTCAACGCCCTGTTCGGCAGGCTGCCTGAATTGAAGGCGGACATCGATGCACTGAAAGCCGAGCTGGCCGAACTCAGGGAAGCAGTGCGGAGGCGTGGCTAGCCGGCGGCCGGACACGGGCTGCTTCGACACGGGGGGCGCGCCGCTGCCGGCGGCCAGTCCCGCACCCGTTTCCGGGCCGCGGCTTCGGGGTCATCCTGTGATATCAGATTCTGCTGAACTTCAGGCCTTGTGCCGCTCTGTCTTGCAGGCCTGCTCCGGCTCCTTCCGCGGTCGGGAAATCAAGGCGGGCTTTTATCCCTACATCGGCCTGACCCACACCATCCGGCGACGCGGTCCCGGCTGGGAGATCCGCATCAGCGACCATTGCCGGCAAGCGCCGCAGAACGTGCTGGAGGCGATCATCCTGCTGCTCGCATGCAAAATCCTGCGGCGCAAACCGCCGGACAGTGCGCAGCGGATCTATGACCGCTTCCGGCAACTCCCTGAGATCGACCGCCAGGTGCAGGAACGGCGCCTGCGGCGGGGACGGAAACAGATCGAGGATGCCCGGGGCAAGCATCACTCCCTGGACGCGATGTACCGCGAACTGAACGCGGCCTATTTCAACGATCAGGTCGACATCCGGCGTTTGGGCTGGGGGACGCGCAGGAGCTGGAGCCGCCTGGGACACTATGACCCCACGCACCACACCATTACCATTAGTCCGGTTCTCGATTCTCCCAAGGTCCCGAAATCGGTCGTGTCCTACCTGCTCTATCACGAAATGCTGCACACGCTCTTTGATGCTGCTCCCGGCAAGACAAGGAAACAACACCACCCGCTGCAGTTCCGGCGCGCCGAGCGCGCGTTCCCCGAATATGTGGCGGTGAGGAGATTTCTCGACCGATTCTGCCGAACCCGTGGCAAAGCGGAATACCTCGCGGGTGCTACCGTATCCCCGGCGGATATGGTATAAAATGCGATCCGGTTCGGGCCGAAACGGTGCAGGGGAAACGAACGGCTATGAAGTGTGTTTTGTGCAATCAGCGCAAGGGCAAGAGGCCCTGCCCGGCAAAGGATGCCGGGATATGCGGGCAGTGCTGCGGCGAAAAGAGAATCCTGGAGATCGATTGCCCGGAGAGTTGCGAGTACCTCAAAGCCGGCCGCGACCGCGAGGCCGATCAGGAAGGGGCGCGTTTTGTATCCGTCAGCGATCCTCTTGAGCAGGAGAAGAGGCTCCGGGTCATCGAGAATCACGGGTCGGTGCTTGGCGATTTGCAGACGATCATTGCCGCGGAACGGCGGGCCGCACGCGACCTCACGGACCGCGATGTGGCGGAGGCTCTCGACTGTCTGCTGAAGACGCTACACACGGAGGATCGCGGAGTGCTTTATGAGACGGCCGCGGAAAACCTGCGCGCGGAAGGGTTGCGCCGGCAATTCAGCCGCCTGATCCAGTCCCTCCGCCACCCGGAACAGCCGGACCAGGAACGCCTGACGCTGAAGGACGCCATCGAGTGCCTGGAAGTGCTCCACGATGTGGTTGCGAGCCATGTCAGAGCCGGAGCGGCCTCCCTGAGCTTCGTCAATTTTCTGCTGCGCCAGTATCCACGCAGCTCGAGGGTTGGACACACACAGCCCTCGATCATCATACCGGGTCGATAGCAGGGATATTCCTTCCTGCAGAAAACGAGCGTAATTTCCATGGTGCTGGCTCGATACCATTGCCGTACCGAAACCCTGGTCGCGGCGGTGCAGCGGTTTTCGAAAAAGAAAGTGCTGGTTCTCGGCGATGTGATGCTGGATCGGTTTGTCTGGGGAGCCGTCAGCCGCATCAGCCCTGAGGCGCCGGTGCCGGTCCTGGAGGTCCGCAAGGAAACGACCTGTCTGGGCGGCGCGGCCAATGTCGCCGCCAACATCCACAGCCTGGGCGGGGAACCCTTGCCGCTCGCGGTCGTCGGCAACGATGTCGAAGGAGAACTGCTGAAAGCCAAGTTTCGTGAACTGGGAACCGGTGTGGGCGGGATCTTCATCGATAAGGAACGGCCAACCAGCATCAAGACGCGCATCATCGCCCATCACCAGCAAATCTGCCGAACCGATCGCGAAGAGCGCGCACCCCTCTCCCCGGAACTGCGGCGGAAACTCGCGGCGTGGTTCCGCGCCCACCTGGATATCGCGGATGCCGTGATCGTGTCGGACTATGCCAAAGGCCTCATTTCGCCCACGCTGTTGAGACAGGTCCTGCCACTGGCCAAGGCGGCGCAAAAACCGGTCTGCGTCGACCCAAAGCTCAGGAATTTCGCGGCGTATCGGCCGGCGACCGTGATTACCCCCAACGTCATGGAAACGGAGTATGCCGCGGGCATGACGATCGCCACAGAGCAGGACCTGTTGCGGGCAGGGCGAAAAATCCTCAGGAAGACCGGCATCGATCACCTGCTGGTGACTCGGGGCGAGCACGGTATGGCTCTCTTCGAGGCCGACTCAAAGGTCACTCAAATTCCCACTCTGGCCCGTGAGGTGTTCGACGTCACCGGGGCAGGCGATACGGTAATCTCAACCCTGGCACTGGGCCTCGTGGCCGGATTGTGCGTGCTGGAAGCCGCGATCCTGTCGAACATCGCCGCGGGGATCGTGGTCGCCAAACTGGGCACCGCAGCCGCGACTCCCGATGAACTCCTCGCCGGCATCCATGCCCAGTCCTCGGGCCTGCGCGCGGCAACCCCGGACGTCCGCCCAGCTGGACGCTCCGCAAAGCACTGATCGCTCAACCTGCGCGTGAAGGCTTCGCAAACCGGATTACAGCGTTTTCCTGCCTCCCTGTTCCGAAAATACCGACCTCTGACCCCAGACCTCCGACCTCCGACCTGGAATGTCGGGGTCGGGATCGAAGGCAAATCAGCACGATCCCGACCCCGACCCCGAACGTTTTCATGCGTCACCGGCTGCGCCACAGGCCCATGAGAGGCTGCTCCGAATATAAAACAACAATCGGGAATGTCGGTATCGGAATCGGTATCGGAGCGCACATCATCACGATTCCGATTCCGACCCCGATCCCGACCCCGAACGTTTCATGTGTCGCCGGCTGCGCCATCTGTCGGGGATTTGAGGGCGGAGGTCGGGACCCCTGTGCCGGCGGACTGAAGCCGGCAGCGGATCAGGCAATCCAACGGGCGATGCCGAAGGCCGCTGCCGCCGCCACACCGCCAATCAGCGTGGTCTGCATCGAGCTGACCCATGGGCGGGCGCCGGTGAAATGACCTTTGACATACCCGAAGAGCGCCAACGCCAGAACGGTAACGACAATGGAAACGGACAACCCGCTGCTGACGCTCGCCAGGAACAAATAGGGGCTGAGGGGAATGAACCCGCCGGCCACGTAGGCACCCGCGATCGTGAGCCCGCTGGTGCGCGCGCGGGTCGGATCGGGCTTTTCGAGACCGAGCTCAAAGCGCATCATAAAATCCACCCAGGCGTCCGGCTTGCGGCGCAGAGCCGCCACGACCGGCTCAGACTCTTCCCCGGACAGCCCGAAGTTTCCGAGGACTTCGCGAACCTCCCTTTCCTCAGCCTCGGGCAGGTCGCGAATCTCTCGCTGCTCACGCACCCTTTCACTGGCGTAATGCTCCGCATCGCTGCGGGCGGCAAGGAAGCCCCCCAACCCCATGGCGATGGCTCCAGCGGCGATTTCGGCCAATCCCGCGGTCACAACGATGCTCGTGGCCGTGACGGCGCCGGAGAGGCCGGCGGCGAGCGCAAAAGGCACGGTGAGCCCGTCGGACATCCCGATCACGACGTCACGAACCGACTCAGAAGCGTTGAAGTGTTTTTCAAGGTGAGGCGTCTGCGGCATTGGATCCTCCCGCGCTTACAGCAATGAGTGCTGAGTAATGAGTAATGAGTGATGAGTAATGAGTGATGGCTTGTCAAGGATGAAGGATCACGGGGATGTTACGGACACCCATGTTCCCCTGACTTGAATGACGTCACTCTCTACTCATCACTCATTACTCATTACTGACCGACAGGCTGCCAGGACAGGCTCGACTGCGATGTCGCTGATGCACTTGGGAGTGTCGAAGGCAGCACATTGGTATCCGGGGCATGGCATGCAAGGCAGATCCAGCCGCACCGGCGCATATACGGTATCCCAGGGATGCCAGACCTGATAATCCGAGGAACCCCAGATGACCACCAGGGGCTTGCCCAGAGCAGCCGCGGCATGTGTCGGGCCGCTGTCATTGCCGACAAACATGCGGCACTGTTCGATGAGGACGAACAACTCGTCGAGCTCGAGATCCGACCAGTAACGATGCGCGTGCTGCGCGTGCCTGCCGATATCCAGCAGAACCTGGGCCTCGAACGGCGCGGATGAAAAGACCACCGGCATATGGAAGCACTCATGCAGGCGGTCGGCAAGGGCGGCGAATTTTCTTTCCCCCCACCGCTTGGTGTGCAGTGTCGCTGTCGGGTGAATCAGCAGATAACTCGATGGCTGCAGCCCGGCTGCGGCAAGCCTCGCGCCAATCCGCGCGCGCGCCCCGGGGTCCAGGTGCAGCGTGCCGTGCGGCCTGGATGGCAACGGAAGCTGCAACCATCGCATGAAGGTCAGCTGATCTTCAACCGTGTGCAGAGCCTCGCGCTGCCAGACGGCGGGCGGAGGAGGGATGAGGTGGTGGTAGATCCACCCGTGGCGGTATTTTTGCTGGCCGATGCGCAGACGGGAACCGCTGGCGAGCGTCAGCAGGGACGAGGTAGTCCCGCCGTGCAGGTTCAGCACGGCCGCATAGCGACGCCGGCGGATTTCCAGGCAGGCACGGGCACGCCCCCACCCGGCCTGCGCAGGACCGCTGCGCGGCCTCAGCAGCAGCGTTTCATGTATCGCCGGATGCCGCGTGAACACAGCCGCGTACGGCGCCTCTGCCAGCACGTCAATCTGCAGGTCCGGTCGCCAATTGTGCAATGCCTCCAAAAGCGGCAGCGCCAGAATGGAATCTCCCAGAGACCGCAGGCGGATCACGAGCAGCCGCGGGATATGTTCCATGTCCTGACGGAGCCGGCGAATCAGTTCGCCGGCCGGACTCGAGTTCGGCAAGATGGATCGTCTTCCTGTCAGTTCCGCGATAGAAGGAAGCGCCGGTTCCGGTTGCAGGATGCGCGGCACCTCCTCTACTGTTCCGAAAATAACGACCTCAGACCTCCGACTTCAGACCTCCGACCTCCGAGCTAAAACCAAGATGCTGCTTCAAAAATAGAACGAAAGCCACGAATTTCGGGGTCGGGATCGCAGTCACCGTCGCGATCGCAGTCGGTTTGGCTGCCGTAAGGATTCAAAAGCCGACAGCGACCCCGACCCCGAACGTTTTCATGTGTCACCGGGTGCGCCCCGGGCACATGAGGGGCCGTTTAGAGCTCCGTTGCCCCTGTCGCTCGCCGCGTTCAACCCGTGCTCCCCGCAACGCGGCGCCTTCCATTCACGGCGTTCCCGGATCCTCTTCGATCCTGGCTTCATCGACAAGCATCACGGGGATGTCGTCACGGATCGGGTAAACGCGGTGACACTTGACGCACTTGAGGCCGTTGCCGTCAGGCGTCAAACGCACCTCCTCCTTGCACAGAGGACAAGCCAGGATCTCGAGCAATTCTTTGCTGATAGCCATCAACCCTCCGCTACACGGTCATGCTCCGTGCGACCGCCAGGCGTGAATTTGTGTTCCGTTCCGGCCAGCAACCGGCGGATGTTCTGGTGATGCTTGGCAACGATAAGCGCCGCGCCGACAACGGCCGCGCCTGTGACGATCAAAGGCTCATGATATAGATAGGTCCACAATGGGTACGCGGCCGTGGCCAGGATCGATGCCAGCGATACGTAACGCGTCGTGGCTGCAGTCAGAAAGAATACAATCATGGTTGTGGCAACGGATCCCGGCGTAAGCGCCAGAAAGGAGCCAAATCCCGTGGCAACCCCTTTCCCGCCTTTGAAACCGAGAAAGATCGTGAACACATGGCCTGCAATCGATGCTACGGCAGCCGCCGCCTGCAAGCCGGGCCCGCCGCCAAGCCAGCCGGCCGCCAGGACCGCCAGATATCCCTTGCCGGCGTCCAACAGCAGCGTGAAGATGCCGACCGTGCGACTTGTGCGGAAGACGTTGGTCGCACCGATATTGCCGCTCCCGGCCTTGCGAATATCGCCGCCTGAAGTGATCCGCACCAAAACGTAGCCGAAGGGGATGGAGCCCAGCAGATAACCGATCAGCGGGGCCAGATATGCAAATTTCATCGCGATCCTCGGCTCTCCAGTCCGATCTCTGCCGCCTCGACTTGCCGCGCGCTGCCTGCGCACCGTTCGGCCGGCAAGCCTGCAGAGGAATAGGGTTCTTGCCCAAGTCTCTAATGATACGCCAATAAAAATCCCGTTGCCATAATGTCCTCGGCCCTCAAACGACCAAGCCTGAGCCCGTGCTGCTCACTCATTCCTCATCATTCACTACTCAGGTCAATGGTCGCCAACACGCTGTGCAGGGCACCCTGCGGTCTCAGGACACTCTGGTAGATGTGGTACCGGTCGACGGCAAAGGCGGCCTGCGCGGGTGCGCAACTCCTCAAGACTTCCACCATGGGAGTCAAATTCACGGAAGCGCGCGCTCTGCCCAGAGTCAAGTGCGGCCTGAAAGGGTGTTCTTCGCGAGGGAATCCTGCCTGCACGCACGCCAGCTCGACCTTCTGCTGCAATACTTCCAGCCTGCCCACGTCTCCGGCCAGTCCGCACCAGATCACTCTGGGACGCCGCAGGTCCGGAAAGGCGCCGAGGCTGTGCAGTTGGAGCGAGAAGCGGGGTTCCGCTGCGGTGCTCTTGTGCAGCGAGTCGGTCAGCTCCGGCAGCCTTGCCGGATCGATCTCGCCGAGGAATTTGAATGTCAGGTGCATGGAAGAAGCCGCGCTCCAGCTGATGGCACCGCCGCAGGCGCGCAGTTTCTTCTGGACCTCAGCGAGGGCGCTTCGGACGTCATCTGGAAGCGGAGCCGCAACAAACGTTCTCATGGGATGGTTTCTCCCGGCATAAGGAATCTGCGCAGGCGCCCGAGCGCAGCGGTGGTGGTGAGTTCGCGCACGGTATGGCGGTCGCCCGGAAAGATCCGGCGCATGTGGGTGCAGCGCATGGCATCCGCCAGCCCCACATAGACCAAACCTACCGGCTTCTCCTCTGACCCGCCGCCCGGACCTGCAATGCCGGTGACGGAGAGGCCTATACTGCTGTGTGCCACGGAGCGCACGCCCCGGGCAAGAGCTTCCGCGACCGCGGCGCTGACCGCACCATGGCCCTCCAGAAGCTCGCGCGGCACACCGCAGAGGTCAACCTTCATGTCATTGCTGTAGCAGATCACGCCGCCGTGGAAATAAGCGGAGCTTCCCGGAACCCGGCTGATCGCCGCGCCGAGCATCCCTGCCGTGCACGATTCCGCAACGGCAAGCGACTGCCCTGACGCGCGCAGGAGCCGTCCGACCACCTCTTCCAGCTTTTCGTCGGCGGTGGTGAATACGAAATCGCCGAGTACTTTCTGCATTCTGGCAGATAGTTCTTCGAGATCCGATATGCCCTCGTCCGGAGACCGCCACCGCTGCAGCCACACGGAAATGCAGCCGGCGGCCGCGAGCACCGTGGTCTGGATTCCGGGATAGCTCTGGTACACGGGCGCAATCCGGCTGTCCACCTCGGATTCGGTCAATCCATGGATACTCAGAGTGCGTCGTTCCAGGCGTCGGCCGCTGCCGAGTTCCGCAAAACGCGGCAAGACCTGGGATTCGAACACGGCCGTCATCTCCCGCGGCGGGCCGGGCAAGAGGATCAGCCACGCGCCTTTTTCCTCGATCCACATTCCCGGGGCCGTACCGACCGGATTCGCCAATATCTGCGCCCCCGCGATGACTTCCGCCTGCCGTTCGTTGATTTTGGCCATCGGGATCCCGCGCCGGGCGAACCTGAGACGCAAGGCCTCGAGGACCTCCGTGTCGGTCGAGATAGTCCGCTGCAAAGCCTTGGCGGCAGCGGCGCGCGTGCGATCATCCTCAGTCGGACCCAGACCTCCACAGAGCACTATGCAACGCGAACGGCGGAGCGCGGCCCGCAGGAGGGTTTCGATATCGTCCACACTGTCGCCGACAACGGTCTTCAGGTGTACCGCAAAACCGGCCTCGGTCAGCTTTTGCGTCAGGTAGAGTGAGTTGGTGTCGACGCGCTCGGGTGTCAGCAGCTCCGATCCGACGGCGATGATTTCCGCTTTCATTATCTGACCTGTCGTGCCCCGCTGCCTATCCGTGCCAGAATCGGTTTGCCACCTGAAGAATGATGTTGGCCAGCACACCGGCCGCCAGGTCGTCGGCCATGATGCCGACCCCGTCTTTGAGCCTCTCCAGCCTGCGCAGCGGGTACGGTTTCCAGATGTCGAGGAATCTGAAGAGACAAACCGCGGCGGCGAGATTCGCGAAATGAACCGGCAACAACAGGAGCGCCGTGAGCTGTCCGGCGACCTCGTCTATGACCACAATCTGCGGATCCTCTTTGCCGAGATGCCGGCTGACTGCCGCTGAGACGAACACGCCGGTTGTGGCGATCAGGCAGATTACGCTCAGATGGAGTTCCGGATAGATCCGGAAGGATATCCGGTAGATCAGGTAATACACGACAACCGTCGCAATCGAGGCATAGGTCCCCGGCATGCCGGGGATCATGCCGATGTACCCGCCTGTGGCCAGAAACAGCGAGATGTGTCTCTTCACGCGTCTTCCGGATCCTTGCCCGACTCCTGGATTTCGTCTTCCGCTTCTTCCGGGGCGGTTGGCACGGCGTAGGCGCCGTCCAGCCAGTTTCCCAGATCAATGAGTTTGCAGCGTTCGCTGCAGAAAGGCCGGAATGGATTATTCCCCAGGTTGGTTACAGTACCGCATTTGGGGCATTTGACTTTCATTCCGCAGCCCAGTTACATTCGCCAGGAGCCTGTATTATGTGCACACGCGGCAACCTGCCGCAAATCAAAATCCGGCCCCATTTCCTGCAAGGCACGGCTTCATTTTGCCGCGGACCCCGAAGACGGCGGCATTACTCGATCCCGAGGGCAGCTGTGCGCAGATAGAGCCGGTTGGACCGGGATTCCCTGGCCGTCACGCGCAGTTCATAGATGCCCGAAGCCAGGCCGGCCAGGCTGATCCTGCCGGTGACGCTGATCCCTTTACTGTCTTTGGCCGCTGCCGCTGCCGGCTGCCAATCCTGCTCCAAAGCCGTCTTGCCGCCCCGGATCAGATCCATCCGATATTCAAACGGCGCGTCCTCTGCGCCCTTGGCGCCCTTCTGGATGCGGAAGGTGTAGGCGCACTCTGCGCCGGCGGGATACAGCCGCACGTCCTGGTACATTTTCGACGGCGCGCCCGCTTTTCCGGCGCTGCCGGAGCTTGCGGGATCCATGTCGGGCGGATCGTCGAGAATCAGGCTGCTCAGCGCAAAACGGCTCCGGGCCAGGTCGGGGACTTCAATCCAGGCGAAAGCGGTGCCGAGATGTTCCGTTCCGGCATCGAGCACGGCAACGCGAAGCTGATAAACTCCCGGTTTGAGCGACAGCCGCTTGGCAAACCTGTAGCCGTATTGCCGAGCAACGGCCAGCCTGTCGGATGCCAGATTGCCCTGGACGATATCTCTATAACCCAACACCTGTTTGCCCGACGCATCGAATACCGTTGAAGCGACCTCCAATTCCATCAGATGCCGCTGGTCCTGCTCGCGATATTGGAGAGCGTCTCCCTCGATGAGGGCGACCAGGGTGACCTGGCCTTCCCTTTTGTCGGTTTCGAAATATGCAGCGGACGCGGAAACGACGATTTCGCTTCGCGGCAGCGGCGCTTGCAGCGCGCGCCTGACGCGTTGTTCCCTCGTCTCTTCGGTTTCGGCAGGTCGGGCGGCCGATGCTTCTGAAGAAAAGCCTTTGGGGGCCCGGATGACATACTCGGGGTGGCCCTTGACGCGAACCGAAATGCTGCTGAACCGCCCCGCTTTTCTCTCATCATCCAGGTAGTAGGCAAGCACATAGTAGGATTTGTTGGCTTCGAAAACCCGCCCGAGTGCGCCGCCGAGATCGTTGGTATCGCCATACATTTCGCCGCCCGTGTCCGCGGCGAGCGAATGCATCCCGTCCTTCAGGTCGGCCACATGGGCAGACAGGTAACTGTCCAAGCGCCAGCCGGCGGCTCCGCCGCTCATCAAGGCGTTCGCGATGGCGGGCGGCTGCAGCCCCTTGGCATCGATCGAGTAAATAGCCACTCCGGAGCGCGCGGCCTGCCTGGTGACCTCATCAATCTCGTCCGGCTGCATGTAGCCGCCGAGCTCGTACATGGTGAAGCCATCGGAGAAAAGTACAATCATGCGCTGACCGGGGAGGTCCGCCATTGTGGCGGCAAGCTCTTTGAGCAAGTGCAGTGTTGCCCTGCGCTTGTAGGAAGCTTCCGACAGGATCTGTCTCGCACGGGCGCGTGCCATCATCGCCATGCTGTCGCGATCGGCGTCGATGCCCTCCTCCAGCCTCAGCAACGCTATGGCCAGGCCTAGCGCCTCCAAATCGCGGCGATCGATGGCCGCCGCCAGGTATGGCGTGAAAAAGCTGGGGCGCTCCATGGGGCCGGGACTGATCTTTTCGATGGCATAACGCAGCAGGGTGCGGTCGCGGGTGAACTGTTCCGCGATCATGCCACGCGACCAGCTGCTGGTCACGAGCGCGATCCTGTCACGCTCCGTGAGCCGTTCGTCGACAAATCTCAGCAGCGCCTGTCTGGTCAATGCCAGGCTGGAGAAGGACAGGTGTAGCGTATCCACGAACAAAAGCACAGTGCGCGCTGGCGCCTCCAGCAATCCGGCTTCCAGTCTTTTCGTTTCGACTCCCGCGGCCGCAGCCCGGGCGGTGGGAGCCGGCGCCGTGATATCCTCGATCCTCGTATGGGAGAAATGATCGATCGCCCTCGGCTTCCTGTTCACCCGCAACTCGAAGTCGTCCTTGCCGAGATTTTCAATGAACCGTCCTTTCCGGTCTGTTACCACCGCGCGCACTTCGGCGAGTTCGGTCCTGACCTTGATCGTCCGGTCCTGCGTGGTCTTACCTCGAGCCTGCATCGCCAAAACGGGGCCCCCTGCGCCCTGAAGGACAGACAGAAGCAGAGCGATCCCGAAAAATGGCAATCTGGCCTTGACAGCATGGGCACGGCATTCCCGAATCGCGTGGAAAAACTCGATGAAGACTACCTGCGCAGGATTCATTAGCGGCTCGTCACCAGGCAAGACCAAGGCAGCCGGCAACCGACAGACTTCGAACGCGTATCTTCTGAATAGCCCGAGTTACGATCCCGTCGGCATGCCTGCCGACCCCCCTCATTTCCATCCGCGGCATGCCCTCACCTCGGGCGCCGCTGCAAGTTACTGCGATTCGACACCGTCGTCAACGGGTAACATCATTCACTTCATCGCGGCCAGATAAAATGACAGAAACCGTGATAGGAGATTTATATCGACACCATCAGCTATGTAATAGTCGTCCCTTTTGCTTTATTTATTGAGGAAGTATATGGCAAGGGCTGGCAGTCCTCGTTGCGCGCATTGATATGGATTCTGTCCGGCTATGCATTGGTGTCCATTCTTTTGGACGTGATTCGCCGCAATCCGCAAAGCCTTCCCGATCCTGTTTATCTGTTTTTTTTCGGGCTGGGATCGGTCCTGCTGCTCGGTTGGAGCTTCGCCTACCGTCCGCCGATGTTCGAGGAAAGCCGTGCGATCTTTATCGGTATTCTGGTTTTTGTTGGCTTTGTGGTGAACGAGCATCTGGTGGACCTTGATGTCGCTCCTTGGACCTTCCGTGCGGAAGCATTCGGCTATTTTATGTTTGTGGTTCTGCTGGGCTTTGTTGCCGTGCGACGTTCTTTGATCCAGGAGCAAAAGCTGGCCGCCCTGCAGCATGAGATGGCGGCTGCATGGCGCATTCAGACCGCTATCCTGCCTCGCGAATTGCCTGCCATGGACGGTTGCAGTCTGGCCGTCAGGTATGTTCCGATGGCCTCGGTGGCAGGGGATTTTTATGACTTTGCCGTTTTGGACGATGGGCACCTGGGCATTCTGATTGCCGACGTTGCCGGTCACGGGGTTCCGGCGGCTCTAATCGCCTCCATGGTGAAGGTTGGTCTCACCTCACTGTCTGATCACTGGTTGGAGCCGGCCGCGGTCGTGGCGGGACTGAATCAGGTTCTGTACAAGCAGGAAACAGGCCAGCTTGTCACGGCTGGCTATCTCCTGCTTGATCTTCCCAAGGGCGCCGCGCTTTATTCGGGCGCCGCTCACCCGCCGCTGCTGCTGCGGCGCAGCTCGGAGGAAGCGGTCCTCGAGATTCAGGAAAACGACCTGCCACTGGGATTCCGCGCGAATGAGACGTACTCGAACGTCCCGATCCGGCTTGCATCCGGCGATCGCATCCTGATGTATACGGATGGTCTTGTCGAGGCCGCGGATCCCGCGGGAGAATTATTCGGCAGGGAACGGCTCAAGGAATTTGTTGTATCTCGCGGCAAGCTCCCCGCGGAGATGTTTGCGGACTGTCTGCTTCAGAACCTGTCATCATGGTCAGGCAGAAAGACCGGCAGCACTCAGGAAGATGATCTCACCTTGATTGTGGTGGATATTACTTGATGTCTTCTGGATCGTTCACTCGATCCGGAGAGGGAAGGATGATCACCAGTATTTTCTGAGCCCGGAACGAGTCGACTCTCAGGCACACCCATAACTGTCCCGAATGGCACGAAGTCAGGGGAGCTATCGGAGGATCGTGCCGAGCAGGTCGTGCTCGAGCGCGCGCGTGATGAGGATCGTCCGGAACTCGCCCGCCGTGACCGGCTCGACCTCGGAGTCGTTGATCAGGCATACGCCGTCGATCTCGGGTGCCTGGGATTCGAGCCGTCCCTGGAGAAGCAGATCGCTCTCACGGGACGTGCCCTCCACCAGGATCGGGAACTCCCTGCCGACCAGCCGCCGGTTCTTTTCGACGACGATCTCGAGCTGTTGCTCCATCAGCTCGCGCCGGCGGCGTTCCGCCGTGCGCCCGTGCACCTTGTCCCGATAGGTGCGCGACAAGGTGCCTGCTTCATCCGAATAGGCGAACACTCCCAGCCGGTCGAATTCCATGTCCCGGCAGAACCGCTTCAATTCGCGGAAGTCCTCCTCGGTTTCGCCGGGATGTCCCACCAGCATGGTGGTGCGCAGAGTGACTTCCGGAATGCCGGTGCGCACACGCTCGATCAGTTTCTCGAGGCTGGCTCGATTCCCGCCCCGCCGCATCGCCTTGAGCACGGCGGAACTGACATGCTGCAACGGCATGTCGATGTATCTGCAGACCTGTTTGTGAGCCGAGATTGCCTCCACAAGACGGTCGTTCATCATGTCCGGGTATACATAGAGAAACCGGATCCAGCGGATATCCTCGACTTCAGAAAGCGCTTCCAGGAGTTGCGCCAGACCGTCGCGCAGGCTCAGATCCGTGCCGAAGCTGGTGGTGTCCTGCGAAACAAGCGTAATTTCCCTTACGCCGCGCTCTGCCAGGGAGCGCGCCTCCTGGACCAGCGACGGAATGCTACGGCTGCGGAACGGGCCGCGGATCTTGGGAATGATGCAGAAAGAACAGGTGTGATCACAGCCTTCGGCAATCTTGATGTAAGCGCTGTACGGCGGCGTCGAAAGCAGGCGGGGCGTCGCGTGGTCATAGAGATATCGGCCGGCACGGCTGCGGTCGCAGGATCCGGGCGACCCAACCGCGGCCCCTGAAACCGCCCGCGCAATCTCGCCGATCTGATCGGTTCCCAGGAAAGCATCGACTTCCGGCAACTCTGTCCGGATTTCCCCGGGATAACGTTCCGCCAGGCATCCCGTGACCACCAACCGGCGGCATCGCCCGGACTTCTTGAGGTCCGCCGCCTCGAGGATCGCCTCGATGGATTCCTTCTTCGAGCTTTCAATGAATCCGCAGGTATTGACGACGATGATCTCGGCCTCTGTCCGGTCCGCGGTAATTACGTGACCTTCCTTCTGCAGCAAGCCGAGCATGACCTCGGTATCCACAAGGTTTTTAGGACACCCGAGACTGATAAAACCCACTTTCGCCACGCGACCGCTCCTATGCCGAGATTTCTCCGCGCCCCGGGACGCACCTAGGCAACACTGGCAATTTGAATATTTTGGCTTGAAAACAAGCTCCAAAAACGCGCTCAGTCTCCATTTTCCGCCCTGATTATTATATAGGAGCCGTTTGCTCTGATCCTCAGACTACAACCTGGTGGTTTATCTGCAATAAACGATGTCCAAGACGCAGACAGAGGGCTCTGGGGACCGCTGTTGTTTTCATAGGATATTGTTTTCCAGATACTATCTCGGTGCGTCGCCGCGGCGCCCCCGCACTATTTAGCCATCTCCGGCGGAATGGGGAGCGTGACCTCACCCGTGGCTGCCCACTCCGCTCCTCTGGTGAACGTTGTGACAAAGGCAGGAGTCTGCACTGCAGGAATATCGTGGCCCAGAACCGTCACGAATATCCTGCCTTTTCCGTAGTTGACCGTCCAGAACATGGGATGGTCCAGCCCGGCGCCTGGAATCGGCTGGCGCGCCTTCCCCTGATAGAGGGAATGATCGTCATACGCCGTCGCAAGAACATGATAGGTCTCGGCCGGCTGCCAGCGCAGATTGGCGTAGAGTTCGTCCTTCGGCTGGGGGAACGACAGCCTCAGCCCGCGCGTGATCGGGTGATCAGGATCCTTGATGGTGACCGTGAAATCGTGGGCCGCGGAATGGTGGCCGTTGTTGGGCCGCCAGTTACCTGCGCACATTTTTTCGAACTCCGTCCAGCCGTCGAAGGCTGCCACCGAAAAATGAAAGATCACCAGGTGTTTGCCGGAACGGGCGAACTCCACCAGGGCGTTTTCCGCTCTCTCTCCCCACCGCCATTCGGGCCTGCGCAGATCGTAGTAGTTCAGCACCACCAAGTCGTAGGGGGCCAGCGTTTCCGGGCCGGCGCCGCGAAACTCTTCCGTGAGCCGGACCTCGAATTTGCCGGTATCTTCGAGCTGTTTTTTCAGAATCGGGGTTACGCCCCGCCAGTCGTGATTGTTTTGCCCGGTGATCACCAGGGTCTGGATTCTGGGCGGTGCCACTGGTTTTTTGGGCTGCTGGGCCAGAAGAGGAACCAGCAGTGCCAGCCACAAGACTCCAAGCAATCCTTTTCTCATATTTCCTCCCTCCGAAATCCGTTCGATGTCGGACAAAGCATTCTCCCGCTGCCGTGACATTATCACGAGTCTGCGTCTTCATGACCGAATAACCATTCAGGATTTGTCATTCCATTGCACATTCTCACGGGCGTCCGTTATACTTTTCTCACCTATCAGCGGGTGGCCAATGACACAATCCATTTGGCGGCGGATGATGTACCTGACCCTTACTGCGACGATGATCCGAATCGTGCCGGATCCGTCCTTGGCGCCGGCTCCAATCTCGCAGCCGTCGGCGGCCGTTGTGGTTTCGGAATTCATCTATGAGCAAGCACCGTATCCTCAATGCCATGCCTCGACGATCGCAGAGATCGCGCCGGGCAAGTTGGTGGCGGCCTGGTTTGGCGGCACGCGCGAACGCGCGCCGGATGTAGGTATCTGGGTGTCGAAATGGGAGGACGGGCGCTGGACAACGAGCGTCGAGGTGGCCAACGGCGTGCAGGCCGATGGCACGCGCCTGCCGACATGGAATCCGGTGCTGTTCTTTCCGCCGGGCGGGCCGCTGCACCTGTTCTACAAGGTCGGTCCATCGCCGAGCGGGTGGTGGGGAATGACCCGGACATCCTCCGACGGCGGGAAGACCTGGAGCGAAGCTCGGAGATTGGCGGAAGGCGTGATCGGGCCGGTCAAGAACAAGCCGGTGCGGTTGCAGGACGGAACGTGGATCTCCGGTTCGAGCGTCGAAGGGACTCCGACGGGGTGGCGCGTACAGATGGAGATTTCGCGCGATGCGGGGAAGACCTGGCAAATCATCGGACCGGTTGAAAAAGGGCCGAAAAATGCGGAGCTCGACGCGATCCAACCCAGTATCCTGACATACCCTGACGGGCGCCTTCAGGCGCTCTGCCGCACGCGCAACGGCGTGATCGGATCAACCTGGTCGCGCGACCATGGAAGGACCTGGAGCCCGCTTGAAAAAACCAAATTGCCAAACCCAAATTCGGGAATCGATGCGGTGACGCTGGCCGATGGCCGGCAGCTGCTGGTTTATAACCACTCCGCTCCGCCGCCGGAAACTCCGGCCAAGGCTGTGCGCTATCCCTTGGACGTGGCCATCTCAAGCGACGGCGTTGAGTGGCATCATGTCCTGACGCTCGAAGACAAGCCGGTCGGGAACGGCTACGCCTATCCGGCCGTCATTCAAACATCGGATGGTCTGGTCCATATCACCTACACTTGGGATCGCGTCCGGATCAAGCACGTGGTTCTCGATCCAAAGAAACTGTGAACCAGGTTCCGGGGGACAGGCTATGCGGTTCCCGAATCTACGCGAGTCCGGGAGTCGCGCGGCCTGTCTCCCGAGTTTCGCAGCGAGCCCAGCAGTTCGCGGATTCGGGCGAGGTCTCCCTGCCGGGATATCCCCCCGAAACGATTGCGATTGTAGATGGCTGTGAGGGCCGCCAGGGACGCGCCGAAGGGCCGGCACGCCAGATCCTGGGCGAACTCCAGCGGGGTCTGATTGCGGCGGCGCACCCACCCGCGGCGCCGCAGCAGATCGAGCGCTTCCGAGTAGTAATCGGAAACTGCGGCTTCCGGATCCCGGCCGAAAGAGCGGAGTGCCAGGGCGCGCATGATGCGGCGCCCCCCGCCGGTGCCCCGCACCATGAGAAATACCATGGTCAGCAGGAAAGCGATGACGGCCGCGAGGATTAGGGAATGCGATCCGTTCTGCAGGCCCGGCCGCCAGCCGGCTGCCCGGTTCCAGATGCGATCGACCGACTGCCGGGCATAGTCCCGGGCTCCCTGCTGAATTCCCCAGAGCCACGATCGGGATATGGTGGCGAGGCGGGCTTGTCTCCGGGAGTCGTAATGCACCACATCCGCCGACCACCAGAAGTCCAGGGCATCAGCGATTGCCGCCACCCTTCCGAGAAGCGCAGGCTGCGCCGGTTCGGCCTGCGCCGGCGTCGGTTCGAATTCCACCCAGCCGTAAGGAGCGAAATAGGCCTCCACCCAACTGTGGGCGTCTCCCTGACGGACCGTCCAATGATCGGAGAGCCGGTTGTATTCCCCGGCACCGAAGCCAGTCACCAACCGCGAAGGGATGCCCACATGGCGGAGCATGACGGCCATGGCAGTGGCAAAATACTCACAATGTCCGCGGCGCGTCTCAAACAGAAATCTTGCCAGCGGATCCGCACGGTCCGAGATCTCCTCCGGCGCAAGGCTGTAGCGATACGCGGTGCGCAAATGGATTTCCAGCGCCCGGGCCTTTTCCAAGGGGGAGCGTGCCTGCGAGGTCACGGCGCGGGCGAGATCCGCGATCCGTCGGTCTCCGGATGGAACCGCGAGGCAGCAGTCCACGATCTCGGGCGGCACAGCGTCGTAGGAAGATCCCATCACCTGCGGATCGTAACGGGCCGTATCGGATACCACGGAATAGCGTATCGTGCCCGCGCCGGGGGTGTTTGCATAGATGGTATCGGAGGAATCCCGTTCCAGTCCCCCGAGCTCGCTCGAGACCGCCAGCACCTTGTGGAGGCCGAAGACCACATCGGTCGTCACCGGCTCCAGATAAACGGTCTGTACGAGAATGCCGGCGCTTTGCGCCGTCTGCTGCAATATGAAGTATCCGGCTTGTGTGGGTAACCTGCTCCGTGTGGACCGACTGCGACTCCAGATCCGGCCGTCGAAGCGATCCAGAACCGCACCACGCCATCTCAGGTCAGGCGGCGGCGCATCCGGGGATGCGTCCATCCTGACCTTCATCACGGTACGCCCGGATTTCTGAATCTTGCCCGCGGCGCCGAGGTCGACGGTATCGGAGAAACCGCTGATTCGCCGGGTCGGCGGCGCAGCAACGTCGAGGAAGGCGAGCGACACGCGAGGCAACAGCAGAAACAGCGGGACGGCGAGCGCCAGGATCACGAAGGTCCACGCCAGGATCAGGGCCGCCAGGTGGCGCACCGGGAATCCGGCGAACAGCTCCAGACCTGTTCCGCGCATCTCTTTGGGGACCACGACCGGCCGAACGACGCCCCCACCCAGCACCGCCGCGCTGCTTTTCTTCATTTCGTACAGGATGAAGGAGCTGAGTGCGAAAACGAGGAACAGCAAAAGGCACGGCAGGAAGAAGGGTGAGGCGGACGGGACGGCGGCGGCGAGGAGCGTTCCCGCGCTGAGAAGGTATACGTGGAGGAAATCACGATCCACCTCACGAGTCAGGAGCCTGTATCCGGTCATGAAGAGCAGCAGGTGCAGGACGCATGCGACGATCGAGCGGGAAAGCAGCAGATAATCGAGCGCGACGACCGGCAAGTACAGGAACACGATGTACCGCCGCACCCAAGCCGGCAGCCATTGCCGCAGCTTCGCCGTGTCGAGGAACCAGCTGGCGAGATATGCCGACCCTAACAGGAAGAGCAGGAGCGGGCCTACGGCCCCGGTTGCGGCGACTGCAAGAAACATCGCCGTGACCAGGCCATAGGAAGACAGCTTGAAGCAGGCTGCGAAGCTCATAATTCGTCGAAATAAATCACGTAGGAGGAGCGCCAGACCGGAGCCGGAAGCGTCCCCCGCGGCCGCGATGTCAGGATGATCTTGAAGACCTTCTCCGACAGGATCCGTTGCAGCTCGTCCCTTGAGGGTCCGCCAGAAAGTTCCTGATCCAGTCCGGCCAGGCTTTCGCCGTCCGCCGATTCGCAGCGGACAACCGCCAGCGACTTCAAAACGCGATACAGGTGATCGATTCCCGTACCGAGTGGCACATGCTGATAGGGTGTGACGTATTCAAAGTCGGCGCCCTCCCTTGCGAAATGAGCGGCCAGGCTGGCGGCCAGGGAAACCGCCTCCTCGAATTCCCGCTGATGGCCGGACTGCGGGCCGTGGACCCTGGTATCGAGGATCAGGCAGAACTCGCTTTCCTCCTCGCGTGCGTGTTCGCGGATCATCAGCCTGCCGGTTTTGGCGGTGGCTTTCCAGTGGATCCTGCGTGCACTTTCCCCTTCCTGGTACTTGCGGATGGCGTAGAGGCTTTCTCCATGCCCGACGTGCCTCCCCTCCAGTTTTCCGGGCAGAAATGGGAGGAGGTGCAAGTCGGATGAGACATTCCGGATGGAGGGGTAGACCAAAACCTCCCCGCTGACGTCCACCCGCTCGCCGCGGCGGAAAAATCCGAAGGGGAAGCGGGTGGACAGGTGCATGCCCTCGAGGCGGTACGCTCCTCGTTGTGCGAAGGACTGGGTAATCAGTTCGGAACGCGACTCTCCTGGGGGAATGGCCGGGAAATAGGCGGCATGGTGCAGCACCGGAGCGGCTCCCTGCTCCGCGGCGGCGGCACCGGCCCGCTCGGCCCCGAGCCTTTTCAATCGCCCGGCCAGGCTGCGCACCCGCAAAAGGGAGAGGTCCTCGATCCTGACGGAGAAAGCCGGCAGGAGCCGCTTCTGGTTGTGCAGCGTGATCTTGATGGAGACTTTCTCCCCCTCGAAAACGTTCTGCGGTACCAGCAGCGAGACAAACAGGCCGTGCAAGGAAATACGGGCGACCATTCCTGAGGTGAGGGTGGCCGACAGGGCCAGTGCCAGGACCAGATACAAAAGGTTGTTGCCGGTCCTGACGGCTGCCAACGCAATCAGGAAGGCGGTCAGAATGAAGAGGCTTCCCCAGATCGTGATGCGGAAGGAGTAAGGCGAGCGCCAGCGGCCCGCATGCAGCAGGCGCGCGATGCGCTGCCAGGTCCCGCGCGTTTCAGAGAGGGACTTCGATGCTTTGCAGGATTTCCGCAAGAATTTCCTCAGCCTCATCACTGCGTCTGTGGGGGGACGCGTATTTGGCGCTGACAATCACCCTGTGCGACAGGACGGGGAGCGTCAGGCGCTTGATGTCGTCCGGGATGCAGTAGCCGCGGCCCTCATAGTAGGCGAGCGCTTGAGCCGCGCGATGCAGTGCCAGGGAGCCGCGCGGGCTGGCTCCCGTGAGCAGGAACTCCGAGCGGCGGGTGGCCTCCACGATCGCCAGGATATAGTCCAGCAGGGCGTCGTCCATGCGCACTTCGGCCACGGATCGCTGGGCGTCGAGAATATCCTTTGCCTGGAGCACCGGCGCAATCTGTTCGACGTTCGGCAGGTGGTTCTGATGCCGAAGGATTTCCTTCTCCGCGCCTCCTTCGGGGTACCCCATGCGGATGCGGAGCATGAAGCGGTCAAGCTGGGATTCGGGCAAGGGATAGGTGCCGTGGTGCTCGATCGGGTTCTGCGTGGCTACCACCATGAAAGGGCGGGGCAGGGCGTAGGTCTGGTTGTCCACGCTGATTTTGCCCTCGCTCATGGCTTCCAGCAGCGCGCTCTGCGTTTTCGGGGTTGTGCGGTTGATCTCGTCGGCCAGGACGACGTTCGCGAAGATCGGTCCGCGGCGGAATTCGAACGCCTGCCCGGACTGGTTGAACACGGAAACGCCGAGGATGTCCGATGGCAGGAGGTCGCTCGTGAACTGGATTCTGCGGAAGGTGCAGTCGAATCCCTGGGCCAGCGAGCGCGCGAGCGTGGTCTTGCCCACTCCGGGCACATCCTCGATCAACAGGTGCCCTTCGGCGAGCAGGGTTACGAGGGCGAGTTTGACCGGTTCGGGTTTGCCACGCACCACGGCCTCGATCGCCTGCTGCAGCTTGCGGAGCCTGGGTTCCAGTTCGACTGCGCCCGACATGATGTACTCCTAAAACAGCTTCTTCTGGCTGCCCGACGGCACGATCTTGAAGTGCTCGAATGCCTTGCGTGTGGCCATCCGCCCGCGCGGGGTGCGATCGAGAAAGCCGACCTGGATGAGGTACGGTTCGTAGATGTCTTCTATGGAGTCCTCATCCTCGCTGATGGCGGCCGATAACGCGCCGATCCCTACCGGTCCGCCGCTGTATTTCTGCAGGATGGTAAGCATGAGCTTCCGGTCGATCTCATCAAAGCCGTAGGTGTCCACATCCATCATATCCAGGGCGGCCATGGCGACCGGGCGCGTGATGCGGCCGTCGGCTTTGACCTCGCTGTAGTCGCGCACGCGGCGCAGCAGCCGGTTCGCGATGCGCGGCGTGCCGCGGCAGCGGGCGGCGATCTCCCGGGCGCCGCTGCCGTCGATGTCCACTCCGAGCAGCGCCGCCGACTGCCGGACGATGACGCTCAATTCCTCGTGGCTGTAAAACTCCAGGCGGTGAATGATGCCGAAACGGGCGCGCAGCGGAGCGGTGATCAGACCGGCGCGGGTCGTGGCCCCGATGAGAGTGAAACGCTGCAGCGGCATCTTGATGCTGCGCGCGCCCGGTCCCTCCCCGATCATGATGTCGATGTAGTAGTCTTCCATCGCCGGATACAGAATCTCCTCGATGGCCGGGTGCAGGCGGTGGATCTCGTCGATGAACAGGATGTCGTTTTTTTTCAGGTTGGTCAGCAGCGCAGCCAGGTCCCCCCGCTTTTCGATGACCGGCCCGCTCGTCGTGCGGATGCTCACACCCATTTCATTGGCGATGACCGTCGCCATGGTCGTCTTCCCCAGGCCCGGCGGGCCATACAAAAGCACATGATCGAGCGCTTCCTTGCGGCGGCTGGCCGCACGGATGGAGATCTCGATGTTCTCCTTGACCTTCGCCTGGCCGATGTACTGCTGCAGGTTCTGCGGCCGAAGGCTCAGCTCGAAGGATTTCTCCTCGGTGCGCGCCACGGGGCTCAGGAGCGTATGTTCGGCATCGGATTCGGTCATGACAGTCCGTCCGGTCGCCGCTATCCGGCCAGCAGCTGGAGCGTATGTCGCAGCAACCCTTCAAAGGAACGCTCCGCGTTTCCCGAGCGCAACACGGCCGACAGCGCCTTTTCGGCTCCCGCCCTCGGATAGCCGAGATTCACCAGGGCCGAGAGGATGTCTTCCTGCAGTCCGTCGGCGCCGGGTGCGGCGCCGGCGGCCCGCGCCTGCTCAGGCAGGAGGAAAGAGGTGATCTGGCTTTTCAGCTCAAGCACCACCCGCTCGGCTGTCTTGCGTCCCACGCCGGGAATGGCTGTGAGCCGCGACAGGTTGCCGTCGGCAATTGCCTGGGCAAGTTCCTCGACCCTGGCCCCCGAGAGGATCGATACCGCCAGCTTGGGGCCGATGCCGCTGATGGTAATCAACTTGAGAAACAGATCTTTCTCCCTCTGCGAGCAGAAGCCGAACAGCGCCAGCATATCCTCGCGCACGTGGGTGTGCACCTTGAGCATTACCTCGCTCCCCTCCCCGGGGAGCTCGTAGAAGCTCGTGAGCGGGATACACACCTCGTAGCCGACTCCCTGGACATCGAGAAGAACCAGGTTCGGTTTCTTGGAGAGCAGTTTGCCTCTGAGCTGGCCGATCATCAGGAAATCACCGCGTTGCGTAAACAAAAGGGTACCATAACACAAAACCGCGGAAAGAATCACGCCCCGCCGTGTCCTCGTGTAGCACGGCTGTGCAAGCCGGCGCGGCGAAAAGGGGGCATGCCTTTCCTGCCGGCCCGGCCTTCCGATGGCGACAGCAGCCATGGATAGCGGCCTGATTCCTTTTGGACACGGGGATTTCGAATCCGTCCGTTTTGCGTTCAGGTTGTGTATAATGTTTTGTCGATCGTGCCGGGACCTCAGGCTGAGGCTTGCGGGCCGGGGACGGAGGTTGGAACTCACATGTCGGATTACGGGCTTCACGAAGAATGCGGTATTTTCGCCATTGTCGCTCATCCGGAGGCGGCACGGCTGACGTATCTGGGGCTGTACGCTTTGCAGCACCGGGGGCAGGAATCGGCCGGGATCGTCAGCTCCGACGGCGCCAAGCTGCGGCAGCAAAAGGGCATGGGGTACGTAGCCGAGGTTTTCGATGAGGCGTGCCTGGAACAACTCGGCGGTGACTCTGCGATCGGGCATGTCAGGTATTCGACCGCCGGGGAGAGCGCGCCCGCCAATGCCCAGCCGATCCTGATTGACGGCTGGCGCGGGCCGATTGCTCTGGCTCACAATGGCAACCTGGTCAATGCCGGCACGTTGCGGCGCGAACTGGAGCGGGACGGCGCCATTTTCAACTCAACGTCCGACAGCGAAGTTATCCTGCACCTGCTCTGCCGCTCCAAGCGGCGCACCTTTCTCGAAGCAGCCGCCGAGGCGCTCCACGTCATCCAGGGAGCATACTCCCTGGTCATTCTGACGCCCAATTTCCTGCTCGTTGCCCGCGATCCGCGGGGATTCCGGCCCCTGTGCATGGGGCGCGTGAACGACCGCTATGTCTTCGCTTCGGAAACCTGCGCCTTCGATCTGATCGACGCCACATATGTCCGCGATGTCGAGCCCGGCGAGATCCTGGTGGTGGAGGGAGACAGCTGCGAATCGCACTTCCTGTTGCCCAGGGAAAAGCCGGCGCACTGCATTTTCGAGCACGTGTACTTCAGCCGCCCCGACAGCTTGGTTTTCGGGCGCAACGTGCTGGAAAGCCGGCGCATGCTGGGGAAATTCCTGGCGATCGAAAGCCCGGTGGCGGCGGATGCGGTTGTACCGGTGCCTGATTCCGGGGTCTCCGCGGCGATCGGCTATGCCCGTCAAAGCGGCATACCGCTGGAGTTCGGCCTGATCCGCAACCATTATGTCGGCCGCACCTTCATCGAGCCGAAGCAGTCGATCCGCAATTTCGGCGTCAAGGTCAAGCTGAATCCTGTGCGTGAGATCCTGCGCGACAAGCGGATTATCCTGGTGGACGATTCCATCGTGCGCGGCACCACCAGCCGGAAGATCGTGCACATCATGCGCGCGGTCGGCGCCAAGGAGATCCACGTGCGCATCACCTCTCCGCCCATCATCGGTCCCTGCTATTACGGCATCGACACGCCGACCAAGCGGGAGCTGATCGCGTCGTCCAAGTCGGTCGAAGAGATCAGGAAATTCATCGGCGCGGATTCGCTCCACTACCTCAGCCTCGAATCGCTGCTGCAATCGGTCGGGGAAGGGGAACGTTACTGTACGGCCTGCTTCACCGACCGCTACCCGACCGATGTGGCCCAGGAGGAGCACCAGAAGGAACTGTTCGGCAGAGAGGCTGCCAAGAGCCCGGCTTCCTCGTCATGAGCGTGCGTGCCTGATTCATGAAAAAACACGATCCTCTGAAACTGACCTACGCCGGCGCCGGCGTGGACATCGACGCCGCCACCGAAGCCAAGTCGCGGATTCGCAACCTGGCGCGCGCCACCTTTACCTCGGGAGTGCTGACCGATATCGGCAGCTTCGGCGCGCTGTTCCGCCTGGAGATGGGGCGCTACCGGGAGCCCTTGCTGGTTGCCAGCTGCGACGGGGTCGGCACCAAACTCAAGGTGGCCTTCCTTACGGGCATTCACAATACCGTCGGGTATGATCTGGTGTCCCACTGCGTCTCCGACATTCTGGTTCAAGGGGCCCGGCCGCTATTCTTTCTGGACTACATTGCGTGCGGGAAGCTCGAGGCCGCAGTCGTGGAGCAGGTGGTGTCCGGGCTCGCCCGCGGGTGCCGGGAAATGAGGTGTGCGCTCATCGGCGGGGAAACGGCCGAAATGCCGGATTTCTACGCACCCGGCGAGTACGATCTGGCCGGGTTCATCGTCGGCATCGTGGACCGTTCGCACCTGGTGGACGGCAGCCGGATCCGCGCCGGGGACCGGTTGCTCGGCATCGCTTCGGCCGGCCTGCACACCAACGGCTACTCGCTGGCGCGCAGGCTCTTTCTCGACCGGCTCGGACTCGCGCCGTCGGATCGGGTGCCGGAACTCGGCGCCTCGGTGGCGGAACTCCTGCTGGCGCCCCACAGAAGCTACCTGTCGCTCCTGGAGCCCCTCCTCGACATGCCCGTGCTGAAAGGCATGGCCCATATCACCGGGGGGGGCATAACGGACAACCTTCCCCGCATCCTGCCGGCGGGCACCGCGGCGGAAATCCGCAAGGGCTCGTGGCCCGTTCTGCCGCTGTTTGCCTACATGCAGCGGCGGGGAGGCATCGAGGAAGCCGAGATGTATCGCGCCTTCAACATGGGCATCGGCATGATTCTGGTCGTTTCGCCGGAAGATGTTCCCACGGTCGAAAAACACCTGGCCGCGCGCAACGAACCCATCTATGGAATCGGCGCCATCACGGAAGGCGACGGCAAGGTCCACTATCGCGACAGCGCGTAGCCCGCAGGTTTTCCAGGGACGGCTCGCGAACGAATGCGGTATGCTGCGGGTCATCATCCGCGGCAGGAGCCTTGCAGCCTGCGGATGAACGCGGGCGGGACAAAAGCCGGTGTGCGGATCGGGGCCGTGCGGGTCAGTATTGTTCCTTGTCCTGGAACGTATTTGCATCTTTCCTTCATGACTCGTCCGGGCCGGCCTTGACCGACCGGCGGGGAGGGATACGATGGAAGGGAATCGCAGACTAGCCATCCTGCTGTCGGGGCGGGGATCGAACTTCCTTGCCATCTACGATGCCATTATGCGCGGCGACCTGCGCGCGGAGATCGCCTGCGTGATCAGCAATGTCGCGGAAGCGGCCGGATTGATGCGGGCGCGCGAGTTGCGGCTCACGACCGTCTGCCTGCCGTCGCGGGGCGTCGAACGCTCTGAATACGACCAACGGCTGCTGGATGCCTTGCGCGGCTTTGATCCCGCGCTCATCTGCCTGGCCGGCTTCATGCGCGTGCTTTCCCCCGAGTTCGTGCGCGCCTATCGCGGCAGGATTCTGAACATCCACCCCGCGCTGCTGCCTTCCTTTCCCGGCATGCACGCGCAACGGCAGGCGCTGGAACGCGGCGTCCGCGTCACCGGCTGCACGGTGCACCTTGTCGACGAAGGGGTCGACACCGGGCCGATCCTGCTGCAGCGCGCCGTGGCCGTGCTGGACGGCGATACGGAAGAAAGCCTCTCGGCCAGGATTCTGGAGCAGGAACACGATCTGTACTGGCGGGCGATCGGGCAGGTCCTGGATCGGACAACTGGATAAAGCCGACCTCAGATGTCAGACCTCCGACTTCAGACCTCCGACCTCAGACCTTGCTGACGGTCAGCGGTCGGAGGTCGGAAGTCGGAAGTCAGAGGTCGTAAGTCAGAGGTCGGAAGTCGGAGGTCGGAAGTCTGATGAGGAGTGCTCGAGAACAGCTTGATTACCTGCGCAAAGGCGCGGTTGAGATCATCCATGAAGAAGAGGCGCTGCTGAAGTTTGAGCAATCCTTGCGCTCCGGGATTCCGCTGAAAGTCAAAGTGGGATTCGATCCGACGGCGCCGGACCTGCATCTGGGCCATGCGGTGCTCCTGCGCAAGATGAAGCACTTTCAGGAACTCGGCCACACCGTGATTTTTCTGGTCGGCGACTTCACCGCCTCGATCGGCGATCCCACGGGGCGCTCGCGCACGCGGCCGCCGCTGTCCGCGGAAGAGATCTCCGCGAATGCGGAGACCTTCCGGAGCCAGGTCTTCAAGATCCTGGACCGGCAGCGAACCGTCGTGGATTTCAACGGCCGCTGGCTGGGCAAGCTGAGCGCGGCGGACTGGATCCGCCTCTGTTCACGGTACACGGTGGCCCGCATGCTGGAGCGGGACGATTTCGACAAGAGGTTCAAGGGGGGCCAGCCCATTGCGATTCACGAATTGCTGTACCCGCTGGCGCAGGCCTACGATTCGGTCGCCCTGGAAGCGGATTTTGAATTCGGCGGCACGGACCAGAAATTCAATCTGCTGGTCGGACGCGATATTATGCGGGAGTACGGTCTGACTCCCCAGGTCATTCTGACCATGCCGTTGCTGGAAGGTACCGACGGCGTGGAAAAAATGAGCAAATCGCTCGGCAACTATATCGGATTCACGGATCCTCCCGGGGAGATCTTCGGCAAGGTGATGTCGATTTCAGATCCGCTGATGTACCGCTA
>Ga0316620_10000043_pt1 | contig 54391 bp, 37 predicted proteins | sample OWC_Aug_M1_C1_D5_FD_207651 | JGI IMG/M metagenome (GOLD analysis project Ga0316620, IMG submission 207651) | Wetland soil microbial communities from Old Woman Creek delta, Ohio, United States - OWC_Aug_M1_C1_D5_B | ecosystem: Environmental > Terrestrial > Soil > Wetlands | place: USA: Ohio...
CTTAAGCGTGCCGTGATCTCAGGCAGCTCTGCGCTCGTATCGATGATGAAGCCCGCCCACTTTGGGGACTGCAACGATTTGGCCCATCTCTGGTGCTTCAACGGCTCTCCCGTCCGGAGAATCCTTCCCCAGCGAAAGATGGCATCGCGAACCGTGATAATAGTCGAGGTAAGAAACCATGTGGCGCCTGAGCGAAATCTCATTCAGGATGACCATATGGTCGAGGCATTCTCGGCGGATCGAGCCGCTCAAGCGCTCAACATATGGGCTTTGCCACGGCGACCGGAATGCGGTGAGAACTTCGGTGATCTCCATGCTTTTGGCCTGGACCCTGAAGGCCTTGCCGTAAATGCCGTCGCGATCTCTGAGCAGGAACCGTGGCGCCTTATCCCAAGGAAACGCTTGCACGAGCTGCGCTGCGGTCCACTCGGCGGTGGGATGTTCGGTGACGTTGAAATGCACAACGCGCCTGCGATCATGAGCCAGAACAAGGAACACATACAGGATCCGGAAAGCAATGGCGGATACCACGAAGAAGTCTACGGATACCAACTGCTTGGCATGATTCTTGAGAAATGTTCTCCAGGTCTGTGAAGACGGCTTCTGATGCTTGACCATGTACTTTGCGACAGTGGCTTGAGAGACTTCAATTCCGAGCTTGAGCAGTTCCCCATGCAGCCTTGGTGCTCCCCACAGGACATTGGAACCTCTCATGTTGTGAATCAGATCCCGGATTTCTCGCGAAATCCTGGGGCGACCAATCCTTCCCGGACCGCTTTTGCATTTCCAGTAGAGTCGAAATCCCTTTCGATGCCAGGCGATCACCGTATCGGGCTTGACGAGCAGGAGGCAGTTACGCCATTGGGGCCAGAACCGGGAGAGAAAGACCCACAAAATCCGATCGGGTGCCCGAAGCCGGAGCCGTTTCTTGTTGGTTCTTTGCAGGACGACGAGTTGGTGGCGCAAAGCCATGATTTCGAGTTGCAGGGAGGCTCGGGTTCGCAGGCTGGACACAAGCCCGACGAGGATCGACAGCAGCACGTTGTACATGGCTGAGGAACATATCAGCGAGCATCCCTAAGATCAATGATTTGAATCACTACGGATTTTTTGGTAGGGACAGCACCACAGGATCGGACTGCAGCGGCTTAAGCCTTGCAGCCAGGCGACAAAATCGCTAACATAAAAGAAAAGGCGGAAGTGCGTCGCATATGGAGCCTAAAGGGTACAAGAATTATAAGTGGATTATAGCTGACCCGCGATTCCTGGGCGGCACGCTCGCTATCCGCGGCACAAGGCTCTCTGTTTCCCTGATTCTCGAGTGCCTCGCGAACGGCATGACTCTTGATGACATTGATGAGAGCTTTGAGCGCACGTTTCCCCGGGAAGCGCTTTCGGAAGTCTTGATGGTGGCTTCGGAGTTGGCGGGATCAACCCATGTGGCTGCTTGACGCCAACATGGACGTGCATATTCTTGACGTCCTCTCAGAAGTGGGCGTTCCCTGCGAATCCGCCATTCGTAGGGGCTGGCGCGAACTTGCCAATGGGGATCTTGTCTCCGCCGCTTCGGAAGCCGGTTTCACTTGCCTTCTTACCCACGATCGGCTTTTCGCCGAGTCGGCGGCTGCAGGCCTGAAGTCCGCGCCGGATTTCACTATCATCGCGGTTCACCTGCCGCAGAAACCGTGGCGCGCCTATGTCGCACAATTCCGAGAGGCCTGGGCGAGGGAGCCAATCGTTCCTGCAGCAGGATCCATAATCGACTGGCCGTCCGGCGCATAATGGGGCGGTCGATCCGCCACTTGGGATGTTCCCGGGCCCGTCCGAGGAGCCTATTCGGCTTTTGACCGTCACAGCGGTTTCCACCCCGGCATGGAGGAAGGGCGCCCATGCCGGGGTGGGAACCGCTGCGTATGGAACGTTCACTTCTTGTCTCTTCCGCGTCCGTCCGTGTTCTTCCGCGTGCTGAAAAATGTGTCCGCCTGCATCAGCAGGATACTGAGCAGAATCAGGCCGCCGCCTGCCAGCTGCGCTGCGGTCAGCCGCTCCTGCAGAATGAAATAGGCCAGCACAAGAATGCAGGGGAGCTCCGCGACGCTCACAATCGAGGCGTGGAAAGCGCCGATGATGCGTATGGCGACATACATCAGGTTCATCGGCAGCACGGTCGAAAGCAACGCCGAGGCGGCGATGAGCAGCCATTGGACCGCCGAGAAATCCATGGAAAGCCAATCCCGGGACGGCAGCAGGGCCACCATGGCCACCGTGGATACCGTCGAAGTGATCGTCGTGATGACCATGGGCGACAGATCACGGCTGAGCCGGTACCCGTGGATGTTCATAAAGGCATAGGCTGCCGCCGAACCCGCTGCCAGCACCAGCCCCAGGCCGTCTGTGCCGCCGATGGAGCCATGCATCGGATTGGCGGCGAGCAGGGCGCCGGCCACGGCGGCCAACAGTGCCAGGAGTTCTCTCGGTGCCGGCCGATGGCTTTCGGCCAGCATCTGGTAGAGCAGGACCAGTCCCGGATAGGTGAAGAGGATGATGCTGAGCAGGGAAACGTCGATCCGCCGGGCCGCCCAGAAGTAGCAGACCGACATGGCGAAATTGCCGAGCAGCGCCTGATAGATCAGTCGGCGCACCTGGGGGGCGCGCAGTCCCGGCATTCCCGATGACAGCAGCAACAGGGGCCACAGGCAAACCACGGCCACGAAATTCTGCACTGTCATCAGCCCGGCGGGCTGCAATCCGGCCCGATAGGCGAGTTTGATGACGATCGCCGCCGCCCCGTAGGAGCAGGCGGCAAGAAACATCAGTACGATGCCCAGGAAATGCGACATGCCGCTGCCCGCCTGCCGAACGGCTACATGCCGAATTTCTCGATGAGCTCCTTCTTGCCCAGACCCAGGACGCCGAGTTTGGCTCCGACCTTCTTGAAGGCCGCAATTGCCGTATCCAGATGGTGCTGGTCGTGAGCGGCGGAAAGCTGGGTGCGGATGCGGGCCTGTCCCTTCGGCACGACCGGGAAGAAGAAGCCGACCGCATACACCCCCTCGTTGAACAGTTCGCGGGCAAAATCCTGCGCCAGCTTTGCGTTGTAGAGCATTACCGGCACGATCGGGCTCTCGCCTTCCTTGATGTCGAAGCCGGCGTTCTTCAGCAGGGTGCGCCAGTACTTTGCATTCCACTCCAGCTTGTCGCGCCGCTCCGTGTTGGTGAAGATCAAGTCCATTACCTTGAGTGCGCCCGCAACGATGACGGGTGCGACGGTGTTGGAGAAGAGGAACGGGCGCGCCCGCTGGCGGCACATTTCCACCAGTTCCCGCCGCCCGCTGACGCAGCCGCCGGAAGCGCCGCCCAGCCCCTTGCCGAGCGTGGTGGTGATGACGTCGATCTTGCCGGAGACGCCGCAGTGCTCGTGGGTGCCGCGACCGGTCCTGCCGATAAACCCGCTGGCGTGGGAGTCGTCGAGGAACACCATCGCGTTGTATCTTTCCGCCAAAGCCACGATTTCATCCATCTTGGCGAGGTCGCCGTCCATGGAAAAGACGCCGTCGGTAACCACCATGCGAAAACGCTTGTCCTGATGCTCCTGCAGTTTCTCCTCGAGGTGTCCCATGTCGGAATGCTTGTAGCTGTCCTGCATGGCCTTGCACAGGCGCATGCCGTCCACGATCGAGGCGTGCACGAGCCGGTCGGCGATCATGACGTCCTGTTCGTTGAGGCAGGCTTCAAAGAAGCCGCCGTTGGCGTCCATGCACGAGGGGAAAAGCACCGTATCTTCCGTCCCCAGGAACTCGGTGAGTTTGGTTTCGAGCCGGCGGTGGATATCCTGCGTGCCGCAGATGAAACGCACGGAGGACATGCCGTAACCCCGGGTTTCCAGACCTTCATGTGCCGCCTTGATGACTTCGGGGTGGCTGGACAGCCCGAGATAATTGTTGGCACATATGTTGATGCACTTGCGCAATGCCGAGCCGACCGGGAATTCCACTTCGATATCCGATGACTGCGGCGAGCAGATGTAGCGCTCGTCCTTGAAGAGACCGGCGGCTTTGATGCCCTGTATCTCGTTCTGATACCAGTTTCTTGCTGCTTCGTTGTAGGCCATGACTCTCCTCGATCCATGAAACTTCTATGATTGCGACGCCCCCGTGCCCGGAAATGCGGGCGGGCAAACGCCGAAGCCATGCTGCGGCGGCACGGCCACGTCCGCGGCGCCTGCCTAGGTCTTCTGGAATCGCCGCACCAGCGCGACGATGCTCTGCACGGAGTCGAAGGCGGCAGGCGTGGCGTCGGCATCCGGGATCTGGACATTGCATTTCTTCTCGAGAAACCGCTTGAGCGACACCATGGAGAAGGAGTCCACAATCCCGCCCGAGATCAACGGAGTGGTCTCGGTGACTTCTCGGTCGTCGCCTTCCTCAATGTACTCCCGGACCACGTAGTCGCGCACCATCTTGGTCAGATCATCCATAGTCGGCCTCTTTGCTGTCGTCAGTCGTTCATAATGGTGGAGATGTCTCCCACCGGCTCGTTGAATTCCTTGCACCGCAGCACGCGGCGCACGATTTTGCCGCTGCGGGTTTTGGGCAGCGCATCGATGAACTCGATCTCCTGGGGCATCGCGAGGGGTGAAAGCCGCTTGCGGATGTGGTTCATGATTTCCAGCTCCAGGTCATCCGACGGCTGGAATCCCGGCTTCAGGGTCACGAATGCCTTTACGACTTCCATGTTGACCTCGTCGGGCTTGGCGACGGCCGCGGACTCGGCGACCGCCGGGTGTTCCAGCAGCGCGGATTCAATCTCGAACGGACCCACCAGATGTCCGCCGGTATTGATGACGTCATCGTCGCGCCCCACAAACCAGTAGTAGCCGTCGGCGTCGATCGAAGCCCGGTCCCCGCACAGGTACCAGCCGTTCTTGAATTTGGCCTGATAGCCCGCCTCGTTGTTCAGGTAGTAGCGGAACTGGGATGGCCATCCCGGCCGGAGGGCGATCAGGCCCGCCGCGCCCGTCTGGTTTATGGGCTCATAGCTCACCGGATTCAGCACCGTCGCTGCCAGGCCCGGGAAAGGCTTGCCCATGGAGCCGGGCTTGATCGGCATCCCGGGGAAATTGGTGATCACAATGCAGCCGGTCTCCGTCTGCCAGAAAGTGTCGTGGAATTCCAGGCCGAACACTTCACGCGACCAAAGCACCGCTTCGGCGTTCAACGGCTCGCCGACGCTGCACAGGTGACGCAGACAGGACAGATCGTGCCGGCGCACCAGCTCGTTCCCCTCCTTCATCAGCAGCCGGATCGCGGTCGGCGCTGAATACCAGACTGTTATGCGATGCTTCTCGATGAATTCATACCAGCGCTCGGCGAAGAAACCGGAATCAAGAACTGCCTGGGTGATGCCGTTGACCCAGGGACCGATAATGCCGTAGGAAGTCCCGGTAACCCAGCCCGGGTCCGCGTTGCACCAGTAGATGTCGTCCGGCCGCAGGTCCAGTACCCATTTGGCGGTGAGGTACTGCGAGATGATGGAATAGTGGACATGCTGGGCACCCTTGGGCTGGCCTGTGGTCCCCGACGTGTAGTGCAGCACCGACGGCGATTCAGCCGTTGTCGGGTACACCTCAAACTCCTCCATCCGCGGGGTCTTTTCCATCTGGAAAGACACCTCGCGTTCCTGCAACGGTGCATCTCCCGAGTCGACGACGATGATGCAGCGCAACTCAGGCAGACGATTGCGGATTTTGCGCACCTTCAGAACATGTTTCTTCTGGGTGATGATCGCCCGGGTGCCCGCGTTCAGGAGCCGTACGAACAGCGATTCGTCGCCGAAGGCCGAAAACAGCGGCTGGGCCACCGCGCCGGTCTTGAGGATGCCGAGAAAACCGATGTACAACTCCGGCACGCGGTCCATAAACAGACAGACGCGCTCGCCCGGCCGGATGCCGAGACCGACCAGAAACTGCGCGATGGTGTTAGACAACACACGGACGTCATTGTACGTGAACCGCTTTTCCGTGCCCTGGTGGTCTTCCCAGATCAGAGCCGGTTTCTCGGCCAGGCCCATATTGCAGATTCGGTCGCTGCACATCCAGCCGATGTTGATCTTGTCGCCCTGCTGATAGCCCAGTTCCCGTTCGGCTATCGACCAGTCGAAGTCCTTGGTGAGTTCCTGATAGGTAGGATGATTGCTCATATTTCAGCCCCGATCCCGTTTCCCTTATGTGCCATCTTCCAGAATGATGATGGCGCTGGTCTGCCCCCCGTGGTGGGCTATAGAGAGTATGATATTTCGCACTCCCAGTGCGCCGGCCGCCGCCGCCAGCCGGTCATGCAATAGTACCTGATGGCTGCCGTTGTCTCGGAAGACAACTTCCACCTCGCGGTACAGCCCCAGATCGCTTACCCGAAGACCCAGCGCCTTGCAGGTCGCTTCTTTGGCGGCGAAACAGGCCGCGAAGCATAGCGCCGGTTTGCCGGCAGCACTGCAGTAGGTGATTTCCCCGGGTGTGAAAATGCCGTCGGCAAGCAGCCAATCGCCCCGAGAAAGCTCTTGCTCGACGCGGTCGGTTTCCAGCAGGTCAATCCCCAGACCTAGGATCACAGCGGAACGACCCTTTCGCGCTCGGCACACAGGTTCCTTACCGGCCGCCGTCACCTCCGCCGGCTCACGATGATTGCACCCATCCATGAACCGGTAGGTTTTATAACTTGAGCGCGTCGCGGGGGCAAGTGAAATTCTCGCGGGCGGTGCCCGAACTGGAGTAGGATGGATGCTCGATCCGATCCCGACATGATGACTGATGACCCTCGGCGGGCAGGATCGGCATTCGCGATGCAAGCCGGTAACCGAGCGGGACCAAGTTAATCGGTGCTGAGTTGGACGGTCGCTGCCGGCGGTCTGTTCTGAAACAACTATACTACCCGGCTGGGGCAGGGAAATGGGAATGGCGTGTTGTCGATGAATATTCTGCACATCACCACATTTTTACAGGGTGGCGCCGGACAGGCAATTGCCGAGCTCGCCCGCTCTCAGGCTCTGTCAGACCACAAGGTGACCGTGGTAACCAGCGGGACTGGGGAGCAGGATTATGGGAATTATCCCCAGTGGATTGATGGGCTTGCTTCGGGAAATGTTCAGCTTGTATACGTTGAATCCACCTTTAAGCGCGACTTGACGCTCAACATTGCCGCCTTCCGGTCGATTTGCGCTGCCGTGGACTGTCAGGCCCTGTCTGTGATCCACACCCATGCTGCCATTCCAAGCATGCTGGCGCTGTTGATCAGGTCACGGGTGCATCATGCCGTTCCCGTGCTGCAAACCATGCACGGGTGGGGCATAAGAAAAGATGCGTCTCAGGCAGCCACCGATGTCATCCTGATGAACGAACTTGACAGAGTGGTGACGCCATCCGAAGCCTCCAGGCGTCTATTGGAGCGGTTCGGTGTCGTGCCGCAGCTCATCAAAGTGGTGCCCTATGGTGTGGCCGCAATGCCCGACACAGAGGATGACTCCGCGATCAGCGAGTTGCGACAGTGGCGATCCGAGGGGCTGACGGTCCTCGCCTGTGTGGGCACCGTGGGGCCGCGCAAGAACCAGCGTCTGCTCATGCAGGCGATGATCCACCCCCGGACTCCCGGCAACCTGGCCTGCGCGATTGTCGGAGAGGGTGAGGAGGTTCCCGCCCTGCAGACGCTTGTGGAAGAGGCGGGCATCGGCGAGAGAGTTCGTTTTTTCGGCTACCAGCAAGCCGGTGCGCGGTTTATCAGCGCCGCCGATTGGCTGGTCCTCCCCTCAAATGAGGAAGGCCTGCCGCTTTCCATATTGGAAGCCTATCGGGCCGGCGTGCCGGTTATCGGCAGCGACATACCGGAGATAGGGGAAGTCATTGTCCCCGAGCAAACAGGATTCTTATTCCGGGCAGGCAGCGTTGATGCGCTCGTCCAGACGCTCCGCCTCGCCGCAGCGCTTTCCTGTGGCGAGCGGCTGAAGATGGGAGACCGCGCCAAAGCCCTGTGGCGCGAGCAATACAACCTCGACCTGATGCTGGATCGATATGCACGGATCTACCAGGAGTTGCTTTCACGCAGGGGGCCGTATCTGTAGAATCCGGTTTTGGGTCGGATCCGGCGTGGATAATCCCTTTTTCATGGGAATAACCGATGGCAGCGCATGGCGGCGCCCGTCTTCGCAGTGCAAAAAATGGATTCTACGGGTGCGGCACCCAGTGACTGAGAATCGGGAAAATCGGCTGCCGCACGGGATCGAAATCCCGGATCATCGATTCCACGGCAAAAAAGAACTGGGTGGCGACGATCAGCCGGTCGAACTTCATCTCCCGCAGGGCGGCGAGCGGCAGGAGCGGGCAGCCCAGAAACAGCTCACCGCTATCCTGCGTTTCGGATGAAGTGAAAGCCACGATCCGAATGCCGTTTTCTCCCAAGATTGCCGACAGGCCGCGGGCTGCCAGGCCGGCGCCGAACACGGCGACGCTCCGGATTTCCTGGTTCTTCAGATTGCGGACATAGTCCTGCTCCGGCGGCAGCAACACCGAATTCCAGGTATCGCGATAGATCTGGTAATTGCCGGGTTGATCCCTGTTCTGCACCACCTTGAGGGTGGCCGATTCGAAGTGCACTCCTGTTGCCTGCGGAACATAGAGGACACGCCGGCCCGCAGATCTGATCTTCAGACAGAGGTCCACGTCCTCGTAACCCCAGAGGTAACGCTCATCGAAACCGCCGACCTGCCAATACACATCACGGGGAAGGCACATCATCGCGCCCGTCAGGGCGAATCGTTCCGCTGGTTGCCCGATCCGCTGATCTGTGGGGTGGGCGCCGACACCATAGTTGCTTGGGAATCCCCACAACATCTGACTCATGCCGGCGTGCTGGACCGACTTGCCCTCAGGGAACAACAGCATCCCGCCGACGATGCCGGCGGAATGGTCCTTCTGCAGGCAGGCTATCAGCCGCTCAACGGCATCGGCTGCCACAAACACGTCGTTATTGAGGAACAGCAGGTAGCGCCCGGTTGCCCGGGCTGCACATTGATTGTTGCTCCGGGAAAAGGACAGATTCTCCTGGTTCCGAAAAAACTGCCAGTGCTTGAAAAGCTTGCCACAGCTCCGCAGCGGAGTCGTGTCTTCCGCAGAGGCGTTGTCCAGCAATATCACCTCATGATCCAGATGAGCCACCGCCTCGGCCAGCGACTCGAGGCAGAGTCGTGTCAAGTCCAGGTGGTTATGCAATAGAACGATGATACTTACCTTTTCGCCGGCATCCATTCCGTATCCTCGATCCGAATCCGTTGCTCTGCGGCAACGATAGCATAGCATGGTATAGTAAGCCCTCGGCGGAGGGGATAATGCCTGGGAGGGGAATAGGCCGGATCGGGAGCCCGCGGGGGCGTCCACCTACCCCTGATTTCTCGGTAATCATCACCACCCAAAATCATATCCATTTTACAGAACGGTGCCTGCTCTCGCTCCTGGAATGGACCTGCCGGGAGAACATCTCGCCACGCCGAGTCGAAGTACTGTTCGTCGATTCCGCTTCCGAGGACGGGCTGGCGGAACTTGTCGCCCATTATCCCCAGTGGGATTTCCGTATCATTGCCTGCCCCGGCGATCTGAATCGGAACAGCGTCAGGAATAACATCGGCGCCCGAGCGGCCCGCGGAAAGTACCTCTTGTTTCTCGCTTATGATACGGAGATCACGAGGCCCGTGCTGTCTTTACTCAGCTCCGTGCTGAAATCCCAGCCGAACATCGGGATTGCGGGAAGCAAGCATCATTTTCCCAACGGAAGGATCCGCAACCTGGGAGTTGCATTCACGGCGGATCGGCACCCGGCGCCCTTGTACTCTGAAGCCCCCGACCGTCACCGGCTTTTCCAGATGAGCCGGACCGTGCCTGCGGTTGCCTTCTCCTGCGCCATGGTTCGAAGAGAGGAATTCCTCGCTGTCGGCGGTTTCGATGAGCAGTGCGACGGTGATTACGCGGACGCGGATTTGTGCCTCACCTACCACAAAATGCTCGGCAAGCAGTGCTTCCTGGCCGCAGGAAGCGCGCTGATCCATCATTTTTCATCCTCCTACGGCCCGAAGGCCGGGGGAAAAACCGTTCGACAGCACTTTGACCGGAAATGGCAGAGTGCGGTTCTCCCATCCATCGACGACCTTTACGCGCAGGACCAACGCGAAACTGGAGTGTGGAATTTCCTGGAAGCCCTGCACACAGGGAGATGGTTGCCGTCGGATTCACCTGCCCTGTTTGCAGACCGGCGCCGGCTTCTGCGCCAGGCGCTCCACGGCGATCCCCGAACGATCTTCTTTCTTTTCGACAAAACCCCCGACATGTGCCATCGGGTTATCAGGCCGCTGTACGAGATGTTCAAACGCGATTTCTCGGATCGATATGCTGTTCGGCGCGCCTGCCCGGATGACATGCCGTACTTTCACGATAGTGAGGCCTTTACCATCACCTTCACCGACTACCGGCACAAATATTTCTGGGAGACGAGACGGCGGGCGGAACGGGACTTCCGCTTCTTCTGGGCAAACTGTGAGCTGACGGAATCCAACGGGAGATTGGACTACTGGACGGCGCATGTGAGGGACAACCGCTTCAGGCTGCTGGTGATGAGTGAGTTTGCCCGCGGTTTTCTCCTCGGCGCCGGGGTGTCCGGCAACCGCATTCACAAAGTCCATCTTGGCTTTGAGGAAGTGCGGACGGCAGGACCCATGCCCGCCCGCCGTAGCGCAGGCAAGATTCGCTTTCAGGTCATCACGGACAGCAACGATCTGCGCCGGTATCGCACGGCTGCAGTGATTTCCGCGGCTTGCGAAGCGTTTTCGGGAAGAACCGGATTGGAGTTAGCCATCTTCGACAGGGGCAGCCGACCGGATTGCCTGAGGAGACTGATTGCACCCTATGCCCAAAGACTCCCCATGATCGTCCAGACTGCCGGCCGGACCACGGTCGCCTCCCGCCGCGAGCAACCGCGCACGGACTGCCTTGTCCATGCTCTCGGCGATCTTGAGTCAGCATCATGGCTGTTGGATGCCGCAGTCCGCGGCTTGCCGGTCATCGCGCCGGTGCATGGCGAGGCTGCGGACTACCTTCCGGAAATGGAGTGCATGCCACTGCCATTCCGGCTCCTTTCCGTCAGGCGATCCCGGGACCGCCAGGCGCTCCTTCTCGACGATCGTTATCTGGAATGCAGGGTTGACCGCAAGGGCCTGATCCGGGCATTCCGGAGCAGCATGTCCATGATGCCGGGACTGCGGGCGCGCGCCGGCGCCCGGGTGCCGGATCTTCGAGAGCAGTTCTCCTGGAAACGCGCCGCCGGAGAGATTGCCGCGTTCGTTGCCGAATCCGCCAAAAGGCCGGAACCCAGAGCCGCGCATCCTGTGGCGCTTGTCGTTATGGAGTGGCGGCCGCTGGGCAAGGTCGATTTCTCGATTCTCGTGAACTCCCTGAACCGCCCGGAACTGATACTGCAATGGCTGGCGCATTTGATACATCTTCCGGATTTCGGCGTTCCGGGCACCGAAATCGTCATCGTCGATGATGGTTCCAGCCCCTCGTATGAGACTTTGCGCGCTGAATTCGCCGCGCGGGTGGCGAGTGCGCCGCGTCCCTTCAACCTCAGGCTGGCGCGGCTTGCCGTGAACTGCGGCAATGCCATAGCCCGCAACTCTCTGCTGGTTCTGGCCGAGGGGAGAAGAGCGCTTTTCCTTGGCGACGACATATTGCCCATGCCCGGAATGCTGTTGCAGCATGCAGAAGCGTCGGACCGATTCGACAGCCGCACCTTGCTCCTGGGACATACCGAATGGCACCCCCGATCACGCAACAATCTGATCGCGGAGTTCACAACCAAGGGCTCAGGATTTCAGTTCAATTATGAAGCCATCCGGAACCAGGCTGTTGTTCCCCTCACGAACCTCTTTACCTCGAATGTCTCCTTCGAACCGCAGGCCATCCGCGACTGCGGCGCCTTCTTCGAACCTGTCCCCGGAGTCAGGCTGTGGGAGGACACCTTATGGGGAGCCCAACTCGACCGGCAGGGTTTTCGGCTTGTGTACGATCGCAAGGCGGAGGCCCTGCACGATCACGAGATCTCGTACCGCTGGTTCTGCGAGCGCTCGCAGGTGATCGGAAGCACAATGGCCCGCTACTACACGCTTTTTCCTTCCTCGAGAACTTTCACCGACATTGAAGCCCGGATAGACAGCTTGCGCCGTGAACTGGCGCAGCCTTCCCAGCCGATCCAAAGCCCGGTCCGATACGAGGAGGGGCTGCGGAAGGCGGTTGAGTCGCTGCTGCCGCGCGTCTGCGCGGCTCCTTCCTGGTCAAAAAGGCTGCAGCTTATGCGCAATCTGCATTCGCTTCTGTACCAATCGTATGAATATTACTCGATGAAGGGCGTGGCCGGGATTATATGCATCAATGAGCATCAGGAGCGGCAGGCCATGGCAGCAATCATGCGCCGCCGGCAAAAGCGGCGGGGAACCGGCAAGAGGGTGGACACGGCATGAAGCGCGGGATTCAGCGTGGCAAACGGGGTGCCGGGGCCCGGCGTCCCCGCATCATCGTATTTGGTACCGGGCAGGGCGGGCGCCTGGCCATTGGGCGGCTCTCGACCCGGTGCCGGGTAATCGCAGTCCTGGACAACAATCCCGCCGTCCAGGGCAGTCGCTTTTGCGGCATTCCGGTGCGGTCTCCCGAAGAAGTGACCCGGCTCGCATTCGACTGGATCTGCCTGGCCAGCATCTATCGTGATGAGATGGCGAACCAATTGCAGAGCTTGGGAGTGCCACTCCATCGCCTGAGGGACGGTTCGGTGACCGGATGGGACAGGCTCGGCATGCCCCGTCCTCTGTTTGCCTGGACGTGCCGTCGGACCGTTCTGGTTGGTTCCCCGCCGATGTGTCAGGCAGTTGCGGCATCGCTCGGCCAATATTTTGAGATCATAGGGATGCAGGACAGCGACGAGAGTCTTCAGGTGTTCAAGAAAGGCGGCGTGGAACAATATGTTATCGCCAGCCCCGATCCGCTTCGCGAACTGCGTCAGTTGATGGACGCCGGAGTGCCGCTGGACTTCATCGAGATCCTCTCTCCGGAGTTCAGGCCCTAGGGCATGATGGCAAAAAGGGGGCATTCTGCCTGTCCCGGTTTGCCACGCAAATGCAGGGCCAGCATCTCGGGACAATTCCGGAGTGCTTCCTTTTCGCCCTTGAGCAGCGTGGAAATGTGTCGGCGCACGTAGGGTCCGATCAGTCAGCTGAGTTCTTTTGCCTTTCCAGTTCTTCGGTAATCCATTCCATGCACAGTGCACGGATCGGATTCCCGGCTTCGAGAAGGCGGAATGCAGTTCCGGGATTGTCGGCCAGTCCCTGCAACAGCAAAAAGGCGAGTACCCGTTCCATGCCGAACGCGTACATGGAATGGAGAAGCTGATCGGCGCGGGTTTCGAACGGCACTTCCGCAAACCAGGGATCACGGATGTGTTGCGGCAAGTGCACGGCGAGGCACCAGCAGATTTCGAATATCATCGCCGGCGGATTCGTGCGGATCGTGTTGGTCTCGTGAACGCGGTATCGAACCAACGGTTCCGGTAAGATGACCAGGCGGGTCAGGCGCGCCATGCGCAGCGCGAAGTCCCAGTCATGTGCATAATGCAGCGGCCGGAATTCCCCGGCTCTGCCGTACGTTGTGCGCCGGAAGACGAAGTTGGATGTCGTGGACCAGTAATTTTCAGTCAGCAGCGCAGCTCGCAGGTCCTGGCCTGCGCGAAAACTCCGTTGCGGGAATCGCAGCAACCATGGCGAGCAGTCGCGGTATCCGTGCTTGATTCCCAGTGTGCGGTTTTCGCCATCCACGATCTCAATGTGAGAACCGATCAATCCCGCATCGGGTTCGGTTTCCAGAATTTCCAGGGCCTTCTCAAGCCGGTTTGGGTGATAGGTGTCGTCGGAATCAAGGATTGCGAGATACCTTCCGACGGCTTCCCGCAGGCCGCGGTTGATGGCTGCGTGTGCCCCTTGGTTCGCCTGAGGAACGACGCGGAGGCGCGGATCTGTGACCGCATGCAGGATATCGAGCGTGTGGTCGCTCGAGCCGTCATCCACAACGATCAGTTCCAGGTCGGATTCCGACTGGTTGAGCACGCTTGCCACGGCATCGCCGACATAAGCGGCGTGATTATAGCTTGGGATGACAACCGAGACCTTAGGCATTCTGCTTTCCCGGCCTCTGGAGGCCCAACAGCACGCGCCGGTATTGTTCGGCCACCATGGCGATGTCGTAGCGGGATAGAATGATCTGCCTCAACGCGTGCGGATCAGGAGGATGGAGGAGCATCCTTTGCAGCCCCGCCATCAGGGCATCGATGTCGCCGACCTGCGATATCACCACGCCGCCGCCCGTAAAATCGATCACCTCCCGGTTGTTCCCGACATCCGTCACGACGACCGGTTTTCCCATGACCTGTGCCTCGATGAGCACCATGGGCATTCCTTCGAAGGAGGACGGCAATACATACACGTCCGTGACCGCGAAGATGTCGCGCATCGGCTGATAGAACGGCCGGCGGCAGATATTCCGCAGGCCCTTTTCTGCGATCCTCCTGCCGACCGCCTCCGCGAGTGGCCCGTCCCCCACCATCAGGAAGACCAGCGACGGATCGGAACTGCACTTCTCGGCAAGGTCGACGAAGTCCAGCGGCCGTTTTTGCTCGTGAAAGCGAGCTGCAAACGTCACGATTCTTTTGTCCAAGGGCAGGCCAAGCTGCTCCTTGACCGAGGCCACCGTTTGCCGATCATATGGGGCGGCGTCGAATTCCTGGGGAATGATCCCGTTTTCGATCAGAAAGACCTGCTCCGCAGGCGCGCCCTTCTCCATGTATGCCTGACAGATGCTTCGATTCACCGCAATGTGGGCGTCCAGGCTGGCCACGATGGATGGATTGTAGCGATTGATCCATCCGATTCTGTGATCATACACCTGGTTGGACATGCGCAACCCCGGGTAGCGATGCTTGAGTTCCGGGAGGAAATCGTAGACAAAGTTTGCTCCATTCGCGATGTAAAGCGCAGCCGGCTGAAACCGGTCGATCAATCCGCACAGGAACGACAGATTCATGGATGGGTGCAAAAAGTCTGGGAGCGTGTAGACAAATGGTGTCAGCTGGCGGAATTCGTCCGCCGTCGTGCCCAGGGCGGGATCAAGAGGTTCAATCCCCAGGACCACAAAACGGATCTTGCCGCTCAACTGCCGCATGATATTGAGGTGAATCCGCTCAGCCCCGCCGACCGCCAGGTAGGTGTGTATCATGATGGCGACCGGAAGTCCGCTGTCACGGGCCGCTTCCGGCAGCATCGTTTCGATCGGGTGCACTTTACCGAACGTCGATTGCCACTCCCCGGCGCCCCGGGTCCGAAAATGGATGCTCGTGCCTTCCACCAGGATCTGTGCATCCTGACATGCGAGCCCGGATTCGAACGGGACAGATTCCGGGGGGTCCGTTTGATTGGTCAGGTGTCGGATAATCCGGCCTGCGAGAGTGGCTGCTCCTTTGCGGGCCCCGAGCCAGCCGGACAGATCGAGGCAGAGATCATTGCCCACGCATTCCTTCCGCACCACCTGACGGAGCAGCGGTAAAGTCAGGCTGCCCGGGAATTGACTGTTGCGGATCTTCTGGACGGCCCACTCAGCATCACCGCGGATGTTGACAGTAAAGGCCAGGACGCCGGTTTTGAGGGCGATCAGGTTTTCTTCCAGGTAAGTTTCATTCTGTTGGAACAGGTCCTCGCCGGCAATGCACAAGTATTCACCAGGCAGTTTCGCGAGAAGCGCCGGAACATCGGGTGCGTCCCAGGCATCGTCGGGATTGTCCAGGGGAGAAGCTTTCCGGGCATCACGATCCCAGACGAATCCCGCGAGGAGAGGGGCGCAGGTCTGGCCTTGGAGCCAGCGGCGCAGCCGGTCGCCCTCCCTTTGATCTGTGGTACCGCTGCCGATGCAGATGACGCTTAGTCCAGGCATTGACATCCGATTCGGTCTCCATGGCATTCTCTGAAATCTCGGGATCAAGCCCGGGCTGAGCGGGTGGCTGTGCCGGCCTGATCCAGTACGATCTGGGGAATGCTGAAATAATCGCGGCTGTCGCGCCATCCCATGGCAGCGAGATGTCCCTCGATCTGCTGTCGTGCCGCCGAAGCGACAAATACTCCCGTAGTTTCTCGGCGCCATGGTTTCGTGCCCAGCGCCGCCGGCGCGAGCACGGGATGTCTCCGGATGCTCTTGCCGATCTTCTGCGGGTCGCCATCAATGAAGGCGTGGACCCGAATCTTGAGATGCTGGAGGAAATGCAAAGCCCGGAGGCCGCCGCTTCCGGCTCCCCAGATACAGATGCGGTTTTTGCCTCCCGCCAGAAGCTGGGCGCACCGTGCGGAAAACGCCAAAATCTCGCGGGTACACTGGAGTTTCATGTTTGCCAGCGATGCTTCGACTTCGGCAAGCCGAGCTGCACGCTCCGCCTCTGCTCGGGCGATGCGGCTGACCTCCGCCCGCTCCGCAATGAGTTCATTTCGCAAACGCATCCTCTCTTCGAGCAGGTGCGCGCGGTATCGGTCAAAGGAAGAGGGTTGGCGGGTATAGGCGTCGAGCAGTTCCAGCCGTATGGCGGATGCATCGAACGGATGAAGTGTGCCCGGATCCCAAAGCACCGGCTCCCCTCCGCCGAACACATCATATTGCACGTGCCATCCTGCCGAACGTTCTGTGGCATCAAAGCGGTCATGTCGGTCGGGGCCGAGCTTAAAACGCATCTGTTCTAGAGACCGCAGCGGGTAATGACGGAGCAGGAACCGGATTGGAAACACCAGACGTCCCTGAAATTGGGCTTCGTGCGCGCCGCTGCTCACGAGATCGACAGGTATGTCGCAATTGTGTTTCCAGGCCTTGACCTGAATCCGGTCGCACGCTGCCCCTTCCTCGTACCATACCAACGATTTTCTCACGTCACTGCCGGGGATGAACGAATTGTCGGTCGGTCTGAAGTTGATCAGCCTGAAGTCAATGGCATTGTATCCGGCGGCGTCCACGACATCGATGGCCTGCGCCAGCGTCATCCCCGCCCAGGGCGCCTCCCGGAATTCGTCCGCATCGGCATGAATGCACCAGTCCGGATTCAGTTCGCGTACCAGGCGCTCCTTCATGGCGAGCAGTTCGCGCCACACATAACAGGGAGTGCAGGACGGCTCGATCCTTTCGATATGAATAAGGCCTCGTCCGAGCCAGCGTCCCGCTTCTGCGACCGTATTGTCGGCCGATCCATCGTCGATCAGGTACACTTCCACGCCGTTCTCGATCAGATCACGGACGACGTGATAAATGACGTCCCCCTCATTCCGGGCCGCTATCACTGCAAGGATCCGCATGGTCGCTCCTGTTGCCTGCTGCTCTATAGATGGGCGCTGCGGCCGCCCGCTGTTGTGACTGCAATTGTTTCGGCATCTCGGAAACAGCCGGATTCCCCCAGAACATCGTTTTTGTTCAATGAATGTCTGAAAGTCCTGCCATCTCTGCCATACTATCGATCACAGCCCCTCTTTTCGGTGCAAAGAATTGAAATCTTTAAAGATTCGTGTGCGAGCATCCAGGCCTCATTTCGGTGGTTCATTTGTTGAATTTGCGTTTTCAGGCTCCGTAACCCCCGATCCCTATTCCCACAAAGAGCGAAAGATCAATTCAATAAACGAATCATAAAGAGATTGATCTTTCAGCCCGATGAGACTGTTGGCCCTGGCTTGATATTTTGCGGCTTGTCAGCAGCTGTGGTGCGGAATGATGAGCCTCTTTTGGTGCGGATGTACTGTTCAAACCCATTCGATTCCGGTATGGCGCGGTTTTGACAGGCGCCGGATCCTGCCGCCTTTGGTCCGGAGCCTGGACGGAAAGTAATCACGACATGGCGCAACCCGCCGAACGATCACCATTTCTGCTGCAGTCGGTGGGCGCCGTGATGCTCCCGCTTTTCGAACAGAGCCCGGGGCCCCTGCACACCATTTTGCAGGATCCGGAAGGCAACATCTATTACACGGATGAAATCAATCACATGCTGTCGTCCCTGACCGCAACCGGGGAGCTGCGTTGGTACCGGCGCGGACCTGGTACGGGGCAGGGTGACCTACACTATCCCAAGGGCGCAGAATTGGGATGGATCACGGCAGGTCACGGCCAAACCCGGTGCATCGCGGTCTGCGACTCCTGGAATCGCCGCGTCCAGTTCTTTGATTTGCACGGCGGACTTCTGGGCAGCTGGCAGGCGGCGGGGGATCTGCCATTCAGCGATGTGGTCGACATCCGCTTTATCCACGCCGGCCTCGAAGACGAGAACGGCTCCTGCTGGCTTGTTCTCGACCGCGGTCATCAATGTCTGCTTGGATTGGACCTGGCGGGCCGGCAGCTCTTCAGGATCGGCCGGCCCTTTTCCCGAAATCTGGAATCCTGCTGGCCGACGCCGGACAGCCTCGCAGCCGGGACCAGGCTGCCAATCGATCTGATCCGGGAATGCTCATCATTTGATCCTCTGTTTATGCCGCTCAGGATCTTTGGCAGCTCCCGGGAATCACTCTTCATCTGGGAGCCGAATCCTCGGCGATTGAAGCATGTGCTGCTGGGGAATCTCCTGCCGGTCTGGATTGGGCCGCCTTCAGGGGCGGAATGGATCGCCGCAGATATCAGGGGGTTGCTGGCATTTGACAGAGTGAACAGTCTCGTTTGCTCTTATGAATCGGAGGAGAGAATCTGGCAATCAACTCCTGTCGAAGGAATCCCGGTGCCCTCGGGCCGTTCTGCCGACGAGGTCTGGCTGCAAAATGGTCCGTTGCTTCATCACCTGGTCCGTGCGCGCAGATCGGGGACAGGGCCTGCCGGAGGTGTCGAGGCCGGCGCGTGGCTGTTGAGCAGAAGGATGGACGAGATAGAGCATGTCCTTGGTGATAGCGTCCCGACTCCCGACATCAATCAACTCCAGGAGGTTGGCGATCGTCTCTGCCGCCTGAGCAGAAAAGCGCTGGATGTCCCCGCGGCGGAGTGGTCGAATCCAGCCCTGGCGGCGGAGGCCACAGAGAATCTCGCATCCCTGCAGCGAGAATTTTCCGCGATCCTGTCGCACATGCAGGATTTCTCCTGCACCCTCTTCCTGATATTTCTCAAGCTCCAGGGTCCTCTGTCTCTATGCCCCTCCTGGAGCGGCCAGGAGCACGTAAGCCGGGCTCTGTCCTGTGTTGCAGCTGCCACGAGGCCGATAGTCCAAGTATTTGAGCAACTCGTCCTTTTCAGGGATGAATGGCTCTTGACGTACGTTGCGCGGACCGAAACGCCGGATGGCGCGCCGGAGTCCGTAGAAAAAGCGGAGGTCATTCGCCACGAACACTCGGCCGCAATCATGAAGGTGATGGTCGAGCTGTCAAGATGGCTCTGGTTTGTCCCTGTTGGAGATGCGCTTGCCAAGATGCCGCTCATCCGCGACCTGGCACCAGAACCCGAGGGTGCCGGAAGGCCGCCTTTGTCATCTCTCGCTCGCCCGCACGCGCCAGCCAAGGGATCTTCCGGACATCTGCGCGAACTCGACCGGATTTTCTTGGGCGGCAAGGGCATGTCTGCGCCGGCATTTCCGGCAGCCATTGCCCACACCCTCGAGATGGATTTGCTGGTGACTCTGCACAATTCGGATCAGGTCGTGCGTTTGGATGGGCGGGGCAGGATCCTGGGAACCATTGGAGGAGACCCCTCGGCAGCAAGGACATTTCGCCGTCCGCTTGGCATCGCCACGGACGTGGAGGGCCGCATTTGGGTCTCGGAACCGCAATGCAATTGCATAAAGATCTTCGATCCGGGCACGTCGCGCGTCCATTTGTTGGAGGAACTGACCGGCGGCGCCATTGGCCTGAAGTACCCGACCGGCCTGTATCGCGCCGTCAACGGCAAGATGCTGGTCGCTGATACGCAGAACAACCGCATTCTTGCCGTCGGCCACACGGGCGGGACCGAGATTCTCTTCGGTCATATGGGAAGTACCTTAGGAAAACTCAAGCATCCCATTTGGTTCTGCGACACGAATGTAAACGATACGTTTTGGGTTGTGGATCTCAGGAACCATCGGCTGCAGGAACTGCGTTTGGACGGCGAGCCCGTCCGGGAGATCGGCGGAGTCGGCCTCGGCATGGAGCGCCTGGTGCTGCCGGAGTCCGCCGCGGTCTTTGATGATGGCGTCCTGATCGTGGACCAGTGGGCCTGCACAAAAGCGCTCAAGGTATTTTCGCCGGATGGGAAGGAACTGGAGACCATTCTACTGGATTATTCACCGCGTGGGATGCTGGCCCATCAAGGGCTCCTGCTGGTCTGTGAAGGCTATGGCGATCACCTTCGCGTCTATGAACGCAGGTAGCGGAATCGTTCAGCCTCTTTCTCGGCTGCGGGCTGCGGAGGCGTAGTGAACTGAAGATTGCGGAGGCGGGGAAAACGTCATGCCAACATCAGTGTGGCGGGGTATTGAGACCTTCCTGGAGATCGTGACCAAGACCAGGGCCGCGAGCTTGCTGGATATAGGTGTCGGCAATGGAAAATGGGGATTCCTTTTCCGGGAGTATACCGACGTCTGGAACGAGAGGTACAGGAAGTCCGACTGGACGAGTCAGGTTGACGGGATTGAGATCTACTCACCCTATATCCAGGATCATCAGCGGGCCGTCTACACCAGGATACTTCATGGCGATGCCAGCCTCACAATCGACGGGCTGCCGGCATACGATGTCGTCATGGCCGGCGATGTTATCGAGCATCTCGAGAAGGAAAAAGGGGAACGGCTGGTCCGGAAACTCATGCACAAATCACGGCGGGCGTTCATTGCCATCATTCCGTTGGGACAGGAGTGGCTGCGGCCCTCGTTCAATGAGAATGAGTTCGAGGCGCATCGGTCCGTGTGGACCCTTGACGATGCCCGGGCGCTGGGTTTCAAATACTACAGAGTCTTTGACGCGGCCGATGGACGGCGCCGCGTCGGCTTGTTTGTCTCCAGCCAGGAGAACCTCCGGGGCGTAGGCGGTCTCGAAGAATTTGAACTCTCCGCACCGTTGCGTGTTGTCCACCTATCCTTGACGCCGCTCGCGGGGAGTCCCATTCGAATTGTCAACGGCCTGAACCGGTTCAGTAAGATCCAGGCTCGCCTGATCGTGCTCGATCCGGCGGGGTACGGTGCAAGGACGTTCGAAAACGATCTCATATGGAATTGCCACAGGGAAGAGTCGCTCGCCCTCCTCCAGGATTGCGACATCATTCATCTGCACCACTATTTTGACCTGAGCGGCAATCAATTCGGAATCGATCTCACCGAGCTGGAGCGTGCGGGCAAGAGGTTTATCCGTCAGTTCCATTCAACCCCCGGCTTCCTTGCGAGAAGGCTCTACGATGGAGATCTCCGCGTCGCAGATGAAATGGTGCATTCACCGATCCCCCAGCTGGTAATTCCACACTATCCGGAACGATACTTCCCGCGCGCCAGGGTAGTCCCTCAGATCCTGCCGCTGCACGAAACCCCTTACACTCCGCTTGAGCCAAAGGCTGAGCATCCGACCATTGTCTACACACCCAGCGTCGCCCTATCCGCATGGTTTTCCGAGAATCCGGAGTGCCGGTTTGAAACCAAGGGGCTTCCCGAAACCTGTGCTCTTCTGGAACGATTGACTGCCAGTGTCAAAGGGACATCCTATTCCATCGTTCAGGACACGCCCCATGATGTTTGTCTTGCCGAACGCCGGCGGGGTCACATAGCCATCGATGAGATGGTTTCCGGCAGTTGCCATTTGTGCAGTTTTGAGGCTCTCGCACAGGGCCTTCCGACCTTTGCCTATCTTGACCCCCGTACCCTGCGGGTCCTCGCGGATCTGACCGGAAGTGCCGACCATCCCTGGATGAATTTCAAACTGGAAGATGCGGAACAGCCTCTGAAGACGCTGCTGCTGGATGCCGATTTACGCCGAGAGATAGGCGCTCATTCCCGCGCATGGATGGAGAGGCATTGGCATCCCCGGGATATGGTGCAGCACTATGTGCGCGCCTATCAGGACCTCATGGAACACCCCGATCTTTTCGATATCGAGCGCTATGATCTCGCAAACCGGCGTCATATGTGGTACATCCGCGATTCCCATGACCTCGATTGGACAACGAGAGTACGCGCCAACAGGAACGGCCGGGAATCGGATCCCAACCCTTCCGAGGAGATTTCAGACCCGCAAGCAGGCAAATGGGCTACCACGGAGCAAATCCTTCTGCAGGCCACGCCGCCCGTATGCATCGTCGGCAATGCGGCGGCCACGCACAAGTTCGGCAGCATCATCGATTCCTATGCGACCGTCATTCGGATGAACAACTTCAGGATTAGCGGATTCGAGGAGTTTGTCGGCACCAAAACGGACTTTCGCTGCGTCACGGGCTGGGTCGACGTGGAAAACAGGAATGAACACCTCGAGTTCAGTCCGTTTACTGCCGAGGCACGCGAATCAGGCAACCTGGCCCGTTACAACGCCTGCAATAAACGTAAAGTCATCACCGCCCGGCATGACGTGAGAAAGTACATCTCCGAAGTGCCCAATCCGTCTGCCGGTTTCGCCCTAGTGCAACTCTTCGACATGCTGGATATTCCTGTGGATCTCTTCGGCTTCGACGGCTTCCGAACCGACCATTACTGGCGGAACGAGAAAGTGGAGACCACGCATTCCACCAGAGAAATCGATTACATCCTCAAACGCAGAAACATCCTCCTCTGCAATGATCGCGGCATTCCTCAGCCTGCAAGACAGAAAAAGCCGAACCTGGCGCCGGACTTCTGCCTGAAGAAAGGGTATCGATCCCGCCTTCGTCCGGAATACTTTGACGACTCGTGTGAGGAGCACGATGGCATCGTCTGGCAGCCTGACGTCTATGACCTGGCGGCTGCATTGGGAACGCTGACAGGCTGTTCGCACATTATCGATCTCGGATGCGGCCGAGGTCAAAAACTCTCGCGCCTGCACCCGGGATTTGCCATCCTGGGCGTCGATTGCGGCGCCAACCTGCAGCACTGCAGGCAAGCCTACAACTGGGGCAGTTGGATCGAATGGGATCTCGAGCTCCCGGCATGTCCTCCGATCGATCATGAAACCGTGTCTCAATCAGTTATTGTCTGTTCCGATGTGATCGAACATCTTCTGGATCCTTCACACCTGCTCGGATACATCCGCTCCTGGCTCAGACACTCCCCGATTGCTGTCCTGTCGACGCCCGAAAGAGATCTGACTCGAGGCGTAGGGGATCTTGGCCCCCCCGGAAACCCTGCTCACGTCCGGGAATGGAATATCGATGAATTCAAGGATATGCTCGCCAGGGCCGGGCTCCGCAGCTCCTATTGCGGGCTGACCCGGAGCAACAATCGTGACCACAGGGAGCATACCCTGGTGTGCATCGTCCAAAGGAAACCTTCAGGACCCGTCGCTACTTATGCCAAGAAATGGCTTGATGATGTGAGAGAATTCGAGAAACGCCGCCGGGATCACCCAAAACGGATCGGATTGTTTGGTGCCTCGAGTCGAGGAAGGCAGTGCCTCACCATGCTCGCAGGAAATGACCTGTTTGTGCCTGCCTGCTTTTTCGATAATGATCCCGGGAAATGGGGAACTCTGGTAGAAAACCTGCCTGTTCTTGCGCCTGAGGCCTGCAATCTCGAATCCGTGGATGTGGTGTTGATCACCTCGATGAGGGCAAGCGAGATTATGTCCCAGCTGGCGTCACTGGGCATGTCCCGCCGTGTTGCCCTCGACGTGCCCGATCTCCTCTTCCGATTCTCGATCCTCGAGCGTGAAGCTGCGCCCGTGCTGCTTACTCAAAGGTAAACTCTGCAGAGCGGGGATTCTGGTACCAGGAGGCCAGCGTAAAGCCGGTTCGGTCCTTCTCGGTGATGAGCGGTGCGGCGGCGATTGTGGCATCAAACCGGCCCTTGAGAGCAGGATCACACCACGACCAGTCAAGGTCAGGCGCCAGGGGGGAAATACCAGCCTCACATCCGGGGTTGTACTCGCCGGAGCAATAGTATTCAATGCGTGTTTCTTCGCGGTAGAAGTTGCCGTGGGCAAATCCGGGGGGGATCCAGATCCATTCGCCCGCATTATCATCCGGGTGGCTCGGCATGTCATATGCGATGATCCTGCCGAAGGTGGGTGATCCCTTCCGGATGTCCAGAACAAGGTCGATCATGTGTCCCATCACCGTTCTGACCAGCTTGCCTATACAGGGATTCCATTGGAAGTGCAAACCCCGCACGGTGCCTGCTTTCGAGTAGCTCTCATTGCTCTGGTAGAACTCGACGTCTTTCATGAAAGGGAGCAGGGGATGACTCCGGAAATCGCTTCTCCTGAAAACCTCCGTGAAATACCCGCGATGATCATGAAAGCGCGCAAAACGAATCACCTTAACTTCTGGAATTGCCAGGGATTTTGCATCCAGTATCTTCAATGATTCCTCCATTCACGCAGGGTACATCGCACGTGCTCTAGAGCGCACTAACTCATGCCCTTTTCAGCTCAGAATTATAATATGCAACTCCTCCTCCGCCAGCAGATTCATTAGCCAGGGCGGCTTTTGCCGATCACGCATCCCGCAGCCTCGCGGTCTGAGCTAACGCAATTGTTTCCAGTCATTTAGACGTTACGCCACCGAATGCAAAATTTGCAGCAAGGAACTGGGGCACACTTTTGTGCCAGACAAGTTGCTGTCCTGAAACGGGTTAGCAAAAAAGCCGTCGGATTCAGATCCTGCAGGTTTTGCAGTGGGGGCTATTTTGGATTCAGCTGGAACCTCCGGATTTTATAGTGCAATGCGCGCAGGCTTATGCCCAGCATTTGGGCGGCTTTGCGGCGGTTGTGGGTGATCCTGGAGAACACGTTGCTGATGACGGCCTTTTCGATCTCCTCGAGTGGCTGATCCAGGGGGATGGTGATTGCGGGACGTTCATCCTGGTTACGGTGGATGGAATCGGGCAGGTCCCTCGATTCAAGGATGTCCTTCCGGGATAGAAGGACCATGCGCTCGATCACGTTGCGCAATTCTCGGACATTCCCGGGCCATGGATAATGAAGCATCAGGTCCATGGTTTGATCCGCCACCCTCTTGAGTTCCTTTTGATGAAGCCGGCAGAACTCCTCGAGGAACGCCTGAATAAGCACCGGAATATCCTCTTTGCGATCGCGCAGTGCAGGCATTTCGATCGGAACGACATTGAGGCGGTAATAGAGGTCCTCGCGGAACCGCTTTTCTGCGATTTCGCCGGCGAGGTCCTTGTTGGTGGCGGCGATAAAGCGCACATCCACCTGGACTGCCTTGACGCCTCCGAGACGCCTGAGTTCACGGTCCTGCAGTGCGCGCAGCAAGTCCACCTGGGTTTTGGGCGTCATGTCTCCGACTTCATCCAGGAAGAGGCTGCCGCCGGAAGCCATTTCGATGCGCCCCATTTTCATTGCTGCGGCACCGGTAAAGGCCCCTTTTTCATAGCCGAACAGCTCGCTCTCGAGGAGAGTGTCGGGCAATGCGCCGCAATTGAGGGTCACAAAGGGTTCATCCCGCCGGTTGCTGCGTCCGTGGATAGCTCGGGCGACGAGTTCCTTGCCCGTTCCGCTCTCACCGGTGATGAGAACGGTGGCATTGGTGGGTGCCACTTCGGAGATTACCTTGAAGATCTGGCGCATCCGGCTGCTGTTGCCAATGATGTTGGCGAACTCTTCCTTGACGCTCAAGCGCCGCCGCAGGGTGCGGTTTTCCATCGAAAGACGCTGTTTTTCAAGGGCCTTCTCGATCAACAGATATAGCCGTTTGCGATCCACGGGCTTGCAGAGGTAGTCATAGGCGCCGAGCTTCATGGCCTCGACGGCGCCTTCGACACTGCCGTAGGCGGTCAGGAGAATCAGTTCGGTCTCCGGACAGTTCGCCCGGAGCCAGCGAAGCAGGTCGAGGCCGGATCCTCCGCCCATGCGCATATCGGAAACCACCACCTGGAAATAGTCTTGTCCGAGAATGGCCATCGCCTCCTCGGCCGAGGCCGATGATTTCACCTGATACCCTTCGTTTTCCAGGACCGACGCCAGGGCCTCGCGGATGTTGACTTCGTCGTCCACGACCAGGACTTTTGCCGGAGTCTTAGACATTGGGCGCCACCTCTTGGCTGTCCGCGGGTGTGGGCAGGGGCAGACCAATGGTGAAGGTCGTGCCTTCCCCGGGAACACTCGTGACCCGGATGCTGCCCCGGTGCTCGTGGACTACGCGGTGCACGATCGTCAGGCCGAGCCCGGTTCCCTTTGCACGGGTAGTGAAGTAGGGATCAAACAGCCTCGGGATCTGATCCGCCGGTATGCCCACGCCTGTATCCTGAATCGTCACAATGATATGGCTGTCACCTCGGGAGGGTGAGCCTTCCATCGCAGCGGTCTCGGCGCGAATCCGAAGGAGACCGCCATTCGGCATCGCTTCGAGGCTGTTGATTGCCAGGTTGAGAAACACCTGCTTGAGCTGATCTTCGGAACCGTATACCGGGGGGAGGCCTGCCACCTGAAAATCCAGCTTGATGTCGCGGGACCCGGCTTGATTGGAAAGCAGGTCAGCCAGCTGGCGAAGTATGTCATCCAGGCGGACTTCGGTCATGGGAGAACTGCTGGGCCGGGCAAAGGAGAGGAAATTGTCGACGATAGCAGCCAGCCGCGCGACTTCCGTTTCCAGGACCTTTATGTACTTGCCCGTGCCTTCCCGGGCTGCGGAGGGCATGTCCGCCTCGAGGCTGCGCTCCAGCAATGCCAGGTTGAGATCCAACGCCTCGAGCGGATTGCGGATCTCATGAGCCATGGCTGCAGCCAGGGTTCCAAGGGAAGAAAGGCGCTCGGCCGTGCGCATCTGCCGTTCCAGGCGCACTACATCCCGGACATCGTGCACCAGGAGCAGGGTCCCGGTTGTGCGCTTCTGCGGATCTTTAAGGGGAAGCGTCGTGATGCGTGCCGGCCAGGAGTTCCCGGGCGTGCCGAGATCATATTCCAACTCGCGCACGTACTCCTCATGTCTGATTGCGGCCCTTACCAGATCGCGCAGCCCCGGGCGCTGCTTCAAGGCTTCCACAATGTCAGGGTTCGCAGAGCCGGGTGGGATCTCCGGCAGGAGATTGCGGGCGCTCTCATTTGCCATTGCCAGACGGTCCCGGTCGTCCAAGACAACCACGCCGATCTCCAGGCTTTCCAGGATTTGAAATAACAGGGTGCGGATCCGCTCCCTCGCCGCCAGAGTGCTCCGGTCCCGCAGTATCGCGCCCGCACTCGCGATCGTAAGCAGCGTGCACGCCGTGTAGATCACCGGCAGCGGCACAATCTGCCTCTGAGCAAACAGCTGGAGGCCGAAATAGCGGTTCTCGCGCACGCGCAGCGAAATCTCCCAATGGAAGGCAAGCAGCAGCAACCAGAGGACCGCGTTGAAGACCACAAGCAGAACCCAGAGAAATATCCTCGAGACCGGTCGTCCCCCCTTCACCTTTTGACTCAGCGACTGTGGCACTTGTCCCGTCACCTCCTCAGTTCCGGATTTTTCCAAAAAGCATAGCATGAGTGGGACAATGGATGTGCAATAAATGCATAATTCTCGATTCCTGTTGTATCCGGATTCTTCTCCCGGGATCGAATCACGCACTGCGATGAAAAGGGAATCGTGAGGATAAGCTGTTATTTTACAGATAGATATAACATCACCTGTTCAACCGGGCCTGACAACAGGCGGGCGTTCTGAGGCTTGGCACGCGAGTTGCTCTTCAGGTGCCGGGTGCATTTGCCTCGATGGATGCCGGCAAGTGTCAACTCGAAAGGTTGCCAACTCTAACTTTTAGGAGTAACTATGACCAAGATGTCGATGAGATTGAGTTTTGTGGTGGCGTTCTCCCTGGCGGGGGCATTGCTGTTTTTTGCCTGTGCTTCCGCTCCCACGGAGGAGATCACCGCTACGCGCACTGCCGTTACGGCGGCGCAGACCGATGATGTGAAAACCTATGCTCCGGAGAGCCTGCAGGCTGCCGAGGACATGTTGAGCAAGGCGATGGCTGAAGTACAGACGCAGGACGGGAAGTTTGCACTTTCGCGCGACTACAAGGCGGCCTCGGACCTGCTGAAGCAGGCGAAGGACCTGGCTGCGAAGGCGGAGACGGATGCTCAGGCGAACAAGGTCAGAGCCAAAGCGGATGCCGAGACGATCATTGCGGGCTTGACTCAGCTGTTCGCGGATGCGAAAAAGGCACTCGCTACCGCTCCGAGGGGCAAGGACACCAAGGCTGAACTGGAAGCGATGGGGAACGATCTGAAGGCCGCTGAAGAGGCCTCCACCGCCGCCACACAGGCGATGTCCCAGGAGAAGTTCAATGATGCCCTGGCTCAGGCCAAGGCGGCGAAAGACAAGGCCGACACCATCATTCAGCAGGTGGCTGCAGCAAAAGAGAAGGTCAAGGGGAAGTAAAAGCCCGGGCATTTGTTCAGGAAGGTAAATGGCGTCGTCAAGGAAGCGAAGAGAGTTCGGGCTGTCGGTTGCTGTGTTGCTCCTCTTTGTGGTGATTGGAGCCTACGAGTTTTGGGTTCACACAGGGCAGCGAGGCCGACCCTGGCAGCTTGAGTCGTTTCTTGACGTTCTTGTCGCTGACTGCCGGACAGGACCCGGCACGTCGGTTTTCTCGAAAGAGTTGCGCGCCCTGACCGCCCGGGCCGATGAAGCAAAATCCTGTCTGATCGGGACGAGCGAAACCTGGGCGGTCGGCCGTGACTTCACGCCATGCGTCGACAGACTGCTGAGCGCCTCTCTCGACGCCTTGCGGCTTCGCAAAGCGAAGTCTGTGCGGCTTCAGGAGGAAGGGGCGCGTCTGTCAGTTTTCATGAAAACGCTGGAGTTCGAGCTCAACGCCGACGCGCTGGCCAAGCAGAACGGAGACAAGTTCGAAATCCGTCACCTGGGCCTTTCCCAAGCCAAGACGTATCTGGAGGAGGCTCGCAACCTTGCGGCCCGTGGGCCTACCGATTCCGCGGTCATAGCAGTGTTGCGCGCCCGTGCGGCTTGGGGGCTGAGTGAGACGTTTCGGGCGGCAGAGCTTTCCCGGTTCTATCAGCCCGAAAACCGCGCCCTGTGGGACAGGCAGGCGAGAAACCTGGTGCGCTGGACTTCCCAGAGCGGCCGCGCTGCCATCCTGGTGGACAAGCTGGAACATCGCTGCTACCTGCTTGCGGGCGGGCGTATCCAGAAGTCCTTTGACGCCAACCTCGGCAGAAACTGGCATCGCGACAAGGTGCAGGAGCAGGATGCCTCCACGCCGGAAGGCGAGTACAAGATCAAGCGCATGTTCCGTTCGGCCAGGTTCGGCTGGGCTCTGCTCTTGGATTACCCTACCGCCGCCGACCGGCAGCGGTTCAACTCGATGAAGAAGGCGGGGCAGATCGGGGCGCGCGCCAGGATTGGTGGTAACATTGAAATACATGGAGGCGGCCGGCTCAATTCGGATTGGACCGATGGCTGTGTTTCGCTGGAAGACAATGAGATGGCAGAACTTTACAAGCGGGCCTACGCGGGGATGCCCGTCACGATCGTGGGGACCTGCAACCTCGGATTGTCCGGGAAGGAATAGCAGGATGTCCCTCAGGAATCCGCTCACAACCGCCTGCACGACAGGAATACTGGTTGCCGCAGTGCTTGGATTGTTCCTCCAGGCTTGTGGCGCTCCCAAGCCGTCGGCGGGTTCTCCGCAGAAAAACAGCCGGAGAACCATGACCTCGGCGGCCGGGCCGCAGGCTGAGACGGAAGCGCTGCGTGCTCAGGCGCGCGCCCTCGAAAGCCGGGTCCGCAAGCTCGAAGCGGCCACCAACCGCGCTTACCCGGGCGGGCCCGTGATTCTTGTCGACACATCCAAAAGCAAGATCCGGCTGATGCTGGGCGAGCGCGTCATAGCCGAGGGGACTTGCTCTTCGGGCAACGGGATGGAATTGTCCGACAGCACCGGGAAGCGGTCCTGGACCTTTGACACGCCTAGAGGATACTTCCGGGTGCTCAGCAAGGTGACCAATCCGGTCTGGGTGCGGCCCGACTGGTCCTACATCGAGGAAGGGGAGCCGATTCCCAAAGACCGTTCCAAGCGCGCCGAGCCGAACGTGCTCGGGGACTACGCGATCGCCTTCGGCAACGGCTACTTCATCCATGGAACTCTCTACACGAGGCTCCTGGGAGCCAACGTAACCCACGGCTGCATCCGTGTCGACGACCTCACGCTGAAAAAGCTCTACGCAGCTGCACAGCCCGGAACCCCAATCTGGATCTATTGAGCGGCAATGAACCGGCAGGAGATAATCATCCATCGAGGCACGATGATCCGGACGCTGGCGCTGGGGCTGACGGCGGTGGCGGTTCTTCTGCTTTCATTCATCCTCTTTTGCCGCTCCAGGCAGGTCGCCTCCGGTCCTTCGTTGTCCGAAGACCAGCAGCTGCGTGAGAGAATCGCTGCGCTCAGCCGGCAGGAGAAGCTGCTGTCGACGGAGCTCACGCTGGCCAAGAATCCTGCTCCGTACATTGCCATAGACATAGCCGGCCGGAGAATGGAGCTTCGCGTTCAGGGCCGCAGCCTTCGCAGCTTTCCCATTGCGAAGATAAAGAGGAGCGACACAGAGGCCTTCATCACGCAGACATGGCTGTTGATGGAAGCCAAACCGTGGGAAAACCCGGAACGCGCTCGTGTCGTGCCGGGATCGGGGGAGGCGACTTCATCGTCCATTGCCACCCGTGATCCCTGGGGGCCGAAACGGATGCCTGCCGACTTCGATCTCATCTGCAAGGACGACCGGGCCCTGGAGGTCCGTTCTTTGCCGTCCACCCAGTCGGGCAATCGCTTCACGCGCTGGTTCGGCAGCGGCTACCGCCAGGTGCGCGATTGGGCGCGTGATGTGTTCAGCCGGCGCAGACGGGATTACCGGGAATTCATCGAAATCTGGCTGGCCGAAGAGGACGCCCAACTGCTTTTCTGGTCGCTTCCCAAGCAGATCCCCATCCTGCTGGTCAATTGAGTCCTGCTCCGAAATTAGAACAACAACCGGGAACGTCGGGGTCGGTATCGGGATCGAAGTGCACATCAGCTCGATCCCGATCCCTACCCCGATCCCTACCCCGAACATTTTCATGCGTCGCCGGGTGCGCCACAAAGCCCATGAGCGGCTGCTCCGAAAATAAGGCTCCGTGTTTGCGGCAGCGCGTGAGGAACCGCGTCGAGTGGAATTCACTTGCGCAGCAGACCGAATAGATTGCTGTAATCGTCGGTCCAGATCATCGCGCGGGGCAGTGGATCTTCCCAAGGCGTGATGCACTCCTCAATCTCCGGGGCGGCAAGAAACTCGCGGTTGGCCGTAACCAGGACCCAGTCGGTGCTGTCCGTTCCGCGCTCATCATCTCCCTGAGCGGCCACCAGGACGGCCTGCAGGCCAAGCTCCGGTTCGAACTGCGCCATATTCCGGACTACGGGGCTCAGATCAAAATAGCGGTTGCTGATATGAATAGCCAGGATCCCGTCGGCCTTCAGGTGATACAGGTAGGTCTGCAGGCATTCACGCGTCAACAAGTGGACCGGGATCGCGTCGCCGCTGAACGCGTCGATGGCCAGGACATCGAACTGCTGCGGCTCGTGCCGCTGCCGTTCCCGTTCCATGGAGATGCGCGCATCACCAAGCACCACTTCTATGTTCGCCTCGTCGTCCTTGCGAAACGTAAAATAACGGTCCGACAGCCGGATCACCTCCGGGTTGATCTCATAAAAACGGATGTAGTCTCCCTCGGTTCCGTAGGCGGCCAGCGTCCCCGTGCCGAGTCCGACGACGCCGATGCGCAAAGTGCGCATCCGGTAATCGGCGGCCATGCGGCGCGGGTGAAAGCTGAGCGCCATGCCGATCCCGCTGTCGGCGCCGAAATAGGAGGTCGGCCAATAGCGCCGCTGCCCGTCGACGAACTGGAATCCGTGTTCGATGCGGCCATGCATCAGAGTGAGGCGGTGCTTCCTGGGATTATCCTTGTCCAGGTCCAGCACGCGCAGGGTGCCGAAAAAGTTGCGTCTCGTTTCCAGGGTGTCCTGCATCGAATTCCGGATATGGATTCCGAGCGCGATCGCCAGCGCGGCAAACGACAGGTACAGCACCGACCACACGGCAAACGGCCGTCCGCGGTAGAGCGGTCCCTTGTGGTCGCGGAAGAGGACGATCAAGGTGAGCAGTACCGTGAAAAGCAGCCCCAGATGGTACTCCCAGTAGTCCTTCAGCAGGCGCGGTGCCGCCAGCGAAACCAGGATGCCCCCCAGTGCGCCGCCGCAGGCGACCATGAGGTAGAACGATGTCAGATGTCGCGGCCCCGGCTTGAGACGCACCAACTCGCCGTGGCAGACCATGCAGGAGGCGAACAGGGTGAGCGAATAGCTGAGAATCTGCGATCGCAATCCTACGAAGACGCTGCCGAACAGGACAAAGCAGGTCCAGATGATGGAGCCGGCCAGAACGATGATGAACAGGGGGCGCCAATAGAGCCTTTCGTGATGAAAGCAGATTATGAAAGAAAGCAGGTACAGGGACAGCGGCAAGATCCAGAGGAGCGGGATCACCGCCACGTCCTGGCACATCTGGTTGGTCGTGGCCAACAGCATCACCGACGTGCAGGTCGTCAGACCCAGCCAGAGGAGGCGGGTGCCGCGCCCCGGCTTGGATCCGGCGGACTCCACGGTTTCCACCATGGCCGGAACCGGTGATGTCCCGGGCGCATGTCGCAACAGCACCCTCAGTGACAGCAGCACGCACAGCAGGGCGAAGGCAGCGTAAGCCCAAGACCATATCATCGCCTGCCGGCTCAGGCTCAAGGCAGGCTCGACCAGAAACGGATAGCTGAGCAGGGCAAGCAGGGAGCCGAGGTTTGACAGGGAATACAGCCGGTACGGCGATACCCCGGATCGAGTGCGGCTGAACCAGCATTGCAGCAGCGGTGCCGTGGAAGAAAGCAGGAAATAGGGCGCGCCGATGCTTACCAGCAGCATTCCGAGAATGCGTGGGAGGGGGGCGCCGCCATCCGGCGGCTTCCACGACTGGGAAGGAGTGATCGGCAGCGTAAGCAGAGTGGCTGCGATCAGCAGGAGGTGCAGCAGGGCCTGCCGGCGCATGGATCGTCCGCCGGCGAGCATGTGTGCATAAGCATAGCCGGCCAGCAGCAGAGCCTGGAAAAACAACATGCAGGTTGTCCACACCGCCGGCGTGCCGCCAAACCACGGCAAAACGTATTTGCCGATCAGCGGCTGGACTACAAAAAGCAGGAAGGCGCTCAAAAACATGGTCGCGCCGTATATCAGCATATGCAATACCTCGATGACACTCGTTGCCCTCAAGTCCGGCGCGTCACGGCAGCCGGAAGCATCCGGACGATTGCGCAGTGCCAGGGATGCTAGATTATCTGCTCGCGCCTCAGGTCGCCTATTTGAGCCTCCGTGTACCCAAGCCGGCCCAGGATTTCATCCGTATGCGCCGAGATCCTTGGAGGCGGGGCCTCCATACGGGCGGGAGTCTTTTCGAACTGCGCGCTCAGGTTGAAAAGCCGCACTTCGCCGATCCCCTCCGCCTGGATCGCCTGCAACGTGCCGCGGTGCCGCATCTGGGGCTGGTTGAGCGCCTCCTCCAACCCCAGAATCGCTCCGGAGGGGACGTCGTTCCGGTTGAGTATCTCGACCCAGTACTCGGTCTCGTGCTCTTTCAATTTGGCCTCAAGCAGCGGCGTCAGCGCCTTGCGGTTCCTCTTGCGCTCATCCCTGTCCTGGAAACGGGGATCGCTCTTCAGCTCGGGGACTCCCAGAGCGTCGGCTACAGCCTCCCACTGTTCCTGCTTGTTGGCCGCCAGGTTGATATATCCGTCTCTGGTGGCGAAGGTTCCTGAGGGAGCCGCCGTGAAATTGTCGTTGCCCATCAGGACGGGCTGCTGATGACCGATCAGCAGGTTGGCGGCAACCCATCCCATCAGCGGCATGATCGAGTCGAGAAGGGCGATGTCGATGAACTGCCCTTCGCCGGTTTTCTCGCGGCAGTACAGGGCAGCCGCAATGGCGAAGGCGGCGTTGAGGCCACCCACGGTGTCGCACACCGGAAAGCCGCAGCGCAGAGGATTCAGGCGCTCATCCCCGTTGACCGCCATGGTTCCACTCAAACCCTGGATGATCTGATCGTAGGCGGGCTTCAGTGCATCCGGGCCCGTCTGCCCGAAGCCCGATATCGCGCAATACAGGATCCTGGGATTCTGCTCGCGCAGCACTTCGTAGGCAATGCCGAGCCGCTTCATGACTCCGGGGCGGAAATTCTCGACGACCACGTCGGCGCCACGCGCCAGCTGCAGGAAGATCTCGCGCGCCTTGGGGTGCTTCAGGTTCAGCGTGAGAGATTTCTTGTTGGCATTCTGGGCGAGGAAACTGGTGCCCATGAGCCCGGCGTTCAGCTTGGGCACATTGCCCAGTTTGCGGGCCAGGTCGCCTGAGCCTGGAGGTTCGATCTTAATCACTTCCGCGCCCAGCAGCGCAAGGTGCAGCGTGGCAAATGGACCCGACAAAACGTTGGTCAGGTCCAATACACGGATTCCCTCGAACAGTTTCATTATGCCCGGCCTCCCAGGAAGGCGACGCAACGGTATGAAATGCAAATATTACGACCTTTGGGTGGATTGCTCCAAATGGGATTTTACATGCTCTGGTGCGCGCGCAGGACCTGTTCGAGCCGCATGATAGGATCGTAATCTGTGGTATCGCTGCTTCGGCCCTGCGCGGGCATGACGGGGAACCGGTCCCGACTCTTCATCACGGCCCGGTTGAAAGCGCAGATAAAATCAGGGACGCGATGCGGTTCTGCGGCCGCCGGCGCGTGCCACATGGTGACGGGGCAGATCAGGCAGCGGCCTGCATACTCACACTCGCGGCATTTTCCATAAAAAGAATGGCGGCCTTCGGGGAAGGCGCCGGAGCTGGGATCGCGATCCGTCTCCAGTGGCATGGCGAAACGCATCGCGGATTCAGGGTCCCGCACGTCGCCCATCCCGAAGGAGCTCAGCGCGGCCATGCGCGACCCGGGGGGAAATGTCTGATAGGAACGCGCGAACATCGGGCAGCTGTACAACTGGCCGTCCACATCCAGGGCCAGCACTCTGCGCGCAAAGGCGTTGCACGGCGGCAAGCCCGTGCTCTTGCCGGTACCTTGTTCACGACCCTTGCGAAACATCGTAACGGGCACCTCGCCCGTTTGCTCGAGATGGCGCCGACTGAGGTCGGCGAGCTTCCCGATTTGCTCTTCAAGTTCGTCAACGGTCTCACGACACCAGCCCGGGTAGTGAAGCATGCCAGGGGAAATGCCGATTTCGCGAACTCCCTTGCCAAGGAGGTACGCAAGTGAGTCCGGCAAATAGCGGAGAGTAGCCGGAATTACGGTCATCGGAATTCGGAGCCGCTCCCTGAAGAGGTCCGGGTGCCCAAACCGCAATAGATCCAGGACTCGGTCCAGGATGCTGAAGGTGCCTTCACCCCGGTAATCCTGGGCCGGAGAGACTCCATCGAAGCTCAGTTGAATCTTGAACTGATATTTGTCCAGGAAATCCGCGGTCGCGCCGGACATCAGCAGGCCGTTCGTGCAGAGCTTATAGCGGAGGCGTTTGTGCTGCCGCCCGGTCTGCTCCGCATACTCGACGGCCTGCCGAAGTAGTCCGAACTCCAGCAAAGGCTCGCCGCCTGAGAACACTATGGTGATCTCGCCTGGCTCCGTGCCGAAGGCCAGTTCCATGCCGGCGCAGAGAACATCCCACTTCATGCGCTGGTCTTTCCTCGCGTTCTGATAGCAGTAACGACAGCGCAAATTACAGCGAGCCGTAAGCACAAGAAACAAATGTGAAACAGTCATGTTAAACGCAGACCGGCAAAACCAGGACCCGGATCCCCGCGGTGCGACCGGCTGTAGTGCCCGGCGAATCGGAGCTATCGATCCGTGATGTTGTACTGCACGCGAAATCTATCGGCGACATTCTTGATGCGTGTGTCCAAATCCAAGAGTGCAGCATACAGATCCTTCGGATCCACCCACATATTCGGAGGGATCGATGGATAGCAGGCGGACCCGCCGACTTCCGGCGGCCTGGGGCCTTCTCTCTCGTCGCACACCATTGCGACGAAGTCCGGCGTCAAAACATGTCTCTCCTCTCGTGACGATTGGCTGCTGACCAGGCCTTTTCGAACACAACTCATGATGATATCAGCCCTCCTGACGATGTCCACCAGCGCCGCACTGATTTCTCCACTGCCATGCTGATCGTTCGACATAAGCGCCTCCTTGCTTGAACCTGGATTAAAACGCTCCACTTGTTGCCTCCAAAATCCATACGTTGCCGCTGGCACGGGGCGTCCGTGTCCACACAAGAATCCGCCCGTCGCGTGAGAGGTCGAACATGCCGTAAGCGTCCGTGCCGCCGAATTCGACCTCCGGGACAATCGGATGTCCCGTTCCTGTCGCCTGGGAGACGAGCCACAAAACTACCCGACCTTTGCCCCAAGCTGCGCTCGCCAGGATGTCGCCGTATAGAGGATCCCATCGTGCCCGCCACACCTCGGCTCCGTGGGTGATTTGTCTGGCCGCGGTCTTGCCGTCGGATGCCACTGCCCAGACTTCGGAATGCCCGCCCTCATAGCCGACGAACATCAGGGATCGCCCGTCGGAAAACCAGGCGGGAGCAGTGGCGGACACACCGCCTGCAGTGAGTTGACGCGCCGGCCCGGAGGGCCTGCCGGCTTTCACCGGCGCCACCCATACTTGCTGCCCTCCGGCGCGGTCCGATACAAATGCCAGATACGAACCATCCGGGGACCAGGCGGGATGAATGTCCTTCGCGGGATGATCGGTGAACTGTACCTGCAGCCCACCCGCGGCCGGCATTGTCCATATGTCGCGCTGCGTTCCGATAATGCGATAGTATGCGATCCAGAGGCCGTCGGGAGAGAAAACCGGATGGGATGCGTTGTCGTTGTTTTTAGTTAATGGAGTGGCTTTCCCGGAAAGGTTGTTTCCGGCGAGATCCTGAATCCACAGATTGGTGTATTCGGAAGCACGGGCCGAGGCAAACACGATCCGCCTGCCGTCTGGGGCAACGGCAGCCATGAATTCCCAGTCCTGGAAGGGAATGGTCGTTCGATTTCCGGTTTTGCGGTCGACAAGCAGTGTTTGTTGGCGGACGAAATTGCCCCCCGTGGCGTAGGCGAGGCGCTTGCCGTCCCTGGAAACCGTTGGGTGACTCTCAGACCCGGTTCCCATGGTTAGCGGTTTCGGCTCGCCTCCTCGGATTCCTACCCGCCAGATGGCCGTCATCATGCCGCGGAGGGAAGAAAAGTAGATATAGGAGCTGTCGCGCGGCCAAACCGGATCGAAATCCAATTCTGCCTGCGAAGTAAAATTGTGTGCGGCGCCGCCGGCTGCGGCGACGATCCAAAGGCCGTGCCGGCTCGAATAGCAGATTTCCCGGCTGTCGGGAGACCATGCCGGGTCGCCATGATCACCCAACCCGGCGTTGTCGCCGGTAACGATCCGCGCGTCTGCCGGATTCAGCAGTGACGACACATAAATCCTGTACGAAGCATCGGGTGTTGCCTTTCTGGCGAAGGCGATCGAATTGCCGTCCGGAGAGATGGCGGGGTGCCTAGCATCGGCAACCAGCAGGACTTCCTGGCCGCTGGCCGGGATTGTCTTCCATATGCTGTCCGTGCCGCCGCGCTTCGACGTGAAAGCGATCGCCTTTCCGTCCGGATACCAGCAGGGCTGCGAGTCATCTGCAGGGTTGTTCGTCAGCTGCACAATCCCGTTCCCATGCGTGTCGGCGAGATAGAGGTCGAGATTTCCGCCCTCGCTTGAAGTGTAGGCGATCTCATTGCCGTCGGGCGACAGCGCGGGATCACCCTGCCAGCCGGGGGCTCTGGTCACCTGAAACGGCTTGTAGTCGGGCAGCGGTGCCGCCGGCCGCGATTTGATCCAGAGGATGGCAATCACAAGCAAGGCCAGGGCCAAAAGCACGACTGCCGCCTTCCACGGTCTGCCGGTCCTGGAGCGCCGGCGGGCTTCGAACGCTGCCGCATGCGCCATAGGCGGCAAGCTCAACCGGCGGAGGTCGACCAGAAGTTCCTTGGCGGACTGGTAGCGGATCTCCGGGTCCTTCTCGAGACACTTCAGAACAACTTCTTCCAACCTGGGCGACAACCCGGGGCGCAGTTGTCCCGGGGGGATGGGAGTCTTGTTGACAATCTCCGCGGCGAGTGCCGCGGAGGGGGCTGCCTGAAACGGCAACCGTCCGGTAATGATCTCATACAGGATGGTACCGACCGCGTAAATGTCCGACCGGATATCGACCGTGTCACCCGACAGCTGTTCCGGCGACATGTAGGGCAGGGTGCCCCATGCTTTGTGCTGGTCCGTCGAGCTAGCCGTGATCTCCTGTGAGCCCGCGCGCCGCGTGAGCGTTGCCAGGCCGAAATCGAGGATCTTCAGCTGTCCGTCGGCAGTGACCATGAGATTCCTCGGCTTTAAGTCACGATGGACGATGCCCTGCGCTTGCGCGGCCGCGAGCCCCTCGGCGAGCTGCATCGCGAGCCGGACGATCTCTTTCTCCGGGAGGGGTCCCGCGGTGAGCTTCCGGTCGAGGGTGACCCCGGGGACATATTCCATCACCAGAAAGTCGACGCCTTCCTGCGTGTCGAAATCGTAAACCCCGGCGACGTTGGGATGATTGAGGCTGGCAACCGCGAGGGCTTCCTTCCGGAACCGCTTGCGTGAGGTTTCCTCGCTGAGCGTGCCGTCGCTGAGGATCTTGACTGCCACATCGCGCTGGAGGTGCTCGTCCCGCGCGCGGTACACGACACCCATGCCCCCGCCGCCGATCTTCTCCGCCATGCGAAAATGAGACAGCGCGCGGCCGGTGAAGCCTGTCGGCGAGCTCCCGGCTTGATCACGCGTCAGGGCGCCGGCCGTCACTGCAAGCGCAGGGAATTCCAGGAAGCTTCCGATCCGATCGTGATCGGCAAGCAGGAGCGCAATCTCCTTGTGAAGGGCCTCGTCTCCGGCGCACATCCTCTGGAGGAAAGGCTCCCGCTCTGCCGGCCCGCATTGCAGAGCCTGGCGATAGAGATGCTCGATCCGTTCCCTGCGCTCAGGTTTCATGGGCGCCAACGCCAATTCATGCAAGATCGATGATGCGCCGACCTGGATCGATTACTGCCGGCACCGGCCAATGTGAGCTGCAAAGCAATTGGGGCGAAAATGGAGGAAGTGGGAGCCTGCTCTCTCCGCGCTATGACCGTGCTCTACCGTGGCTTCGCAGCGGCTGAACTTCCTGCCGGACATGTGGCAAAGCTCCTTCTGCTCAACTACCAGCGACGCAGATCCGGTTTATTGCTAAGGTTGAGGTGTATTATAGCACAGCAGGGGATCGGGGACAGACGCCACCACTTCGAAATCCGGCCGGGCCCGAAGAGAGTACTGCCCGCCACCCGGCATGCAGGCGACGCCTGGCCGCCATCATCCAGAACGCCTCTCGAGCGTGGGGCCTGTCTGACGATATCTTGAGGTCGTCGCGCGTGGAAACGCCGCTCCCATAATTCCCGTCAGTTGCCGAACTTGAGGACCAACATGGTGGCGTCGTCGGCAGCCTCCACATCTCCGCGGTGTTGCCTGGTCTCCTGCTCGACACGGGCCAGGATTTCGTTGATGCTTCTCTTCTGCGCATCGATCAGCAGATTTTCGAGCCGCTGCTGCCCGAATTCGCCGTCGGCAGAGTCCGTGGCTTCCACGAGGCCGTCCGTGTACAGGAAAAGCGCGTCCCCCTCGGAGAGCCTGATGCGGCGCTCGAGGTAGTCCCCGCCCGGGAGCAATCCCAAAGGCCTTCCGGTGGATTCCAGACGCTCGAGGCCGCCTTGGGCATGAAAGGCGAACTGAGGGTTGTGGCCGGCATTGACATAACGCAACTCGTTGTTCGCGGGGTTCAGGACTCCCATAAACAGGGTCAGGAAAACTTCCTGCGGGGTGCTGGCGCTGATTTCGAGATCAAGCTGCCTGGCGAGCTGGTCCAGGTCGCGGACCAGCGGCAGGCGGGCTTGCAGCGTAGCCTGCAGGTTTGCCATGAGAATGGCCGCCGCGACCCCCTTGCCGGACACGTCGCCGACCAGTATGGCCACCTCGCCCTCCGGCAGGGGAAAATAGTTGAAAAAATCGCCGCCGACTTCTCGGGCCGGGATGGAGATGCCCTTGGCTTCGACCAAGCCGGCGTGAAAAGGCCGCTTGGGGAGCAACTCCTCCTGGATCTTGCGGCTCATTTCCAGCTCCTTGCGCAACCGTTCCTGCTCAACCACGTGCTTCTGGTTCTCATTGAGATCGTGCGCCATCCGGTTGAAGCTCTCAGCCAGCTGCCCGATTTCGTCCCGCGAGCGAACCTGCACGCGCGCATCCAGATTGCCGCGCGCCAGTTCATCGGCTCCTCTGGTCAACGCCTGCAGGTTGCGCCTCATATGGTGGGAGAACGGGATAATTCCGATCAGAGCCAGCCCCATGAGTCCCAGGCCCAGTCCCAGATTCCTTGCGGCGGTGTTGCGGATGTCCCGCAACGGCCCGCTGATGGGCCGGGCGATGCCGAAGCTCAGGTTGGACGATTCGTCCCTCCGCGTAACCACGACCCAATCACTCAACTGCGGGGGGATGGGCCCCTTGCCGCCAGCCAGTATCATTTCGGGCAGCTTGAGCGCCTCCAGCTTTTGCTGATCGCTTTGCAGCACCGTATGCAGCTTCCTGTCGGCGTCGATGATAAAAGGTATTTCCCCTTGCCGGCGCCTGCCTCGCGAAAGCACGTTTTGGAATACCTGCGGCGGACTTATCCGGGCTCTCAGCGTGCCGACGGGTGCGCCGTCCGCACGCACTTCGGAACCAAAATTGCTCGCCAGCGGATTGTCCCGCTGCATTACGGCAGGCTGGCCGGCCGCCCTTCTTGCGGACTCCGTTGCCGCCTTCATGTCATTGGCAGGCGGCTTGCGGCTGGAGACGGACCGTATCTGTTCCAGAAACACCTGGAATTCCTGCATCTGTTTCAGACGCTCGGCGGCCTTCTGCTTGTCGGCTTCGCTGGGCGGTTTGCGGGCATCCGAAAGCATGGGGGGCACCGGGCCGGGCCGGATGTGCAGATCGAATCCCTCCGGCGGGGCGGCGCCGGCTCTGCCGCCTGTTTCCGGCGGAGATGTCTCCCCGGGGGAGAGGTGGATGACGATGTTGCGCGGCCCTCTTGGGGTCGCGCCTGGAGATTTTGGGGCTGCTCCCGTAGACGGTTTTGGGGGGCGGCCGGGGGGCAGCCCTGGAGGAGGAGGGGGAAATGGGCTGAACTCGAAGGCATCCACGAGCGGAGCGGCATCGCCAATCTCGGCCATCAGCTCGTTCATCAATGGCTTGGATTGACTGGCTGCCTTGTCATTCTGCAGATTCATCAACCTGGTAAAAGGAAATCTGGCCAGGCGGTCCACCCGCGAGGCCAATTCCCGGCGCACCATTTCCATCCGTCCGCCCATCTCATCCGCCAGGGCGCTGGTTTCGGCTTCCACAGCCTTGCGGAAAGCATTGATCGATGAGTAGTAGGAGTAGAGCGTGATCCAGGTTAGAGGCAGGATTGCCAGCAGCAGAAACGCCAGAATCAGTTTGGTGCCCAGTTTCATACTCCACCTCCGGCAGGTATTGCATAGATACGGGGGTGGCGTGGCGATGGTTTCGGTTTATTCGACGGCTACCCGGTCCCGCATGTTCCGGGAATATCCAAATTATGCCCCTGCGGCGCACCCGGTGACGCATGAAAACCAAGTCAGTCAGCATCCCGGTTTTAGGTCGGAGGTCTGAGGTCGGAAGTCTGAGGTCGGTTTTTTCGGAACAGCTCCCCATGGGCAATTGGCGCACCCGGTGACGCATGAAAATATCAGCCGGGCAATGCCGATCGCCACGAGTAGCTCGTGATCGTGGTCGTGATCGTGATCGTAATCGGTAGTTTGAAGGGACTAAAAGCCGATCACGATCACGATCACTACCACGATCACGATGCTACATACCACTCTCTATTTTCGAAACAGTCACGAGCGGAGGGCCTGGATTGGATCGACGGCTGCGGCCCGGCGCGCCGGGAGGTAGCAGGCTGCCAGCGCGACTGCGGCCAGCAATGTCGAAATACCGGCGAGAATCCCCGGTTCTACTGGGCTGATGCCGAAGATGGCACGCGAGAGCACCCTGCCGAGAACCAGGGAAACAGCCAGGCCGGGCACCACTCCGCACAGCGTCAGGGCCATCCCCTGTCGGAGCACCATGCGTAACACGTCCGCCGGACGTGCGCCGATCGCGATGCGAATCCCGATCTCGTTCGTTCGCTGTGATACCGCGAAAGACAAAACGCCATAAAGCCCGACCGACGCCAGGATCAGAGCTCCCAACGCCACCATGCCGAGCACGGAGGTCCCGAACTGAATCACCCCCATGTTCGATGCGCAGACCTTCTCCATGGTCATGATCCTGGAGACCGGCTGGTCGGGATCCAGAGCCTGCAACTCCTCTTTCACGGACGGGATGACGGCAAGCGGATCCGATGCGGCGGTTTTCACTACCAGCGCCATTTCACGGCTCGCGTGTTGCGCGAGGGGAACGTAGATTTCAGGCACAGGCTTGAGGCTGAGCGGCACGCCCCTGACGTCGGCAGCGACGCCGACAATCGTGCGCGATACGCCGGCCACCCGGATACGGTTTCCGGCAGGGCTCTGATCGCGCCAGTACTTGCGCGCCATGGCTTCATTGATCACAGCCACCGGCAGGGAATTCCCTGCATCCTGCATGGTGAACGGCCTTCCCGCTTTCAGCGGGAGGGCCATGGTTGTGAAATATCCGGGGCTCACCACGGTGAAACGTGCCTGCGTTGTCTCACCGGGTGCCGAAAGAGGATGTCCTTCGATCGTAAAAGGGCGCTCGGGGGAGGCTGTCGGCAGGCTGCTTGCAGCGCCGGCTGAGAGAATCCCGGGTATGCTCTCAAGCCTGCCGAGAAACGCCTGGAAGAAAGCAACCTGCCGGGCATCGTCAGGATACTGCCGGCCTGTAAGGGAAATCCTCATCGTGAGCACCCGGGCCTGCTGAAATCCCAAGTCCACGTCCCAAAGGCGGAACCAGCTTTTCAGGGTAAGGCTTGCTCCCATCAGCAGCAGCACGGAGCAGGCCACTTCGGAAGCAACCAGCAGATATCGCAACCGGCGTTTCGACACGCTGCCGGCCGGGTTCCTGCCGCCGTCTTTCAGCTGCTGGCTCAAGCCGACCCGGGTGGCCTGCAGGGCCGGCATCAGACCCACCAGGGCGCCGGCCAGGAAAAACAGCCCGAGCGTCGCCGCCGTAACGCGGGCATCAATGCGCACATCGAGCACGCCGAGGTTGGTGTCGGCGAAACGGGAGTTGATCAAACGGCAAGCCCAGGTTGCAGCGAGCACTCCGAGGCCGCCGCCAATAACCAACAAAAGCAGGTTTTCCGTCAGCACCTGGCGCACCAGGCGGGCGCGGCTTGCCCCCAACGCCGCGCGAATGGCGATCTCCCGCTCGCGCCCCGATACCCTTGCCAGCAGCAGATTGATCACGTTGGCACATACAAGGCCGATTATGGACATGACCATGATGCTCAGCAGAACATAGACCAGGGTATCGACCTCGCCGCGCAGCGGGCTGACCACTGCAGACCAGCCGCGGTTGGTGTCCGGGTGCGACTCTTCGATGCGCTGCGAGATGACCTTCAAATCCGCCTGTGCCCGCTCACGCGTGATTCCCAGCCGCAGACGTCCGACGGCCAGCAACGACCGGGAGCCGCGATCCTCGGAAGCGCCGGGAGCCAGGGGCATCCAGATCGCCGGCTCGAAGCCCAGCACCATGCCCATCTTGAGATGAGGCGGCAGAATCCCCACGATTGTGCAGGATACGCCGTCAACCGTGAGGGTCTGTCCGATCATCTGACGATCGCCCGCGAAACGGCGTTGCCAGAGGTTGTGGCTCAACAGGACTGCCCGGTCCCGGCCTGCAGCAAATTCCTCGTCGAGGAAAGGCCTGCCGGCGACCGGCCGAGCTCCCAGGAGTGAAAGCGCGCCCTGAGAAATCCGCAATCCGCCCAGACGTTCCGGTTCGCCGCCGCCTGTCAGGTTCACGTATTCAGGGGAAAAAGCGGACATGTCGTCCAGCACCTGGTTTTGCTCGCGCCAGTCCATAAAGGTGCGGTACGACGTCGGTCCGCCGGAGCGCAGGCGATCGCCGGCCTCCATGACGGTCACCAGGCGGTCGGCCTCCGGGTATGGCAAGGGCGCAAAAATCAGGGCATTAACCACACCGAAAATCGTGGTGTTGACTCCGATCCCCAGAGCCAGAACCGTCATAACGACAGCGGCAAAGCCGGGATTTTTCCGGATCATCCGCAGGCCGGACAGCGCATCCTGCCTTATCGATTCCATGAGGACACCCTCCTGCCCCCTAGTACGCAGGTCAGCCTCCGAAAGATCAGGAAAAGATGGCGCCGGCAGTGCGTTGACAGGAGGCGTCCGGCATGGTACGAAATTCGGGCATGCCGGACGCGATTCCGTGTAGACGGCCGGCGATACGACAGTTCGATTGCAGGAGATGCAGCATGCGACCCAGCCTGGCGGTACTTGACGGGATTATGATCGATCGCATCATCGGCGAGGCCATGGAACTGCTCCTCGATCCCGGGGTGCGCGTGCACAATGAAGAGGCGCTGTCGCTTCTGGAAGGTGCGGGAGCCGGGGTCGACCGTGATCGCCAGATCGCCCGCATCCCCGAGCGCATCGTTCGCCGGGCGTTGGCAACCTCGCCCGCTGAATTCCTCCTTTTCAGCCTCGATGGCCACCCCGTCGTGCGTTACGGCGGCGACTGCGTGCAGTTCGATCCCGGGAGCGCCGCGCTGGCCATTCTGGACAGCGACACCCAGGAGCAGCGTGCGCCGGTCACAGCCGATTTTGTCAAGTTCGTGAAGCTGGTGGAAATGCTTCCGCAAATCGATGCGCAGAGTACGGCGATGGTCTGCAGCGACGTGCCTGCCGAAATCGGGGACCTGTACCGGCTCTATCTCGCGCTGAACTACGCGCGCAAGCCCGTCATCACGGGAGCCTTCCGCAAAGACACCTGGTCGATCATGCGGGACCTGCTGCTCGCCGTGGCGGGAGGCGCCGATGCCCTGGCTGAAAGGCCGATCGCCGTTTTTGACGTATGCCCGTCTCCCCCGCTGTTGTGGAGCGATCTCACCTGCCAGAACCTGATTGACTGCGCGCGCCACCGCATTCCGGCCGAGCTTGTGTCCATGCCGCTGGCGGGCGCGACTGCCCCGGTGACTCTGGCGGCTGCGGTCGTCCAGCATGCGGCCGAGAGCCTCAGCGGGATCGCCATTCATCAGCTGGCCGGGCCCGGTTCACCCGTGGTCTGGGGCGGCTCGCCGGCCGCTTTCGACATGCGCGAAGGGACCACGCCGATGGGCGATGTCGGTACCTGGCTCATCGACTGCGCCTATGCCCAGGTCGGCAAGGCCCTGCATCTGCCGACCCATGCGTACCTGGGGATGAGCGATGCCAAGATCATAGACGCGCAATGCGGCCTCGAATCGGCCGGCGGTACGCTGCTGGCCGCCCTGGCCGGCATCAACATGGTGTCGGGCGCGGGGATGATGGATTTCGAAAGCTGCCAGAGCCTCGAGAAGCTGGTCATCGATGCGGAAATCATCGGCATGGCGAAACGCCTGATCCTCGGCATCGAGGCGCGCGAGGAGCCGATGGCGATCACCCTTCTGCGCAAGCATGGACACAGGGCGGACTATCTTGCCGAGCCGCATACGCTGAAGTGGTTCCGCCAGGAACTCTACATTCCGTCCGAGATCATCGACCGCGGATCCCTCGACGGCTGGAAGCGCAGGGGATCGAAATCCACACCGCAGCGGGCATCCGAACGGGTCGATCGGCTGCTGGCGAAATATGAAGCGCCGACCCTGTCGGCGGAGCTTTGCACGGAACTGCGCGCCATTGCCGCACATGCTGCGCGCCGGTTCGGCATGGAACGCCTGCCCCCCCTCACGGGATGAAACTGCCGCCGGAGACGGAATCTGCTGCCTTCCTTCCGGCGGCGGATGAGTGGTACTCTGTGGCGACCGGCATGGCGCCGGATGCGCTCCCGGAGAAGGTTCCGGCCGGAGACCGCAGCGTCACAATGCCCCAAACCTCGGAGGACAACGAGAATGTCACAAGACCTGCTGGCGCTGATCAGCGACAGCCTCATCGAGGGCGATGCCGACCGGACCGTGTCGGCGACCCGCGAAGCCCTGGCAGCCGGCCTGGAACCGCTCGCCATCATTGACCGCGGCCTGGTTCCCGCCATGCGCATCGTAGGCGAGAGGTTTTCCTGCGGCGAGTATTTTCTTCCCAACCTGATCCTGTCGGCCCAGGGTATGAAGCAGGCAATGGAGCTCCTCGCGCCGGAGTTGCGCGCGCGCAGTCAGTCGATCCCGTCCCAGGGAAAGGTCGTGATCGGCACCGTCCAGGGCGACATCCATGAAATCGGGAAATCCCTGGTGGCCACGATGCTGTCCGCCCACGGATTCGAAGTGCACGACCTCGGCGTCGATGTGCCGGTTGAGACGTTCATCGCCACGGTAAACGCGACCGGCGCCCGGATCCTGGGACTCTCGGCGCTCCTGACCACCACGATGAGCGTACAGAAACAGGTAATTGAGGCTCTGGCCCGCGCCGGACTGCGCGCTCGCGTCAAGGTGATGCTGGGAGGCGCGCCGGTAACGCAGCGCTGGACCGAGGAAATCGGGGCCGACGGCTATGCTGAAGATGCTGTCGGTGCCGTGGCGCTGGCCCAGAGGCTTGCCCGATAGCTTCTTGGAGATCAGCCTCTCATGCGCCGTGGCGCACCCGGTGACGCATGAAAAAACAAAAACAGCCACGGATTCCACAGCTTTTACTGCCGTCCTATTCGGGAAAGACAGCAATCAGTGAAATCTGTGGAATCCGTGGCTGCTTTTAAAAGCAAGACGTCTATTTTCGGAGCAGCAAATTGAAGATTCCTGCAGGCAAAAAGAGTACAATGACAGCTCCCCGGTCCGCAGGATTGCGCCTTGTTCTTCCGGAGGAGCGGCCCGGGGGCGATGATACGATGTTCAGGCAGGCGGCTGCCTGAGGCTACTCCGGGCATTTCAATACAAGAGGACTTCAATCGAGCGCCAGCTCCGTGGCGCCCATTTTTCATAGATTTCATCCGCATCAAGGAGAATTGTAATGAAAATCAGCATCAGAATAGACCCGTCGACCGGTCAGAAATACATGGCGGTATCGCAGAAAGGCAAGATCCTGCTCGAGAATCCGCTGGCGAACAAAGGCAGCGCGTTCACCATGCAGGAGCGGGACGAACTGGACCTTCACGGCCTTGTCCCGCCGACGGTCTCCACCATCAAGCGGCAGCTTGACCGGGCTTATGAGAACTTCAGCGCCAAGGTCGGCAACCTCGAAAAATTCATCTACCTGACCGCGCTGCAGGACCGGAATGAGACTCTCTTTTTCCGCCTTGTGCTGGAGCACATCGACGAGATGATGCCGATCGTCTACACCCCCGTGGTCGGCGAGGCTTGCCAGAAGTATTCTCATATCTACCGGAAAGCCAGGGGACTGTACTGCGCCTACGACCAGAGACATCAGATCGACAAGATCCTCGCGAACTACCGCATCCCCAATCCGTCGGTGACCGTAGTGACGGACGGCGAACGAATCCTCGGGCTTGGCGACCAGGGCGCAGGCGGCATGGGGATTCCCATCGGCAAACTCTGCCTTTACACCCTGTGCGCCGGCGTGTCCCCCTACAACACCATTCCAATAACCCTGGATGTGGGCACCGACAACGAAGAGCGGCTGAACGATCCCCTGTACATGGGATTGCGGCATAAGCGGATTCGCGGGGATGAATACCAGGCATTCATTGATGCGTTCGTCGCTGCGTTCATGAAGATCTTTCCGAATGCGCTTTTCCAATGGGAAGATTTCCTCAAGGGAAATGCCATCAAACAGCTGCATCGCTTTCAGGATAAATTCTGCACCTTCAACGACGATATCCAGGGGACCGCTGGCGTCGTCCTCTCGGGGCTCTATTGCGCGCTGCGCATCACCAAAAAACCGATGCACGACCAGCGCGTGGTGTTCGCCGGCGCCGGCGCGTCGGCCCAGGGCATCTCCGATCTGCTCGTCTCGGCGATGATTGAGGACGGATTGTCCCGCGCGGAGGCCATCAAACGCATCTGGACCGCCGACAGCCAGGGCCTGGTCACCAGGGCCCGCACCAACCTGGAGGATTTCAAAGCCACCTACGCCAGGGATACGGCGGAAGTCGCCGACTACAAGGTCAAAGACCGGGCAAAGATCACGCTGGTGGAGGTTCTGGAGAATGTCAAACCGACGATCCTGATCGGCACTTCGGGCACACCGGGAACCTTCACCCAGGAAGTCGTTTCGCTCATGGCGAAGATCAATGAGCGGCCGATCGTCTTCCCGCTGTCGAATCCGACGTCCAAGTCGGAGTGCACGGCGGCCGACGCCATGCTCTGGTCGGATGGGCGGGCCATCGTGGCCACAGGAAGTCCGTTTGATCCGGTAACTCACAAAGGCAAGCGCCTGCGCATCGGGCAGTGCAACAACGCCTTTGTGTTCCCGGGCGTGGGCCTCGGAATCACAGCCTCCCGCGCGCGGCGGGTGACAGATGGGATGTTCCTGGAAGCGGCCCGGGCCCTTGCCAGCAAGGTGACGGCCAAGGATCTCGACGAATCAGCCGTCTATCCGGAACTCCCCAGGATCCGCGAGTGCTCCCATGCCGTCGCCTGTGCTACGGTGAAGCGCGCCGTCGAAGAAGGCCATGCGGACCCTGCAATCCTGGAGAATCTGGAAGACAATATCAGCCGTGCCATGTGGTATCCCGATTACCTGCCGATCCGATACGAGGAATAGGCGGACCAGGCCGTACCGTATAACCGGGAGAGGAGCGCTTCGATACAACAGTCTCCTCTCCCCTCCGGTCTTTCGCACCCGGCCATCGGGCGCTCAGGTCATCTGCGTCAGACCTTGTGGGTATCCTTCGGTTTGAAAACTATCAAGGGGCCTGCCATGAAACATTCAAAGGTCGAAAAGATTGACTTTGCGAAATCGCATAAGGATCTCTATACGGCAACACCGAAAGTGAAGGAAGTGAAGGCGGACCGGGCGACCTTTCTTTCCATTTCGGGTAAGGGGGAACCCGGCGGCCCCGCCTTCGAAGGAGCAATTCAGCAGATCTACAGCCTCGCGTACACTGCGAAGTTCATGCTGAAATTCTCAGGCAAACTTGACTTTGCCGTCAGCAGGCTCGAGTGCCTCTGGCACATGCAGAATCCCGAAGCTCTCCCCAGATCGGAATGGCCGTGGCAGCTGCTTGTGCGCATCCCGGGCGGCGTGACAACGGCTGACCTCAAGAAAGCCGGCCGGCAAATACGCGAAAAGAAGCAGATCGACACCTCCGAAGTGAAGAGATGGACCTGGAAGGAAGGCCGCTGCCTGCAGCTCCTGCACATCGGCCCTTACAATGAGGTGGGCAGGAGCTATCAGCGCCTGGATGATTATGCCCGGGAAAAAGGCCTGACTGCCGCCTGCCCGGCGCACGAAATCTATATCAGCGATCCCCGGCGCGTGGCTCCCGCGAAATTGAAGACCATTGTGCGGCTGCCGGTGAGTTCTCCGCCCGCGGGCCGATGATTGCCGATCGGCAACCACCTGCCTGTCTGATGCTGCGTACGGCTGAGAGTGGCAGCCACACCATGCGCGAGGGAAGTCCTGTCAGCTGGCTCCCTGCGAATTCGGGCCGGCACACCGCAACTCGTTGACCCGTTTTTTCTGCAGTTTTCGCATTCCACATCGTGAGCGGAATGACCGCTCCGAAAATAGGCTGAAAGCCCAAGATGTCGGGATCGGAATCGGGATCGGTATCGAAGGTGCATCAGCACGATTCCGATTCCGATACCGACTCCGACCCCGAAGGTTTTCATGCGTCGCAGGGCGCGCCACAGGCAAATGGAAAGCTGCTACCGATCCTGTCTCGATCGCCCAAAGCCATCGCGTGACCCCCGGGCGCGGGAGGAACGTATTCATGAAACAAACCCTGGTTATGATGCTGTCCGCCCTGATTGCCGTCGGCACTCCTCCGATCGTCCCGGCACAAGGTGCGCACCCCGTTGGTGACCGCATGGTCGGTGCCGACGCTCTGGGCGCTGCCGTGCTTGGACACAAGGTCCGGCTCATGCTGCGCGACGGGACCTATGTCGAGGGCAAAGTCCTGCGTGCCGGTGAAGCCGAGATTCGCCTGCGGGTCAGGAAATGCGTGCCCAAAGACTGGCTGGCGAAGGAGCCGCTGCCGGGCAACGAGAGATCCTTGCGCACCGCGGATATTGCTGTCGTCCACATGCAGCAGAACGGACCATTTGCGATACCTGCTGCTCTGGGCGTTATCGGCGGCTATCTCGGCGGGGCCGGCGCCGGCGTGGCGGCAGATCGAATCCACAGCCGGCCGGCATTTTTCGGGACGGTGCTCATATCGGCAGGTGCTGCCGCCGTCGCCGGGACACTCCTCGGCCGCAAGGCTGCCAGGCAAACCATTACCATCATCGTTTCCCGGTGAGCCGACCGCATTCAATAGAGAGAGGCTGATGCACAAGATAGAACAGGCCGGCACTCCCGAAAGCGCCGGCCCGTCCAAACTCCGAAAATGCACCACCTGCGGTGCGTCTATTTGACGATCCCCATCTCCTTGAGGAGATTTCCGGCGCCATCCACTTCAGCCATATTCCACAGCATGTAGCGGCTGTCGACATGGATGGACCGGGTCTTCACCTTGTCGAAGAGGAAGTTCGATGCCACCGACTCATAGGTGCCATCGAAAAGCAGCCCGATCAGCTGGCCTTTAGCGTTGAGGCTGGGGGACCCGGAATTCCCGCCCGTGGTGTCGACTGTCGACAGGAAATTCACGGGTACGTCCTTGAGGGCGGGATCCATGTAGGGGCTCTTCTTTTTCCCTGCCAGCAGTGCCTTGATGGCCTCGATCTGCGCTTGCGGTGCGTTGAAATCTCCTTCCCCGGTCTGCTTCTCGATGATGCCCTTCAGTCCGGTCAGGGGCTTGTAGGTAAGCCCGTCCCTGGCATCGACGCCTTTCACCTGGCCATAGGTGACGCGCAAGGTGCTGTTTGCGTCGGGTGCCACCAGGCCGCCGGCTTTGGTCAGCAGCGCGTCCATGTAGCGCGGCCGCAGCCTGGAATAAGCCCCGGCCCGGTCTTTCGCTGCCTCACGGATCGATTCCGCCAGCGGTTCCAGCGTCGCCGCAAACCCGATGAAAGAATCTTTGGCAGCCAGCAAATCCACCGTGCTCTTGTCCATCAAGCCGAGGCGGTACTCCCGGTCAGCCAGCGTGGTGCCTGCGTAGAGTTTGTCGAGGAATGCATCGATGGCACTGTCGGCCCGGGTCTTTGCCATGCCGGCGCTCAGGCCCGCGGCTTTGTCCAGCGGTTCGATCCTCTGGTCCGCTGGCAGCGCCGCAGCCAGCCCCATGGCCCACCTGAGGAAGGCGCGATCGACGGCGGCGTCGATCGTGCGCTGCAGCCGGTCCAGGCTTTCACGGATACGGGGCCAGTCGCGTTCCTGATATCCGGATTCGCGGTCGAGATCATTCTTGGGGCGCTGCAGCGAAAGCCGATATAGCGTCTGAGCGGCGCTCAGGTACGAGGAAGCCGATGCGAGGTTTCCCATGACGGCATTCCGTTCGCGGGTTTTTTCACCCTCCGCCTGCAGCGCCCGGAGGGCGGGCAGAACGTCGCCGTATTTCTTCTGCCGGGCCGGGCTGGCAGCGATCCAGGCTTCCAGTTCTTTTTCCATCGCCTGTTTCTGGGCGAGCGCTCCGCCCTTCACCAGGCCTTCCAGCATGCCTTTCTGATTGGTTGTGTTGTTGTTGAGGCTCTGGATGCGGTTGGCGACCTTGATGGCCAGGTCCTTATTGCTCGCGATCAGCCTGTCGATGACGGCGAGCTGCTCGCCGGCAAGCCGGATCGAACGCGGATACGTCCATTCGGTGGTCTCTTTGACCTCAGCGTACGTCTGATGGCGCTGGGTGCGGCCCGGATAGCCGACCACGAAGACGAGTTCTCCCGGCTTGGCACCTTCCGTGGAGACCTGGAGCCAGTGTTTAGGTTTGTAGGGGACGTTGTCTTTGGCGTAGGGGACAGCCTTGCCGTCCTTGCTTACGTAGGCCCGCAGGAAGCTCCAGTCCCCGGTGTGGCGGGGCCACCGCCAGTTGTCCGTCTCGCCGCCGAAGACCCCAATCCCCTCGGCAGGCGCATAAACCAGACGCACGTCCTTGATGTCGAGCTGGGCGATCTCGTAGTACTTCAGGCCCTCGAAAAAGGAGGCCACGTTGCAGCGCATTCCTTCCTTTTCGCAGGCCGCGACGCGCTCCTTGATGCGCCGGTCGATGATGTCGTTGCGCTGCCGATCCGTTGCCTGCGGATCGATCTTCCCGGTTATGGCTCCGGTTACGTCCGTAACGGCGATCGTCACGTAGACGTGGGATCCGGGCCCGTTCGACAACTCTTCGCTGCGGGTCCTGGCAAGGTAGCCATCCCGGAGCAGGTTGCGCTCCGGTGTCGAGTTGAACTGCAGGCCGCCGGTCACGCAATGGTGATTGGTGACGATCAGGCCGTCGGGCGAGACGAACGATGCAGTGCATCCTCCCAGCGACACAATAGCGCCCATGGGCTGACCGGTCAGGTCAGCGAAGGCTTTGGCATCCCCTGTGAACCCCAGTGCCTGAAGCCTGGCGGCCAGCTGGGGAATCTGCTGGGGCATCCACATGCCCTCTTCGGCGCGCAAGCCAAAGGCCGGCAGCAGAACGATAAAAGTCAGAATAACTTTGCGAAGACGCGGCATAGCGGAATCTCCTTATGACAATGATGTCTGCAACCAGGAAAGTTTTACCCACCTGTATACGAGGAGCAAGTGCAAAGTTGTTCCCATTGTCGGCGGGGTGGGACCGGGCATCGGGTTATCTGCGTCTGACGGCAAGGGAGCCGCTGGCGGGATTTGCCTTGATCGGCACAAAAGAAACCACCGCGCCTTCCGCGATTCCGGCGCGGAAAATCCAGCAGGCCTCTTCCAGGGCACAAAGCTATGAGTTGGAGTCAGCGGCGCGTTCGGCGAATCGCCACGCTTCCCGGCGTACCGAAAGGAAGGCTTGTCGAAAGAGCCTGGACTGCAGAACTTGCTCCGGGAATCCCCTGCTCCTGCGCCTGCCGCGCGTAGGAGAGGGCCAAAACGTGCTGGCCGAGGTTCCAGTACGTCATGGCGAGATAATACTGAGCAGTACCCCAGCCCGGGCGCAGCCTGAGCGCCGCCTGAAGCGAGGCCGATGCGCCCTTGAAGTCTTTTGCCAGGTAGAGGGCAAGGCCGAGATCGAAGTGTCTCACAGGATCCGTCGGGGCGAGATCCCGGGCAAGGCGATAGTTTGTGATGGCTGACGGCAAATCCCCCCGGCAGCGATACAAATAGCCCAGGCCGCCCCGCACCTGCGGGTCGGGGCCGAATTCCCGGAGCAGACGCTCATACATCACGATGGCCCCTGCGATATCCCCGGTCTGCATCAGGCAGAATGCGAGACCGTTCAGAACGCTCTTGGACGTCGTTCCCGCATTCAGCAGAAAACGGAATTGGTCTGCCGATCCCTGATAGTCCCCGGCTGCCATGAGAAGCGACGCGAGTCTCTCGCGGCATTCCGGGTCGGCCGGATGGATCCTGAGACATTCGCGGCAGGCCGATTCCGCGGACCTTGGATCTGCAGCCCGCTCGTAAGCCAGGATCAGGTCCTTCAGGATCCCGGCATCATCGGGTGCCAGCGATCTGGCGAGCCGGAGCGACGCCAGGGCGCCATGAGCGTCTCCCTGGAGAAGGAGGGAGCGCGCCTGCCCGGTCAGCGCTTCGACCTTGTGCGGATCGAGACGCAGTGCCGCCGAGTAGGACTCCAGGGATTCCCGCGTCTTGCCGGCCGACTGCTGCAGATGACCGAGGTAAGACAAGAGATCCGGATTGTCCGGCAGCTGCTGAATCGCCTGCAGCAC
>Ga0316620_10000044_pt1 | contig 53042 bp, 44 predicted proteins | sample OWC_Aug_M1_C1_D5_FD_207651 | JGI IMG/M metagenome (GOLD analysis project Ga0316620, IMG submission 207651) | Wetland soil microbial communities from Old Woman Creek delta, Ohio, United States - OWC_Aug_M1_C1_D5_B | ecosystem: Environmental > Terrestrial > Soil > Wetlands | place: USA: Ohio...
GGGCAGCTGCGCAACCAGATGGGGCAGACTCGGGCGCAGATCGTCAACTCGATCCTCAACAACGCAAGCCAGGACGACGTAAACAAGCTGGTGGAAGCCTATTCCACAGCCGCAGCCCAGGTGACCGCCATCGAGGTGAAGGCGTTTACCAAGATATGCGCGCTGCTCAAGCCGAATCAGCAATCCAGAGCGCCTTCCGCCTTTACGTTGTTGGCCGACACGTTGGATCCGCCCGGGAGCACGGGCAGGGGCGGCTTCGGGGGCGGCAGAAGAGGAAAATAGCAAAGGAGATGCCATGTTTTTCAGATTGTTGTTTACGGTCTTATTGGCAACCGGCGTTGCCTTCGGTCAGCGGGGCGGAGGCGGAGGCGGGGGCATGGGCGGCGGCGAAGGCATGGGCGGAATGTCCATGTATGTTGCCAACAAGCTCGATACCATCACCCAGATGCTGACGCTCAACAAGGATCAGAAGAAGTTCGTCAAGACAACTTTCGACGATGCCCATAAGGAAGCGGCGCCCGTGCGCGAACAGATCGTCAAAAGCCATGAGGCGCTGGGCGCGGCCGTTCAGGCAGGCAAGGGTCAGGAGGAAATCAACAGCCTGATCGCCGGCCAGTCGGCGCTGGATGCCCGCATGGCGCACATCGAACTGAAGGCGTTCGCCAAGGTCTATCAGCAGCTGGATCAAACGCAGCAAGGCAAGATCCAATCGCTGTTTCAGATGATGAAGGGCATGTTCCGCGAAAAGAACTGGAACACGGTCCAGTAGCCCGGGCAAGCGTCTTGCTTGTGGGTTAAACACCTCCAATATTACCCGGTTTGCCATTCAAGACCAGGGACGCTGACCGGTATTTGCTGGTTTCAAAATGTAGAGGCAAAAAACCACTCAGCGTCCCCGGTCTCCCTGAAATATCCGCCGAACTGGTGAAACTATACAAGCAGCGGAATTGAAATCGCGGGGGGATACTGGTAACGTTGGAAGCAACTATGAGACGGGCAAACGTCCGATTCACCTATAGCGACTACCTGCAGCTCCCCGAGGACAAACGCTACGAAATCCTCGACGGAGAGCTCTACGTGGTTCCTGCACCCAATATTCGGCACCAGCGCTTATGGAAGAAGGTCTATAACGCCTTGATCCGCCGATTAGAAGAAACCGGCCGCGGCGAGATCCTGCCGGCACCATGCGACGTGGTCTTTTCCGAGGACAATGTCGCCCAACCCGATATCCTGTTTGTGCGCAAGGAACGCCTCGGCATCATCGGCGAGGCGAATATCCGGGAAGCACCTGATCTCGTCGTCGAGATCCTGTCCGCCAGCACCCGGAAGAAGGACCTCGAAATCAAGAGGAAGATGTACGCGCGATTCGGCGTCCAGGAATACTGGATTGTCGATCCCGATCCCTGCACCGTCGAGGTGCTCGCCTCGAGCGAGACAGGGTATGTTTCGGCCGGAGTTTTCGGCCGCATGGACCGGTTGTCCTCGCCGCTGCTGCCCGAACTGGATCTGCCGCTCGCCGAGATCTTCAGGCCATAATCCGAAATTCGAGATTCGGGAGGATTGACATCCGCCCGGCATTGGCCTAAAAAGGAGGCACCCCCGGTCGCAACTGTAAGGAGCGCATGATGATCTGGAAAAAGTCCGAAGCCGAAGAGACTCCCGTCCATTCCCTGTCCCAGCCTTCATCCCTGCCGCCATCTTCCGCGCGCGGCCAGGCGCAGGCGTCCAAAGAGCGTGCCCTGATCGGCGCCGCGATCGAGATCAAGGGCAACCTGGCGGGCAGCGAGGATCTGGTGGTCGAGGGGCGGATCGAGGGAAAAATTGAGCTGCGGCAGCACAGCGTCACCGTTGGCAAAAGTGGATACGTCAAAGGCGATGTCTACGGCCTGGTGGTTATTGTCATGGGTGAGGTCGAGGGCAACCTGTACGGAGAAGAACAGATCGTCCTGCGCCAGACCTGTACGGTGCGCGGCAACATCTCGGCGCCGCGTGTGACCCTGGAGGATGGCGCCCGCTTCAAAGGCAGCGTCGACATGACGCCCCCGACTCCCGCCGAACCTGACCCGGCGCCAGCATGAGTCGCATACGCCCGGAGGATCTGAAGCTGCCACCCGCAGCCTACAATTCGCTCGGGTTGAACGCTCTCCTGCGCTTCCTGCAAAGCAATCGCAAATACCACATTCTCGATCTGGGACCGGCGCTCGGCGCCAACCTGGAATTCTGGTCGCATTTCCTTTGCCGGCTCACGGTGGACGACTTCTACAGCGAATATCGAGCCAGAACGGATTCAGAACCGGAAGCCCCCAGGGAAAGCCTCATCACCGAGCTATTGCCCTTCGACGACCAGACAGCGTTCGACATGATCCTTGCCTGGGATCTTTTCAATTACCTCGGCCCGGAGGAGATTGTGCCGCTAGTCAGGCGGCTGAGCCGATGGTGCCGGAAAGGAACCGTTTTATTCGCTCTCATCTCCTCCTTGCCTTACATTCCCGTCAAACCTTCGCTCTTCAGGATCCTCGATCGCGAGCGCATGACGTGCCAGGCGCGCACCCTCGAGACGCGCCCCTGCGAACGGCACCAGCCGAGGGACCTCGCGCGGCTCCTCGCGGGATATGAGGTCACCTGCTCATTCCTGCTGCGCAACGGCTCGCAGGAGTACCTGTTTACCTATGTTGAATGTGAGCAAAAAAACCTCTAGCCTTAAGGATTCAAAACAGGGTAACCTCCGGGTTTTATTATGCAGCGGCATGACGGCACCACACAGGACAGCAGCATGAAGAGACGGCGCTTCCCTTCTCTGACAGTGCAGATTCTGATAGGACTGGTCATCGGCATCCTGATCGGGTGGCTGGAACCCGGCTGGGGGGCGGGCATCAAGCCCGTGGCCGATATCTTCCTGCGCATGATCAAAATGATCATCGCGCCGCTGATTTTCTCGACGCTGGTGATCGGCATCGCCGGCACCGGGGATTTCAAGAAGGTCGGGCGCATCGGGCTGAAGGCCATTATCTATTTCGAAATCGCGACGACCATTGCGTTGCTGATCGGGCTCGTGACGGTCAACGTCTTCAAGCCCGGCCAATACGTACCCCGCAGCTCCCTGTCGACACCGGCAGGACCGGCGCCCCGGCAGTCGGGTACGGTCTCATCCGTGCCGGTCATCAGCTCGGTCTCGCCGTCGTCGCCCGTCGTGAGCACGGGCGAACAGCTGCTGGTGGTGCGCGGCAGCGGATTCCAGCAAGGGCTGACAGTGACGATCAAGTCCCCGGGCGGAGGTCTGACGGTACTGGGCGGACCGCTCTTCCAATCGGCCCGGCCGGACTCCTTCGAGATGATGCTCACGCTCGGCACGGCGGGGGAATATACGTTGACCGTGTACAATCCGGACGGCGGCCAATCCGACCGGTTCAAACTCAGCGCCCATCAGTCGGGCAGCGATTTTCTCACGTATATCTTTCCCACCAGCGTGGTGGATGCCATGGCGCAGGGCAACATCCTGCAACTCGTCATTTTCTCCATCTTTTTCGGGCTCGCCCTGGCGGCGATCGGGGACAAAGGGCAGCCGCTTGTCTCGGTGCTGAACGCCGTCGCCGAGACAATGTTCCGCTTCACGGATTTTGTGATGAAGTTCGCGCCCCTGGGGGTGATGGCGGCGATTGCCGCGACCGTCGGCGCCAAAGGATTGGGGGTCCTGAAAGGGTATGCCAGCCTTGTCGTCTGCTTTTATGGAGCGCTGATCTTTTTTGTCTGCGGCGTGCTGCTGCTGGTCTGCCTCATCATCCGCGTCCCCTTTTTGCGGCTTTTCAAGGTGATCCGCGAGCCCTTCACGATTGCTTTCACCACCGCTTCGAGCGAGGCCGCGCTGCCCACGGCCATGGAATCGATGGAGCGATTCGGCTGCCCGCGAGATATTGTCGGTTTCGTCCTGCCCACGGGCTATAGTTTCAACCTGGATGGTGCCACCCTGTACCTGTCCCTGGCTTCCATCTTCATCGCGCAGGTCTACGGCATCCCGCTGGATATCGGGACCCAGATTGCCATGATGCTGACGCTGATGCTCACCTCCAAGGGGGTGGCCGGTGTGCCGCGTGCGTCCCTGGTCATTCTTGCCGGCACGGTGGCCAGCTTCAACCTGCCGATGGAAGGCGTCGCTCTCCTGCTCGGCATTGATCAGATCCTCGACATGGGCCGAACGGCGACCAACGTGACGGGGAATTGCGTCGCGACGGCCGTGGTGGCACGCTGGGAAGGCGTCCTCGACGACCGGAAGATGCTGTCGTTTGAAGGGGAAAAGGGAGCCGGCTCCTGAGGCCGCCGAGGATCTGAACCGGATTTTTCTATGCGAGCAAAAATCAGTTACAAGCTCATCGCCGCCGTGGGCGGTGTGGCGGCGCTCATCATCGGCATATTCGCGTATGTGATTCTGAGCGCCCATGAGGCGCAACTCATCCGGGAACTGCGCCGCAGCGCCGATCAGCTCAGCACGACGATCAAGAGCAGCACGCGCTACGACATGCTCTTGAACTCTCGCGAGTCGGTGCACAGGATCATCACCACCATCGGCAAGCAGCCGGGAATTCAAAAGGTGCGCATCTTCAACAAGGATGGCGCCATCATTCTCTCGACGGACCCGGACGACATGGGACGCATGGTGGACATTCATGCCGAGGCCTGCGACGGCTGCCATGCGGCCAACAAGCCCCTGGAAAGGCTGGATATTCCTGATCGCACGCGCATTTTTCAGCAGGACGGCGGCGACCGCATCCTGAGCATCATCAATCCCATCTACAATGAGCCGAGCTGTTGGCAGAGCTCCTGCCATGCCCATGCCCCGACAAAGAAGGTCCTGGGAGTACTGGATATTTCCATGTCGTTGGGCGAGTTGGATCGCGACATGCAGACCAGCCAGCGACGCCTGCTGCTGTTCGGCGTGATCGCCATCACGGCGGTGAGCCTGATGATTTATCTGCTGGTCAACCGGATTGTGCTGCGGCCGGTCCAGAAGATCGTCGCCGCCACTCGCAAAGTGGCGGCCGGAGACCTTCTCTACAAAGTTGAGCTGGCCAAGCGGGATGAGATCGGCATGCTGGCCAACTCCTTCAACGAGATGACGCGCAAACTCTCCGAAGCCCAGCGGCAGGTGTACCAGTCGCAGAAGCTTGCGGCCGTCGGCCAGCTGGCTGCGGGCGTCGCGCACGAGATCAACAACCCGCTTACCGGCGTCCTGAGCTACAGCAGTTTCCTGCTCAAGCGCGCGGAGAACAACCCGGAATTCAAAAACGATCTTGAGGTGATCGTGCGCGAAACCAAGCGCTGCCGCGGGATCGTCAAAGGATTGCTGGATTTCTCCCGCCAGTCGCCTCCCGAAAAGCATGCCAGCGACATCAACGAGATCGCGAGACAGGCGATCCAGATCGTGCAGGCCCAGATGGAAACCCATAACGTGGACCTGCAGACGAATCTGCGCGCCGACCTGCCCAGGATTCACGCCGATGCCAACCAGATCCAGCAGGTCCTGGTGAATCTGCTGCTCAACGCCAACGACGCCATCGGTGAGGGCGGCGGCGCGGTGGCGCTGGCCACCGATTTCGAAACTGCCGGCGGCAATTCGCCCTCGACGTCGAAGAGGATTGAAGTGCGTGTGAGCGACACCGGGTGCGGCATCTCCGCCGCCAACCTGCAAAAGATCTTCGACCCGTTCTTCTCCACCAAAGGGGCAAAGGGCACCGGCCTGGGGCTGGCAGTGGCGTGGGGCATTATCGAGAAGCACAACGGGCGGATCGAGGTCGAGAGCGAAGTGGGCAAGGGAACGACTTTCCGCATCCTGCTGCCGTTAGGGGAAACCTAGCGAAACAGGGTTTTCAAAATGTTATAGTAGCTGCGGCCGACAGGTACTTGCTCGGGCGTTACTGTTTGCCGACAATTCTACGGCCTCATCCTTATCGAAAAGAGGAAGCTATGGTTGCCTTACTTGTCGTCTCCATGATCGTGGCGTTCATCATCATCGATGTGCTGATCCGGATTGTCACCAGGAGGATGCGCGAAGTCAAAGAACGTAAAGAACGCCTCGCCGCGCTGGATATCGGCCTGCGCCTGGATTTCACGCACGAGGCCAAGTCGCTCAAGCGCGTCGATGTCGCCAAGCCGCTGGCCCGCATCCTGGCCGTGGATGATGAGGCGATTGTGCTCGACAGCTTCCGCAAAATCCTGGTTGCGGCCGGCTATGCCATCGACACCGTAGAAAGCGGGCGCGAAGCTCTCGGGCTGGTCCAGAGGAACAAATACGACTTTGTCTTCACCGATCTCAAAATGCCTGAAATGGACGGCCTGGATGTGGTGAAAGGGGTAAAGCATTTCAGCCAGGAATCGGACGTCATCGTGATCACCGGTTACGCAACCATCGAATCGGCAGTGAATGCCATGAAATTCGGCGCCATGGACTACGTGCAGAAGCCCTTCACCGAGGATGAACTGGTGGAGTTCACGAAGAAATGCCTGATCCGCCGCCAGGATCACCAGCAGAAGAAGATCTCCTCCACCGTGCGCGTGACGGCCATCGAGCGCCCCAGGGCTCACGAGTTCGGGCTGCCGGGCGGGGTGTTCATTGCCAACGGCCATGTCTGGGCAAGTGTCACCGTGCCGGGCACGGTGCGTCTGGGCATGGATGACTTTGCCCGCAAGATGATCGGCCGCATTCATGGGATCGAGTTGCCGGCCAAGGGAGCCTCGCTGGCCAAGGGTGATCCGCTTTTCACCATCCGGCAGGGGGGCCGTACAGCCGTGTTCCAGGCGCCGCTCTCCGGGGTCGTACAGGACGTGAACACGGAACTGCTGCACCATCTGGATTGGCTGGAACGCCACCCCTACGAAAAGGGGTGGGTCTGCGCACTGAAGCCCGAGCAGCTTTCCAGCGAACTGGAGCAGTTCAGGATCGGCGACAAAGCGGCGGCCTGGTACCATGTCGAAATCGCGCGTTTGCAGGAGATGCTGGCAACAGCGCAGGGCGAGGCCACCGCGGAACACCTCACCAGCCCCCTGGTCGAGGGTCAGTTGGAGGAGGTCGATGATGGCCTCTGGAACAAGTTCGTGCAGGCCTTTTTGCGTGCGTAGCGGTTGAAATCATTGCTGTTAGCTGATAGATTTAGTTGTTGAAGTCGGCGATCATATCGGTCGACTGTAATTCTGCAGTTGCTCGGATGTCGGACGCTATCACATAAGATTTGTCCTCGAGAGAGCCGGGGAAACGTGTCGCCGATTCTGTGATCCGGCGCGGTTGCATCAGCCGGCGGCATACACAATATCTGCCTGTCCCACTCCAGGGGTTCCTGAGTGAACAGGTCAGCTATCGCGGGTGGAATCCATGAACAGGAAAGTCAACCGACGAACACTATTGAAGCTGGGCCTGGCAGCAAGCGCGGGCACGGCGACCTCCGCCCTGGCGGCTCAGGAGCCGGCGGCGCCGCAGCCTGCGGAGACGCGCCCGGATGACACAATGGGTGTCCTGGTGGACACCACGCTCTGCATCGGGTGCCGGAAATGCGAGGAGGCCTGCAATCGCAGGAATCATCTGCCGCGCACCGCCGAGTCCTTCTCGGACCGAGATGTTCTCCGCTCATTCCGCCGACCCACCGAGAACGCATTCACGGTGATCAACCAGTTCCCGGGGAGTCCTTCCGCCGACCAGGCAGGCGTGCCGCAGACTTTTGTCAAGGCCCAGTGCATGCACTGCCTTTACCCGTCGTGCGTTTCCGCGTGCATCGTGGGTGCGTTGACCCGCACGGCCGAGGGCGCTGTGATCTACAATTCCACCATCTGCATCGGCTGCCGGTACTGCCAGATCGCCTGCCCCTTTGAGGTCCCGGCCTACGAATTCCACGAGCCGCTTACGCCGCGGGTACGGAAGTGCGAGTTCTGCTATGACCGCGCGCAGGGCACGGGACCCAACCCGGCATGCGCGGCCTCATGTCCCACGGAAGCGCTGGTCTTCGGCCGCCGGGCGGAATTGCTCGACATGGCAAGGAACCGCCTAAAGCGGCGCCCTGACCGCTACCTCGACAGGATCTATGGTGAAAAAGAGGTGGGAGGAACAGCCTGGCTGTACTTGACAGGAAGGCCTATCCAGGAAATCGGCCTGCTGGACCTGCCAACAATGCCCCCGGCGCAAAGGACGGAGGCTATCCAGCACGGGATCTTCAAGTACGGCATGATCCCAATGGCATTCTACGGATTGCTGGCTTACCTCATGTGGCGCAACAACCCTGAGCGTTCCGAGGAATCGCCGATCGCGGGGAATGGCACCACACCGTCTGTAAAAAATGGTTCCGAGGGAGACGCCCAATGAACATGCCTATTCACGATGATCATCCGCATCGGGTTTCGAAACCCTTCTTAACCTTCGGTACCCTGACCCTCCTGATTTTCATGGGCGTCGGTTTCGCTTTCGGCATCACGCGCATGATTCTCGGCTTGGGCACCGTCACCAACCTCGACAATCATAATCCCTGGGGCATCTGGATTTCTTTTGATGTGGCTTGCGGCGTCGCTTTGGCTGCCGGCGGCTTCACCACGGCGGCCCTGGTGGACATTTTCGGGCGGAAGAGGTATCACGCGTTGCTCCGCCCGGCCATCCTTACGGCATTCCTGGGCTACCTGTGGGTGGCCATCGCGCTGAGTTTCGACCTGGGCCGCTACTGGAACATCTGGCGCCCCATCTTCAATTGGCAGGGAAACTCGGTACTCTTTGAGGTCGGCATGTGCGTTACCGCCTATCTCATCGTGTTGAGCGTCGAGATGAGCCCTGCCATTCTTGAAGGATGGATGGCCAGAATCAACGAGAAGGGATGGGGAGCTTCTTTGCTGAAGAAAGTAGAGAAACCCATTCTTATCATGTATGCCGTGATCAGGATCATGCTGCCGCTGTTCATAGTGGCCGGCGTGGTGCTCTCCTTCATGCACCAGTCCTCGCTGGGGGCCCTAATGCTGATCGCCCCCACCAAGTTGAGTTCGTTGTGGAATACTCCGGTCCTGCCTGTCCTTTTCCTGCTGTCGGCGATCATGGTGGGATTCCCGATGGTCATACTGGAGTCCATTTACGCCAACATCAGTTTCGGCCGCAATCCGGAGATGGAACTTCTGACCCCGATGGCGCGCATAATCCCGTGGTTTATCGGGGTTTACGGCGCCGTAAAAATAGGGGATCTCATCGTCCGGCACAATCAACTGAACCTGCTCGAGCATCCGGCCGCAACCATTTCGCTGATCATTGAGATCCTGCTGGGCATTGTCGCCCCCTTTCTGCTCTTTCTCAACAAGGCAGTCCGCCGGTCGATGGGCTGGCTCTTTTTCACCGTGTCGCTGATCATTTTCGGTGTCATCCTGAACCGCATCAACGTGTTCCTCGTGGGCTACAATCCCCCTTACTCGACCAAAGCGTACTTCCCGTCCATCGGCGAGATCGCCATGACGATCGCCATCGTTTCCAGCATTCTCTTCTGCTACCGGATCTTTGTGACCTTTTTTCCGGTGCTGCCCGGATACGTGCCGGCCACGGAAATCCAGCTTGCCCGCATGCGTGAAGAGCGTGAACGGACCGTCAGTCCGTTCTGGACCTGGGTGATCCGTGGAGCGGCCATTGCCTGCCTGCTGGCCTTCATCGGGCTTTACAGCCTGGTGCACATCGAAGCCATCCAGGCCTCGGTGAGAACCGTGCAGGAAGTTCAGCGGATTCAGGCGCAGGGTCCGGTCCCGAGGGCTTCGGGAGAGTCATCCTACCCTCAGCGCCCCTCGGCCTACAAAAACTTTTACCTGCTCGACAACGCAATGCTCAAAGCCAGGGCAGATGATTATGAACCTGTGGCCTTTTCACACCGGATCCACGACGAGCTGACCGGCGGTGACTGCGGGGTTTGCCATCACCGCTATTCGAGCGACGAGAAGGATCGTGTGGGAACCGATATCAAGATCCTGCACAACGCCATGGAAATCAAGCTCGGCGGCCCCTGTTCCTCCTGCCATGACGATATGGCGGCAAATCCACCCCAGAGCTGCAGCCGCTGTCACGGACTGCCCAACGAACCGGACGATTCCAACCGCCTCGGATTGAAGGGAGCCTATCACCGCCAGTGCATCGGATGCCATGAGCGCCAGCTCAAGCCTGCATCCGCTCCGACGGAATGCGCCGCCTGCCACCACCCCTGGACCCCGGACCACTCCATCCTGGTGTCCCTCAAGGACAAGCCGAGCCCACAACAGATAACGCAAACCTGCTTGAGCTGCCATCCGAGAGTGGGGCAGGACCTGTTGAAAACGGCTCACTGGAACTGGAAGGGATACTCACCGACGCTGGCAGGCTACGAGCACCGTACGGATATCAGCCTCAGGCTCATGGTGAACAACTACTGCATCGCCATCGGATCCAACTTCCAGCAATGCATGTCCTGCCATATCGGCTACGGGGGTGTCAGTGAAGGCTATGATTTCACCAATCCAGCCAACATCGATTGCCTGATATGTCATGATACGACAGGGAAATACCAGAAGGACCCGAACAAAGCAGGTTTCCCGAGCGCATCGCTGGACCTGATCGCGATTGCCCAAAAGGTGGGCCGGCCCTCACGCCAGGCATGCGGTGCCTGCCACTTTTTCAGCGGCGGCGCCGCAAACGCCAAGCACGGCGACCTGGAACCGGCCCTTGCGGAAGCCGGGACACCTGCCGACATGCACATGGGCATGCTCAACATGCGCTGCCAGGATTGCCATACTACGACGGATCACCGGATCGCCGGCATGTCCCTCACAGCCCCCGCCGTCGAGGGACGCGTCCAATGTGAAAAATGCCATGGAATTACCCCGCACGGAGTGGCCGGCCCTCTAAGCCGCCATCTGGATGACCACATCAGGAATGTAGCGTGCGAGACATGTCACATCCCGTCGTTTGCACGCATGGCGCCGACTCTGCTGCGGCGTGATTATTCTGCCGCAGGCAAGGACCGGCCGGAAGGCAGCGATCGCAATGGCATGCCGGAATATAGCAAGCGGTTCGGAACTCTCACCTGGGGCAAGGACATGGTGCCCACGTACCTCTGGTACGATGGCACGCGCAACGCCGCCCTGGTCGGCGATACCATCACTCCTCCCGGACCGGTCGTTCTAAATGCCCCTATCGGCGACAGACGCAGCCCGACGGCGCGCATTTTCCCCTTCAAGGTGCACACGGCGGTACAGCCCTACGACGTTGCGAACAATACCCTGGCCATGCCCAATTTTCTCGAAGATTACTGGGTCAACTTCGACTGGGCCAAAGCCATCACCGACGGGATGAAAAGGGTCGGGCTGCCGTACTCGGGGAAATACGGATTCGTGGAGACAAAGATGTATTCGTCCATCCACCACGAGGTAGTCCCCGCGGCCAAGGCCTTGGGCTGCTCCGATTGCCACAGTGCCCAGGCGATCACCTGCGCGCGTTGCCATAAGAACACACAAGGGATGGCACTCCCTGCACATCTCCGGGCAGTCTACCCCGAGGCTAAAAACCGGTTCGATTTTAAAGCCCTGGGCTATTCCGGTGATCCTGCCATTACCGGCGGGCGGTTTTACACTCCCCTGGGCCGCGGAGAGCCGCCTCATTAGCCCGGATTATTCATGGGAGAGCTCGGCAAACGAGTGCGCGATGGCGCGCAATGCCGGTAACGGCCCTCAACAGAAAGCTTTCAGGACACGGAAGATCACGGGCAGGGCTTTTGCCCGCGCGCAGCCCTGGACCCTGCGGGCCGGCAAAAGCCCTGCACACGGATCCGGTCCGTGTTTTTCCGTGTCCGCAAACGTTTTGTGATCCTTCCCTCATGAATAATCCAGGTTAAGGAGATTCCGAGTACGGTCATTGAAAAGGCCTCCTCTCGGGGAGGCCTTTTTTGAGGAACAGCCTCTCAGCGCATGGGCCGACCCGGTGATGCATGAAAACGTTCGGGGTCGGTACCGGGATCGTGCTGATGTGCGTTTCGATACCGATATCGATTCCGATCCCGACCTTCGTGGCTTTCGTTCCATTTTCGGAGCAGCTCCTCATGGGCCTGTGGCGCACCCGGTGACGCATGAAAACGTTCGGGGTCGGGATCGGGGTCGTAATCGCAGTCGCTGTCGGCTTTTGAATCCTTACGGCAGCCAAACCGACTGTGATCGCAACGGCGACTGCGATCCCGACCCCGACATTCCAGGTCGGAGGTCGGAGGTCTGGGGTCGGAGGTCGGTATTTTCGGAACGGTTCAGTGTTGGGGATTCTTGCGTGTGCGGGGAAACTTCGGGAGCTGGACGACCTTGCGAAGGTCCGCGCCTTTGCGCAGGAGTCGCAATACCGCGCGCCCGCCTGAATCCACTGCCCTGAGATGGTCAAAGAAGGACTGCGGATCGGCCGCCTGAACGCCGTCAACCTCCAGGATCACGTCTCCGGCGGCTATGCCGGCGCGGTCAAAGGCTTCCTGCTTCGTCACGCTCATAACGAAGAGGCCCGGCTGCCAGGGCATTTGCAGGAAGCTCGCCAGCTGGGGCGTGAGACTCACCAGTTCCACTCCCACAAAGCTCTGCACTTGGGCATTGCGATCGAGGATCCGGGCACCGGGCAGGGCCATCACGCCCGGAAAATCTATGACCAGCCGTTCTCGGGGGTCCTGTGGTCTTCTTGCCTCGATAACGGCAGTCACTCTCGTAGGCCTCCCTTGCCGGAGGATGTCAATATCCGCCTTGGAGCCGATCGGAGTGTCCTGCACGATCTGGATGAACTTGCGCGCATCCCTGATCGGCGTGCCGTTCCACTTCACCATGATATCGCGGGGAAGCAGGCCGGCTTTGTGCGCCGGGCTGTCCTTCTCGATATTGGCGATTGTCACGCCGGCGTCCGTATCCACGTCGGCATCGACGGTCACCCCCAGCCATCCGGTCTGAATATCGCCGCCCGACTTGATGATTTTGAATGCCGAGCTCAGCAGCTGCGACGCCGTAAAGATGTTCACGGAAGCGGCCGGTTCGGGCAGGGCATTCTGCGACTCCTGGTCAGCGACAATGCCGACGATCTGGTTCCGCGCGTTGAGCAGAGGGGCGCCAATCATGCTCAGCGGCCGGCTGATTTTCAGCGACCACTCCCGCCCGCCCGACGCGTTGCCGGTTGTGCCCACGGACAGCACCTGCGCGCTTTCCAGCCGGGAGCCGCTTGATTCTTCCGGCACCTGCATCGGCATCACCACGGTAACGCCATCCTTGATGTCACAGCGCTCGCACAGGGGTGATTTTTTCAGCGCCGGAACCGCGGCGGCGCGGATAACCGCGACCCGCATGTTCTGGTCTATGCCGATCAGCTGCCCGCTTCGTTTCAAACCCCGGGAGTCTATCACCTCGATCCGGGGATTACGCGCGTGAATATTCACCCAGCGATATCCCACAAAGGTCAGAACATGCCCCTTCTCGTCGATGACAAATCCCACCGAGGGAATCCACTCGATGATGGTGGGGGGGGTGTTTTTCTGTAACCCCTGGCCGCTGAGGGGCACTGCGGCTTGCGTGCCGGCCGAATCGCTGCTCGTGAAGATGTTGACACGCACCAGGGAATCCATCGCCTTCTGCAGCGCCTCCTCCTGGCCCGGCACCGCCGGGCAGAACACCCCGAGCAGAGTTGCCGCAGCCAGAAAGCCGCAAAATCGCGATGGAGACAAGGTCCGTGACGAAGGCATGGTCAGCTCTAGTGACTTATGTTCCGGATGAAATACTCCTGCGAGGGCTGATCATACCGGATGCGGATAACCCTGGGCAACCGCATAACCAGCTGCCGGTCGCCCGATACAGGAATCAGGTACTCAATATAGCCGGAATCTCCCGGCGCTACATATGGTTTAGCCCACGGATCCGGGCCCTGGTAGTCGGAAGGGTACCCCAAGATCGTCGGTATGGCCGCCGCGCCGGCGGCGACGGACAGCAAATCGGGGCCGCTCTGGCTCTGGGATCGGTCTATGCCCTCATCGGCGGGCCGGGCGGGGACCTGAACGACGATGTCCGGCCGGGCAGGAACGGTGCCCGTGAACCACGGTACGGAATAAAGGAGCAGTGTGATCCCGGCGACCGCAACGGCCGTTATAGAGACGGCGCCGATCATGCGCCAGCGAAACGAGTCGAATTCGAGAACGGGGAAACCCCGGAACTTCCAGAAGCGATGCCTCGCCTTATCCGCCTGTATTCTGGCAAGCAGCCCTGCTTCGAAATTGGCCGGCGCCGCAACCCGCTGTAGTTCACGAGCCCCCCGCTTCAGCTCCTGGGCCTCCGAGACTACCTTCCCGCAGGAGAAGCATTGCCTGGCGTGCCGTTCCATGCCGAAGTGCGCAGGGAAATCCAATCCGCCTTCCAGATAATCTTCCAATTTTCTGTGAAACGTGCGGCAATTCATAGCTCGGCTCTACTTATAGTGTTCCAGCTTCCGCTGGAGTAGCTCCCTCGCCCGGTGCAAACGCGATTTGATGGTTCCCGTCGAACAGTTCATCACCCCGGCAATCGTATCATACGGCAGTTCCTGAACCTCCTTCATGATGAATGCCGTACGGTATTTCTCGGGCAGGGACCGGATGGCATCGCCAAGCACCTGGGTGCTTTCCTTGCGCAATACCTCATCTCGCGGCCCTCGCCGGACATCCGAGATCTGGAGCTCAAGCCGGTCCGTGTCGCCGCTCCGACTGTTATCCCAGACATTGTTATAGAATACCTGCCCTCGCCGCCTGCGATATCGCATTTCATCAATGGCCAGGTTAGTCGCGATGCGGTAGAGCCAGGTCGAGAACTGGTAAATGTTGCTGTAGCGTCGGATGTTCTTGTAGACGCGGAAGAAGGTTTCCTGCGCCAGGTCGGAGGCAACATCGTAGTTGCCGATGGTCATGTTGAGGTAATTGGTCAGCGCGTCCTTGTATTTTGTGACAAGCTGGGTGAACGCGGCATCATTGCCGGCGATGAATTCGCGCACCAGGTTGTTATCGTTGCTTGGGACGGCGTGCGGAAGGCCCAACTCCAACTCATCCATCGGCAGCACTTCCCCTTGAGCCTGAGCCATTCCTTCCCTCTTTCCCAGCTTCCACAATGCCATATGGTTACACGATCCGGAGCATCTTAAGTTCCGGATTTATTTCATATCCATCCAGTTGTGGCCCAAACCCATGTCCACGCGCAGGGGGACCTTGAGGACGACGGCGTTTTCCATTTCATGCCGTACGATCTTCTGCACCTCCGCCATTTCATGTTCGGGGCTTTCAAGAACCAGTTCGTCGTGAACCTGCAGTAGAATCTTAGACGATAGCCCCTTTTTTTTCAACATTTGCCAGATTCGGATCATTGCGATCTTGATGATGTCGGCTGCCGTACCCTGGATGGGGGTATTGACCGCAGTCCGCTCCGCGAATTGCCGCACTGCGAAATCCTTGGAGTGGATATCGGGGATCGGACGTATGCGTCCCAGCAAGGTGCGCACCATGCCCGACCGGCGCGCCTCTTCGATGGTCCGGTCCAGCCAGATCCGGACACCCTGGTAACGTTCAAAGTAGGCATCAATAAAAGCCTGCGCCTGCTCACGCGGAATCCCGAGCCTCTGCCCCAGGCCGAAAGCCGATAGCCCGTATACGATGCCGAAATTGATGACCTTGGCCCGCCGCCGATACTCCGGAGGGTTTTCGTCCGCCGCGTTGCCGAACACCTCCCGCGCAGTCCGGTCATGGACGTCTTCGTCCATTCGAAACGCTTCCGTAAGCACTTTGTCTTCTGAAAGATGAGCCAGCACGCGCAATTCGACCTGAGAATAGTCGGCCGAAACGAACAGGCTTCCCTGCTCGGGAATGAAAGCACCGCGAATGCGGCGTCCAAGCTCCGTGCGGATTGGAATGTTCTGCAGGTTCGGATCCGAACTGGAAAGCCGTCCCGTTGCCGCCCCGGTCTGGTTGAATGAAGTGTGCACCCGTCCTGTGGATGGGTTGATCAGGGTCGGAAGGCTGTCGACGTAGGTCGATTTGAGTTTCGCAAACTGCCGATAGTCCAGGATGAGCTGGGGGAGTTCGTAGGACTGGGCCAGCTCCTCCAGAACGGTCTGATCGGTGCTGTACCCCTTGGTCTTGCGCGTCTTTTTCGTCATGGGGAGATTGAGCTTTTCGAAGAGCACCTCTCCCAGCTGTTTGGGTGAATTGATGTTGAATTCCGTCCCTGCAGATTGATAGATCCTCTGCCTGAGGCCGGCAATCTGTTCCTCCATTTCAGAAGAGAGGGATTGCAGCACTTTCGGATCCACCTTCACTCCGGCGCGCTCCATGTCAGCCAGTACCGGGACCAGCGGCAACTCGATCTCCTCATAAAGGCGGCGCACTCCCAGCGTCTCGAGTTGCGGAGAGAGCAGTTCCCGAAGTTGCTGCACGGCCGTCACCTCGCGGCCAAGCGTATCGGCGATCCGGGCCCGGGCGGCCTCTGCAAGCAATCTCTGGCCCGAGGCATCCTGCTCGGGGAGCGAGAGATGCAGCTGTTCAAGAGCCCAGCGTTTCAGAGAGTAATCGCCGGTATTTGGGGCCGTCAGAAACGCCATGAGCATGACATCGTCAATGGAGGCTTCCAAAGGAACGATGCGCTGTCCCTGCACGAGGTGAGAGAGCTTGGCATCCCAGCAGACCAGGCAAAGCGAGGGATTGGCCAGCAGGCGCTCCCATGCGCTCGCGACCGTCCGGTCGCTCAGATCGAGAAGGATCGGTCCATCCGCTCCTGTGCTCACGCAGACGACGTCTGCTTCGCCGCCGCCCGGAGAAAGCTCTTTCAGTTTCAGGGCTACGTAGATGCGCGGGTGGAGCCCAGGATCGCCCGGTAATCGCTGCGCCTGGTCGGGAGCCAACCACTTCGTCTTCTGCATTTCCTGAGGCTGCTCATCGAGAAACTCGCTCATCAGAGACTTGAATTCGAGTTCGGCAAACAGCTGAAATGCCGCCTTGCGGTCGGGCGGGTGCAGCACGAGCGCTTCGAGATCCAGGTCGAGGGGGAGATCCCGGTGAATGGTTGCCAGTTCGCGGCTCATCCGGATGATATCCGCGTGATCCCTCAGGCTTTCCTGGTAGGTCTTTCTCTTGACCTTCTCCCAATTGGCCAGACATTCATCGATCGTCCCATAGGTCTGAAGGAGTTCGCGCGCACCTTTCTCCCCGATTCCGGGTGCGCCCGGGATGTTGTCGGAACTGTCTCCCCAGAGGCCGAGGAGATCAGGGATTCTTTCCGGCGTAATCCCCAATTTTTCAACCACTTTCTGTGCATCCACGATCTTCTGGCTTTTCATGGGATCCAGGACGACGGTGTTCTCGTCGACCAGCTGCAGCATGTCTTTGTCACCGCTGACGACGATCGAAGTCAGGCCCGTTTCCGCAGCCTTGCGGGCCAGGGTGCCGATGACATCATCCGCTTCATAGCCCTGACGGGAGATGACCGGAACACGAAAAACCTCGCAAACCCTTCGGATATAAGGGAGTTGTAGGACAAGATCCTCAGGCATCGGCTTTCGCGTGGCCTTGTAGGCCTCGTACTTTTCGTGCCGTACAGTCGGGCCTTCCAGATCAAAGGCCACTCCTATGTAGTCTGGTGCTTCGTCCTCGATGAGCTTGCGCAGCATCGAAATGAAACCATAAACTGCATTGGTGGGAATTCCTTTGGAGTTGCTTAGTTTTGGTATGGCATAGTAGGCACGATAGATATGCGACATACCGTCAATCAGGACAAGGCGCTTCGGGCTCATGCTTGATTCCTCTTGAAGACGGCCTTCCGGGGTATGGATGATGTTCCCCGCTATCTCCGGACAACAGTTTGAATTTAGACAATCCTGCATTGTAGCATGAACCGGAGGAGCCTTTGAGGAAGCCCTCGGTCTGGCGATCTATAGAGCCTGTCACCTGGGAAGTGCAGCATGCGGGCAGTATCACCAATCCAGAATCACCTACACCGCGGAGCGGATGATGGAAAACCAGCAAATTCCGGAAACCACGATCGCGCAGCACGATGTGATCTATCGCGGAAAAGTCGTGGATCTGTTTGTGGACACCGTCCGGCTTCCGTCCGGGCGTGATGTCATTCGTGAGGTGGTGCACCACCCGGGCGGTGTCGTCGCTCTCCCCCTTTTGGACGACGGCCGGCTTCTCTTGATACGTCAGTTCCGGTATCCGCTCCAAAAGTACATACTTGAGTTTCCTGCCGGCAAGCTTGACAGTGGCCAATCGCCTCTGGATACCATGAGGCGCGAACTGGAAGAAGAAACCGGCTGCCAAGCGGAAATTCTGCGCTACGAGTTTTCTTTTCATACTTCCCCGGGATTCTGCGACGAGATAATCCACTTTTTTTTCGCATCGGGCCTGACACACACGGCGCAGCGTCTCGAAGAAGGGGAACACATCACCCTCGAACGCTACACGCTGGCGGAATGCCTGCAAATGATCCAGACGGGGGAGATTGCCGACGGCAAGACCATTTTGGCCCTTTTGTGGTATCAGAACAGAATTTGTTGTGAAGGATCGGCGCACATCAGCCGATCTAAAGAGGGAAACGATTCCTGATGCGTACCCTGATTCGCCGGAGTCTGTAGCCGTGAATTGTCCTAAATGCGGATTTGCCCAGGAGGACAGGGAGGATTGCAAGAAGTGCGGCGTAGTATTTGCCAAATACCTCGCCCTTCACTCCCAGGATCCCGCGATTCTGTCCGAATTCCCGGATGCGGCCCAAAATCCCTTAGGGATCTATGAAGACCCGCAGAACCCTGAAACCGACGATCTCAGTGAAATCCGTCAGAGCCTGGGCGATCTGCAGCAACGTTTCAAAGAACTGGAGTATGAACGGGCGGAACGCCGGCATATCCGGAATGAAATCAGGGATTTGGAGGACAAGCTCCGGCAGGGATTTGTCCGGATAGGCGAACGTCAGGAGACCATAGAGCAACATCTTGCCAAGATCGCCAGCCTGCCTCCTACGCCGACGGCAGAGGACCTGGCTGCGCTTAGAGGCGAGTTGCACGCCATGGCCTTCACGTCGGTGCAGCAGCACATCGAACAAATCGAAAACAGCCTGCGATCCCGCGCTGAAGAGCCCTCCGGGCAGGAGGCGTTCTCCACGGAACTGCTGCGCCATATCGATGCGCGCTTGCGTGACGCCGAATGCCGCCTGGCCGACCTGGCCGGTGACAAGGATTCAAATCACGGCAATGGAGCGCCGGCGCAGGGTGCCGCGGCCTTCAATGAACTCGGCCAGCTGAAAGCGACACTCAACAGCGTCTCGATGCGCTACTCGGAGATCGGCGAATTGAAAAAGAACCACCTGGTACTGCAGAGCCGGATCGATTCGCTGGAGCAATCGGTGGAGAGTTTCAAAACTTCAGCACGCGAAGCGGGCAACGGAAAAATCCCTGAGCTCGAAAAAGAAGTGCTCGCGCTCGGAGCGGAAAATCGCAGGATATTTCAACGGGTGGAATTGTTGGAGTCTCAGTGTTCTCCGTCAGCGGCGCCGGACGAATCGGTGCCGCAAAAGGAGCTGTCGTCCCTAAGGGAGGACGTAGCCGCATTCAGCAAGCTCAGCATGGAGGAGATGTGCCGGCTGCAAGCCGAACTGACCGCACTGGACGCGAGGCTGAGGGAAGGCTTGCAGGCCGACGTGAAACGGCCCGAAAGGCTGGCGTCGCTCACCGCCGAGATCCACAGCCTGGATGAGCAATATCGCCCGCTATGTAGGAGTATGGAGAGGCTGGACAGCTGCACCAGCGAGACGGCGCGAAATATTGCCGATCTCAGCGGCGACGTGGCAGCCCTGCGCGGCGCCTTGCAGCAGGCGCAGTTGCAGATTCAGTTCCTCCAGGAACGGTTGGAAGGTTGCAAGCCCGCTGCGCCTGCCGACGCGAGCCCTCCCACGGTAGCCGATATCCACCTCATTCGCGAAAACCTGGACGAAATCCGCGGCTTCATGGCGAAAATGTCCCGCGGGACGTAGACCGGACGACACCAGGTTCCGCCTTCTTCCACGAAAAGATCACAGAAAACATGAAGTGAACGGCACCCTGCGGTCGCGGTCCGGAACACCCGACACGAGGACGCCGGGATGCGCGACTGAGTATGGCCGGCTCGCCGGTTTGCAGTTCTGCTCCTTTGCGGTGCAAAGGCCTGCGGACTGACGAGCAGTCCCTGTCCGGCAAAGCAAAACATGCCCGATGCCGGGCGGGGGTATATTGCTGAAACAGCTTAAATCCCTGCGGCTTCCCGCCAGGATGTGGTAACATTTGAGGCTGGTTTTGGCTATAACTCGTGAGGGCATGTCATGAAGAAGATCGCCGCCGGTTCTGACGTGGAAGCTTACTGCACCAAGTGCAAGATGGTCCTGGCACACACCGTAATAACGATGCAAGGTTTAAAACCGCGCCGGGTCAAGTGCAACACCTGCGCCGGCGAGCATAACTATCGCGCAGAGAAACCCCAATCCAAGACCGCAGCCAAGAAGGCGACAAAAGCCAAAGCTCCCACCAAGCGCACCCGTCAAACCTGGTCCGAGGTGATGCAGGAAGCCTCGAGCAAGCCGCACAAGGCTTACAGCATGGCGGGCAGTTTTTCGGAAGGAGACTGGATCGAACACAATACCTTCGGCCTCGGATGCGTCCAGTCTTTCACGCCCCCCAGCAAAATAACCGTTCGTTTTGCCGATTCCACGCGAATGCTCATCTGTAACCGGAGCTAGGTGAGACGCGTACTCCCGACTGAAGGTTCGCTTCTCGAAGCGCTCAGAGCGCTGATTCCAGGCGCGTCCAATCGAACCCTGCGGCAATTGCTGCAGCGTGGACAGGTCCGGCTCAACGAAGCAACCTGCAAGATTGCCCGTCGGATGGCGCGGCCGGGAGATGTGATTGAGGTTGTGCCCCAGGGTGACGTCCGCTCTGCCCCGGGAGGCCTCAAGATCGTTTTCGAAGACAGCTCCCTCCTCCTCATTGAAAAGCCGGCGGGTTTGCTCACCGTAGCGACACGGCACGAGCAGGAGCGAACGGCATTCGCTTTCCTTCGCGAATACCTGCAACAGCATGTCCCTAAGCAGAAACTCTTTATCGTACATCGGTTGGACAAGTTCGCCAGCGGCGTGCTGGTGTTTGCCAAATCGGTATCCGTTCAGGAAAAGCTTCAGGCTCTGTTCAGCCGCCACGACGTGCAACGCAAATACTGGGCCATCGTCGAGGGCAAGGTTGACCGGGATCAGGGCACGATCCGCTCCTACCTGGCTGAAAACCGGGCAAAGCGCATGGGTTCCATCACAGACGGATCGGGAGGCAAAAGAGCTGTAACTCATTATCGGGTTCTGCGGCGGTTTCCTCAATTCACCTCCCTCGAGGTGACCCTGGAAACGGGGAGAAAGAACCAGATCCGGGTGCATATGGCGGAATTGGGGCATCCCATCGTGGGTGATCGTGCATATGGCAGCCGGCAAAACCCGTTGGGTCGCCTGGGTTTGCATGCCTTTCAGCTCGGATTCGACCACCCAGTTCTGGGAACCCCGGTTCTGCACAAGACCGGTATTCCACCCGAATTTGCCCGCTACTTGCCCTCCTAGAAACACGAAATACCCGAAAATCTCCAGCCAGCCAAGAAGAAGAATTGGACACCCACTTTTCCCGCATCCGCGGCAGGGTGCGCTTTTGGGTGTCCAGATCGGATGGGAGAAGAACTGGACACCCATTATTTACCCATTATTTCGGTCGGCCCCCGTCAGGGAAGAACTGGACACCCATCTTTTCGGTCCGCTTCTGTCAGGGTGTGTTTTTGAGTGTCCAAATGAGTATTGTGGGGTTTTTGGGTGTCCAGATTCCCATTTCGTATGATTCGTGGTTATTTTGGAGGCTTGGGACGGCAGCGGGAGCGGAAGTCGAAAAGCGTATGGTCCATGAGATGCGAAGGGATGACCCTTCCGATCGCCGCCAGCATCGAGTCCCGGATCCCGGGGATTTCTTCCTCCAATTCGGCTATCAGCCTGCGCACGCGCGGGCGTTTGAGATTCTCTCCGGATCCACACCAACTGCAGGCAATCACAGGAAACCGCTGCTGCCGGGCGTAGGCCTCGATATCCGCTTCCCAGCAGTACGCCAGCGGCCGGATGACCGTGTTGCGCCCGTCCTCGCTTCGCAGGACAGCAGGCATCGCCTTCAGCGAGCCGTTAAAAAACAGGTTGAGCAGAAGTGTCTGAAGAATGTCATCGGCATGATGCCCAAGTGCGATCTTCGAGCAACCCTCGGCCACCGCAATGTTGTAAAGGATGCCGCGCCGCAGCCTTGAACAAAGGGAACAGGTAGTCTTGCCCTTGGGGATCCTGTCAGCGGTGATGGCATACGTGTTGCGGGTCACAATCCGGAACGGCACCCCTGCGACCGCAAGATATTCCTCCAGGCCGCGCAGATCGGACCCGGGTTGCATCTGATCGAGAGTGACCGCAAGCAGATCGAAGCGGATCGGTGCCCGCCGCTGCAGGTCACGCAACAGGCTGAGAAGCGTGTAACTGTCTTTGCCGCCGCTGACGCACACCATGATCCGATCGCCTGGCAGGATCATTTCATAGTCGGCAATGGCCTGCCCCACCCCTCGCAGCAGGCGTTTCTTGATCTTGTTGGCATCATCCATCGGACCGATATTGTATCAGAACAAGAAACAGGGACATTCCACTTATGGAGCCTCCAAGGCCGCCTACTTGCCGGACATTGAAACTATTCGGGGCCACTTCTTCTTGCGGAACGCTTAATCTTTCAACAATCTTCGACGATCAATTAATCAAAGTGTAAAAATTTTCCATATCATTGTATGATACGGAGGTCATAACATTAAAACCCGAGAACGTTGAATTAATCAACACGTCGGGCTTTCCGGCGTTGGATCGAACGAGTTATGTAATCATAATCTTTTGATAAGTAATGATTTATGATCATGGCTCCAGTTGTGGGCTCACTGCAGGCCCATCCTTCGATGTGGGAAAGACCCTGCTTGGCAGATTGACTGCCGGCAGGCTTGTGGGCGCGCGAAATGGCGATTCTGAGGCGCAAGAGGTTTTCTTATGACTGCCAATAAGAAGTGTTTTCTGATTCCCCCGGAGGAGCAGGCTTGTATCTGGATGGCGGCAGGGCTCTTATCCTATCAGCTATGCAACCGGAAGCTCGATTGCGACAATTGTCCGGTCGATGCGGTGATGCGCCGACCATTCCTTGGATCTCCGGCAATCGAGGAAGCCGGGAAGCGGCCGGTCGCGACTTATCTTGAAGAGGGCATCCGGGAGGAAGGTTTTCAATACAGCCGTAATCACTGGTGGGCGCGTCAGACGGCCTCCGCCAGGATCATCAGGTTGGGAATAGAGTCAGGTTTCGCACGGACGCTGTTGCCTGTAAAGGGGATCGTGTTCCCTTCGCCGCAGCAGCGCTTCCCGAAAGGCCAGGCTTGCCTCTGGATTATCATGGAAGGAGGCGCCCTTGCGCTTGAATCGCCCCTGGATGGGGTCGTCCAGTATGTAAATCATGATCTGATCGACAAACCACATCTGTTGGGTCTGCAACCGTTTGATGACGGATGGCTCTGCGAAATCGAGTCGGAGAATATGGACTTCATGGCGGCGGGATTGTTGAAGGCAAGCGACATCGGCCAGAAGTATGCAGCGGATGAAAGCCGGTTTCTGGCATCCCTCGCCGGAGCAGCAAGAGGCAGGCGCCCGATTTCCACAAACGCTCCTGCCTGTAGCGGCGAACTGTTGCGGAGCTTCGCCGAGATTCTCGGGCCTGCGCGTTACATTGCCCTGCTCCAGCAGCATTTTGGCTGGTCCAGATAGGATCCGTGCGAATATGCCGTTTTATCAGACTCTGATATTTCGGGCATTGATCGGATCGTTCCTGCTTCTGATGGTGCTTTTCGGCTGCTACACCTACATTGCCGTTATCTTCCACACCGATCAGATGATGGCCCAGGTCCTCGACAATGCTTCCATGATCAGCGACATCATCAAGAAATCCACCCGGTACAGCATGCTGGAGGGGCGCAATCCTGACGCCTACGAGATCATGAAGACCATCGGCGGGCAATCCGGCGTTGATGGAATCCGGATCTATAACAAGACCGGCGTGATCGTGTTTTCCACAGACAAGGCCGAGACTGGCAGACATGTGGATATGAAGGGGGAGCAATGCACGGTTTGCCACGCCAGTGGTACGCCTCTGCAATCGGTCCCGGCCAAGGACCGTTTCCGGTATTTTTCTCTGCCGGCCCAGCGGTATCGCTCTCTGGGTCTTATCAATCCCATCCGGAATGAGCCCGCATGCTCCAACGGTTCATGTCACGCTCACCCGCCGGATAGGACCGTGCTCGGCGTGCTGGACGTGCGCATGTCGCTCGAAAAGGTGGATGCCGACATCAAGAAGGCCCGCGGGCGGCTGATGCTGTACGCCGTCATCGGTACGGCCATCGCAATGATGGCTTCCGGCCTCTACCTCTTCGCGACGGTGCATCGTCCGGTAAACAGGTTGCGCGAAGGTACTCGACAGATCTCGACGGGGAATCTGGATTTCCGCATCCCGCTTGCCACCAAGGACGAGATCGGCGCCCTGGCCCGCGCCTTCAACGAAATGACCCGAAGCCTGCAGCATGCCGAAGAGGAAAACCGGCTGTGGTCGCAAACCCTTGAGAAGCGAGTGGAAGAAAAAACTGCGGCACTGCAGCAGATCCACGACCAGATTCTTCAGATCGAAAAGATGGCATCCCTGGGAAAACTGTCGGCCACGGTGGCCCATGAGTTGAACAATCCGCTGGAGGGGATCCTGAATTATGCGAAGCTGATCTCGAGAAGGCTGAAAAGGGCGGAGGCGACACCGGCGAATTCCTCGGCACTGGAGGACCTGGATTTGATCATCAGCGAAGTCCAGCGGTGCGGCAACATCGTAAGAAGCCTGCTCTTGTTTTCCAGACACCAGGTCGGCGAATTTGCCCGGGTCCCGGTCGCCAACATCGTGGATAAGGCCTCGCGCCTGATGCAGCACCACTTTCGCATGTCGGAAATCGCCTTCCATGCTGAGATCGCGGATCCTGAGGCGACGCTGCTGTGCGACGAGAACCAGATCGAGCAGGCTCTGGTCGCGCTGTTTGTCAACGCCGTGGAAGCCATGCCGCACGGCGGTGATCTCAAGCTGACCGCAGGCAGAGAGTCGTCAGGCGCCATCCGCATGGAAATTGCGGATACGGGGGCAGGAATCGCAGCCGAAGATCTTCCCCACCTGTTTGAGCCGTTCTTTACAACCAAACAGCAGGGAAAAGGGATCGGCTTGGGTTTGTCGGTCGTTTACGGTATTCTGCAGCGCCATGGGGGGACCGTCTCGGTGCGATCCGAGCCGGGCGCAGGAACCAGATTCACCCTTGCGTTCCCTCCCGCATAAGTCCGGGAGTGAACCCGAAGGCACAATCTCGCCGGTTTCATCGGATCTGGTAATTGAGGAAATCAAGGGTTCTATGAACACGCGTACATCCATACTCATTGTCGATGACGAGAAGACCGTTCGGGAGTCACTGTCCAAGTGGTTCCTGGAAGACGGTTTCACTGTCGGCACGGCCGACGATGCCCTGGCGGCCATGCGCCAGATTCAGGGGCAGCGCTGGGACATCATCCTTCTCGACATTAAAATGCCGGGGATGGACGGTATGGAGCTCCAGGGCCGGATTAGGGAAATCGATTCCCTGGCCGCCATTATCTTCATCACGGCGCACGCCTCCGTCGACTCCGCTGTTCAGGCCCTCAAAGCAGGAGCTTTCGACTACGTGACCAAGCCGGTCGATCCGGACTACCTGTCTCAGTTGATCCGGAATGCCATGAAGCAGCGCGCCCTTCAGCAGGAAAACCTCAGGCTCAAAGAGCAGATCGCCGGATTCCCCAAACTCGACGAGATCATCGGCGAATCGCCGGCAATACAGAAGGTCTTCGAGCTCATTGAAACCGTTGCCAAAAGCGATACCACAGTCATGATCCGCGGGGAAAGCGGCACAGGCAAAGAATTGATTGCCCGCGCCATCCACGGCAACAGCGAGCGCCGCTATTTCCCGGTGGTAACCATAAACTGCGGCGCCGTGCCGGACAACCTGCTTGAGAGTGAGTTGTTCGGTCTCGAACGGGCAGCCACCAACGATCTCCAACACCGCCGCAAGGGCAAGATCGAACTTGCCGATCACGGAACTCTGTTCCTGGACGAGATCGGCAACATCGGCATGAAAACGCAAATGGATCTCCTGAGGGTGCTGGAAACGAAACAGTTCACGCGTGTGGGCGGCAATGAGGTCATCAACGTCGACTTTCGCATAATCTGCGCCACCAACCGGGATCTGGAGAACGCACTGCAGGAAGGCACCTTCCGGGAAGATCTCTACTACCGCTTGAACGTTTTTACCATCCTGGTCCCGCCCCTGCGTGAGCGCAAGTCGGATATTCCGCTGCTCGTCAATTACTTCGTGGGCAAATATGCGCGTGCCATGGCCAAGCCCATTACAGCCATCTCCCCGGAGGCGATGGACGTGATCGTGCGTTACCACTGGCCCGGCAATGTGCGGGAACTGGAAAACGCCATCGAAAGAGCCATGGTGGTCGGCAAGCCCCCGGCGATCCTGCCCGATGACCTTCCTTTCCGCCTGTCGGAGAAGGACAACATGCACCATGCCGGTTCGCTCACCGCCGTCGAGAAGATTCATATCGCGCACGTTCTCGAACAGAACAACTGGAACATATCGCGTTCCGCCGAGATCCTCGAGATCGACCGGGTTACCCTGTACAACAAGATCCACAAGTTCGGGCTGAGGAAACCATCGCCACCCCGTTAATTATCGTGGTTTCAGAGGGGATAGATTTCCGGGCGGCGGTCAGGAAGGAAGTGACGGTGCGCCGGGCTCTGCGCCAGCAGTGAGAAATCGAGGTCGGTGTAGAGAATGCAGTCCTGCCCGGCCGGTGCCCGGGCAATAACTCTCCCCATCGGGTCGCTTACGAAGGATTCTCCTGCAAAGGTGAGGCACTCCTCGGGCCCGACTCGATTTGCCAGGGCCGAAAAATAACCGTTCTGGAAACTCGCCACCTGCATCTCGGCTTCAAACACGCCGCTCGGCCACTCGCCGACCGCACCCGCCTGGGGCACCACCACGATTTCGGCGCCCTGCACCCCGAGAGCTCTCATATATTCCGGATAATGCCTGTCATAGCAGATCGCCACACCCAACCGCCCGGCTGCGGTTGGATAGACCGGAGCGCCCCGATCGCCGGGGCAGTAAAAGTCCGTTTCGTAGAAACATGGCCCCTGCATGATATGAATCATGCGCGTTACACCCAGCAGGCTGCCGTCAGCGTCGATTACCGGAGAGGAATCAAAGGTGAGCCCGTTGGCCTGTTCGAAAAGGTTGAGCACGACCACAAGGCCCAGCTTCCGAGCCAGCCTGCTGAATTCCTCGGTGGTGGGCCCGGGGATGGTTTCGGCCCATGGCAAAGGCTGTTCCGTGCGGCGGCGCTGGGGAAAAAACCGGAGAAAGGCCAGTTCGGCAAACACCGCCAACCGGCTCCGGTTGGCTGCGGCTTCTTCCAGGGCTTTGATTCCCCGCCGGACGTTGGATTCGCGGTCCGGTGACGCATGCTGCTGAATAAGCGCTATCTTCATGAACGGGCTCCCGGTCAACTCCTGCTTTTTGCTTTAGTGCAGCGGATTTTGCAGGCGCAATTGGGGGTATCGGCTAAAGTCCCGATCGGCCGTGAGCAGCTACCTGACACCGTGATGCAGGCAGAGAGCCGCAATCCGCGCATCATGCACCGCTCCTCCCCTGACTTTACCCCTGAGAAGAACCTCGAACCAGGCTCGAGAGAAATCCTCCCCTTCGCAGAGCAGGATCAGGTTTGGCGATTCCAGCCAGCATCGGATCTGTTCCATCGCGTCGGCAAGGGGCGTCGGTGGATCGTAAATGCGGGGATGAGTCACGATTGGCTAACCATATCAGCTGGACGGATGCATGTCAATTCGGGTGGACACCGCGGTGGTCGGCAATGCCGCGCGGGCAGATGCTCCGACTGAAAGAGACGCGCCGGCTTCCGGCGGCCGGAGGGAATGCAGCATCCTTTGTGAAGCAGGATGGACCGGCAGAAATGGCGGAGTGGATTTGAGATTTTGCCGGGCCGGCGGCGCCAATCGAGAACTGGCAGTTGCCCGAGCGGCCCCCGGCCCTGTATATTGACGCAGAATACGCGCGGGCTGCGCATGGGTGAAGTGTGTCGCATCTCCTGATATTCAACAATGGAATCTCCGGTTGACTATGGACTCCGCAAAGACGGATGGCCCCTCTGCACAATCGCCGCAGTTCACCTGGGTGGCCGCGCCTGAACCGTTTCGCCAAATGGTGGCGACGCTGATGCCCGCTTCCCGGGTGGCGATTGACATTGAAGCCGACAGTCTCTATCACTATTTCGAAAAAGTATGTCTGGTCCAGATCTCGACCGACGAGGCGACGTACATCGTCGACCCGCTGGCGGTCAGGGACCTGAGCGCGCTGGGACCGATCATGGCAGATCCGGCGGTCGAAAAGGTGTTTCACGCTGCCACGTATGACCTCTACTGCCTGCGGCGGGATTACGACTTTTCCTTTACCAACATCTTCGACACGCATATTGCCGCGCAACTGCTCGGTTGCGATCTGTTGGGGCTGGATTCCCTCCTGGAAAGCTTCCTGGGCATCGCCCACTCCAAACGGCGCCAGCGGGACGACTGGTCCCACAGGCCGCTTGCTCCGGAGCAGCTGGAATATGCGGCCATGGACACCCATCATCTGCTGCAGCTGCGCGATCTGCTCGAGCGCAATCTGCGTGACAAGGAACGCATTTCCTGGGCACAGGAAGAATTCAGGTTCATGGCGGAGCAGGATTCCGTCGAGCGGGATTTTGATCCCGAGGGATTTCGCCGTATCAAGGGAAGCCGGGACCTCCCGTTGCAGCAGCTGGTTGTGCTGCGCGACCTGTACCTGCTGCGCGACCGGTATGCCCGCGAGATGGACGTTCCTCCGTTCAAAGTTGTGAACAACTCGGTTTTGCTTGAACTGGCGTGCAACCCGCCGGGCTCGCCGCAAGAAATGTTCAGGCGCCCCGGTATCTCCTTCCGCGTGGCGCGCCGGTATGGCGGGGAGATTTACCGGACCATCCGGAAGGCACTGGCGGCCGATCCTGCTTTTCTTGCCCAGCCGGCACGCAGTTCCGCAAAACCTCCGTCCCGGGAGGCACGGGCCCGGCTGGAAGAACTCCGCCTGTGGCGTCGAGCCAAAGCCGAGAGGCTGCAACTCGCTGTGGGAGTCGTCTTCCCCGGAATTCTCCTGGAACTCCTGGCAGCCTCCCCTCCCCCGGACCTATCCACGCTGGGCGATATTGCCGGAATGCGTCGCTGGCGCGCGCAACAGTTTGGGAGAGAGCTGCTCAGCATTCTCCACAAGAACAAGGCGGACGAGCGTACCGATCCCGGCATGGTTCAGCCTTGACCGCGGGAAACGGCGCACGGATCAAGAGGACATCCCCTGACCGATGGAAGGGGCTGTCCAACGGGCCTGTGGCACACCCGATGATGCATGAAAATGTTCGGGGTCGGTATCGGGATTGTGATGATGGGCGCTTTGATGCCGATTCCGATACCGACCCCGACGCGCCCGGTTGTCGTTTTGTTTTCAGAGCAGAGCCGGCTGCGAAGCCTGCGCGGCTTTCAGCATACGGGCCGGATGATCGGGTGTAGAATTGGAGAATGCGGAGGAAGGCTCGCTGGCTGTACCACCCGGTAACCATCTTTTTGTTGATGCAGGTGCTCTGGGTTCTGCTCCTGGTGGTATGGGTGCGCTGGTATTTCGAAAAGCACGCCCAGTTGCGCCAAATGGCCCAGCAGGTCGCCTCGCGGGTAGAGGTGGAACGGCTGGCATGGCTCCCTTTGCTGGAGGGAGCCATTTTGCTCACGCTGATCCTGGCGGGAGCCACGGTTATTTTTGTTTACTGGAACAAACAGCACCGTCTGAATCAGATGCAGCGCGCGTTTGTCTCCAACGTCACTCATGAGCTGAAATCACCCGTAGCCTCCGTCCAGCTGGCGCTCGAAACCATGGCCTTGCGCGAGTTGTCGCCTGAGCAGAGGCATCAATTCCTGGCGATGATGCTGGACGATACCGAGCGCCTCACCGCGCTCATCGATCGTATTCTGGGCGCCGCACGCATCGAGAAGAAGCGCGGCAGGTACCAGCTGCAGCCAGTCAGCATGCGGCGTTTCGTCGAGGAAGTCCTGGAAGAGGACCGTCACTTGTTTGAAAAGGACGGTCACAAGGTCCTGCTGGAGGCCGGCGCCGATGCGCGCGTTGCCATAGACCGCACCGCCATGCGGATGGTCCTGGGGAACCTGATTGAGAACGCTGCCCGCTATTCTCCCCGCGGTTCCACGATTCGCCTGCGTCTGCACCGGGATCTGCGCAAGTGCCGCCTGGAGGTGATCGACAGCGGCATCGGAATCGCGCGCAAGGACCTGAAGAACATCTTTAAGATATTCTGGCGGGGCGAAGGCAACCATGCCGGCGGCACCGGGCTGGGATTATACATAGTCCGGCACATCGTGAGAGATCACGGGGGGAAGGTCTGGGCAGCCAGCCCGGGCTCCGGACGCGGATCGACCTTCAGCCTGAGTCTGCCCCGTGCCCGCCGGTTCTGGCGGATCTCGGACAGAAAGAGCCTTGGGGCTCAGGCGGAAAGCCGCGGATGAGAATCTCATGACCGCCGAAACCGGGAAAATCCAACCGTTGATCCTGCTGGTTGAAGATGAGATCAACCTCGCACGACCGCTTCACTTCAACCTGGAGCAGGAGGGCTACCGCGTCCGGGCAACGCCGAGCGGCAAGGAGGCACTTCAGTGGCTGCTCAGCGAGCCCTTCGATCTGATCATCCTGGACATCATGATCGAAGAAATGGACGGATTCGAGGTCGCCCGTCGGGTGCGCAGGCAGGATCAGAAGCTTCCCATTCTGATGCTCACCGCCCGCACCGCCGAGGCCGACCGGATTCACGGCCTGGAACTGGGTGCCGACGACTATCTGGTCAAGCCCTTTCACCTGCGTGAATTGCTGCTGCGCGTTCGCCGCATGCTGCAGCGGAGTTGTTGGTACGCAGAGCGCACAGAACCGGAGCGGGTGATCCGCGTCGCCGGATTCATGGTGAACCTGGACCAGTTGACCGCTACGGGGCCCAAGGGAAAGCTGCAGCTGACCGAGCTGGAAACCCGCCTGCTGGAGGTGCTGACATCGCAGCCCAACCGCGTCGTGTCGCGCTCCGAGCTGCTCACCAAAGTCTGGGGCTACCATTCTGACATCGAGACCAGAACGGTTGACAACTTCATTGTGCGGTTGCGCAAGTACTTCGAGCCCGAGCCGGACCATCCGCGCTTCTTCATCAGTATCCGCGGGCAGGGCTACATGTTCCAGGGGGATTAAGGCGCGGGATGAAAAGCGGACAGGCTGCGTTTGCCTGCGGGACACTCCGGCAGCCGTGCATTGCCGGAAGGCGGCATGTTCCTTTTCGTTTGCCGAAGGCGGGAGTTGGCACAGCGGGAACGGATCGCAGGGCCCCCGGTCCTAGGCGCGGATGGAATTCCTCCTGCGCTGCACTTTCGTCTCGCTTGGACCTGACATCATGGGTTCCGGTCTGGTCACAAGGCGAGTATGACGAACCACATAGGTGCCCAGGGCCAGCCCGAGGACATACCCCGCCTTCCGCAGTTTCCGGCAGTAGTCGGCATCGTCGCCACCGACTGAGCCGTCCTTGAGCCACCCCGCATCTTGGACCGCCCGGCGCGCCAGTACGGTGCAGAACAGGGCAAGGGGGCCTTCCACCAGGACGCCCGCATGCTGGAAGTGATACTGCAGGATCCGGTTGCGCTCGTGAATGTCCTCGGTAAAAAAACGGGGAATCTGGGGGACAATCGTGTCCCTCACGCGGTCCACGCACTGCCAGTCCGCCTCGTCGGAAGTCAGGGGACCGACCGCGGCAATGCGGGGATGCGTGGTGAGAAAGCCCATCATGTTTGCCAACCATCGGCTCGCCAACTCGATATCCGTGTGCAAAAGGACCAGGTAGGGGCTGGACCCGAGCTCGATCCCCTGATGGATGGCTGCGCGCCAGCCCCGGTTCTCGCGATTCCGGACGATCGTAATGTCGCGCGTGTAGATCTTGTGAAGGTCCGCAGTGCCGTCCGTCGAAGCATTGTCTATGATGTAAATATGAAACGGGTGGTCCGTAAAGCGATAGACGCACTCCAAAAGTCTTCGAGTGTCGGAGAATCTGTTACGCACCGGAATGAGAATGTCTGCCGCACCCTGGTCTGAATCCTGTTGCATGACCCTACCCTGTCATTCGATGAACAATGGCGAATATCGGAGTCCAGATTTACATATCGACCACGGGCCAAAAATCTGAATCTTTTGGTGTGCAGCAGAAAGAGAAGTTCATGCCGGCACGTACGTGCCGCCCGCACCGGCATTGGCTTCTTGCCGACGGCGCAGCAACTCAGATGCCGGGCCCGTCGGAAATCGGATATGGATTCAGGCGGCGCTGCTTATTGGGTGGGGAGGCTCCGGGGACGCTTCGCGGGATGCTGCTTCACGGAACACCTTGAGCGCCTTGAAGAGGCTGCGTTCACACTGCCGGAGAACGCGCACAACATCGAGGGCAGTCATGTCAAGAGAGCGCGCGATATCTTCCACAGAACGGCCGCCGTAATGAAGCTCGACGAAAATGCGGCGTTGCGTTTCCGGCCAGGACTTCAGGGACCGCACAATAGCCTGAGACAAGAGGTCCCTTTGCGGTTCAAATCGCAGATGTGCGGTCGCCATGGCGCTCTCCCGTTCCCCCTCGCATTGCTCTCACGCTATTCATACTGCCTAAGACGCAAATTGGTTCAAAAAAGTTTTCTCATGATTCCCCGCGTCACTCCGATCAGGTTAGTAAGAGAACCTGGAGGGGACATGAAAACATGCAACTTCGAAAAGCTGGTCTTATTCCTGGACAAGCAGCTGGATCTGGACGGGCGGCTGGATGTCCTGGACCACCTGGACCACTGCGAGATCTGTCGTGATGCCATCTTTCACATCTCGCGTGATCGCGATGCGGACCTTTTTGTTTATCGGCCTGAGAAGCCGGAAAAGATTTTGGCGGGATGATCTTCGGGAACCTCACGGATCCCGTTTCGCTCCGGGTGCGCAGCATGCCATTTCCTTCGCGGGCGGCACCGGCTTCCCGGGCGGCATGTCAAACGATCGCTAGGAGCTTTCCCGGACAAACAGGATGCGGGAACAGCTGTCGCACACATGGATTTCTTCCGTACGGAGAAGGTCTGCGAGAACTTGAGGTCGGATCCGGACATGGCAGGCGGAACACAGTTCATCTTTGGCTTCGGCCAGTGCCACTCCCTTGCGCGCCTCGGCAATCCGGCGGTAACGCCCCAGAAGTTCCTGCCCGATGACTGACTCCAGCGCGATCTTCTCTGCAGAGAGCCTCGACACGTCGGCTTCAAGTGCGGGAATGGCCGATTCGGATTTCTTGACCTGCTCCGCGAGCTCTGCCTCTTTAACCTTCAGCTCCATGGCTTCGCGCGCCAACTTGTCTTCCATCGCCTCCGCCTGTTCCATGATCGCCAGAATCTCATCCTCAGCGGCCCTGATCTGATCCTCGGCTGCCTGGATCTCATGGAGCATGGCCGTGTACTCCTTGTTGGTCTTCACGGTCATGAGCTGATCCTTGAGCCGGGCGAGCCGCGTCCGCATCATTTCAACGTCGTTCTCGTGCGCCCGGCGCTGCTTGGCCAACTCCTGACCCTGGGCCGCTTTCTGCCCGTGGGCATGCGTCAGCTGCTGCAGCGCGGCCTGAAATGACTGCATCCTGTCCGGGATCTCGGCGATTTGTCTTTTGAAGTTGATGATTTTCTGGTCGATGTCTTGCAGGTTGATCAGGTTGCGGAGGTCGGGATTCACCTGCAAGCCACCTCCGCATGCGCCCGCGCAGAGAGGGATCCGTGCGGGCGGCGCTCCGGGTGAGCCCGACAGCCCGGGCAATCTTGCTGGAGGGCAATTTCCATGGTCATATCCTGAACAGAAAGGAAAATATACCTGATCACTTTACGGCTGTCAATGAACCACGAGGGTCGCAAAATAGGCTTGCCGGAATGAATGCCGTGCAGGCGCTTTTGCGTCATTGAGATCTTCAGGGTCATCGCAGTAGGCCTCTTTCCGTCCCTTCCCCTCTTTCGCATGCGCCCGCTGCGCCGGCCGTCTCCTCTTTGACACTTGACACCTATTTCCCTTTGCTCCAAAGTTTTCCAACGAAGCGGTCCGCATATGCATCGCTTTGGGGAAGGGGCAATCATGCGCGCGGTCATCCAGCGGGTGGAGCGCGCCCGCGTCTCCGTGGCCGGCGGGGAGATCGCAGGTATTGGCAGGGGCTTGCTGGCTCTTGTGGCGTTCGCTCCCGAAGATACACAGGAGGAGCTGGAATGGATGGCGAAGAAGATCGTGGAGTTGCGGGTCTTTGACGATGCCGAGGGACGCTTGAACCGCAGCTTGCTCGATGTCGGCGGCCAGTTGCTCCTGGTTTCCCAGTTTACACTCTACGGTGACTGCCGGAAAGGAAGGCGTCCGTCGTATTCAGGCGCAGCGCCCCCGAGCCAGGCCCAGTGCCTTTACGAAGACTTCGTCCGGGCCGCCCAAAAGCGGGTGCCGGGAACGCAGAGCGGCCAGTTTCAGGCAAGCATGGACGTGGAGTTGACCAATTCCGGCCCGGTCACCCTCATTATCGACAGCCGCTAGCGGGCTGCATCATCAGGATGGACATGGAACCCGATCCCGTCGGCCAGATCCTGCTCATCGATGCCGATGACACGCTCTGGGAGAACAACATCTACTACGAGAGGGTGATCCGGAATGCTGTGTCGCTGCTGGACGGTGCGGGTGTCGATCCCGGCGTTTTCCGTGCCGCGCTTGACGATGCCGAGCGCATGCGCATACCTCTGCAAGGCTACGGCACCGTGAATTTTACCCATTCGCTGGTGGAAACCTTCCGGAGGTTCCAGCCACCCGACGCCGGTCCAGCGCTGGCAGAGCGGGTTCGTCAAATGTCCCTGGCAATCCGGGATCATCCCATGGAAATCATCGAAACCGTTCCTGAAACGCTGGCCTACCTGGCAGATCGCCATGCCCTTTACCTGGTAACCAAGGGAAACCGTGAGGAACAATCCCGCAAGGTCAGGGATTCAATGCTGCAGGACTATTTTCAGAGTGTCGAGATTTTGCCGGAGAAGGATACCCTGGCATTCAGCCGCCTCCTCGACCGGCACGGATGGGAACATTCCCGCACATGGATGATAGGCAACAGCCCGCGATCCGATATAAATCCCGCTCTGGCGGTGGGAATCAGCGCGGTGTACATACCCCACAGGCACACCTGGACGTTCGAGCAGGAGCATCCTCTGGATCATCCGAGACTGATCATCCTGGAACGCTTTTCTGATCTGAGACAGCATTTTTAGCGGCAAGACAGGATTCCCGATGCTGATCTTATTGCGCATTCTCGCTTTCCTCGGCGTCCTGTGGCTTCTCAGGAAGATCTTCGGAATTGTCATGAAACAGCCGGCTGCATCTGATCCTGGAGAGGCCAGGCCGGGCAGTACCGTGAAGGATCCGGTCTGCGGCATGTATATGGATCCCCGGCTGGCGATAAGGCTCCAGCGTCCCCAGGAAGGCGACCTCTACTTTTGTTCTGAGGAATGCCGCCGTCGCTACCTTGGCGGGGTGAAGTGAGGTTGGCGGCAGGGCGCGGTATCGCCGCCGGCAGATATTTCTCTGTTGAAATGGGACCAAGGCACATATAATGGGTGGGTTTACAGGTTCTTTACGAATTGACCGGTTCCATCAGTCGGGAAGTAGGAAGATTGGATAGGACACACCCCGCAAAGATACCCCACTTTTCCGAAGAAATGATCCAGGAGTGTCTGCGAATCATCGAGACCGGGGAAACCGAGGACCTTTTCGAAATCGTCCCACGTCTCGGCGTTCTGCGCGATCCCCGCTTTCACAACCCGCTGATCAGGATGCTGGCTCAAAGCGACGTCAAGCGCTCTGAATTCGCCGCATGTGCCATGGGTGCCATGGGAGACCGGGAATTCCTCGGCCCGCTCAAGTCGGCCTTTCTCGAAGCTTTGAAAAACAAGGGATTTGCCGCCCATGACTGGCTGCTGGCGGTCATTGAAGCCATTGGTGAAATCGGCGATGATTCCGCAGCCGAGTTTTTCGTCCCGATCCTGAACAGTGCCGATGCCAGTCCTCACATCCGGATGCTGAAGTGGATCATCGAGTCGTTGGGAGCGATCGCGCAACAGGGAGGCATTCGTTCGCTCGAAGCGCTGCGCGAAACGACACAGCACCGCAATCCGGAATTGCGTGCGCACGCCCTGCTGGAGCTGGCCGTAGCCTACTGGCATCGGCCAAACGAGATTGAAGATTCTATCCTCAATCGGATCTATGGCTTAACCAAGGACAAACATGCCATTGTCGCGGAATCTGCCGTAGCGGCACTGCAGAGCCTGGCAGACGTGGGCTGCCGGCGGGCGGAAAAACTCTTCTCCGAGCCAACCGACTGAAACGTTGTACCGTTCATTGCCCGGAAGCGCTCGCCGTTGGCCCGGGAAAGGGGAGCCCGGAATCCTCACCGAAACTCCCCTGATTCTGACGTCACTTCTTCAAAGCCTGAATAAGCTGTTTGGCAACTTCGACGTTGTTCGGATCCTTCCCGATCTGGATGTATTTCTCAAGGTTGCGGATTGCCTCGGACATGGTCGCAGGATCGCCCGACAGGCAGAGTCCCAGCTGATAGTAGGCTTCGGCATAATTGGCATCGGAGGCGATGGCCTGCCGGAAGGCCTGGGCCGCTTCTTTGGGCTGTCCGGAATTAACCAGCGTAGCGCCGAGGTTATAAAAGTTCTGGGCAGCAGCCGCTGGGTTGAGGGCCGCCGCCTTCTTGAAGGCTTCCTGCGACTCCGCCGTCTTGCCCAGTTTGCCGAGCACAACACCCTTGTTGGTCCAGAGGGATGCGTCATCCGGCGCTGCGGCGATTGCCTTATCGAAATTGGCGAGCGCCTCTTCCGCCTGTCCCGATTTCATTTGCGCATCGGCAAGATTGGCCAGCACGGTAGGTTCGTCGGGGAATTTCTCGAGAGCTTTCTTGAACTCTGCAATGGCCTCAGGATATTGGCCCTTGGACGCCAGATCGCGCCCGGCTTCAAAGAAGGCCTTGATTTCGGCCGCCATTTTGCTGCGCGCAGCCATTTTCTCCGCATCCTGCTTCAGTTTTGTCTGCTCTTCCGGACTCAGTTCAAAGGGGAGTTTTAGATTCGGATCGCCAGGGGTCAAAGTGATATTGACCGGGGTGAATCCTATGGCCGGAGAAATGCCCTCCTGACCGCTCGGATTGAAATTGGGCGCCCGGACGACGACCCGGTACCTTCCCGAGGCGATGTTCATGTACACCCACTCACCCTTCTTATCCGTCTTGGTTTCGTACTTCCTGTTGGAATCCATCCCCAGGATTGAGACCTTGGCGGCCGCGACGGGCAGCCCTTTGTCGTCAGTCACTTTCCCGCTGAGGTTGCGCGCCTGGCCGAAAGCCAATTGGGAGAATAGGAGTCCAACAACGAGAGGAAGGACTAAAAACAAACCAAGCTTGCGAATCGGACTGCACATAGTACCTCCTTGCAGAGCCTAATTATGATAACTAAGGACTTTTTCAATCCGCCATTGTATGACCGGCCCGGACTGCGTGTCAACAAACGAAGCCCTGCAGCACATGCTCATACGACGATTCCGGCTGCCCGCCTCAAGGTCACCGTGCAGCCCTTTTCGGATTATTCACCATACTGCTGCCAGACTGTCCACTGATTAAGATCAGTTGCCCGCCAAAAAGTTTCGCAATTCTTTGTAATCATGTGTCAGTGGGGCGGGCGGCAGGCTCGCCAGGAATACCGAACCATAGCTCCTTGTCAGGATCCTCTTGTCCAGCAGCGCAAGGATGCCGCGGTCGGCGCGGCTGCGAATCAACCTTCCCAGGCCTTGCTTCAGGAGGATGATAGCCTCGGGGATCTGGTACTCATAGAAAGCGTTTCCGCCCGACTCGTTCAAATGCCGGATGCGGGCCGCCACCACCGGGTCGCTCGGCACGGAAAACGGCAGCTTGTCGATAACCACGCAGCTTAATTGCTCTCCTTGCACGTCGACCCCCTGCCAGAAGCTGGCGGTGGCAAAAAGAACCGCACCGGGGGTTTTGCGGAATGCCTCAATCAGGCCGCTTTTGCTTTTCTCGCCCTGCATGAACGTCGGGTAGGGGAGATGCGGCTGCAGCTTGCGATACAGCATCTGCATCTGCGCATAGCTGGTGAAGAGCACGAACGCCCGGCCGCGGCTGGCATCGAGAATCCTCTCCAACTCCACGCAGGCCCGTGCCGCCCACCCCTCCTCCCGAGGTTCCGGTATGTCGCGCGGCACGTAGAAGACCGCCTGCTTCGCAAAATCGAAATGGGACCCCAGGATGAGGTCTTCGCATTCGCGCAAGCCAAGACGCGAGCGGACAAACTCAAAGTTGCCCCCGGTCGAGAGAGTCGCGGAGGTCAGAACCGCGGCATCCACTTTAGAAAACAGGCGATCAGCCAGAATCGAAGCTACCTGAATGGGAGAAGCCCACAGAAAAATCCCTCGTCCGCGCACCTCGTACCAAAAGACGTGCTCTGTCGAACTGGACTCCAGGATGGCCCCAAGTTCGTCGTGCAACTCCCGGCAGCGGCGCTGGAGGGCGTCCAGCGTATCGCTCCGGACCGTCAGGCCCGCCAGTGCCGCTTCGATCGCCGACAGCTGCGACAGCATCCTGCGATAGGGCTCAACCGGGGGATCGGCTTGGATGGGACCGCGGCGCATCCCCAATCCCTCCCCCAGTTCCCGCAAGAGGAGCCGGCCTTCCTGGCCGCGGAACGCGTTGAAGAATTCCCCGGAACCTGCTGTGAGCCTGGCGATCTGATTGTCGAGATATTCCGAGGAGACGTCCAGGTCGGCCATGGAGCGTAAAATGTCGCGCGCCAGCTCTTCCAGCCGGTAACTGCTCACCATGATGCCGAAGTACTGGGTAACGATATCCTCTAGCTCATGCGCCTCATCAAAGACCACCACGGAATAGTCGGGCAGCACCGACCCGAAATCCCCCTGGCGCAACGCGAGATCGGCAAAAAAAAGATAGTGGTTTGCAATCACGATATCCGATGCCAGCGCCCTTTGTCGCACCCTGGTGACAAAACAGGCCTCGTAATCCGGGCATTTCTGGCCGGTGCAGGTCTCGCGCCGCGCATCCAGATGCTGCCAGAGGGGAAGCTCATCGGGCAGTTCCTTCAACTCGGCCCGATCACCGGTCGCCGTTTCCTTCGCCCAAGCCCGGATCTGATCCAGGTACTCGGGATCCCGGCGGGAAAACAGATATCCTTCGGCGTCGATCCCGGAGAGCTTCTTCAGGCACAGGTAATTGCTTCGACCTTTGACGCAGCAGACGGAAAATTTCCTGCCGAGGGCGTTTTCCAGGAATGGTGTGTCTTTGAAATAGATCTGCTCCTGGAGGTTTTTGGTACCCGTCGAAATGACGACTCGTTTGCTGCTGAAAATGCACGGCAGCAGATAGGCGAGCGTTTTTCCCGTACCCGTGCCCGCCTCCACACAGAGGTGGTGGCGCTCATCGATGGCCCCGGCCACCGCCTGGGCCATCAGAATCTGCCCCGGCCGGAATTCGTAGTTGGGGTGGCAGCGGGCGATGGGTCCCGTTGGCCCCAGGATCTCGCTCAGTTCGGCGGATGGAATCATGTCGTTTTCAGCCTGACCGGCCGGAGGCTCCCGAGGCACCGACCGCGTGCAGGTTTTTCGTCGGGTTTATGGGAGTCTGCCGCTGCCGGTCAAGTAAGGCTCACCTGTCGGCGTAAAGCGGAAACCTCGCAGTGAGAGCAAGAACCTCCTCGCGTACCTGGCGCTGCACATCGCTGTCCGCCGCCGCACGCAGCACGCGTCCGATCATGCGTCCGATGGCGGTCATCTCACCCTCCTGCATCCCTCTGGTGGTAACCGCCGGCGTCCCGACGCGGATGCCGCTGGTGATGGTCAGCGGGTTCTTTTCGAAAGGAATGGCATTCTTGTTGACAGTGATGTTCGCCTTTTCCAGGGCGAGTTCGGCATCCTTGCCGGTAATCCCTTGCCGGGAAACATCGACGAGCATCAGGTGGTTGTCGGTGCCTCCGGATACCAGGCGAAATCCCTCCGCTGTGAGAGTCTGTGCCAGCGTCCGGGCGTTGGCGAGAACCTGGCGCTGGTACTGGACAAAGCCTGGCTGCAGCGCCTCCTGCAGACAGACCGCCTTAGCCGCAATTACGTGCATCAGCGGCCCCCCCTGCGTCCCCGGGAAGACAGCTTTGTCGACGTCCTTGGCAAATTTTTCCCGGCACATGATCAGTCCACCCCGCGGCCCGCGCAGGGTCTTGTGGGTGGATGTGGTCACGAAGTCTGCATGAGGAAAGGGGCTGGGATGCAAACCGGCGGCCACCGGTCCCGCAATGTGGGCGATGTCGGCCATGCAGTAGGCACCGACTGATTGGGCGATGGCGGCGATGCGCGGGAAGTCCCAGACGCGGGGATACGCGCTGGCGCCGCAGACAATCAGCCGCGGTTTATGCAATTCCGCAAGGTGAGCGATCTCTTCGTAATCGAGAACCTCGGTGTCGGGCCTGACCCCATAAGAATAGACCTGATACATTTTCCCTGAGAAATTGAGAGGGTGGCCGTGCGTCAGATGCCCGCCGTGTGCCAGACTCATGCCCAGAATGGTATCGCCGGGTTTCAGAATCGCGACGTAAACGCCAATATTGGCCTGGGTTCCGGAATGAGGTTGGGCGTTCACGTGTTCCGCCCCGAACAGCTTCCGGGCCCTTTCATGCACGAGAGTTTCCACCTGGTCCATGAACTCGCAGCCGCCGTAATACCGCTTGCCGGGATATCCTTCCGCGTATTTATTCGTCATGACCGAACCGGTAGCCTCAAGGACCGCGGTGCTGACGACATTTTCCGAGGCAATGAGTTCCAGCGTCTGATTCTGCCTTCGGGTTTCTGCAACGATCGCGGCCATGACCGCGGGATCTACCTCATGTAATGCCATCATGCGCCATCCTTTTCTTTTGGGTTTCAGATCCTGGAGACGAACAGTCTACCCTAGATTCCGGAAGTTTTCATTGCGATCTTTTGCTGCCGCTCGGGCTTCCCGCGCCGGCGGACAATCCTGATTGGGCTTGACTGGTGGAACAGCTCCCCTAGAATGAATCATTTGTGCAGCCGATCACCCTGCCAAGGAGCATGATATGCGCTGGTCAAAGACCTTCATCCCGACCCTGCGGGACAATCCCGCCGAGGCGGAGTTCCCCTCCCATCAACTGCTGATTCGCGGCGGCTATATCCGGCAGCTCGCAGCCGGCATCTACTCATACCTGCCGCTGGGGCAGCGTACCGTGCTTAAAATCATGAATATCATCCGGGAGGAGCTGGAGGCTGCAGGGGCACAGGAGTTCTTTCTTCCCGCACTCCATCCGGCCGACCTGTGGCAGGAAACCGGACGCTGGACCGATATGGGCGAGACCATGTTTCGCCTGCGGGACCGGGCCGGCCGCGATCTTTGCCTGGGCATGACCCACGAGGAGATTTTCACCGATATCGCCCGCAAGGAACTGCGCTCTTACAAGGACCTGCCGCAGATCTGGTACCAAATCCAGACAAAGTTCCGCGACGAAGCCCGCCCCAAGTCGGGTCTGCTGCGGCTGCGGCAGTTCATCATGAAGGACTCGTACTCCTTCGATGTGGATTGGGAAGGGCTTGACCGTAGCTACCTGCTTCATCATGACGCCTATTGCCGGATCTTCACGCGCTGCGGCCTCAAGTTCGTGGCTGTGGAAGCCAGTTCGGGCGCCATGGGCGGGAGCCAGTCGCAGGAGTTCATGGTGCGCACGGAAGCCGGCGAGGATTTTGTGGTGTCCTGCGAATGCGGCTACGCCGCCAACCTCGAGCTGGCCACATCAAAGCTTGTCAAGATCACCGATCCCCCCGCCACAGGGGAGCCCCGGAAGGTCCACACACCGGGCCAGAAAACCATCGCCGAAATCGCAGATTTTCTCAAAGTCCCCCCCACCCATCAGATCAAATCTCTGGTCTACGTTGTGGACGACCGGTCCCATCTTTTTCTCGTTCGCGGAGATCATCAGCTGAATGAGTCCAAAGTGGCCGCCGCCTTGGGCACGATCCATGTCCGGCCGGCGCACTCGGAAGAAATCCGCGGCGTGTTCGGGGCCGACGCAGGCAGCCTTGGGCCGGTGGGGACGGCTGGAATTCCCATCTATGCCGATATCGAACTCGAAGGCCGCCAGAATCTCACTTGTGGGGCAAACGCAAACGACTACCACCTCCAGGGCGTCACTCCCGGGGTACATTTTGAGCCGTTGTGGGCCGACCTTCGGACCGTCGAGAAAGGCGAGGGCTGCAATCGATGCGGCCGCCCGCTGGACGTCTACCGGGCAGCCGAAGTCGGCCACATCTTCAAGCTGGGCACAAAGTACTCCCAGAGCATGGGCGCCATGGTGCTGACCGCCGACGGGAAACAGACACCGATCGTCATGGGCAGCTACGGCATCGGCCTGGAGCGCATCATGACCTCGGCCATCGAGCTCTTCCACGACGCCGACGGCATCATATGGCCGGTTCCGATCGCGCCCTTTGCCGTCATCATCACACCGGTGAATTATAAGGAGAACATGAAGACAGCAGCCGACCGGCTCTACGGCGAGCTGCGCGCGGGTCACGTGGACGTGTTGCTGGATGACCGCGAGGAACGCCCCGGAGTCAAGTTCAAGGACGCCGATCTGATCGGCATCCCTTTCAGGATTGTGATCGGGCCGGAAAAATTGAAGCAAGGCAGGGTGGAGCTTTTTGAGAGGGCCACTAAAAAGACCGAGCTCGTCGATCTCGATGAAATCGTCGCCCGGGTGAAGAGCCGCGTTGCCGGCGTGTAGCCCTTTGGAACCACGAAATACATAAGATACACGAAATTCCTGAATCAGAGCCCTTCTGCAGAAGTACCGTCTGTTCCTTTCATTCCCCGCTGGTCCTTTTCGTGTGTTTCGTGGTTTCCAAACCGGCCAGGCTGCGCAGGATTCTGCTACATCAGCTTTTGCGGGCGCGCGGGTGGCACGAGCGATAGACCCGCACCAGCTGCTCTGCCGACACATGGGTGTATTTCTGGGTGGTGGAGAGGCTCTCGTGGCCCAGCAACTCCTGGATGGAGCGCAGATCTGCGCCGGCGTCCAACATGTGGGTGGCAAAGGTGTGCCGCAGCGTATGGGGGTGCACACGCAGCCTTTGCGCCAGGCGCGCGACATGCCGGTCCACGATGACCGCCACACCACGCGTGGTCAGCCGTCTGCCGCGGCTGTTGAGAAAAACGGCGCGGCCGGCTCCCGCAGCGCCGCTCGCGCTCTGCCTGCCGCCGAGCTCGTGCCGCACTTCGAGATACCTGCGGATCGCATCGCCGGCTTTGCTGCCGAACGGGACCATGCGTTCCTTGCTGCCCTTGCCGAGCACCCGGACCAGGCCTGCGTCGAGATCGAGATTGTCCCTGTCCAGGCCGACGAGCTCGCTTACCCGGATCCCGGATGCATAGAACAGTTCGAGGATCGCCCGGTCCCGAAGATCCAGCGCGCCGGCGCCGCTGGGTATCTCGAGCAACTCAAGCACCACATCAGGAGTCAGATGACCGGGAAGAAGCCTGTCCTGCTTGGGCGATGCTACGTTTTTTGCGGGATTGGCAGGAATCACTCCTTGGCCTGCCAGGTATTTCATGAAGGAGCGGAGCACGGCCAGTTTCCGCGCGACAGAGGATTTCCGGTTGCGCTGCCGATAAAGGATCCCCAGAAACTCCCGGATTGTGAGGTTGTCGATTTGCTCCAGCGCCGGCTCAGCCCGGGGCTCGCCTCCGGTTGTATGAGTCAGGAAAAAATGGAATTGATGAAGATCGGAAGCATAATTGCGCAGCGTGTGCGGCGAGGCGTTCCGCTGATAGCGGAGGTGCGTCAGATATTGCTCAATCCATGACGCGAGCGTCATCGACATGATTTTGCCTCTTTCCCATGAGCCTACGACTTCCGACCTCAGACCTCCGACTTCAGGCAGTTGAAACTAGCTGCTTGCTCCTCCATTCTCCTACGATCCATGTTCATCTCTTTCCACTCCCCTGGTCTGAGGTCGGAGATCTGAGGTCGGAGGTCGGAAGACGGAGGTCTGGATTTCGGGATCCGCAATCCACCGATCCATATCCGCAAGTGCTGCATCCACCTGGCGTCGGCGGCGCTCCTTTCGGTCCCTGATGCTCGCGAACTCCTCCGATACTTCGGGAAGCAGCCCGAAACTGATGTTGGCAGGCTGAAAATGCTCTTGGGATGACCGTGTGAGGTAGTGCAGCAGGCTGCCGCATGCGGTGGACCTGGGTGCTACGACCGGCGCCTTGCCGAGTGCAAGGCGCGCCGCGTTAATGCCGGCCAGCAAGCCCATGGCAATGGACTCTACGTATCCTTCCACCCCGCAGATCTGTCCGGCAAAGAACAGGTTGCTGCTCTTGCGCGACTGCAGCGTCGCATCCAGCAGCGCAGGCGCCCGGAGATAGGTGTTCCGGTGGACCTGACCAAACCTCAGAAACTCGCCCTTCTCGAGCCCCGGAATCAGCCTGAAGACCCGCTGCTGTTCCGCAAGGCGCAGGTGATTTTGAAAGCCGACCAGATTGTAGCTGTCTGCCATGAGGTTTTCGCGGCGCAGCTGGACGGCTGCATACGGCCGCCTGTTGGTACGCGGATCGATCAGGCCTACGGGCTTCATGGGACCGAAGCGCAGCGTGTCGATGCCGCGCCGGGCCAGCTCCTCGATGGGCAGGCACCCTTCGAAAAATACCGCCTCTTCAAAATCATGCCATGCCGCCGATGCCGCGGCCACAAGTGCTTCGTAAAAGCGAAGGTACTCGGCCTGCGACATGGCGGAGTTGAGATAGTCGTCACTGCCCTTGCCGTACCGTGATGCCTGGAACAGCCTGGTCCTGTCGATGGTGGCGGCATCGACAATTGGGGAGATGGCATCATAAAAATAGAGGTGATCCGCGCCGGCGAAATCGGCGATCGCGGCCGAAAGCGCCGGTGATGTCAGCGGGCCGGTAGCCACGATACAGATCCGCTCCGGTGTGAGCGTCCTCACTTCTTCGCGCACCACCTGAATAAGCGGATGGCCCGCGACCGCTTCGGTAGCCCGCCGGGCGAATCGTTCGCGATCCACGGCCAGCGCATGCCCGGCGGGGACGCGGACCTCGTCCGCGATCCTCATGAGCAGGCTGCCCAGCCGCCGCAACTCCTCTTTGAGCAGGAATGAGGCTGTGCCGGGGAGATCGGATTTCAGCGAGTTGCTGCAGACCAGTTCCGCAAATTCCCCGGACTTGTGAGCCGGAGTCGAAATGTCGGGACGCATCTCGCACAGGCGAACCCCGACCCCCAGGCGGGCAATCTGCCAGGCCGCTTCCGTGCCTGCCAGACCTCCGCCGATGACCGTCACCGCCGGCATCATTCCTCCTCCGGCTCGTCCGGTACAAACCGGAGCGCAGCGGAGTTGATGCAATAGCGCGATCCAGAGGGGGCGGGTCCATCCTCGAACACATGACCAAGGTGACTGTCACAGCGGCTGCACAACACTTCCAGACGGTGCACGGACAGGCTGTAATCGTCCTCGGTCCTGAGGTTCGTGGACTCCATCGGAGCAGAGAAACTCGGCCAGCCGCAGCCCGAGTCGAATTTTGCAGCGGAGTCGAAAAGCGGGCTGCCGCAGGCAACGCACCTGTAGATCCCTTTTTTGAAGCTATCCCAGTAGGCGCCCGTAAACGCTCTCTCGGTCTTACTGCGCCGGGTCACCGCAAACTGCTCCGGGGTGAGCAGCTTTTGCCATTCCGCATCCGATTTGATTACCCTTTTTCCCGCCATGACACGACCTCACAATGCGGGGCGCGAGGCAGTCCCGATCCCGGTTCCGCCGCGACCCCACCCTTCCCCACTATAAAAGTACCTTGAGGGGCAAGGCGGTCCAAGTTGAATCGCCGGCCTACTTGGAGGGAAGGCGCAAGGCATCTTCCAGGACGATGTTGTGGGCCGCGAAGGTCTCGCCGGCGGCCTTGTCAAGGGCGATCCGGCTGATGATCCAGGCGATTTTTGCCTGCAGAAGCACGCTCTGGGCGCTCTGCAGGTCGCGTTGCGCCTCCAGGACGAACCGGGTTGTACTCGCCCCCAGCATATATTTGTCCTGCTCTCCCTGCAGCCGCTGCTCCTGGTAGCGAACCGTGACCTGGGCGGCCTCGGCGTTGGCACGGTTCAATTCCAAGGCATTGTACGCCTGACGCACTTCCAGGGCGATTTGCTGGCGCAGGGCACGCAAGCTCTCCTCTCCCTGCCTGTAGGTGATCTGGGCCTGGGCATTGCTGGTGCGCGCCTGATCGTTGCCAATCGGCACTCTGAGACTGAATCCCAGCGAGTAGCCGAGGTACCGGCCGCTGAAGAGCCCATCCAACGCATCGATAAAGCCGCCCGGTATGAAACCGATGATCGGCGCGCCAAAAATGCCCTGGGAATAGTCGCGCTGTATCTCGTTGCCCCCCAGCCCGTTCTGCGAATACGAGGCGGTAAAGTCGAGCACAGGCTTAAGCTGATTCCTGGTGTAGTCGACCTGGATCTTGTTGTTTTGCTGGTTGATGAGTTGTTGTTTGATTTCAGGACGGATTTCCATAGCCCGTTGGATGGCGTCGGTCGCGCTGCTGCGCGGATCGGACGGCGGCAACGGCTGGCTCGCGGGCACGATAGTGGCCGCCACCAGGTCGGGATCCGGTTTGGACGAGATGAGCTTTTTGAGCTGATCCTCCGCGAGACGCCTGGTGTTGCGGGCCGCAATGACTTGCTGGTTGCGGCTGGCCACTTCCGCTTCCGCCTGCAGGACATCCAGCGGCGCCATGGTGCCCACCTGCTCCTGGATCCGGTTTTGCTCCAGGACTGTCTGGGCCAGCTTCAGCGAGGCTTCCTTGACCTTGATATCCTCATCGTTGTACACAAGGTTCCAGTAAGTGTTCAGCACGTTCGTGACGACATTGGTGGTCCCCACGACGAAGCTTTCCAGCGAGATGTCGTAGTTGTTCTTGGCTATGGTAAGGAACCGCGTGCGGCTGAGCTTGCCGAAATCCCTGAGCAGGTGCTGGGTGACCCCGATGCTCCAGCCGGTTGAGAGGGACGGATTCAGGCTGCTGAAGAAGCTGTTGGTACGTACGCGGTTCGTGTTGAAGGAGAAGTCAAAATCCAGGCCCGGCTCAAAGGGCTTGTGCACAGTAACGCTGTAGAGGTTGCTGAGGTTAAACACAGTCGCCGCGCCCTGCAGCGGGCTCGAGGACGGCGTGACTCCCCGGACGATGCTGCTGCTGAATGACACCGAAGGATTCAGGACGGCGCGTCCTCCCGCGATCCCCCACATGGTGAAGTAAGGATTGTAGCGCATGACGTTGATGTCGACATTATTGGCAAGCGCCAGACGCACCGCGTCCTCCACCGTCAGCTCGATCTTGCCGTCCCGGATCAGTGCTTCCAGCGCGTCCTCGCCGCGCAACGGGACCGGCGGGACCGGCGGGATTTGATAGTCGCTTTTAAAGATGCGAATCAGCGAGTTCCCCTGCGGCTGCGGCAGCCGCGACGGCTGGTTATCCTGGGCAAACAGCGGCAGCGCCAGCAGCAGACAGCCGCCCGCGAGGTTCAGTCGAAAGATCCGGTGATTCCAGGTGTGCACCATAGTTCTCCTTCGTATCATCAGATCGGTCGTTCCGATCGGCATGTTCCCGGGGCCGGCGGCATTCGTGCGGGCGGATCAGCCCACATCGCCGTCCGTCCGGGCCGGGCAGGAAATGCCCAGTTGCCTCATTTTCCGGTAGAGATTGCTTCTTTCAATCTGCAGCGCCTGCGCCGCGCGGCTCACGTTCCCCTTGTGTTCCATCAGTTTCTGGAGGATGAAGGCCCGCTCGAATTTCTCGCGGGCATCCTGAAGCGAGATGGCGCCGTCGGACTCCGGGGCCGGCAGAATCGTGCGCCTCAGGATGGCGTCCGGCAAGTCGAAGACGTCCAGGCGCTGTTGGGGCGTCATGATCACGACCCGCTCCATGATGTTGCGCAGTTCTCTGACGTTTCCGGGCCAGGGATAACCCTCCAGAAGCTCCAGGGCCTTGCGCGTGAACGTGGGAGGCTTCCTCGCGTACTTCTTGGCGAAATCCTCCAGGAAATAGCGGGTAAGCCCCCGGATATCCTCCTTGCGCTCCCGCAGCGGAGGAAGCTGGAACGGGATCACATTCAGGCGGTAGTAAAGATCTTCGCGGAAATTGCCCAGTTCGATTTCGCGCTCGAGATCCTTGTTGGTGGAGGCGATGACGCGCACATCGACGCGCATCGAGGCGCTGCCGCCCACGGGGGTAAAACGCTGTTCCTCCAGCACGCGCAGCACCTTGGCCTGGGTTTTGGAACTCATGTCGCCGACTTCGTCGAGGAACAGCGTGCCGCCGTCGGCTTGGGCAAACTTCCCTTCTTTATCTTCCGAAGCGCCCGTGAAAGAACCCTTCACATGGCCGAACAGCTCGCTCTCGATGAGCTCTTCGGGGATGGCCGCGCAATTCATCTCGATGAACGGCTGATCCCTCCGGTGGCTGTGGAGGTGCAGCAGATGGGCGACAAGCTCCTTGCCCGTGCCGTTTTCCCCGCAGATGAGGATGCGCCCGTCGGTAGGCGCGGCAAACTCGATCTGCTGGCGCAGCGCCTGCATGGGCACAGAGTCGCCGATCATGACGTACTGCTGTTCCACCTGCTCGCGCAGCAGCCGGTTTTCCTCCTCGAGGTTGTGCTGATGCAGGGCGTTCTTCACCACCACGAGAGTTTTTTCGAGCGAAAGCGGCTTTTCTATGAAATCGAAGGCGCCAAGCTTGGTGGCGCGCACCGCGGCCTCGATCGATGCGTGGCCCGAGATCATAATGACGATGGTGGCGGGTGATGCTTTCCGGATCTGCTCCAGCACCTGCATGCCGTCCATGCCGGGAAGCCAGATGTCGAGCAGTACGACGGCGTATTCCCTCCGGGCGATGCGGGCCAGGCATTCCTCGCCCGAGGCGACTCCATCCGCCTCGAGTCCGACATCCTCCAGGATGCCCTGCAGGGAGGATTGCACACCTGTTTCATCGTCGACGATCAGGATTGCTGCTCTGCTCATAGCCGAATATTCTGAGCCTTATTCAAGAAGACGCCAAGGGCAAATCAATCACGATCCGGGTCCCCAGCGGCAGGTTCGGTTCGGCCCGCACCTGGCCATGATGATCCGACACCACTTGCCGGACAATGGCCAGCCCCAGGCCGGTCCCGCCTCTGCGGGTCGAGAAATAAGGGAGGAAGATGCTGTCCTGGTACTCCTTGGGAAAACCCCGCCCCGTGTCGCTGATCTCGATGCGCACCGAGTGCTGCCGCGCGTTGCGACTGGTCCGGATACGCAGCACCTTGGAATTCGTGTTGCCGGACATGGCCTCCAGAGCATTGTCGAGCAAATTGATGAACACCCGCTTCATTTGTCCCGCGTCAAGGCGAACCAGCGGCACATCGGCATCGAAGAGCCGTTCGACACGAATGTCCTGGATCCGGCCGTTGTACAGGCTCAGTACGCTCTCCAGCACCCGGTGCAGATCGGTTTCCTCCAGGCGCACGCCGGGGAGCCGCGCAAATCTGGAGAACTCATCCACCAGGTTCTTGAGCGAGTCAGCCTCATGGATAATGGTCTGCACGCATTCCTCGAGCAGTTTGTCATAGGCCACCCACGGGTCGCGCCTGGCCTCGCCCTGCGCCGCGGCGGCACGGGCCGGGAGGGGGATCTGGCGGTAACGGTGCAGCATGCGTTCGGCGGACAGCTGGATCGGCGTCAACGGGTTCTTGATCTCATGGGCCAGGCGGCGGGCCACCTCCTGCCAGGCGGCCACCTTTTCCGCCTGCAGCAACTCCGTCAGGTCATCCAACACCATCACCCATCCGGTGCGCTGTCCTGCGCTGTCCACCAGCGGCGTCACGGTCGCCGCCAACTGCAGAATCCGGCCGTGCAACTCCAGCTCGATGTTCCGTTGCACCGTGCCCAGCACCACCGCCTTGTGAAGCAGCGAGCGCAATGTCGTGCAGGCTGGTTCCCGCACTACATTCCCGAGAGGCATGCCGCGGCTTTCCTCATCCACTCCCAGCATCTGCATGGCGGCACGGTTCATGGTCTGGATACTGCAGCCGGCATCCAGCGACACCACTCCGGTGGCGATTGCCTGCAGGATGGTCTCGATGTAGCGCCGCCGGTCGTCGAGCTCCACGTTCGACTGCCACAGGCTCTTCTGGGCCGCCTCGATGTGCTCCTTGTTCTCCTTGAGCTCAGCCGTCATGCTGTTGAACGAGGCCACCAGGGCTTCCAGTTCGTCAAAGGCCGCGCACTGGACGCGGTAGTCCAGGTTGCCGCCGGCAACCGCCGCCGCTCCCTCGGCCAACGCCTGGATCGGAACGGTGATACGCTTGGCGAGGTAGGTGGCGAACCAGGAAAAGGCGAACACAATCAGCAGGGTAAACAGCGCGAGAATCAGCAGATAGTTATAGCGCAGGGCCGATTCCTGGCTCTGCAGCCGCTGATACGCATCATAGTCTTCCATCACCGAAAGGGCTTTGAAGTTGACGCTGTCGGCGGTTTCCGTCTCGGCCAGCAGCGCACCGACGATATCCCCGACTTGATTGCGAATGGGCGCCGCGGCCCAAGTCAGTTCCCGAAATGCGTCGTGGGGCAGAACCCGTTCCACCCGATGCTCGTACTGTCCCTGCAATGCGGCTGCAACCACCTGGGCAATCACCGCATTGTGGGCTTCCGTCGAGGCGCGTGTCCCCGACTCGGTAATGAGCGCCCCGCGCCGGTCATACACCCGAAGGTCGTCGATGAGGCAGAACTGCCGCAGCTCCGAAAGCACTGGCTCCAGTTCGGCCTGAGAGGCGAGCTGGAGGCTCCCTTGACGGCCGATACGCGTGGCAATGCCCGCCACACAGCCGCGGGCGCGGGATGCGGCCTCCTGATAATATTGCTGGGCAATGGCCTTGCTGTCCTCGTACAGCTTCGCCCCCGGCGCGCCGAACCATTGTTCGATGGATCCCTTCACCAGCGTGTACGCGAGCGAGAACAGCAGTATCGCCGGCAGCAGCGACAGAGCCATGAAGATGCGCACCATCTTGGCTTTGAAGCGGCTCCCCACCTGATCGCTCTTGCGTTCGAAGTAAAGCTTGATCAGATTGCGCCCCAGGATCGTGGCCAGAATCAGCAGGGCGAGGACGATCAGGGCCGTCGCAGCCCACAGGACAAAGGTGGCTGACACGAATTTCTTGCTGCCGACCGAGGTTTGCCGCAAAAAGATCTGCGTCGCCACCAGGGTCAGGACCAAGAGGGTGATCGTAGCCAGCACGTAACGGCGCGTGCGGGAGGTGCTTGCATCCGGTTGTGGGACCCGCGGCCTTTTGCTCATGAGGGAAACCAGACTGAATTATATGCCAACCCCTGCCGGCGGCAAAGCCGGCAATATCGGACGGAAACCGCATCCGGAAGCAGAAGAGCCGCAGGTCTCCGGGCGGATGCCAATAACAGGATGCGGAGGACGGCACCGGCACTGGTGCTGCAGCATGGGCCGGCGCTGCACACAGGTGGCCGTTCGTGTATGCCTGCGTGACGCCCCGGCATGCGATTCCCCCGGCCCTGCGGTGATGGCCGTCCCCGCCTGGCTTTGCACGCCGAGCAGATGAGCATTGACCCGCGGCAGCGAAAGGGCTAGATTCGCACCTTATATCCTAGGAGCCTTTGTGAAAGTACTCATCACCGGAGGGGCGGGATTCATCGGATCCTACCTGTCCGAAGCCTATCTTGCGCACGGCCAGGAGGTCTACGTTATCGACGATCTTTCCACCGGCCGGCTCGAAAACATCAAGCACCTGCTGAAAAAACCGGACTTCCACTTCGTCAACGACACCATCCTCAACCGCGAGGTGATGCTCGAACTGACGGGCATCTGTGACGTCGTTGTGCACCTGGCGGCCGCTGTGGGTGTCAAACTGGTCATCGATGAGCCCCTCAAATCGATTCACACCAACATTGCCGGCACGGAAATCGTGCTGGAACTGGCCAACAAGTTCCGCAAGAAGACCTTCCTGGCATCGACCTCTGAGGTCTACGGCCGCAATTCGAAGGTTCCCCTGTGTGAAGACGACGAGCGCGTCTACGGGTCGACCGCGGTGGCCCGCTGGAGTTACGCCGCCACCAAGGCCATGGACGAGTTTTTGGTGCTGGCCTATTACCGCACCAAGCAGCTCCCCGTGATTGTGGCCCGCTTTTTCAACACGGTGGGGCCCCGTCAGACGGGGCGCTACGGCATGGTCGTCCCCCGATTTGTCGGCCAGGCGCTGCGCAACGAACCTCTGATCATCTACGGCACCGGAGCGCAAACGCGCACGTTCACGTATGTCGGGGACGTGGTACAGGGAATCATCGCGCTGATCGACGAGCCGAGGGCGGTAGGCGAGATCTTCAATATCGGCGGCGATGAGGAAATCTCCATCAATGATCTGGCGAACCGCGTGATCCGTCTTACCGGCAGCCTGTCGCCGATTGAGCATATCCCGTACGAGCGCGCCTACCAGGAGGGCTTCGAAGACATGGAGCGCCGCGTCCCCGACATCACCAAGCTCAAGAGTATCG
>Ga0316620_10000045_pt1 | contig 51768 bp, 81 predicted proteins | sample OWC_Aug_M1_C1_D5_FD_207651 | JGI IMG/M metagenome (GOLD analysis project Ga0316620, IMG submission 207651) | Wetland soil microbial communities from Old Woman Creek delta, Ohio, United States - OWC_Aug_M1_C1_D5_B | ecosystem: Environmental > Terrestrial > Soil > Wetlands | place: USA: Ohio...
CCCCCGGGTGGGTAGTGCTGGTATTGAGGCAAGCCTCTCTCTAAGAACATGCATGTGTCAAGGACCTAAGTCCCGATGGTGCTGTTCTGTGGCCTAGCTCACATCCTGTGCTGTCTGTATGTGGGCATACTGTGTGTATGTCGCTTATGTGTGATGCATGCTGTATGTGTGTTGTTGGCATGGGTGCGTGTGTATTGTGCGTGCTGGGTGTGTGCGTGTGTGTGTATGTAATGGGTATGTAATGGGATAGTCAGCAGCTATTCTTTATTTATTTAAAGAATGCACGAAGAATGGGCATGATGCGTGCCCATACGTAGTAGAACATTGCATTAGTAGCATGATCTTGTGCAATTGCGAAAGCGCTGATATCGCACCATACACTGCTATGATCATGGGAGAGCGCTTACCGCGCTGAATGTTCAACAATGCATTCTTTTGAAAGCGCTTTCCATTCTTTTGACCCGCCCCATGTTAAATCCGGCCCCCTACCCCCCCGGCTACTATCCCCTCCCTGATTTTCCCCAGGTAGTAGTCGCCCCCTATACAGAGAGTAAATGTGACGAACATCACACAGGGGTATACCAGGGCATAAACGGGCACAACGGGCGGATGTGACAAAGAGGGGGTGCCGAATCGGCTGATTCGGCGACGGATATAATAAGTAGAGGGTAGTTACTAGCTGAGCCCTGAGCCCCTCAAGGGCGAAGGGCGAAGCGAGTGGCTCAGGTCTGATGGACCTGAGCCCCGAAGCCCCAAGCGGAGGGGCTCAGGGCTCTAGTAACTAATATATTAACTAACTTATTAAGAATACTATATTACTCAGCTAGCTGTGCCCGCCGAAGGGTATTCTCCAGCCATTAATTGATGGCTGGAGAATGTTTCACTAGCTAATAAAACTAGCTGGTAATGAAATAAAACAGCTACTCAGTAGGTCCACCGGGTGCTTGCCCGGCGGACCCCTTGCCACCGCTGCCTTTCTTTTTCCGCTGTTTGCGCTCTTCTTCTCTTCTTTTAGCTCTCGCTGAAAGTGGTCTATCTGCATAATCGTATTTGCTTGTCGCTGCCCTCGGAACGAGGCCAGCTCCACGGCCGTAGGCTCCCCATCTGTTCCGCAGCACTCCCATGGCGATCAGTCCGTGACCGGCGGGAGTCCGGCGAGGATGTTCCGCCGGTAGGGCACCAGGTGCACCGCCTCGACCTCGCCCGGCTGGGCGACCCAGCCGCAGAGGAAGTCGAGCGGGATGTCCAACCCCGTGGCAATCAGATCCCCCTGCCACAGGCCGCACCTGCGGCCGTCAAGGATCTCCGTCAGGGACCGGATGTGGAGTCCGGTCAGCTCTGCGAGTTCACCGAACTCGATCCCCCGAGCATGCATGAGGATCCGTGCTGCTCGCGCGAAACCAAGATTGAACACTTCGACGTCACTCATCTTTCCCATCATTAGCCCCTTTCGGCAGTCCACAACTTGACAATACCACAGGGAGGGCATATGCCGGTCCTTGGTGGCATAGGTCAGGATGAGGCTAAAAAGCGCGTCATTGAGTATATTCGCCAGGGTATGACCGTTAGGGATGCAACTGCGAAGGTCTCCCGCACGGTCAAAACTTACGAGGCGTGGCGCTGGGAAGATCCCGAGTTTAAGCGAATTGTGAATGAGATCCGCGCTATCAGGCGCGGGGCAATGAAAAGAGGAATTGACGAAGAGGCTTGCCATCTCAGCTTTGCTGAATGGCGGAAGAAATTCCTTGACCAGGATACCTATCCACATCAACAGATGTGGATTGATGTATTGGAGGGGCGAGAGCCCGAGCTTACCCGCAAGGGCATTCTCTATGAACCCGGCCGAAAGAATCGGGTTTTGATCAATACCCCTCCCTATCATGCGAAATCTGCGACGATTACCGTTCAGTATATTACATACCGGATCTGCCTCAATCCACAGATCAGGGTTCTCCTGGTTTCAAAGACCCAGGAGCTAGCAAAGCAGTTCCTTTACTCGATCAAAAAGCTATTGACGGATCCTCAGTATTTGGAACTGCAAAAGGCTTACGCGCCATCCGCCGAGGGTTTCAAGGGTGATGTCTGGACGGCTAGCCGGATTTATGTTGCTGGCCGAGATGGGGCTGAGTCTGACCCCACCGTGCAGGCTCTCGGCCTCCAAGGACACATCTACGGTCGCCGTAGCGACCTCATCATCCTTGACGATGTTTGTACCCTGGACAACGCGCACAACTACGAGAAGCAGATGACCTGGTTGAACCAGGAGGTTGCCTCTCGGGCGAAGGACGGCAAGATCCTCGTCGTCGGGACGAGGGTCGCCCCGGTGGACATCTACAGCGAGTTGCGCAATCCCGATAACTACATCTCCAACAAGTCGCCCTGGACCTATCTCGGTCAGCCTGCGGTACTGGAATTCGCCGAGAAGGCGACGGACTGGGTTACCCTGTGGCCGAAGTCCAACATGCCGTTGGATGAGGAATTTGCCGGCGAGCCCGACGAGGACGGCCTGTACCCCGCGTGGGATGGCCCAGCTCTCGATGAGATCCGAAACTCGGTCAAGGCCAACACGTGGGCCTTGATCTACATGCAGCAGGCCATTTCCGAGGATGCCGTCTTTAATCCGATCTGCGTGCAGGGTTCTGTTGAGGGCCGCCGCAAGCCTGGCCCTCTGCGAGCTGGAGCCTGGGGCCACCCGAGGAATGGGCCCGAGGGGCAGTATGTCATCGGTTCTATCGACCCCGCCGCAACTGGGGATGCTTTCATTCTGATCTATTCCGTCGACCGGCAGGCCAACACGCGCCGGGTACTGAACTGTTGGACCAGATGCAACACGATCCCCAGTTGGTACGCGGAGCAGATTGAGACGCTGACTCAGATATTTGGCGTCAATGAATGGGTGATCGAGCAAAACGCTTATGCCAACTGGCTGATCTATGATGAACGTATTGTTGACTGGTGTCGTAATCACGGTGTGAAGATTACGCCGCACTACACCTCCCGGAACAAGCTCGATCCCGATTTTGGCGTTGCTAGTGTTGCCCCGCTTTTCGGGACCATCAAGCGACATGTGGACGGGGGACGCCCTATCCACGCCAAAGACAACCTGATCGAACTGCCGGACCCGAATCAGTCCGAGGGCGTACGGGCGCTCATGGAGCAACTCATTGTCTGGATTCCCAACAGACGTGGAAAAGACCTGAAGCAGGATGGCCCCATGGCCCTGTGGTTCGCCGAGCTGCGAGCCAGGGAGGTGCTCGGTTTTGGGCAGCGGAAGAGGCTGCACTATATGGATAACAAGTATCTCTCGTCGCGCGACAAGGAACAGCGCGTCGTGATTCCTATGAGCGCGTATCGGCTCGCTGCGGCCGGGGGGTGAAATGGATTCTGACTACCTCGGCGATGTCATCCATCGTGTAGAAGCCCTCCGTCAGCGACACCGCGAACGGGATATGCGCCACCGTGAGATCCAGGCGATCCGGCGGGGCAACTTCGAGGCTATCTGGCCCGACGCATTCTCGGACGTCTTCCAGCGTCCGATCGTTGCCAATCTCATCGACACGGCCGCGCGAGACGCGGCAGCCATGCTGGCGCCCTTGCCGAGCTTCAACTGTTCGGCTGCCACTATGCTTACGGATGTTGCAAAGAAGTTCGCGGACAAGCGATCGAAGATCGCCAATAATTACATCAACTCTTCTGACCTCCAGTGGCAGATGAACAATCGTGGGGCCGATCAGCTCATCTCGTATGGCTTGCTCGTCCTGGCCATCGAGCCTGATTTCGCATCCCAGACTCCATGGATGCATGTCGAGGATGCCGTACAGGCATATCCGGTAATCGACATGAAGGGCAACACGAAAGAGTTCGCTCGTGCTTGGCGGGCTGACTGGTTCCAGCTAGAGGCTGACTACCCAGAGATGGGGCGCCTTCGCTCTCGGGACAATACATTCTTCCGTAAGCCTGACGTCACCATTAAGGTTGATGTAGTCAAATACACCGACCAGAACCGCATCTGTCTTTACCTTCCTCAGTACAAGAATTTCATTCTTGAGGATCTTGCCAATCCGCTCGGGGATTGCCCGTACATCTGCGTGCAGCGACCGGGTATCGATGACGAACAGCGCGGCGCGTACGATGACGTTATCTGGGTGCAACTCGCCAGGCATCGCCTCCAGGCGCTCCTGATCGAGGGCACAGAGAAGGCAGTCCGCGCTCCGATGGTCGTGCCGCCGGATGTGGATGATCTTGCTCTCGGTCCCGATGGGGTAATCCACACAAACGCTGGCGCGGCGGCAGTTGGCAGAGCCAGGCTGGATATGCCATCTCAGGCATTCGGCGCCGTAGAGGCGCTCAAGCAAGAGCAGATGCTAGGCGCTATGTCACCCGAATCCCGCTCGGGGCAAATGGAAGCCTCCGTCATTACCGGTCGCGGGGCGCAGCAACTCATGGCTGCGTTCTCATCCCAGCAGGTTTCCTTGCAGACGACTTTGGCTTTCGCCTACAAGAGAGCCATCGAGAAGTGCTTTGACATGGATGAGAGGCTATGGCCTGATGTCGAAAAGGAAGTCCGGGGTCAAGATGCGGGTGTTCCCTACAGCATTCGCTACCGTCCCAGTCGTGACATCAAGGGCGATCATACAGTGGATGTTAGCTATGGGTTTGCGGCTGGCCTCGATCCCAACCGTTCCCTGGTATTCCTGCTCCAGGTGCACGGCGCAGGCGGGATCAGCACGGATTACCTGCGTCGCAACCTGCCCGTAGGAATCAATGCTGCGGAAGAGGAAAGCAAGATCACTGTCGAGCAGTCCCGCTCTGCGATCGTCCAGGGATTTATCGCTCTAGCGCAGGCAATTCCCCAGCTCGCGGCTGCTGGTCAAGACCCAACACAAATCATCGACCAGACTGCCGCATTTATTGAGAAGCTCCAAGAGGGCCTCTCTCCAGAAAAGGCAGCTCGTGCTGCCCTGGCCCCGCCACCCCAGGTTCAGGCTCCCAGCTCTCCCTCTCTAGCTGGTGGTGAGCCGCCTGGGGTGGTGGGCGGGCCGGAAGCCCCTCCGGGCTTACCTGCCCCTGAGGAAGGTCGCCCAGACCTGCAAATGCTCATGGCTGGCCTGGGTGCCGGGGGAAGTCCTCAGCTCTCTGCGTCAGTAAGCAGAATGCTCCCGACTGGCTAGCCTGACGGTCTGGAGTTTTTGATCCATCCGGGGATGTGTTCTTTGTTTCTTTCTGCCCATGCCATCACATCGGCAGGTTTAAAGATACGCACATTCCCCTTTCTCCCCTGGTCGCGCAGGTAGCCCGCCTTGCCCAGATTGCAGATCGTCTGCCTTGAAACTCGACGTCCGATTACCGACGAAATGTATTCCGCGGCCTCTGTAGTTCCCCACATCTCGCCGGACCCCGGCGACGCAGATTGAGCCATAGAAGGATTTTAACATGCCCGACGGACGCGGGGGCTACAGACGCCCCAGTAACCCAGCCCCCGTCTCCGGACCGGGCGCGCACTCTCGCCGCACCGATGGGGGGGCGATGGATCTACCAGATGCCGCATATGGTGAGAACAAGGCATTTCAGGAAATTCAGCAGGGTGCCCCACTGAAGCCCGCCTCCTCGGCGGGATCAATGCCGCAGATCACTCCACTTAGTGCATCGAGCACACAACCGGATGTTCCCGTCACGGACGGGTCTGCGTATGGACCTGGTGCAGGGATGGAAGCCATCACCTCCGGCCAGACCCCGAATCAGGAAGACAGCGAGCATCTCAGGAAATACCTACCCCTACTTATCGACATTGCGCAGAAAGACAACACGCCACCTGCCACGAGGCGCTGGGTGCGAACCATTATTGCCAATATCTCCTAGGGGGAATCCATGAGTTTCTGGTCCCGTGTGGGAGATGCTTTTGACTGGATGGGTGATCGCGTAGGGGACGCCTGGGCTTTCGCCGAGAAGGATCTTGACAAGACTGCTGCTGGATTCGCTAAGACTTGGCGCGAGGAGCAGGAGATAAATCCTGCCGCCAAGTGGGGATGGCAATACGGTCTGGAGCCGACCCTCAATGCTCTAAATACTGTCACTAGTGCGGTAAACCGTGGTCTCTCGACAGCCAACCAGGTCTTCCTTGCACCTCAGGAAGAGGGGCAACCTTATGGGGAATGGTTGGGGCGGGCCTTCCAGGGTGAGGAATGGAAAGAGGCGTGGGGTCGGACTGGCGACGACATCGAAACTGAAGAGGGCCAGCCAGCCGAGGGTATATCTTTTGGGCAGAGTTTCTACACGGGTGTTGGCCCAGGTGTTGGGATGGATCCGGGCACCGTTAAAGAGCGTGATGACTTCTTCCATCACACCTGGCAGGGGAAGGTTACCTCTGGGGCGGCTGATTTTGCTCTCGCGTGGTATGCCGATCCTACCGTCGTTGCCGGTAAGGGAATCAAGGCTGGGCGCCTAGCAGCTACAACAGTCCGAGCTGAGGATGTCGAAGACGCTATCCGGGTTGCCGATAGCGCCGAGGATTCTCTTGATGCATCTCGGCGCGCTCGTCGCGCGGGCAGCAAGATCCAGAATTTCATCGAGTCGACTGATGGTATGACCTCTGCGGAAATGATGCATCTCCCGCAGTTCAAGGCCACATCAAATTCAGCGGTCATGGCTGACCTGTTTGCCGAAGCAAATCGAGTTGATGATGACATTACTCGTCATCAAATTAAACGAGATGTATTTGGCGCAGCCCTCGGATCCCATACAAGTCGCGAAAGCCTCAAGGCGAACCAAGAGGCTTTGAGGAGGCGGCTTGATCGGTTTGTTATGCCGATCGAGAACTCTGAGGCGGAACGCTATTTTCAGATCAATGATCTCGGCGACGCAGAAATGCGCTTCTTTAACAGCCAGGAGAACCTGACTGAGCTTACCGCTTATACTGATAACATCGAGCGCGAGATCTCCCGCATGCAGGCCGCACTTGATGTCCGCAGTACCTCACGCAAGATCGCTACTGATGTATTAGAGGGCCAGAAGGTCAAGCGCGAGTTGAACTTCGTGCGCGAGCGTGTTCTCTATTCTGGTCTCGGTGGCCGTCCGGTACGAATCATGGCTGGCGGACCGGGATCCTCCATCCCCCATCACATCAACGTGAAGGATGCAGAACAGGGTTACCGCGAGCTGGAGCACAATCTAGCTCGTACTGGTTGGCTTTCCGGTGAGCAGAAGAGCGACTTTTTGGACCAGTTCCTCGCTGCCTCGGACGCTTCCGAGCGGTCGGTTCTGGTCGAGAAGATCGAAAATACGATGTTCGCTCAGGCTGGCCAGGCGCATGGTCGTAGCGGAACTGAGATCAGGGCACTTCTTCAGGCTTCCCGTGGCGTTAGGAATACCTGGAAAAATGGCCTAAAGAATCGACTCTACTCGGCCGCGGAGGACCAGACTGGTCGGCGGCTCGATTATGTTACGACCGTTGGACCAGACGGGGAAGCTCTCGTCTACCCCGCACCGCTACTGCGTACACAGATTGAGGATTCAGTCAGCTTTACCGATCCTCGGGCATTGGAATACGCGCTAAAGCGCGCGACCAACAGCCGATGGCTAGAGAGCCTGACTGGCCTAATGACTGGCCAGAGTGACAAGGCTATCAGGGGTGCAGCCCGAGTCCAGGATATCGCAAGTTATGGAAATGACCTGGCACGGTCCATGGCTAACAGCGCCCTGAGTATGTGGAAGTTCATGGCTTTGGCTCGCGTTGCCTACCCAATGCGTATCCAGGTGGATACGCAGCTTCGTACCCTTGCTGCCCTCGGGGGGCTGTCTTACATTTCCTCTGCTGGGCGGGGGGGTAAAAACTGGCTCCTGAACCGTCGGGATCAGTTGATCGGTACTGAAGATCTGCTTGACCTCACAGCCGTCCCTCGTGCCGACAGGCGAGCTATCGAGCGAGCTGAGCGCGGATTGACACGGGTGGAAGGTCGCCTCAGGGATGCAAGGAAGGCGGGGAGGACCGAAGAGATTCTTCCTCTCAAGGCGCGCGTTGAGCGCGCCCGGGAACGCCTGGAAGCTGCCAACCAAGTCCGGGTTACACCATCGACCGGCATGAGGCGTACGGATCTTACGAGGCTAGAGGTGGCACGCACGCCTCGCGGACAGAGGATCGAGTTGCGGCCTGCGGCCGATCTGGCCGAATTGGAGAAGAGGGAGCACCTTCTCTCCACTGACAATGCCGTAGCAATGGCCGTGGCTGACGCAACGGATCTCCACCTCGCAACAGCTCGCGGGACCGGAGACTGGGGAATCATCAATGGCGCTCATGAGAATTGGACGTCGTCTCAGCTTCGTGCGGTAAATCAGCAGATCCGGAATTCCCCTGTTGGCATGAGGGTCCTCACCGATCCTGACGATGCCAGTGTCGCTCGCTGGATCCGTTCGGATCCAGCCGCAAGGGAAGAATGGAATATTGTACGCCAGGGGAACCATGATGTTGAAGCGTGGGTTGCCAATGTTAGAGCCCATGTAGAGCATCACTTGCCGGATCCAGAACTGCGCGCTTCCATCGCTGAGCGGCGAATGGGGCAGGCCGATATCGAGGCGTATTTCTCTGATGTCGCCGCCCGCCGGGACGTCCATGGTGAAAACTACACCCCCTATGGTTCAAACCCGATTACTCAGTGGGCAAACGGAATTCGTACCAAATTCTTCAAGACCGTATCTGATATGCCAGAGCAGGTCATGGGTAGGCATCCCCTGTACAATGCGCAGTTCCGGAGCCACCTCAGGGATATGGTCGAGAATAGCACCGGAGATAGCCTCAGTGAGGCTGAGATCCGGTCCATGCGAATTGCAGCGGATAGACTTGCTCGCAAGGATGTCGTAAGTACACTCTATGATGTTTCTCAGCAGAGTGAAGCTGCTATAGCGGCACGCTTTATTTCCCCGTTCTACTCTGCATGGTCTGACACCATGCGGAAATGGGGAAGGCTTTTCTACGAGGATCCATCTCGATTGACTCGTGGGGCCATCATGTGGCAGGCACCAAAGGATGCAGGTCTTATTACTGAGGAGGATGGTGTCGAGTACATCACTCTTCCAGCCACGGGGTGGACAAAGAGTGTAGGTATCGGGGACTGGAAGATCCGAAAGGATTCCTTCAACATTGTTTTCCAGGGTGAGCCGTGGTGGCTTCCTGGGGGTGGGCCGATGATTCAGGTTCCCACCAATGAGATCGTAAAGAAGGTATATCCGAAATCCGCCGATAACCCGATTCTCAAGTGGATTTTGCCGTACGGTCCGACTGAGGATTCAGCTACCAAGCAACTGCTACCCGCTTGGGCAAAGAGAGTCCAGGAGTCCGGTGTATTCGGAAATAATCCTAAGGAAGTTGCCGATGTCTACGCCATGCTCCTGGCTCAGGAACAGGTAGAGGCAAGGCTTGAGGGTCGTGACCCGAAGTCCGAAGATGAGATTGCCAAAGCTGCACGTAACTGGTTCCTGCTCAGGGCCATTACCGCAAATGCTGTTCCGGTGTCAGCTAAGCCCACTCCCCGTATGCAACTATATATCGACAAGGCTCACGAGTACCGCAAGGAATACTTCCAGGATCCTAGGGCTTACGAGGCCAAGTACGGCGTGGATGACTGGCAGAAAAAGTATTACCAGGATTTCCCGGATTATTTCGAGATGTCCATCTCTGTATCTCTCAATGAAACTGGTATTACTGCCAGCGAGCAGGCCATAACTGGGATACAGAAATGGCGCAAGTACATCGCTGGAAGTCCGGAGTTCGGTTGGATGTTTGTGGGACCGGACAATGTCGGAGACTTCTCGCAGGGTGCTTATACTTTCCAGGCATCCAATGCTATCGGATATGGGACAACAAAGAAGTTCCGTTCTACCCGGGACCCCAAGGAAGCTCTTCGTCAGATGCAGGTGGAGCGAGGCTGGATTGAATACAATTCTGTCCAGACCAAGATTAACCTCATCATGGAAAAGCGGGGCATCTACTCGCTGAGCGACAATCAGGCTCAGGATATCAAGGCAGTAAGGGATCGCTGGATCGACGGAATGCGAAACGGGAGCCCCGCCAAGAAAGCATGGTACGAGGAATACATGGCCGGGGGCGACGGATCTAGAGCGGTCCGTATGATCAATACAGCCACAGCCGCCTGGGAATCGAGTCCCGAACTCCGCAATCGCCCTGACATGCAGGCACTTCGCGATTACCTCAAGATCCGGGAAAGAGTCCAGGCCGTTTTGGAAACCAGGCGTTACAAGTCTCTTGAGCGGAATCCTGATATTGCAGGCGTCTGGGGTCGCTTTGTTCAGAATTTGGTTGCCCAAAATATAGGGTTTGAGCAAATGTATAACCGGGTACTCCAGTTCGATAAACTTGCGGGTAGCCTCCCCGAGGCGGGTGAAGAATAATGGCAACTGGCTACCAGGGAGCTCAGCCTGGGAATTATGGGACGTCGAACGCGCAGGCAGACCTGGAAATACTTTCTGGTTCCGGCTACGGGGCGAACCCCCAAGATCCTCCAGTGTGGTGGCGTCAAGATCGAAAGTCACCAAACCTCTATTCCGGAACTGCGGCCAAATATGGAATTCAACCGTCTACCTCGATAGAGCGATTCGGACAGATCTCTTCGTCTGAGGCTTCCCTCAAATTTTACTCTGACGACACATTTAGCAACAAGGTCATGAAGCAAATGCTAGACCTCGGGCTGATCAAGACAATGAGCTTTTCGGAAGCATCAAAAGTCTGGGACATAGCCGTGGGGGAAGCGAGCAAATTTGCTGCGGCTGGCAGGCGAATCACTCCGCTAATGGCACTCGATATCATCGGTGGAACCCGTGGTGGGGGTCAGGGTCCAACGTCCCAAACGCAAAAGTCATATCAGATCATCTCTCGCCCGAGCGCGAATGCATACGTCCGGGCAATGTTCAAGGAGAATCTCGGACGTAATCCGACAAAGGCGGAACTGAACAGATGGGCTGGCAGGCTTATCAATAAGTCTGAGTCTGACCCAACGGTCACAACCAGCACTACATCATACTCAGGCCAGAATACGTCCACAGTATCGCGCACCAAGGAAGGGTTTAGCGACACCGAGGCTGAGGAATACTTGCGGTCCGTCACTGAAGCCGATCCTGAATTCGGCGCCTATCAGGCTGCTACCACATATATGAATGCACTGATGAACGCCATCGGTTAGGGGGACCATACATGGACCTCCAGGTTGATACGTCCATCGAGCAGTCGCAGGATTTCACCGGAGCGCCGGGGGTTAACGCCCCCGGCATGGGTGCCGTTGCCAGCCCGTCCACCGCAGCAGTTGACAGTCCGTCGTTTACTGGCCTGGCTGCTCCTCAGCTCTCCATGGCGGCTACTTCCCCGGACGGGGGTTTGCCCAGCCTGAAGCGGGTTAGCAAGGTCGGCAAGGTCAGATCTCAGGTTGTAGCATTTGCAAAGCAGTTTCTTGGTATCCCATATGTTTGGGGCGGAAATGGCCCCAAGGGGTTTGACTGCTCTGGCCTGACTCGTTATGTAACAAAAAACTTTGGTGTGAACCTCCCTCGCATATCTTATCAGCAGGCAAATTCGGGTACTCGGATGGGGATAAGTTCTCTTCAGCCTGGCGACCTGGTCGCCTGGGATAACTCTGCTAGGAATAACGGGGCTGACCATATCGCCCTATACATCGGCAATGGGTACATTCTTGAGGCCCCCCGCGCCGGAGTCCCGGTGAGAATCCGGAAGTTAGGTAAGGGCGAGGGCGCCTGGGGGGTTCATCTGAAATATCCTGGAGAGTGATATGGCCAAGCTGAGCGCGCGTCAGCTCGCGGAGGAATACGGCTTTGCTTATGCTTTCCTCAAGAGCGACAAGTCCCTGTGGGGGCTGTTCAAAAAGGCTGTCAGCGGTGGATGGTCTGCGGAGAAATTCACAGCTAGACTTAAGACCACGAAGTGGTTTAGGAAAAATGGCGAGTCCGCTAGGCAGTGGAAGTTGCTGGAGAAGTCGGATCCAGCTACAGCAAAGCAGAGATTTAAGCAGACGCGTGCACAGGTTGGTGATTTCGCCGCCGAACTGGGAGCCCAGGTATCAGGCGAGCAATTAACAAAACTTACGAAAAATGCGCTCCTGTATAACTGGAACGAATCCCAGCTCCGCAACATGTTGGGCGACTACGTCCGATCTACCCATGGTGTGTATACCGGTGATACCGGTGACGAGATGGACCAGGTAAGAAAAACCGCCTGGGCCAATGGTGTCCGCCTCAGCGGGACTACGCTACATAATCACGCCACAAACATCGCAAAGGGAAAGTACGACTCCGATTATGTCGAGGGCCTTCTTCGCCGTCAGGCCATCACTCTATATCCGGAGTATGCTGATCAACTCAAAGCTGGTATGGACATGTTCGATATTGCCAGTCCCTACCGTGAATCCATGGCAAAGATTCTAGAGATGAATCCAGCGGACATCGATATGTTCGATAATACCCTTCGTGGCGCGATGCAGACTAAGAATGAAAAGGGTGAGCTTACATCTAAAACGTTGTGGCAGTTCGAGCAAGATCTTCGCCGAGATCCGCGTTGGTACGGAACTCAGAATGCTCAGGACTCCACTATGGCCGTGGGGCGTCAGGTACTTAAAGACTTTGGATTCATGGGGGCCTGATGGCGACAACCAGCAATGCTCTGACAGGGAGCAAGCGGGATGCTGCCGCAGCGCTGGTTGCGCTGTTTACCGACTACGGTCTCGCCTCCCTTGCACCGCAGATTGTCCGGATGATCCAGGAGGGATTCTCTTCGGATACTATTTCCATCAAGCTCCGCGACACAAAGGAATACAAAGAGCGCTTCGCCGCGAACGAGACCCGTCGAAAGAAGGGGCTCGTCGATCTTTCTCCTGCGGAGTACGTAGCAACAGAAAGATCCTATCGTCAGATTATGTCGGCAGCGGGTATGCCAGTTGGATTCTACGATTCCAAGGATGACTTCCGAAAGTTCCTAGAGAACGATGTGAGTCCCACTGAACTACAGAGTCGGGTGACCGTAGCCCAGGATGCGTTGAACAACGCCGATCGAGATGTCTTGACTTACTTCAAGCAGCATTACACCTCAGGTGAAATGGTTTCCTATCTCCTAGATCCCAAAAGGGCGACACCGCTCATTGAGAAGCAGTATAAAGCTGCTCAAATTGGGGGAGCCGCGTCGCGGCAGGGTCTCGATCTCGACGCCGGAACGGCCGAATCCCTCGCGGGCACGGGAGTCTCGGTGAGTGATGCGTCGGCTGGATTCGGTTTTATTGCCCAGGAGCTACCGACAGCAAACAAGCTGGCTGACATTTACGGTGAGGGTGGTCTCACCTTGAAAGACCTCGCTGAGGAGGTTTTCCAGGATGACTCCGCTACAGCCAAGAAGCGAAAGAAGCTGGCTTCCCAGGAGCGCGCGAGTTTCGGGAAGAGCAGCGCGCTAACTAAAACGTCACTGACAAAAAGTGGAGCTGGCTCCCTTTGAGCCGTTGGAGCTAATTTACTATGGCTAAGGTCACAATTCTTGTCCGGGGGCAGAGCCTCATCCTAACGGATGTTGAGGAGTTTTTTACTCAGATCAACGAGACGGTTTATTCCGACTCTGCCCTGACTGTCCCTATCGTTATTCCGCATTCTTTCAGTACTGATCTCGATGTTTATTGCGCCGACGCGACTGAACTTGAGTTCACGGTCACCGATACCGGTGGAACCGCGTTCCCGAAACAGCGCATTGGTATGCAGGAACTTGTCGATCAGACTCTCGTTTTCGAGCCCAGCGATACGCAGGAGTGGTCCGGTCTTCGCGAGCCGGACGTCCAGAATTTCACCGTTGATGGCACATGGACCAAGCCGACTGACGGCCAGACCGTTCACGTCGAACTTATCGGTGGAGGCGCCGGTGGAGGCTCCGGTCGTAAGGGTGCCGCAGGAGCTGCTCGATATGGTGGCGGTGGCGGATCTGGTGGTCACTGTGCCGAAGGATGGTTCCAGGCATCCGCTCTTTCCGCCACGGTGGCTGTCACAGTCGGTACTGGCGGTGCCGGTGGCGCGGCCGTAACGGCGGATACTACCAGCGGAAATATCGGAGTTGCAGGCGAAGCGTCTAGCTTCGGTACCTACATTGCCACTCAGGTGTCCGTGCCTGGTGCTGGTGGAACAGATGCGGCAGCCGCGGGCGGTACCACCGCCTTTGTGCTCACTGGTGCTGGTGGCGCTGGTGGGGCTGGATCTGGGACTGCTGTTGCTGGTACGGCTGGTTCGTCCGGAGGGATTCTCTTCGGTGTGCTTCAGCCTGCGGGTGGTGGCGGTGGTGGAGGAATCCACACCGACAACGCTGCGCAGAATGGTGGCGCTGGGGGCGCCCAGAGCCCTCAGGCTAAGGCTGGCGGGGCTGCTGCTGTTGTCGACACCTCGGCGGCTGCGGCTGGTACGGCAGGCGGTGCTGGCAAGGCTGGTGCCGGTGGAGGCGGCGGGGCCGCTTCTAACACTGCGACCACATACAGCGCCGGTGGCGCTGGTGGCCTTTACGGTGGCGGTGGTGGTGGCGGAGGCGCTGGCCTCAACGCGACAACCAACTCTGGCGTGGGTGGGGCCGGTGCGGCTGGTTACTGCCGAGTGACGACGTACTTCTAATCCATGGCCATGCCAATGACTGAGGCGACGCTTAGTAACGTCGCCAGCAGCATTGTTTCCCAAGAGATTTCGGGAGGTTCATCCTCCCGCAAGCTCCTTTCCGTATATAATGACTCTGGTCAGGTGCTGTATCTGAAATTTGGAACGGAAGCATCTCCGACGTCATACACGGTACAGGTTGCAGCCGCTGCTTACTACGAATTGCCTAACCATCCAACGCATGGGACCTACCTCGGTGTCATTACCGGAGTGTGGGCTGCGGCGAATGGTTACGCCAGGGTGACAGAGGTATCATAATGCCGCTGTATGGACCTGCTACGCAGATCCCCCATACTGTTTCAGACATGTTGCGCGGGGCTAGTACGTCTAGCCCCGCAATCATGTCCCACCGAGCCCATCGTCATGCATTTCCTGAAAACAGCATGGCGGGTTATGAAAGTTCTTTCGCCGTCGCGGACGCGGCGGAGATCTCGTTTTATCGCACAGCGGATTATGTTCCCATCTGCATGCATGACTCGACGCTTACGCGCACCACGGACGGCACTGGCAATATCTCCGATATCACATACGCAACTCTGAAAAAGAACGTGAAGATTGACATCGGGGCATCAACCCTAGGGGCCGGGTGGGCGAGCCAAGACATTCCGCTTCTAATGGATGTCATTGATCTCGGCGTTGGTAAGATTCCACTTCTGGTCGAACCAAAAACTGGATCTACGAGTGATTTCGGTGTTCTTTATGACATCATAAATAGATTCACCTCACCAACAAGCAATTTCATCATCAAGGGTTACAGGGATACAGACGGCACATCCACAAGCGGAGTAGCCGCTGCCGCCGGACTGGGATATACCACGTGGGTGTATTACAGTGAGGCTGATACCGCTGATATGATTACGGCGGGAGCTAATGATCCATACATTTCCATCCTCTCCATTCCGGCATCCCTTGCATCCGAGGCGAATATCGCTCTTGCTTCCGCCACGGGAAAACCCGTAACTGTGCATGATGTAAATAGGCGCAGCGAAATGGCGACCTTCACGGGTCGTGGGGCGACGATGATTATGAGTCCCCAGGTTGGCTATCTCCAGCGTTCAACGGCCGCCCTGACTTCGACACACTTTGCGGATCAGCTCAGAGACCCCGGAATGATCCGGTACAATCTTGCTTTTGAAACATTCCCAAGTATGGACGCTGTCGATGGATCCATTGCTATGACAAGTGGCACTACTAATACCCTCATGCTTGGATCGCTTTGTGGGACAACCGCACCGGCAAGTTATGTAATTAATTTCTCGATCAAGTGGCCTACTCTTCCAGCAGTGAACGAGCAATCAGGTATTGCATTCGGCAAACCAGATGACTCATCGTTTGGCACGCAGGATGCTACCAATGCTTCGGGTGGATATCATTTGGTTATCCGCCCCAGAGGGGCGACAGATACAGACTGCGCTTTCCAGCTTTATACCCACGCGCCATTGACGGCTGTTGGTACAAAAATCGGGGAATTGGCATCAAGTGCCAAGGTGGTTGCAGACACTTGGCTTACTGGCACCGTTACGGTCACCGCCGCTAACATCACTATCGAGCGAACTGACGTTGCGACAGATCCAGTCACGGTTGCGAATACGACTTACCGTGGCCCGTACGTCCATCTTGTTCCCGGGTCATCCACGCAGACGGTAGAATTCGGGAATGTCTCGATCACCTGAGCAATGGACGCGTAAACAAATTGTGAGGTGGTCATGCCGCTCTATGTGCCCGTTTCTACTAGTCTGCCTTTTCAGGGTAGCGCATTCCTAACATACTCCATTGGTCCCTCAATCGAAGTGATTGAGGGGGGATACAAGTGGCGAGCACCCGGCAGCGCGACGATCAACGGAGTGGCTGCCACACTTGGTACCGCTCCCGCCTCAACAAGCATGATTCTCGATCTTAATATCAACGGAACAACTGCATACACCACTCAGGGCAACAGGCCGACGATCGCCATCAGTGGGACGTTGTCGACACTAACACTTCCCGATGTCGTTGATGTAGTTGCTGGCGATTTGCTTACTTTAGATGTTGATCAAACAGATGCAGCCGCACAAAATCTCGTTGTCGTAGTCTCCCTGGGGGTATAGCGTGGCACTCCTTTTTATGGATGGATTCGCGGCTGGAGATTTTGCCACGAAATGGACTATTGTTGGGGTTTATCAGGCTCCCATGGTTGTTGGTACTGCAACTCCCCGAGTCCCTGGTGGGTCGTATTTGTACAATACGGGCGCAGCGGCTAATACAATCCAACAGGCATTCACTGCAACCGCGGAAATCTTTTATGGATTTGGCCTGCGCCTGATGGCGGGCGTAACGTCCTGGAATACTTCCATTTTCTCCGATGCTGCCGTGACTTGTCACCTCGTCCTCCAGCGGAGCGCTGCTGGATTCCTGGAACTACGTCGTGGCACTACGACTGGAACGATCCTTGCCACAGGAACGACCGCTATTAGCGATGACGTGTGGCATTATATTGAGATTCGCGCAACGGTCGCCGACTCCGGTGGAATCTGCCAGGTCCATTTGGATGGCAATGCAACCCCAGAGATTGACTTCACTGGTGACACTAGAAATGCAGGAACGTCGGTTAACATTGATGCGGTGCGACAGAGTGTCAGAAACGCAAGCACTGTTTTCTTGACCGATGTCTATATCCTCAATACTACCGGCGCAGCGCCATTGAACACATGGCTAGGGGATGTTGCAGTGCGAACGCTATCCCCCAGTGGGAATGGTACAACTTCGCAGTTTGTTGGAAGCGACGCCGACTCGACGGACAACTACGCCTTGGTGGATGAACTTCCGGTTTCTACGTCTGATTGGGTCGGCTCGGCCACCGTTGGGCATAAAGACACTTACGCTATTGCCGACCTCCCGGCAGGTGTGCAGACCGTATATGGTCTAGCCTGGAACGCCAATGTAGCCAAGACTGACGCGGGCGATATTTCGGCAGCTCCGGTTATCCGATCGGGCGCCACGGATTATGTCGGATCGACATTCGCTCCGAGTACATCCTACGTCACCAGGCAGGTTATCTACGCGACTGATCCGGCTACCTCGGCAGCGTGGACCCCGGCGGGGGTTAACGCTATTGAAGCGGGAGTGCAAGTGGCATGACCGATGTCCGCCTAGCTGGAATCCAAGGTGAAGCTCTCGGCGATGGCACCCCGTATACGCGACTGTCAGGTGCCTATCTGGAAACACTGGCCCAGTACCCGCCCCTTGAGGTCTGGACTGCAAACCTCTATATCAATGTCCTGACTGAAGCTCCTAGCGGCAGCCGTCAGGGATGGGGCCTAATCTGTTCATGATCAATGCCTGGTCTATACCAGGCCGCAGCGGGGTAGAGGAGTTCGGTGCCTTGGCGGCCCCATAAGCCGCAGACGCGGGTTCAAATCCCGCCCCCGCCACGGCGGGGAGTCACTCCAAGTGACTCCCCGACCCAATGGTCAGTAGCTCAATTGGTAGAGCGTCGGTCTCCAAAACCGAAGGTTTCAGGTTCAACTCCTGACTGATCAGCCCTCCCTCCGATCGACCGGCCCGGAGGAGCGTAAAAGACCGGTAGCTAGAGCCGCTTTAGATTCCCCTGTCTACATAGCGAGGCTAGCGAATTCACTTGAATTAGGGAGAGACGCCAGTATGGGCGATTTTAATTGGGATGACGACGACCAGGACAACGGCAACGAGACCTCTCTGATGAAGGATCTCCGTAAGCAGCTTGAGGCCGCAAAGCAGGCCAATAAGGATATGCAGAGGCAGATGGCCGACGTGCAGGCGAAGGCACGTCAGACAGATGTTCGCGTTCTGCTCTCCGAGCTGGGTGTCAAGAATGCCAAGGTTGGTAAGTTCATCCCGGAAGATGTCGAAGCCACCAAAGAAGGACTGACGGGGTGGCTCAAGGAAAACGGCGATGTGTTCGGAATCGACCTGGACAAGAAGGATTCGGGAGATGCTCCCCCTGCCGGGGATGCTGGTGTGCCCGCAATACAGCCACCGCCCGCTTCCAATATGAGCCAGGATGCCGTAAATGCACTCCAGCGTTTGCAGGGAGTGCAGCCAGCTACCAGTGGCGCCGCGTTGTCGGTGCACGATCAGGTCCTTTCAGGTCTCCAGACAGCATTCGACCAGACTGGCGATTTCAAGGGATTCATGGCGGCAGCGAAGAAGGTGCTGCCGCAAGCCAACTAAGGGGTAAGTAAGTGGCTAACGAGTACACTTCAATTCTTACTACCCCGGGCATTGGTGACAATACTGTCAAGGCGATGTACGACTTTGCCATTGCGGCAAAGCTCCGTGAGCGTCCGCAGTACCGTTCGTGGGTTGATCGCAATCCCGTTCGGCCCAATGGTCCAGGGCAGACGATTACTTTCCAGTTCCATCAGTGGTTTGACAGTACGGCTGTTACTGCCGCCAAGACGCCTCTCAATGAAGAGCAGGATGTTGACAGCACCAAGCTGCCTGTTACCACGACCGGAACGGTCACCGCGAACGAGTACGGCTTTGCCGTTACCCGGACTCGCAAGCTGACCATCTTCTCTTTCGATGACATCGATACCTACGCGGCCGAAGCTGTGGCTAATCATCTTGCTGACTGGCAGGATGAGATGGTCCAGGACGTTATGGTGACCTTCACCCAGCAGGTCATCAGCTCGGCTGACCACACCACAGAGGTCACCCTCGACAACACGGACTTCCTTATGGCTGGTGCCGTTAGGCAGGCTGTAACCACCCTCAGGGCGCAGAATGTTCCGACTGTTGATGGAATGTTCTACAGGGGAGGCACGCACCCGTACGCCATTCACGATCTCCGCGAGGAGACCGGATCTGGCTCTTGGCGTGTCCCGACTGAATACGGCGTCAATCAGGGCGACATCTGGCGCGGCGAATTCGGGGAATTCGAGGGTGTTCGGTTCGTCCAGAACAACCGCACCCGCGTCTCCCAGACTGGTGCTGGCAACGAGGATGTCATCCACACCTATGTTGCCGGACCTGAGGCAATGACCGAGTTGAACTACGTCGAGCCCGGCTCAGTGGTTGGCCCGGTTACTGACAAATTGCAGCGGTTCCGCACGATTGGGTGGTATGGGGTGCTTGGATGGGCTAAGTACCGCGATGAGAGCCTTGTCCAGATCCTCAACTCCAGTTCGTTCTACGCGTAATTAGCGCGGGTGGAGGGCTGCCTTCGGGCAGCCCTCCTGTATTTCGGGAGGCTCTGTGCCCACGTTCACTACTCCTACCACTCCGGAACGCCTGGGTGGCGACGCCTTCTTTTCTCGCATCCACTTAGATCGAGGAGTAACGGTCCTAAAGGAAACCGGTGCCTACCGCGAGGTTTCTGACCCCACTCCGGAAGAAGTAACAGCCGCCGATATTGCATATCTCGGTGGTCGCAAGTACACCATAGATGCCGCCGAAGCGGCCGATCTGACGGCCGCTGGGTATGGAGCTTACATTAGTTAAGGGGCGCCAGCTTATGTATGAAGTAATCATCGCTGTCGCAGCCCTGATAACCGTATTATTTAACTACTTTGGTACAAAGCGATCTGTAAATATCAGCGGAGACTCCGTCCTCCGCGAAATAAGAGAGCTTAGAGAAATGCTTGATTCCCACCTGCATGATCATATGCAGGCTTCCCTGCGGGTGGTACGCCGTGGCATGTAGTGAGGGATGTCCGACAAGGGACCACGCATCCTATGCGGAATGTCTGAGATCTAAACAACCCAGAGTGGCCTATTGCAATTCTACGAACGGGTGGGATTGCACCAGGCAGAAAGCCTGGGATCGAGAACTTCAGCTCTACCGCGATGTTAGGGCACAGGGTATCGAACCGGATCGCTGCGACGGTCCCGCTATTGCGGCAGCCATAAAGCAGTCGGATGAGACCGGTATAGCCTACAACGGACTAAAGAGGCGGCCGTATGTTCCCGACGACTGACACATTCGGAACCGTCATTGACGAAGTGATCCTGTCACTAACAGGTCAAGGACTTACTGATGACATTATCGTCTCCCTGAATAGTGCGATCGACAGCAACGATCTAGCCATAACGGTCGACGACAGTGACGTTCTCTCTCGTGGACTTATCGAGATCGACGGAGAGTTGATCTACATCAGCTCCGTGGCAGGTGCAACCGGCGCGATTCCCGTCTGGGGTCGAGGTTTTAAGGGAACGACCGCCGCGAGTCACCTCCAGGATGCGGCTGTTCATATCGCCCCGACCTGGCCGCGCTCTATCGTCGGTCGAGAGATAAACAATACGATCCGATCTCTATATCCGACATTGTTTGTTCCAACGGCAACAGAGATCACCCTGACGGCCGACAACTGGCAGTACGAATTGCCAGCCGCCTGCGAGAAGGTTCTCTCGGTCGAATGGGAGTGGGGTACCAGCCAATGGATCAAGACGAATGCCTGGGAGGTCATGCATCTGGCTAACGCCACAGACTTCCCGTCGGGAAAGGCGATCGCCCTTGGGGATCCTCTCTACACGGGGTCAATGCTTCGTGTCAAATACGCAGCCCGGCCCACTGTCTTCTCTTCTGAGGCTAGCGTATTTACGACCTGCGGTCTTCCCGCGAGCTGTAAGGATGTTGTCGTTCTGGGTACAGCCTATCGACTCCTGCCCTGGGCTGACGCTGGTCGCGCCAAGGTGGATAGCGCTGAAGCCAATGCACTCTCAAGCAGCCGTCCCATCGGCGCGGCAACCAGCATTGCTAGCAATTTGCAGAAATCGTATCTCCGGCGCCTCGAAGAGGAGCGGAGAGCGCTCGCAGCTAATTATCCGTCGCAAGTTCATTATGTGAGGTAAATGTGGGGCGGAATTATTCCTCTACCTGCGTAGCGGTGCAGGTTGCTGTCGAGCTGTCTCCTGCTGCTACCACTCTTACCGTTAGTTCCACAGCCGGGTTTCCCGCCGCACCATTTACTATTGTCGCTGATCCCGGAACAGCTTCCGAGGAGATCATTACTGTTGCTGCAATAGCCGGGAATGATTTTACAGGACTGACGCGTGGTGAGGATGGCACCTCGGGGACGACCCATCTCGTGGGTGCAACGATTCGCCACATGGCTACTGCGCGAGATCTCCAGGAGCCCCAGGACCACATTGACGGGACCACCGGTGTCCACGGAGCAGTCGGCAGCGTAGTGGGCACGAGTGACGCTCAGACCCTCACAAACAAGACCATCGATGCCTCTGCCAACACCGTGAGCAACGTTGCACAGGCATCCGTGACGGGTCTCGTCACAGCCCTATCCGATGCCACGACGCACTACGGCCTAACTGCCGGAGTTCACGGGCGGACCGGGACGCTTGTCGCCACCTCGGACACTCAGACCCTTACGAATAAAACGATGTCCGGGGCCAGTAATACTTTCTCCAGTATCCCGCAATCAGCAGTAACGAATCTAACGACCACCATTGCTGCTATCGGATCCGCCAGTTCCTATACGCCCACCCTGACTTATATCACCCTTGGCACAGGGGGCAACAAGTATGGATGGTACGACGAACTTCCTGGCGGCTGGGTGGTTGGTGGATTCCTTCTCCTGTTTGGTACCGGTTGCGCCATCACGGATATTGCCGTCGTGAGTCTTCCCGTGACTGCATGGGAACCCTACTCCGGGGTATTGCAGATTAATGTTGGATCGTGGATCTTCCGCGACCTGAGCTCAGGTCCAGACCACTACTCGGGGTCCCTTGGCACATGGGACACTAGTTCAAATAGTGTCAGTCTTGGAGGGTGTTGGAATTCAGCCTCCGGAGTCCCTGATACACGGGTTACCACGAATAGACCTGTTACTGTTCAGAGTGGGGACATCATATCTGGACAGTTCAGCTATCGATCGGCGTGACAAATGCCTTGGATGCCTAGCGCCAGGAAACGTGAAATTCCTGAGAACAGAACGGCGCCCCGCATCAACGCGAACAAAGTCATTCTGCACTCGGCCGTGGGACCTGGGTCCCTCTACGGCTATTTCTCGCGGGATGACGTCAAGGTCGAGTCTCACTTTTGGGTGGGACTCGACGGGAGTATCGAGCAATATCTCGATACCAATGTTCGTGCTGATGCAAATTGGGATGCCAACAGTTCGGCCATTTCCATCGAGACGGCCGATAATGGAAATCCAGATGAGTTTCCCTGGACTAATGATCAAGTCAGCTCGCTTGCTGAAATTATAAACTGGGCAAGCGAAACTCACAATATTCCCATTCGACTCTGCCCCAGTGCGGATAGTTCCGGAATCGGGTATCACCGGCAGTTTGCCAATTGGAATAAGTCGGCCCACTCCTGCCCTGGCGACGCCCGAGTAAAGCAAGTGCCGGGGATCATTGCAATAGCAAAGGAGTGGGATATGCCCCTCACTGACGCAGATGTCAAGAAAATCTGGAACACGGACGGAATTATCAATAATCTCAACGCTCCTCCAGATAGCAAGAATCCGACGTGGGCGCCCAAAACCGCACTGGAGCTAGCGGATGATAAACTCGATCGGATTCTTGCGCAACTGAAATCCCTGGAAAAGACGGGACTCACTGAGGCTCAGCTTACAGCGATTGTTGATCGGGTCATCGCTGAGATTACCAAGCTCCATCTAGTTAAGTAAACGGAGGCGGGATGCCCTACGTTGTTTCGGCAAGCCCCGACTTCACCGAGGGCTTCCCGTTCGCGCTGACGCTTAAGGAAGTCGTCGCCGCCTACGCCAAGAGTGGTTTTGAGTATGACATCTCGATCGACGAGATGCCTTTCTTGCTGGCCTGCTCCGAGGATAACCCTTACACGCGCGCAACGCTGGACACCAAGAAACAGCAGATCGATACAAGCAATGAACCCGGTGAACAGTTATTCACGCAATGGTGGATCCGGAGTCAGGATTCATGGCATGGGGGAGCGGGGGTAACTTACTACGAGCCCCGCTCTGATGAGGGTACAAAGTATCGGTATGCCAGTTCGGTAGGAATTGACCCATGGACAGAGGGCCAGATCTCTCTTCTCCATAGCATGACTCTGCCCGTTGAGTCGGCGGGCGTCACGCCCGTCTACTGCACATCCGCCGTCGTCAGCGGCGCCGACGTCGCTTTCCTGCAAGTCGATGGCGTGGTAAAACGCTGGACCGGTACCGCCGCGACCAATTACACGGTGTCTACTGGCGGCACCCCGGCAAGCCGCGTGGCTGTCTGCGGAGCACTGATTGTCGTCGGCACGACGGATGGCATAAGCTCGGGGACTGTCGGTGGTACCGCCCTTACTGCTCTTTGGACAGTCGCTACCGGAACGGTTCTGGTTCCTTGGTGGGTAAAGGGTCGAATTATCGCCTCTCGGGGATCAGCTCTACATGAGCTGACCCTCGCTGGGGGCGCCCTGCCAGCAGCGATATGGACTCACCCTTCCACATCATGGCACTGGACTTCCGTAGTGGAAGCCCCCACGGCAATCCTGGCCGCTGGTTATGACAATGGTTACGGCTACATCTACGCCTTCAATCTTGTTGATTCTGGGTCTGGTGGCACGCCCACATTGGGCGACGCAATCCAAATTGCAGAGTTCCCGCCTGGGGAAGAAGTGTACTCACTTGCTACCTATCTGGGTACATATGTAGCCATTGGAACGAACAAGGGTGTTCGCATAGGGATCCTAGGAAGCGACAGCAATGGCGCTACTCTGACCTACGGGCCCCTGGTGATTGAGACGACCTACCCGGTTCGCGATCTTACCGCCAGGGATCGATTCGCCTATGCGACGATCCAGGCGGGGATTAACGGCAAGAGCGGGTGCGCCCGAATCGACCTGAGTAATGAGGTCGAGTCTGGCAGATTTGCTTGGGCTTACGATGTTTCCACCCAAACGACTGGCGTCCCACATTCTATCGCATGTTTGGGAACAACAAACCGAGTGCTAATTGGGGTAGCCGACGAGGGAATATACCAGACATCCACGACAGCTTACGAAGCTACTGGGTATATGCGCACTGGTCGTATCAGATTCTCAACAGGGGAAAACAAATCCTTCCATAGAATTAGAGTCAGGACGTCCTGTCCGGATGATTCTACCTGCGCGATTTACAGCATTGTCCCCGAGGGCAGTCCGGTATTTGTATTCTCATTGAGTAACACTTTCGATGACAATCAAGATATCTCACTATCCATTGCCAATACCGGGTATCAATATCTGAGTATCCAGTTGACGCTTAATGCGTCGACCGACCTTGGAGATACTCCCATTGTTGACTCGATGACCCTAAAGGCACTTCCCCTCACTGACGCAGTGAGGGAGCTACAAATTCCACTGATGTGCTTTGATGTTGAGACGGATCGGAAGGGGACGAAGGTCGGCGTCAGGAATGGAGCCTGGTCCAGGCTCGCCGCTCTGGAGCAAGCGGAGTCCGACAATGCCACGGTGAACATCGTGGATACCACAACCGGAGAGTCGTTCAGTGGGCAGATCACCCGAGTGGCATTCACTAGGATAAAGCCCCCCGAAGGTAATAGAAAAAACTTCGGTGGCCTGATCAATCTAACGGTGGTGCAACTGTGAAATCTGCTCCTGATTGGTACGATCATGAACTTGAGGTCGGCGATAGACATAGGTCTGTCGCCGTTGTGCAAAGAAAACTCGGCATACCTATTACTGGCATCTATGACCAGACCACGGCTGCCGTTGTGAGGGGATTTCAAATGGCGAGGAAGCTAAAGAAAACTGGCACCGTTAACGTGCCGACTGCCGCATCCCTGGGGGATCGGGCCACAAGGGGTCTGACACCCGAGTGGTGGCGGAGGCCACTCCAGCTCTGGGACACTGGGGATGACTGTAAGGCACTCAATGCTGCCCTGAACCTTCCGCCGACGGACCGGTTTACCCCTGACACCGAAGCTGCCATCCGGCGATATCAATCTAGTAACAACCTCCCCGTGACAGGCATGTGTCACGAGGAGATCGCGAAGATGCTAGGGGATCTCTAGTGATCGATGTCCTGCGGGCGAACCCAGCCCGCATCTATGGCCTCTCTGCGGCTGTTGTGGCCCTCGTGGCTTACTTCCTGCCCTCCACCCCCGTCGGCCTTGTGCTGGCCGTCGTAGCGGCCACTGTGGCTCTCTGGAGCGGGCAGGTCGTACAGCGCGTGGAGGACGACAAGACGATCGCAGCGCTGTATGAAGATCCACCCATTGAAGAGAATCTATAAACAAAACGAAGGACCCCCGGTGCCTTGAGCACCGGGGGTCCTTCGGCCGTTCGGGGGAGTGGACAATCCATCAACCCCCGTCAGTGTTGATCACCCCCGAACAGTGACAATTGCATCGTACCATACCCTCGACAGGAGGCACCAGGGAGCACACGGGCACTCCGAGCGCCCTGGCGATCCCCACGATCCCTCGGAAGGTCATGTCCCTGTGTCCATTCTCCCACTGGGAAATGGTGTTCGGCGCGCTCCCTATCTTCCGCGCCAGCGCGGCCTGCGCGAGACGTTTCCGTCTCCTGTGGCGTCGTATGAGCATTCCGACATGCACGAGGAAGGCGTCGTTACTCGTTCTCATGATTCCCACCCCCCTGTAACGGGATCCCCGCCTCGATTGCAGCTCGGTAGTTACCGAGCATTCTGACCATCAGATCTCCCCAGGAGATCCCGTTCCGGACGGCCATGTCGTACGCCCCCCATAGCAGGTTGTAGGCGATCCGGTCCGGCTCCATGTTGGTCTCGTAGCGGGGGAATCCGCCGCTGTCGACCGTGTAGGTAAGGACCGTATTCGGGGTCGCGTCGGTCCAGCGCCTCACTCGTCATCTCCTAGCTCTCGTGGCCGATAGGAACTGACCGGACGTCGCTCCTCGGCAACAACCAGGAGTGACTCGATCCACCGAGCACAAGTGTGGCACAGGTGTACCGTCCTGGACTGCCCGGGAGCTTCTATGCGGAATTTGCAGATTGCCTTCCTTCGGGCGCATTTGTCACAGTTCATCTCACTGCCGCCAATCTGACGACCGTGGGCTGCTCGGTCGTCCACATCTCCTGGCCGATGACGCTCTCGCGGTCAGCCTCTTCACGATCGAATCCGAGGTAGTGCCAGGTCTCTTCAATATTCTTGTGGTGAAGCCACTTCATTATCACCTTATCGGCGATATATGGGTCAAGGTCGTTCTTGATCAGGGTGTTCCTATATGCTAGCGCGCCGGATCGGCGCAGCAAGTGTTCACCAAGACCCTTGAGATCGGTTGTGATGGTGGTATTGGAAAGCGCACGTTGGATGATCTCATGCACTTTCTGTACTGGTCTTGATGGATTCAATCGGTCCCGCCCGTGTTGACGAGCGGGAACGAGATGCCATTCCGGATGCTCGATCATCATCTGACGGACCGAGTTGTATCCCATCTCTGACGCATACCAATCGAGATAGGAGACAAGCCCACGCTCCAATGTGGCGCTGACCGGCATCCAGTCCAGCAAGTTGGATTTCCACACGTGGACACGGATATGCGGACCCGGCCGGTCGGGATCTGAGCCCTCCCAACTGATGTCCCCCAAGGTAATGGTGGCCATTTCGGATGCCCTGAGGAATAGGGTCAGGCCGAGCAGGACAATCATCCGGTCCCGCTCGCCCGTTGCTCCGTCGAGTAGATGGCCGAACTGATCGGGGGCGAGGCGGAATAGGTCGACTGGATCGACCTTGTACATGGCCAGGTCACTAGTGGGGTTCTTGCGGGTGTACCCACGGGCATGCGTCCACCTGAAGAACATCCGGAGACCGGACACGTACGCATTGAGCGTGTTCGCCCCGTGAGTTTCACTGCGGTCTTCAAAGAACCGATCCATGTGCTCATGGGTAACCCGAGAAATCTCAATATCTCCCGTGACGGTCATGAGTTGACTAATCGTGCTGGCGTATCGCCGCAGCGTACTGGCGCTCTTGCGCCGGTTCAAGCTGGCGATGTACTTGTCCCTGGCTTCGGAGATCTTCATGCGATCATCCCCGCGAGGGCGCGAGAGACGGTTTTCTGGGAGCATCCAACCTCAAGGGCTAGGCGTCCATGTGTCCACGAGGGATTGCGCGATTTCAGTGTCCGTATCACTGTGGACGTGTCCACCCCATTCCCTGTCCTACTTGACTGGACAGGGGTGGCATTCTCGGTGTCTACCTGAGCGGCTTTCCGTGTCCGCCTCGGAGTGGACACCTTTTCTTTTGTCATGTCCACCTGGAATGTCTTCTCTGTCCGGTCCAATTCGGACAGGGAAATGCTGGCGATGACCACTAGGCCATCGACACACAATGGCATGATGTGACTAGAGGACGTCGATTCTCCGAAATGCAAGCAGACCGCCAGCATATGCTGGTAGCTGACCACTGCTGCAACTCCAGCGACGACGGCTGCGGCGACCAGCCGGACACCGGAGCGCCATGAGCGCTCCGAGGGGATGCGCTCGATCACGAGAGAGCCGAGGGCCAGCGCTGCCGCTGGCCATGCCGCGATGCCCTGAGAGATCAACCGATTGGGCGACTCGATCAAGGAAGCGTGCAGCACGTTGGCTGCTAGGGAGGCAGCGAGGCCGAGCCCGAGCGCGCAGCGCGCGACCAGTCGACCCGCCGTGCAGGTATTGGGAGCTGTCATGCCACCAAGTCTAGCGAAAGCGCTGATATAACGGAAGGCGACAGGTCAGGTGTCATGCAGGAACTTGGAGGCAAGGATGACGACATGTACAATGGGATCTTATCTATGGCCTCTGACCTGCGGTTTTGCATGATCAAAATACTGCACTTGCGAGATCTTGACGGGAGGATTGACCATCCTCTAAGATGCTGCAAGGTAGGCTTAGGAGGTTGCCGTGCCTGCAACCGTGCTCCCGCTGAGGGAGATCCGTGAGCGTCTCGCTGACGGCGAGACGCCCAAGGAGATCCAAGATGATCTCCGCACGAGGGGACTCGCTGTGCCACTGAGGACCGTGCAGTCGATCATGCACCGGGCGGGCATCCGCCGTCGGTCGCCGGTGCCGTGGCCCTGGACTGTGGAGGCCCGGCACCAGTACCTCTACCCCTTGACCATGCTTCGCTTCCTCCGTCGGCGTGATGGGGAGGGGAAGCCCTTGAGTCCAGAACAGCTCGCCGAGCTGACCAGATGGCTCAATCGCCTCGACAGTGACGACGTTGTGCTGGATTACGTTCCCGATCGGACACCCCCATTCATCTATGCCAGACGCCGTTACATGGCGTCTGGTGAACCGGTTGACGTGGGGATGTATCGCGACCGGACACGATTGAGCTGCGGGTGCAACATCGATGCTTGCTCGCACGATCGGGACATCCCCAAGGGTTGATATACTCTCCCCGCACGGTTGGGAGCACTGTGCGGGGAGCGGAGGGCTCGGGTTGGCAACCCGGGCCCTCTGTCTGTTTGGAGACAGTTGACTCAGTCCAGACAAAGACACCCAAGAGGTACACCTCTTGGGTGTGAGCTAGTAGTAGTTACTTACTAGCTAGCTAGTTACAGCTTTGTAACCTCCCGCTGCCTCTTACGGAGGCAGGGGGACCTAACCTGCTGTTGAGGTGCCCGGTCGGGTCCACCGGCGGAGGTCCTAGCCGGGCCGCCGGGCGGCTGGGCACCTCACCAACTTGCCCATACCGCACCAACTACCTCAAAGTCAAGATTTTCTTGACGAGATCTCGAATCCCGATAGGATTGAACTAGCAACAACGAACGAGGGAGCAGCACATGGTCCGCGAATCGGCCACCTCCCGGACCAGGTGTGAAACCCGCAAATTTGGTAATGTTGAATTTGTGTGTAGCGAGGGGATAGCCACCCTTTCATACGAAAAGGGCTCCCGTCTTGAGAAAGATTGGGATGCTGCCGTAACGTCAGCATGGAACTGCGGTTACACACTTGTTGATGATGATCCCACCTATATGGGGAAATTTTATAACGTCTACCTCCTGGAACCGATTCACTAGAGGATGACAATGACAACTGAATACGGTGACGAACCGGCTCTCTACGCCGGGGATTTCGTCAAAAATGTCGATGGCAAGCGGCCGGGAAGATTCGGCGTGATCATCGATCGCCTGGAGTCAGGCGGCTACGTCGTAGCCGAGATCTACAATTATGAAACTTGCCTGGCCCCGCTGGGGTCACTTGAGCCAGGCGACCCCCGTGAACTGGTGACGAACTGACCGGCAATCTGCCGGACCATCTCTCTTATTCAGCATTAGGCGATCTCACCCAGTGCGGTGAGAAGTACCGCCTCAAGAGAATCCTTCATCTCCCATCAACGCCCTCATGGGCAATGGTTGGTGGATCTGCTGTACACCTAGCCACAGAGGCATTAGATAAGGCTGACTTTGGCCTCGAAACCGGGCAGCCGAAGACCTTTGTAGAGGCTTTCGAGCAGGAGATCCAGCGACGGGAAGAGGACTCGGGAATTCCTAAAGAGGGGTGGCGCGCGGCCGGACGCGCCTCCAAGGATTGGCCCGAGGCTGAGAACGAGAAGTGGTGGCTGGCTAATGGGCAGTCTCAGGTCAACAATTGGCGCTCTTTTCTCAAGAGATCTAACTACTACATTTGGATTACCCCTGAGGGTGTTCCTGCTATCGAGATTGCATTCACCGTGGACCTTTACGGTCCTACGGTTGGCTACATCGACCGAATTATGGAATCTCCTGGTGCTGGAATCGGTCCTGTTGACCTGAAATCTGGGGCAAGTGATCCAGCGTCAGATGACCAGCTAGGGCTATACGCCCTCGCTATCGAGGACACCTGGGGGATCTCCCCTACATGGGGAGCTTACTTCAGGACACGTAAGCCATGGATCAATCCCGCAGCTCCCATGGAGTCACATTACGACGGAAGGCACCATTACAAGTTCAAGCGTGGGTGGGATCAGATCAAAGCTGAGATCTACATTCCCAGTCCCTCCCGACTCTGTTCTAGCTGTGACGTCCGACGTTTCTGTTATCAGGTTCAGGGTATTGAGTCCGAAGAGTACAAACCTTGGTAGGGAATATGAAGACAGGTATGAGGGTACATTACGCGAATGATGTTTCTGACCAGGGGGAGATCCTCCGAGAGGAGACCGACGCCGATCAGGATCTTTGGTACTACGTTGCCTGGGACGACGGCGCCAGGGGTTGGTACTCCCCTGGGGAGATCGGGGAGGTAGCGAGTGACTGAATGCCATTCTGCCAACCTCAGGGGGGTCAGGAGCAGCCTACTCCTCAGCGTGAAGGCTGAGGATGCAGAGACCCTGATGGGAGAGATGCAGCGATTCTTTCCTGGGGTCGAGGCAGTCGACCCCATTGAGTTCATGGTCCGGGCTGACATGCACATCAAGGCCACGGAGAACATTGTTCTCCCGGCTGACATGACTCCAACCCAGGCCCCTCGGGCTGCGAGCCCAGCGGCTCAGCCCGCTGGAACTCCAGCTCCCAGTTGCCCCCACGGGCAGAGGATTTACAAGGAAGGCGTAGGGAAAAAGGGAAGGTGGGCAGCGTGGATGTGCGCTGCGGGCCAGAATGACCCCAGTCGTTGCCAGCCGGAATGGATCGATCTTAAGAAGGGTAACTGAATATGGAGCAGAAGATTTCCCTCTCGGCGAGCGGCTACGATGGTATCGGTTTCTCGGTCGAGGATCCCGACCCGGTGAAGATCCTGATGGATGCCGCGCAGACCATCAGGGAGAAGCTCGACGAGAGTATGCCGATCATGTTCCACCTGCTTCCGCCTACGGCGCGGGGCGAAGATTACCTCGGCGTTCTCTCGGGAATCTCCGTCTAGTGCTGTCTCCGTCGCGTGCGCTGAGGCTGGCCATCGCGGCGAATCCCCTACCGGATGTGCCGGACCTCGCTGCCCTACATAGGCACGGGGTCCGGCCCCGGAGGGGGCAGCTCATGATGATCGCTGGTCGTCCCGGAGCCATGAAATCCACACTCGCCATGTGGTGGGCAGCCCAACTCAATATCCCCACGCTGTACTTTAGCGCGGACATGGCGCCCCATACGGCGTCGACGCGGCTTGCTGCCTGTATCAGCGGCGATAAGGTCATCGAAGTCAGCGCGACGCTGGCTGGAGCCCGCCAGCATTACTATGAAGATGTCCTCGGGCAGACAAAGATCTCCCTGTGTTTCGACAGCAGCCCGACCTTCGATGACATAGGCACCGAGATCAACGCGTACGTAGAAACCTGGGATGCGTTCCCCGAGCTGATCGTCGTGGATAACGCGCTCAACGTGGATCATGGGCTGGAAGGGCATAGTGGCTTACTCGCAGTGATGGATGAGTGCCACAGGATGGCACGGGTCACAGGTGCGGCCGTATGGGTCCTGCACCACACCACGGAGTCTACCTCGACAGACCCCTCTGAGCCGCAGCCTTCGCGAGATGTCCAGCATAAGGTCACCCAACTCCCGGAGATCGTCCTTACTGTCGCGTATGACGAGTACACCGGAAACTTCTGGATTGCCCCAGTAAAGAATAGAAACGGCAAGGATGACCCTACAGGTCATATCCGATTCAGGTTACAGGCGATTCCCGAAAGGGCTCTATTTAGAGCGCCGATGTAGGAATAGGTAAATAATGCTTGATGTTAAGGTAATTTCTGATCGCCATTGGGGATATGAGGTCACCTACGTCAATGGCGTTCCCATCAGTTTCGTGCGCACTGAAATTGGATGGTATGGATGACATTCCCAAAGTTTCCGAAGATCCCCCGGTTTAACCGGGAGGTTGTTATCACTGAGAAGATAGACGGGACAAATGGCCTGATCTATATTTCCGACCCGTATGGTGGGAATACCCTACTCAGTAATCCGCCAGTGGTGATCGAATCTGATGGATTCCAAATTGCGGCAGGGAGTCACCGTCGGTGGATTTATCCAGCAATGGATAATCATGGTTTTGCTAAATGGGTTTTCGACAATGCTGATGAATTGGTGAAATTGGGGCCCGGTCTCCATTATGGTGAATGGTGGGGTTCTGGGATTAATCGAGGCTACGGGTTCACTCGTAATGAACACTTCTTTTCATTGTTCAATGTTTCCCGCTGGAATGGCGAGACCCTCGGGGATATTGATGTCCCTAATCTAACCGCTGTTCCCATTCTCAGAAATGGGAGCGCAGCTTATCTGGAAAGCATGATTGAAGAGGAGCTAGATCACCTTAGAGCACATGGCTCTATCGCAGCTCCGGGCTTCATGCGCCCGGAGGGCATCGTGATCTACCACACTGCTGGCAACCATCTATACAAGGTCACCCTTGAGGGTGACGACCTACCCAAGTCGCTGTCTCAACAGCGACGGCTGGACGCTGCATAAAGGCGGAGATTAGGCGATGGAATCCAGCCCTGGTACCACAGTACCTACCCCCACCCCTGAGGAGCTAATCATAGCCCCCCGCCCAGAGATCCAGGGGGGTTCTGAGGCTCAGCCCCTCTGGCAGAACAGCCAGGGACAGTGGCGAGATGGCTACGGCTCCTGCAAGTGCGGAGCTGAGTGGGTGGGTCACAACCTAGGGCACTGCGTCCGGTGTCACCGGACGTTCGTGGGTGAGGCTTTTGATAGGCATCAAAGGTATGACGGCACCGGTTCCAAAACCGGATGCCTGGACCCTATGTTCTGTGGACTTGCTGGGAAGGAAAAACCCTGGGGAATTGTTTACGCCCGGAGGAGGAACGGGTTTAATGGGCGATAGTAATTTATATATTGTTGAAGCTGAGGATGGTTTTTACGAGATCTGGGAAAGCGGCGTCGAGGATCGCTGGCGGTTTAGTTTCCCGTATCGAATGGAAGCTGAAGCATTCATTGACGGGTATCTTCTCGGATATGAGGATGGGCTGGATGACGAGCGGATCTAGTGCCACTCGCCGTCGGAGGGGTCCGGAGACCGAACGTTGGGTTTGCGCTTACCTCAAGAAGATATTCCCTTTTGCGTCAACAAAGGGTGGCTCAAGCCCTGGAAGGGATATCCTAAATACGACGGGTTTTTCGATCGAGGTAAAGGCAAGGGCTGGTTTCAACCCCCTCGCCTGGCTTAAACAGGCAAAAAAGAATAGCTGTGAACATGAATTCTCGGTTGTTATTTTCCGCCCTAACGGGATGGGCGAAGCCCAGGTGGGATCATTTGGGGTAATCATGACCCTATCTGATTTCCGGGATCTTGTTGAAGCAATCATTGAAGCACAAAAAGGATCGGAATTTAGTGGGGAATGCATAGCGGATACACAGATAGCAGACCTGACATCGGATCCGTCCTGGACTACTACGGCGTCACGTACAGCCTTGGGTGTAGTTCAGACCAGTCGATCAAATGTCCAGTGCATGACGACTCTCGCCCGTCGGCCAGTCTCAACCTCGATAAGCAGCTCTTCTGCTGCCACGCCTGCGGAGCAAATGGTTCTGTTTTAGATCTTGTCATGCTGAAGGAGGGGGTTGATTTTGCGACCGCTCTCCAGCTCGCAAAGGAAATCGCTGGAACGGGCGACGGCGAGATACGAGATAAGTCGAGAGTTAGCGCTCCTGTACCTGAGAGCGAGGGGTATCAACCCCGATACCGCCGAACGATTCCGGCTAGGCGTCGTGTCCGACCCGCTTATGGGACATGAGCAGTTCGCTGGGAGGTTGAGCATTCCCTCTATAGGTCCCCGGGGTGTGTACAGCCTTCGCTTCCGCTGTATCGAGGAGCACGACTGCAAAGAGAGAAATTGCCCCAAGTATCTCGGATTCGGAGATGCCCAGACTCGCCTGTTCAATATCCAGGATATCCACGATGCCGTGGATGAGATCTGCGTAACCGAGGGAGAATTGGATTGTGTTGTTCTCAGCCAATGTGGGTTCTACGCAGTTGGAGTTCCTGGCTCAGACAACTGGAAGAAGCACCACCCTCGAATGCTCACTGGGTTCGAGAGAGTCTTTGTCTTGGGGGATGGTGACAAGGCTGGAGCTGGTTTTGCCAAAAGGGTTGTCGCTTCCCTCTCTAACGCAGTCAATGTCCAGTTACCTCAAGGAATGGATGTCAACGATTACTATCTCGCCAAAGGCGAGGACGGAATAAGGGAGTTAATCCATGCGTGATCCAATAATCGAGCGGAACTTTACTTACCATAAGCCCAATGATGACCAGGTTGCCCGGATGGAAACCTTCCGGAATGCGGCTAAAGATCTTGCCTACGAGATCAAGAATGAAGCTCCATTGTGTTATGAGACATCTGTCGCAATGGAAAAGCTGTCTGAGGTTGTCATGTGGGTTAACGCAGCTATCGCCAGGGAGGTTGAGAATGTCTCCGCACTGCGAGGGTAACACCTGCCCCGATGAGAGGAAGCTGGACGAAGTATTCAGCCGGGAATTCAGCGACTGGGACGAGACCACCAATCCCTCTCCGGGAAATATCGTAACTAAGTGGATTGCCATTGTCGAGGTCTGTGACGTCGATGGCAGGCGGCGACTTCAATGGTGCACCTCGGAGAGCATGGCCCCTTGGGATGCGAGGGGAGTCCTCCTGTCTGTCGTTGACGAGCTGGACCCACCGTCTGTGGTGATGGCTGGCGGGTGTAGCTAATGCCCTGTATTCAGATCATGCCCGGAGTAATTGTCTGCCTCCGGGATCCAGATGAGGACGACGAGGATTGGGGTGACGAGTGAAGGTTATCTTTTGGGATTTGGAGACCACAGATCTCAAAGCTCTTATGGGGCGCATCATTTGTTGCTCATTTGTTACGCTTGAAGGTGACATCTGGACATACAGGGGTGATGATGACCCCTACCGCAGAGCCGACCTGATTGATGATGGCGCACTTTGTGTCACCATCCGGGACACCCTAGAAGACTTCGACCTGATTGTTGCCCACAATGGACGGCTGTTCGATATTCCCATGTTGAATGCCAGATTGGCGAAGGTGGGGGAGCGTCCGCTCAACCCTCACTTTGTGATGGATCCTCGCTGGTACCTCAATTCCTCATCGATGAGGATCGGATCAGCGAAGCTGGAGAATGCCCAAAAGTTTTTCGGTCTCACGGAGTCGAAGACTCCGATCTCATGGGAGACCTGGCAGAGGGCCGGTATGGGAGACCGGGCTGCCATGGATGAGGTGGTACGGCACTGCGAACAGGATGTGCTGGTGCTGCGGGAGTTGTACCCGCATGTATTGCCTTACGTAAAGACGTTGCACCGGTAATGGGTGGGTATGGCTTCAAGCCAGGAGACCGAGTACGGGTCATCGGGGGAAATCCCCCAAGGGGCCTCACTGGAGAGATTATCCGTGATGCCAGCTACCTGGGTTGGGTGATTAAGGCGGATCCCCCTTTCAATGCTATCGAGAGTTTCATATACGGCTGGGAATTGGAGATGGAAGTGCATCCTACTCACTTTGGCTGGGCGCTGGAGCAGCTTAAGCTTGGGCGACTTCTCGCCCGTAGGGGCTGGAATGGCAAGGGAATGTATGTGGCCCTCCAGGAGCCGGACGAGGGATCCGCGAATACCCTGCCCTACCTCTACGTGATCACCGTGACCGGCGATCGAGTCCCCTGGGTGGCAAGCCAGTCGGACCTCCTGGCCATTGACTGGGAGCTTGTTGGGTGAACTTCTACCGCAAGTCTGAAACCATTCACAATTGTCCACTTCCGCCGCTCCCGTTTGAGTGGGGAGAGGACTGGATCTGTGAGGACTGTGGGGCCAAGTGGCTAGCCACCGAGGCGTGGAAGCCGAAGAGTGGCCAGCGGTTTCAGTGGAGCCTATTGGAGTTAGGAAGAGGGGTTGGCAATGGGTAGTAAGAAGATCACATTTGAGCAGGCAGTAAAGTCACTCTGGGAAGAGTGCGAGGAGTGGGGTAGCGAGGTTCATCCGTTCGTCCTCCTCATGTCCTTCGCTTACCGTTCTCCCGAATCTGTCAAGTCCTGGGAGGACGCTGACCACGAGGCAAAGAAGAGAGAGAAGCTCGGCCTGGCCCTGAGCCACCTTGGGGAGAGGTTGCTGGGGGAGAATGTTTGATGTCGATGCGGAAATCTATGGTGTCGCCCGCCAGGTCCACCGGGGTTACCGCTCATACATCACGTTGGCTGATTTGGCTCAGATTGGCCAGGTCTGGCGTTATGAGCATAAGAAACGGATGGAAGACCTAGAGGCGGCCCTGGCCGAAGAGATCATCACTCCTCAAGCTGCTAGGTGGTCTCTTCGTCGAGACCTCCGCAGGGCCATGGAGCTGGAGGCCAGGAAGGCGAAGGCTCATTGGATTGGCTATGACCCGTCAGATGAGCAGTTCTATGGGCATGCTTCCATCGAGCTGATTCTGCCAGCGGTCTGGTTCGGGGAGATCTCCCCCCCCACGGCCTTCACTGGCCCCGTGGCGGGTAAGAGCGACCCCGCCGAGGGGAACACCTGGGCAGCCCGAGTCCAGGACGTCAAAGGGGCATGGGAGGGCTCTCACCTGACGGGCAGGGAGCAGGCGGTGCTGATCTATAACGTCTGCTATGAGCTGCCGATGACACATGTTGCAGAACTGTTCAATGTGGACGAATCCACCATTAGGCGCTGGAAAGCCGCAGCCCTGGATAAGATGGTCGATTTCCTGGGGGGCCCCCGTCCGCGGGGGTGTCCTTACGACTGCGAGTGCCACGAGGGAAGGCTCAGGCGCAGACCGAAGCTCCACACGAATGACAGCGGAGCCAATCAGATGCTAGGGTGAACCTGTCGTCATCGACCCCCAAGCGAGAGGCGACACTGAGAGGCCCCCAGGTTGCGCCGAAGCTGGGGGCCTCTTGCTGTACACTGGGGTTGCCCCTTCCTAGGGGGCGGCTCTACCACCGCACGCCATCCCGCCCCCCTCCTCTGCTCGGGGCGGGATGGCGACAGGCGCCCCTCCGGACCCTCATCCGGAGGGGCGCTCTGCTGTATCTTTGGTCCATGGCTGCTAAACGACGCGCAAGCGCCTCGGCTGCTACGCCGGGCACGGTGGACGAACTACGCGCGGTCACGCGCGAGGCTCATGAAGCCCTGAGAGATCTCAGAGTCGCAATGAGGGAGATCGAGGCCAAGTCTGCCGAGTTGGTCAAATTTCAAGACCAGACTACGAAAGTGCTTACGGACCTTATCCGTGCGGAGAAATATGATATAAAATCTTATGTACAAGAGACGGCACGAAATGATATATGTCAATTAGGAGAGGAACTCAAAAGATTCCAGGACAAAGCTGAAGAGACCATTATTAGTAACATAACGGAATTGTACGACACTCTCACGGGTGAACCATTAAGACAGGCGGGGTTGATACAATTTACAGTGTCAGAAATAGCGGCGATGGTTTCACGAGTACGCGTCATGGAAGTCATGGACGAGGAGACAAGGGAAGAGATCTTGCGGCTGATCCACGCCAGTGTCGTCATCGACACCCCTTCGCGGAGGAGGAACCCCGCCCTGGGAGAAGTATGGTCAGGGCCGTGATACAATGAGCGTGCGGGGTTCGGGGGCGGGGACCGCACATCCCCCCCGCGTCCTCCTGTGTGAGGGTGGTCAGGAAAGAGGGGCTCGGTGCGGCTGAGGCGCCGAGCCCCTCGCCTTATGGTATGCTTATATTACTTGCTAGGGCATGGCAAGGAGAGGGTCACCGTTGCGAGCGGTGGCCCTCTCGTTTATTTGCGCCGGTATACGCTGAGTTCGTCGTGGATGTGAGACCAACTGACGTGGTGCTCACAGTCGGCAACCAACTCCCAGTCGCTCTCCAACCCCGCAAAGAACGGGTCATTGGCGTTGCACCCGCCCAGCCCTTCGCCGCAGTAGAACAGGGTGTCTCCGTTGTAGGCAGCCAGTGCGACCATTGCCATGTCACGACTGTGGGGGGGCCAACATAGAAACAACGCCCGGTCGGGATGCAACGCAGATACCATCGCATCCCCCTGGTGGATTGGGTGATATTCGCAATGTCCAGTCCATCCCGTATCCGCTGGCGGGCAGTGGTATTTATTTCCCCCCTTGCTGGGTGGATTCAGATCATAAGCAACGACATCAACCCCGCACTGGCTCAGTAGCCATGCCCAGTAGCCGGTCCCCGCACCGATTTCAACCACGCATCGGTCTGCTATTTGCTTCACCATCCATTGAATGGCCTTGGGGTGCGGGATAGCCCAGGAATACTGAACAGCTAGCCTATCCCTAGAGGGCATTTCGTCAAGATGGTCTTTCTTAGCCTTGACCTCCTCCGGAGGAAAGTCCATCAAGGCTAGAATCGGATGGCCTATGGGTTCCCATCTCCCGTAAAACTGCTGCGTGATCTTGTCACCAGGAATGTCCTTAACTATATCCCAGTAGGGATTCTGTATCTTCATCTGCTTCCGACTTAACCCCGTCGTATTGGCTACTTGCGACGCCACATCACATCAAGCGGCCCTAGGCGAAAACCAAAGGCTAGATCTTTCCTGATTGGCCACCACCAAATCCCGAGCATCCATTGTGTCCAAAAGATCTTTACACTAATTTCCATACTTCACCTAGTCAGCCAGCGGCCCCCGGGGAGCTACCCTGTCCCCGGGGGCCTGATGTCTGGATGGGAGATTAGAAGTCTCGTCCTTGACAAAGACTACCATCTCGGCGGTTAGCTGCGCCGTTTCATGAGATGCCGCCACTCTGGCCACTGAGTTATGGGGCCATGATTGGAGACCCCAACGGGATTCGAACCCGTGACTGCGACAAACTTAGGCGTCAGCTTGACCCCTATCAATCCAATAGGCGATCTCCGCTCGGTGGTGTAGTCACATATGCTGTGGGCGAGAGGAGGGGCAGGAAGAGCAGGATGAGGATGAGGATGACATCACCCCAGTGCCCATACTGGCAGTGCCCATACTGGGGAGCTATTGGGAGGAGAGAGACGGCAGGAGGTAGGAGAACAGAGCACCGGCTCGCAGCGAGGGAGCTGGGGTCGTGTTGGCTCGCTCTCGGGCTTCTCGGATTGCGATGAGCAGGATATGACCGCGGAGGAGAAGGTCATCCTTGACGCCCTGGGGGAGGGCGCCAGAGAACTGGATGGACGTCCAGTACCCCTCCAGTTGCCGATCTTCCATCATGGCGGTCTGGGCGGGGTGTTTGTCCGTGGGGGGGACGACCACGACTGGCCTCTTGAAGTCCACCACCCGGGCCGTCTTGACCGAAGCAGCCTGATAGAGAGCTGCACTGTCGGTGTCTGCCCATTCGAGCGCTGGGTCAAGCACAGGGGCCTGCTCGACGACCGTGAGCCAGTTCTGCACCAGGCGCTCGAATGCTAGGAGTGCCCCGACAGGGACGCCGCTCATGAGTGCCTGGCCATGGATGAGGATATCCGCCTTGGCGATCTGATTGGCAGCCTCGCGGGTGAGCGCGATACCTGCCCGCTCGGTCATCTCGACGGCTACGGTATTGAGCACCTGTGGCGCCCGCTCCTGGACTCGCTTGCTCTCTCGCGGGAGAGCGGCTCCGCCCTCGCGGGCAACCTCGTAGGTGCGCTCCAAGCCCCCAAAGAGGGATGTCTTGGAGAGGGTAGAAATAGCCGCCTGCCGGGCCTCCTCAGCCCGCCTGGCAACGGCGGGCTCGGCCGCCAGCACTTGGCACAGGAGTGATTGGCTCATAAGACCACCCTAGCGAGATCCGCGACCTTGTCCAGAAAAACCGGAACCCCCGCCGTCACGAGTCGGCGGGGGTTCCGGGGCAGTCGGTCAGCCAGTGAAGGTCGGTGTATCTGTCACCGGTTCGTCGATCGATTCCGTGGGCTCACTGGTCGTTGTCTCGGTCGTCGTCCCGGTCGGCTCCACCGTGGTGGTGGTCGGCTGCGTCGTGGTTGCCGTCGTGGTGGTCGTCACGGCCGTGGTGGTTGTGGTGGTTGTGGGTGCGATGTAGTCCGCCCACCTCCACAGCGGCTTCCCCGTGCGGGGGTTGGTCTCATCCGTAATGAGACACTGCTGCGCTCCGACGATCCGTGGTGCCGGGAGCTTCGACGAGCAGAGCTGGCCTGTCGACGGCGTGGCCCACTCGCCACCTGCGGTGCAGTACTGCATCCCGTCCGTGGAGATGGTATACGGAGTGCACTGCTGCTCTGCCTTGGCGGCTGCGCCGGTGGGTGCGGCCATCAGGCCGATCACACCGAGTGCGACCACCGCGAGTGCGGTGAGGATCCTGCGCACGTGCGTCCTTCCAGAGTCGGTTGCCAGGGGCTCACGTTCAGCCCCTCATTGGCACTGATCTGGCGAGCCTAGCAGGCGCGGCGGTGAGCTGGTGCCAAAAGACAGAGACCCCCCGGTGACCGCCGGGGGGTCCCCTGGAGGAGAAATCACGTCGCCTTGCCCTGACGACCTGAGCAGTGTATCAGGCCGTCAGCCCGTCCAGGACTTGTAGCACCCCATGAGCCCGACAAGCAGGGCGACGATGAGTATGAATATCAGTCCCATACGTTAAAGATTACCACGCCCCCAGACAGCTAGGAAATCTGGGCTACCATTCGCTGATCGTGAGAAGACAAATGAGGGATAACTAATAATATGGGGTAATTCCCAAATTGGTTTTAGTGCATGTACTGCAGTATTTCCAATCATAATATACTGTAAACAATGTCTGATAACATCGGCTTCATCAACACCGATCTCATTCCCGCCCGCATAGTGACGCCCCGGGTCATACCTGTGGGTTATCCAGCAACCAATTACAACATCGGGATCGTAGCGTCGAACTGCATCATGGGCGTCAATTTCAATCACATTGCGGCCGTATGGAACGGTGGGCTGTCCAGTTGCCCGGTATATGCGACGATATTTAGCTTTTCTCTGCATGCAGTTATCCGTCGCTCGGATATCGAGCGCCTGAGCTAGGACGCCATGCCCAGCGCCTATTTCGATTGCGCGACGGTCACCAATATAATCGCGCAAAAAATCGACCAGCTCAACTGTCGGGAAATTGTAGATCCCATAACGATGGCCAAACAGCGCCCGCTCCTCGATTGTCGTGCTCGCCCAGAATTCGGACGGCAACACGCGGACCCTGCCCGCACTGTCGAGGACATACGGGGAAATATCTCGGACGCGGGCAGGGTCCAGTTCGTTACTGATCATTGTTACATGCTACCCCACACCATGCAGGCGTAGCCCGCCCTCCAGACTGCGTCGTCCCAGTCTGGAGATTCTGGATCGGTACGACGGAGTGCTCCGATCGCCTGAGTGACGGCCGGATCACTGCCGAGCATGGCGCGAGCTTCCATGGCTGCCTGGATGTGCGGCTCCCCGAGCTGAGTCCGAGGCTGGACCGATGAGAACGTCCGGCAGGCTTGGATCGTATATCGATCCCCGGGGGACTGGGCAGCCTCCCGTGACGGTGGTTTGGCGGTGTCCGAGTTGATCACTGGTGACGTGACCACCAGACAGATAGCCAGCAGGGCAATAGCCCTGGGGGCAATGGCGACAATTTGATTCCTCACGGGCGCCTCCTCAAGCTCGCCATATCCATATTGGGATCGACGCCTGCCCGGCTAACCGGATGGTGATCCTAGTCCCGACAGATCTCCTGCGCCAAAACGCTAGACATAAATCGGCCCCAGCACTAACCATCTCCTGATTGCGGATCGGCCCGGCGCTAGGGCCGAGACGATCCCAGTCGGCCGGATGAGGCTCGATGGGCCAATGCCAGAACTCAGTTACGAGTCTGGCAGCCATTTCGTCAGCCCCGGTGGGGCAAGCACCGTGGACGAGAATCCGACCGAGGCCAAGCAGGTAATGATTCGCCGCACCGAGCGCCCGGGAGATAACCAATTCGTTCTCCCAATCTCTACTCCCGGTCACTAGGATTCGGCGGGGGCGGTCCGCTAGGGCCGTCATCGATAGCTCAGTAGACGATGACAGGATGGACACCAGATTGTACTCATTCCCCACATTCCCGGAGTGTGGATCTCACACGATGGACAGAAGTACAGCTCTCCCTCAGGGTCGGCCGCGTGCCGTTGCGATGGCACGAGCGACAGCAGCATCGAACTCACTGCGTGTGCGACCTGCCGCGTCCAGGGAAATGGCGATCCCGATCTTTTCTGCAAGATCCAACTCCCTTCCGCGTTCTGCAACCATTTGGACCATCAGGTCAAATGGCCACGCTTCTTTGCGGGCGCAGGTGACGCACCAGTGTACCTCACCGTGACCAGAAATTACATTGAGGAATAAAGCTCTTCTCCCGCAGGTGTCACAGAAGTGAGCCTCACTGAGTGGCTCGGGCCCGCACGTCATCCGTCGTCCCTGGCTGGCAAAGCGGGTGGAACTTCTCGTCGCGGCCGATCATCGTCAAGGGCTTGTTGCACCCCTCCCTCGCGCACATGGGCGCAGCATCCGTCGCAACCGTGGACTCCCCACCAGTCTTCTCCAATTGATCTCCCATATGCGACGTCGTCTGGGTCGGGGTGGCCGATCCCGTGGTAGCAGATGCGCTCGCTGAATCCCTTGTCCGACCGGTAGACCACGGGCCAGTTGGTCATGGGGTGATCGGATGGGTGGTGAACGACGCACCCCCTCCCCTCGCACCGCGAGGGGTGATGGGTGATAACTACTCGCCGTCCGATACGAGCGCCATGGTCTGGGTCTGTAGTCTCGACCTCAAATACCCTCCCCCTGAGGGGGTGCTCCCACTCTTCTAGTTCTTCGCTCGGCATCCACAGCCTCCGATCAGGCACCTGCGGCCTCGGGTACCCTTCAGATGCGCCCGCTTCGGGTGGGCGCAGTATCCACACCACGCATTCTCGACCGGCTCGGCCACAACTGGAGTAGCCACCGGGAACATAGAGGCAATGTGCACCTCATCTGCGAGCGCTGGGATGAGTCCATTCTTGATCGCTCGCTGGGCATCACCCATGTTGAAAAACGGTCCGTGAAGAATGGTAGATCCCCATGCTGGCACTACGGATACGACCGTGTATCCACCGCGCTGCATCGCCATCTCCATGACGGCAGCAAATATTTCATCCGCCAGCTTTTCAGCCGATGGGAAGTCTTGTTCTAGTATCTCGACCAGGTGGCCCCGCTCATGACCCCTGATCCTGATTCTGCTCATTGCGGTGGTCCGGGGCGGATCTCGGCTGCGATAATGCCGATGGCGTCTTTGTCGGCTGCGGCAAGTTCTCGACACTGGGGTAGGACCTTGCAGATTCCTCGACAGATCCCGACACTCATGGTAGCTCGGCGTCTGAATTGGGCTGGCGTTTCACAGTCCATGATTCCCACATCGGCCAACATCCTACGGGGATCCCATTGCGTGGATCCTGAACATGGCCGAATGTAGCCCAGTTCCTCACACGCATCTTCCAGCCCGAGCAGGGCTTTCTTAATCAACGGATCCATGGCTACTGGATCCGGCCAGGTGTAGACGTACACCTGCTCGACATCGTCCCACTTCCGCCCCATTGGACACCTCACCGGCTATTCAGTTGTTATGAGGACGCAAGTGGCCGCGTTTTGGCGCGGCCACCGCGTCGTTGTCTTCCTAGCCGGTTGTGGAGCTTCGAGGGGTGTCCAGTCCCTCGGTATTACATTACCTAGCGATTCGTTCGACCCAGGCCCTCAGGGGACCTCCGCACCCGGAGCACGATGCTATGCCCCACAGGTGCATTCCGTACCTACTACACTCGGGATTGTCGCACATTAGTTCCGTGCGCTCCGAGCGCATTTTCGCCATTAACGTCTTCACTGATCTCCTCGAATGCCCCCATCGCATTGGCTATGGCACTCGCTGCTCCTATTGCCCCTTCCTCGTTGTCGAATGTCATGTATGCCCCTTTGTGGTCGGGGACATACAGCTCAAACAATCTACCCTCAATGCCAGTCCAGTAAACCGCGACCCAACGGTCGCCGTCGAAGACGCTGAAAAAGACGGTCGTGTATCGCTCAATGTCCAAAAGCCGGAGATAGGCGAACACGTCTAGCACCCTCCCGCGCCGAGAGAGATATCTCATGACAGGGCTGCCATGACGTGAGCGACGATCCCGTAAGGGTCGCCCTCCTCCCTAGCGAGCTGCAGGGCCTTGGGAATGGTCAACCCGTGTACCTGCGAGCAATGCTGCCCGGGGCCCTTACCTTTCCTGCCGCAGAGGGGACACGTATCGCCGAGCGTTTGGGAATACCGAACGCCATGCACTACTTTGTAGTGATAGGTCAAACCGCTACTTGTTGTGAACTCAGTTCCGCATTTAATGCAGAACCAGTTCGTATCCCCCAAGGAAGATTTCGACGTTTCTCGCTCGACCGGCGCTCCACGTCGCTCTAGGAGTCGCCGGAGCGGTTCTAGCGCGTCGATACCTTCCTGACAGAGGTCGAGCTGTCGAATGAGACCGCCGATCCTGATGATCTCTGTACGAACGCTCGGGATTCTCAGCTCTGGATCCCGCTCCACGCAGTGATCGCAGGAGACCCGGACCTCAACCTCTCTCACAAGTCACCCCCCTTGGGGGTGATCGGGAGGATGTTCTCTATCCACAGCTCTCCGCGCTCATCAGCGGAAAGTCCCCCTGACCCCGACGGGGCCAGGTATTCCTGGTCGTACTTCATTCGTCCTGATCCTTGAATCCTCGCCCCACCGGAATCCCGTTCGTAGGTCGAGAATTGCAGGCAGCGCATACAGCGCCGCGTGATCAAGAAACCCTTCTCGCCTGAGACGGGCAGTCGATTCATTGCCCGAGCGCCAAAGCGCTCCCAGGCATGGGAGCGCTCGGACATGCACTCCAGGTAATCGTGTTTGATTCCCTTCCGCCAGGAATCAAATCCTTCGTCCTTAGCCCCCTGGGTCACTTCAGATTCCTCCGTTGTCTTGCGGGTGTGGTTATAGACCGGGGGGGAACATCTGTTCAGGAAGCTCACGGTCGCGGATAGAGACAGCGACCGTGCGCGCACCCTTTGAATTGAGCCAGAAAATGATCTGCCGTACTGGTGAGTCGGGAGTCACTGGCCTATCCTCATGCACGGGGGTGTGCAGTCGACGGTCGTTCGCATCCCGCAGCCGTGGACGGACGTAGCCTGCGGCTTCGGCATCGGAGAGGCTGTCGAATACGGGTAGATCAGGTTCCATTTCGCCCTCCCTGTCCAGATTGGGTGTCTAGCGTAACCTGGACGGGTAAGAAACGGAATAGGACGAGAGTCCTGGTGAGTGCCCGCTCGTACAACCTGGGGCGCCGGTGCCTGGGGCGCCGCGCTCGGCCGTCGCGGGGGTCAGCCTGGGTCATAGCCGCTCCCATCAGGTCGGATGTCCGGACCGTAACCGGACATCACACCTGAGGGCAAGCCAGACGCGAAAGGATTTCGGTTAAAATTTGATAACACCCGTTCTGCTCATCACGGACACATCCGGACTCGTGGCCCGGATGCGCCCGAAACGGTCAGTGGTAGATGGGAGTCTGCGCGTACTTCGGCTGGCTCGTCGACCAGAACAGGAGGATGATGAATCCTCCGAGAACCAGGGAATACACGAACAGCCGAAAATCCTTGTCCTTGGCGTACACCCAGATTGTATCGAAGAGCCTTCTCAGCATTTTGCCTCCGGTGGTTGGACCGGGCAGGGTTGCCCCTGCCGGATTGCGCTCAGTGGACCGATGAGTTTCGTCATCGTCCACCCGTAGAGGGCCGCTACCAACGCGGCGTCTGTGGTAGTGCGGCAACCGAGGCGTCTGCACGCCCCGGGGTACGCCGTCCACGCGAACTTCCACAATGCGGGCAGATAGCGGTACTCATCGCAGAATTTCTCGATGTCTCTCTGTGTCTCATTGAGGGGATCCCTCAATGGAGGAACCCGCGTCAGATCGACGAACCGGTCTCCCGGGTGGATGTGATCGATCAGTCGCCATTCGGACATGTCTCTCCTATGCGGCAATAGGCATGGACAGGGCGGACTCGTAGGCAGCCAAGAACACCCCCCACTCGTCCTCGTCGTACCGGGCGCGCTCGGCAGGGAGGTCGAGGGCATCGATGTATCCGCGCCGAACAAGATTACCGAGCGTACCACCCTCGGCGCTGGCAGTTGTCAGATTGTCAACCATTTCCTTTTCCTCATTTCGGACATTTCCGGGTAATCCCAAAAAAGAGCACCATCCCCGGACCTTCGGGATGGTGCTCTCTCTTGGGACGGCTCGGTCTTATTGCCACATCCTTTCCAGTGAGTGGATCCATCGCCGCAATAGCCACGCGAGCAGCCATTTCCGGCATTCCTTCGCTGCCATCTCCGCATTGCGGAGGTCGGTCAGCAGCTTGGCTGCCATGACCATCCGAGGGGTGATCACTCTGACCTCCGGAGGCCCAACGACACCATCAGGGCGTCCCTGAGTGCCGCCAGGGCGTGCAGCTCCCGCAGGGGCATGTCAGTCTGGGTGCCGATGATCAGGGCAAGCTGATGGGCGAGCAGGCGACGCATTCCGGAATCGAAACCATCGAGCGCCCGGTGATCGAAGCCCAGCCCCTCGCCCACAACTCGCTCCCCGGCCGCCTGGATCAGCGGCCGAGACGGGTCGATCTGGAATGCGTACCGGCCCGCCATGTCAGCAAGATCGCGTAGCGACCTCACATCCATGAACACCTCGTGTGCCCGATCGCTGTCGTGGTCGCACGTGAAACCCAGCGTCCCGACGTATCTGTGCGTCGCTGGGTCAAGCGACCTCCCCACCTTGCGGAAAGTCGCTCTGTGCGTTTCTCTCGGTCTACCACCCATTCAATTCCCCTTCCTGAGAAACCCAACAGGGCTGGTATCCTAGCAGCTACGGTAGGTTACCAGCCCCGCAAGGACGCTCAGGGTGCGCTCAGCTCGGAGCGCAGGAGGAATCGACGAGTGGCTCGCTCCCCGGCGGTCCCCTCGTCTGTGTCCGTGTCGAAGTAATTCCCGTGGTGCCACTCCTTCGGATTCAGCCACGTAGCGACAACGAACTTTCCGCCCATGCGGGCAAGAATTGTCGTTACTCCATTCTCACGCCGATATGCACCGGTGATCGTGTATCCGTTGATCATGGCCCCCACTCGGGGGAGCTGGGGCTCCGCAATCTCCGAGATGTACCACTCAGCGGACTCACCGCAATGGCAGGTGTAACGACGATCATCAACCTCCCGGATGGTGACCCGTATCCCTTTCATCTCGCTCAGGGCTTGCTCTAGGCACGGCTCCATCTCGCACACTGCGTACGCCTTCATATCACCCTCTCCTGTCTGGACTTGTCAGGTATTCCAAGGCCACCCAACAGGAATACCAGGTTGTCTTATAGAATGGATCGACTGAGGTCCCCACTAGAGCGTCACGATCTTCCGCGGGAAGGGCATTGAAAAACGCCTGCCCGCGACGCTGACGGTAACGGATGACATTGTGGCACATGGAGCGGAATTGGTCCGGCTCCATTAGGGCCATAACTTCATTTTTAAAATCCTCGTCGATCATCTCTTTCTCCTGTCTGGCCTCCATCGCACACCCCGGGCGAGCCGGGATGCACGAAAGCGGTCAGCGGTACCGGATTTCAGTAAGGCACCCGCCGAACGAGCATTCGCAGTCGGCCGGGTGCCACTTGCACGGTTCCGGCCGGTAACGGCACTTGTAAGAGTTGCACAGCTCGTGCACCTCGAAATGGCTGGTTCCGAATGTGGTCCCCAGAGCGGGACCGTAGAACCGGAACCAGTCGTCATCGTAGAACTTACCCTCCGGTGTCGGGTCACCCGGCTCCAGCCGGGTGGGCACAAGGTAGCGCCTCGGGCCGAACACCCGGAGGACCTTGAACACCTTCGGGTCGAGGATCAGCTCAAGATCTGCCCAGCATACCGGCTCCGTGCTGCGATACGGAGCCTCTCCGAGCCCCATCGGTGTCTCTACTGTTACGCCATGTGTTGCGGGCTTAGTGCAGAAAACACACGTGTAACCCTCCAACATTGTCATTCCCCTTTCTGGCAGCCACGGAAGCACCCCCGCAGGGGTGCAACCGAAGCGGTCAGTAAGTGATGTCGATCCGACCGACCCTCTTGGGCTCCAGGGAGCCCGTGAGCTGTAGCCAGCGGTCCTCCAGGGCATCCCGCTTATCGATCAGCGGGTGGAGCTTCTCAGCCGCCTCCCGGACGGCTTCCGTTGCCCTGTCAAGGTCGTTGTTCACCTTGGTAAGGGTGGCCTGCCCCTCAATTGCGTCGGTCCACAGTAGATCGGCCTTACGGATGATCATTTCCAGGATCTTGGCCTGGTGCGTGGGAGGGGTCGGCTTGTCCCAGTCCCGACGAATCGAGTAATACGCCTCGCGGTTGAGCACGATACCCTCGTCCGTGCGGTTCAGGGAAAGCGAGACCGTGTTTTCCTTGCCCCGGTAGGCGAGCCGCTCGTGATGGGTGCTCACGTGCGCCCACCCGTCACCGTTGAATGCGAATACGAGAACGCCAGTGAAACCGTCCTCATCAATGGTGACCTTCTCATCCGGTGATTCCATGTATGTCATTTCTCTCCTCCAGTTGGCACTGATCAGCCATAGCCACCCGCACCGAAGGTGTGAATGACTAAAGCGGGTCAGTACTCGCCCAGCTCCCGGGCGATGTCCTGATCGGCAATACCTGCCCATACCGCCATCGCTGCGGTATGGGTGATCCCCGGAGGGTCGTCCGGATATCTGGTCTCGATGTACTCCCGTAGCTCCCACGTGTGCGACATGTGCCGCACGTCGTCGGGCGGAACCTCGGCGATTATTGCATCGACTCTGCGCATTTCATCGCCGGTCATCACTCGGTATTCCATGGCCATTCCCTCTCAGCTTTCGTCCGGGATGTACGCGACGGCCCAGCCCACATCTTCAGTCACGCATCCCGGCTCGCCATCCTCGGCGGCAACGTCGCCGTACACCACAACCGCGACATACAGGCCAGGAGTCGCCCGGATGTCACGCTCAAGGTTCCCGCCGATGTACTCCGATGGGTGCATGATCGGACTGTGAGCCTGGCCGTACTGCCCGGTGTATCCGTACATCAATTGCCACTCACGCCCGTTCACGGGGCGTGCGTCGATGTGGCCATCCTCTGTGACCTCCGGAGCCCAGACGTCCGGCTCATCGGTCACGGAGCCGTCCGCGTGGACCCTGACGACGTGGTCGAAATCCATGATCTTGTTGAGTTCCATGATCTCATCCTCTCATCCTGGCCGTCTGGCAGCCATGGCGGTCCACCCTGGCCCCTCCCTAGGGTGGACCGCTAAAGCGGTCAGACGTCGATGACCTCGACGTGAAGGATCAGCTTGTTACCCTTGTTGCCCGTGAATTCCCACCGTCGGTAGTCCCCCACGGCGAGCGTGTACTGCCCTCCCTGCCGGTACACTGCCGGTTCACCCGGTGTCCATTCCCGATCGTCGTATTCCCTCTGAACTCGGATGACGCCCCGTCCCGCCTGGAAAGCGGAATTGATAGCGAACCGGTTCATATCGCACAGTGCCTTGCCATCGGGCGTACTGACAACCACCCGGATCTTCGGTCGCTTCATTCTCTCCTCCTAGCCTGAGTGGCCATAGCCAAGCACTCCGGAGAGTGCATGACTAAAGTGACTCAGTCACTCGGTAAACACTGTAAACGCGTAGCGGTCGCCGTGATGGTAATCCCCGCATCCCTCACACGCGCGGGTCGAGAACGTGTCCGTTTCACAGTCACAGTCCTGCTCTCCGCTAGTGGGAGAGTCGGGGCGATTCGGGCAGTCCTCCCGGTGCTCGCCTCCCATGGCGATGGTGTACGGCTCGCCTTCCCACTCTGCCCACGGTTCGGGCAGGTCGGCAGGTCTGTCAGGGTCGCACTCGCCATTAGCATGCACAAGCATGCAGTCCTGACACACCCATATCTGGCAGAATATCTCAGCCATTGTCTCATCCTCTCTCCATTGGGCTGATCGCCCATACCCGCCGTCCGGGCTAGGCCCGGAAGCGAGTAAAGCCGGTCAGGCGATGATCGCTGCGATTGTTTCCAGAGCTGTACGGCGCGCGTCACGCGGGTAGACACCCGGTGTCGCGCCGAGCGTGCACGGTGGGCCGGAGTGATACCTTAGGGTGAAATGATCATCACCCACTCCCCATCGGAACTGGAATGCATTCCGTTCCGGCCGCTCGACTAGGAAGCTAAAGCTCCCGTCGTCCTCGGTCGTTTCTGTGATCTTGAGCGTTTCCATCACCGGTCGCTCCGCATCTTGAGTGCGTCCAGCGGGACCAGCTCAAGGGCTTGACTGTCGTCGAAACGAACGGTCACCCACCCGCCGAACGGCTTGACCACTGTCGTTCCCATACGGGGAAACTCGGCAGTGTCCGTGATCCGATGCACGCGGCGACGCTGATTCCTGTATTTCTCCCATGAGTGCGGGAGAGAATCGCAGGAAACGGCGTGGCCGTTGTCGACCGCCGAACGTGCACCTTCGTACAGTTCGGCGAACACGGTTGCATCCTGCATTGACATTGTCCCAACAATGCAGCCGGGACGGGCGTCAATAGCACCCTGCGCATAGAATAGCGCTCTTTCATACCATCCGGACATTGTCATCCTCCCATTGTGTGAGCTTCACACAAGCCCTCCCCTATTCGCTCTCTCTACCGGACGGGCTTATACCGTAGGCGTAGAGGATCCCCGAATAGGGGAGGGATTCTATGAATTCACCCTCTAAAAACGCCTAAAGGCACAAGCCAATGTCTGGCTTGCGCCTAAAGGTGGAATTAGAGAATGACTTTCGCCGATGCCCATGACGCGCGGAATGATCACGCGCGTCCCTAACTGCCCCTCAGATACGGCCTAAGTGGCGCATAGATCATGTTCCATGATTCACATCATTGATCATGATTCCGCTGACTCGGTTCCGCATCCTGGCACGCCCTAGTTACACCGATCATGACTGACAGTCTCAGATCTTCCCTAGGCGCTCAACCGCTCGATTCGAGCGGGAGCGTGCCCCTAGCGCCTCGCCATGCCCGGTGCACCCCTAGCGGGTGACACTCGGCCTCTGTGCTGTTCTTAAGCTGCCGGACCGATCAGACGGTCCGCCCGGTGTCCCCCGGGTGGGTAGTGCTGGTATTGAGGCAAGCCTCTCTCTAAGAACATGCATGTGTCAAGGACCTAAGTCCCGATGGTGCTGTTCTGTGGCCTAGCTCACATCCTGTGCTGTCTGTATGTGGGCA
>Ga0316620_10000046_pt1 | contig 50784 bp, 48 predicted proteins | sample OWC_Aug_M1_C1_D5_FD_207651 | JGI IMG/M metagenome (GOLD analysis project Ga0316620, IMG submission 207651) | Wetland soil microbial communities from Old Woman Creek delta, Ohio, United States - OWC_Aug_M1_C1_D5_B | ecosystem: Environmental > Terrestrial > Soil > Wetlands | place: USA: Ohio...
ACGTCGGCGACGCGGTCCTGGTTGGCCCGCGACAGGCGCCGCACGCGCCGGCCCAGCAGCAGGATCGGCACCAGCGTCGCCGGGACCCCGAGCAGCACGAGCAGCGCGAGCTTCCAGCTCACCACGAACAGCATCACCGCGGCGCCGGCCATCATCAGCAGGTTCCTGACGAACATCGACACGCCGAATCCGATCACCTGCTGCAGCAGCGTCGTATCGGCCGTGAGCCGGGAGATCACCTCGCCGGTGCGCGTCGCCTCGAAGAAGCCGGGCTCGAGCCCGAGAATATGGTCGAAGACTGCGCGGCGCAGGTCGGTCACGACCCGCTCGCCGGTGGTCATCATCAGGTAAAAGCGCCAATAGGTCGCGATCGCCAGCGTCACGGCGATTGCGACCAGCGCGGCGAGCGCCCGATCGAGCAGCCGCCGGTCGCCGCTGCCAAACCCGTTGTCGACGACCAGCCGGAGGCCTTGCCCGAGGGCGAGCACGCATGCCGCGGCCAGCACGAGCGCCACCACCGCGCCCGCGATTCGCGCGCGATACGGCCACATGAAGCGCGCGAACCGCGCCAGGCCCGCACTGTGCAAAGTCGTCACCGGGAGACTATACCGCGTGAGGCCGGCTCAGCGTCCGTAGAAGCGATACTGGTTACGGCCGCGCCCCTTGCCGCGGTACATGGCCGCGTCGGCGTTTCGCAGCAGGGTCTCACCGTCGCCCGCGTCCGTCGGGTAGATCGAGATGCCGATGCTCGCGCTGATGTGGAAGCTTCGCCCCTCGACGCGGAACTCGGCTTTAAGTGCGTTCAGGATCTTGTCGGCGATGACTTCGCAATCGGAATCGCGATGCAGGTCGGGAATCACCGCTACGAATTCGTCGCCGCCGTGCCTCGCCAGCGTGTCGGCCTTGCGCACGCAGCCGGCGAGTCGCTGCGCGACTTCGCGCAGCACCGCGTCGCCTGCGCGGTGGCCGAGCTCGTCATTGACCTGCTTGAAGTCATCCAGGTCGACCAGCATCGCCGCGACCTTGGTGTCGCGCCGCTGCGCGAGGAAGATCGCCTGGCGCAGGCGGTCGTCAAGCAACCTGCGGTTCGGCAAGCCGGTCAAGGTATCGTGGTATGCGAGGAAGCGCACTTCTTCCTCCTGGCGCTTGCGCTCGGTGATGTCCTGCGATACCCCGATCATCTTCGCAGCCTTGCCGTCTGCCCCGCTGATCACGGAGCCGCGGGCGGCAATCCAGCGCACTTCGCCGTCGCGAGTTACCGCGCGGAATTCGACGGCATACGGCTTGCCGCTGGCGAGCGCTTCACGCCCCGCCGCCAGATAGCGCTCACGGTCCTCGGGATGCACGAGGTCGCGAAAGTCGGGCGAGCCCGGCAGGCGCTCGTCCCGGCGCCCGATCAGCGCCTCGGGATCGCGGCCCCAGCGCAGGGTGTCGCTGCGGATGTCCCATTCCCAGTAGTAAAGATTCGCCGTGTCCACCGCCAGGCGCAATTTTTCGACGTTTTCGTGCAGCGCCGCGGCGGCGCGCTTCTGCTCGGTCACGTCGCGCGCCGTCCCCGTCGCGCCCACGATCCGCCCGTCGGCGTCGCGCAGGGGAATCGCATTGAACGAGACGTCGACCTGGCTGCCATCGCGCCGCACGTGCCGGGTCTCGTAGTCGAAGACCGACTCGCCCCCCAGGATGCGGGCGAAAACGGCCGCATCGCGCTCGACGACGATGGGCGCGCTCAGTTCACCCAGCGCCCGGCCGATCAGCGCCTGCGCGTCGTACCCATAGATGCGTCGCGCCGCCAGAGGATTGAGATAGGTCCAGCGCCGCTCGAGATCGACCGACCAGATCAGGTCGTTGGAGGTCTCCACGAGGTTGCGGTAGAGCGCTTCGCTTGCACGCAGCGCCTGCTCGGCCGCGACGCGCTCGCCCGCGTCGGAGAACGCGAAAATCGACGACGCCTCCGGCGCGGACGAATCGAGCGCCCGGCCAAGCACGCGGCACCAGAGGCGCGTGCCGTCACGCCGCACGAAGCGGGCGTCGTCCTCGACGATCCCACCGCTCGCCAGCCGCCGATACGTATCCTCTTTCGTCGCCTTCCAGCGCTCCTCGGAACGGAAAAGTACCCGCGTCGACTGCCCCTGCAGTTCGCCGGGACCATAGCCGAGCATCTGCTCCAGGCGCCGGTTGCAGCGCACGATGCTCCCCTGCTCGACGAACGCGACCCCGATGGGTAACGTCTCGAGCACGAGATTCTCTTCCGCGAGGACCGCCAGGTAGGCGTCCTGCGCGCGCTTCAGGTCGGTTACGTCCGTGACCACCCCGACGAACCCGCCAAGGCGGGCGCGCACCGTCTTGGCCTGCTTCCAGCGCCCGTCGCGCATCTGGAACTGATGCAGCTCCCCGGCGCCTTCCCGGTGCATCCGAACGCGCCGCTCGACCCACTCGGCGCGACGGTTCTGGTATTCGGGCGGGATCATCTCCATGTCGAAGGCGTTCTGCGCGACGTCTACGTAGCCCGCCCCGACCAGCTCGTCCGCGCTGCGCACACCTCCATGGAGCCGGGCGTAGGCGTCATTGCACATCACCAGCGTGTCCTGCGCGCTCCAGACGGCGATCGCATCCGGAAAGCTTTCGATCGCGTCGCGCAACTGCGCCTCGCTGCGGGCCTGCCGGTCGACGAGCTCCTCGATCTTGAAGCGGGCAAGAAGAGTCTCGACGATGTTCTGGTGATATTGGCGATACACGCGCACCATGACCGCCCCGAAGACGATCACCATCAAACCGAGCAGACGGTAGGTTTCCCCGGCTTGCAGGACGAACTGAAGCACGATCGACAGGAACGGCGGCGCGCTGAAGCCGAAGAACGCGAGCGGGCTTGCGCCGTAGACTCCGGCCGCGCCGATGATGCTTCCTCCCACCACGAACACCACGGCCAGCTGGCGCAGTGGATCGACTTCCGGGAAAAGGATCGCCGGCGCCGATGCCCACACCGCGCCCGCGGCGAGCGCACCGAGCGCGAAATTGCGCTCCCAGCGCGCGAGCGTGCCGGCGGCCTGAGCCGGCATGAAGCGCAGGTGCAGCGCGACGCGCGCGCCCGTCGTCGCCAGAACCGCCGCGAGCCACGCCGCGAGCACTTCGACGCTGACCGCACCCCACAGGGCGATGAGCAGGATTCCGGCGTTAAGGAGCGTCGCGAGGTAGGCCTGCGTGGCGACCCGTTGCAGCAGCGCCATGCGCGCCTCCCGCAGGCGCTGTCCGTCGGCCTGCGTGCCCAGGCCCGGCCTGCCTTGATTCATTATGTGTCGCCCTTCGGATTTCCCGGAGCCGCCGAGAAAGATTAGCCCCACTGCACCGCAGGCACGGCGGATTACCGCATGCCACTGACCATTTCTTGCACCACCGCACACCAGGCCGCGCCCACGTTGTCCAGGCTGTAGCCGCCGCCCCCGAAAACCATCAGCCGCCCCTCGGCATACCGGTCGGCCAGCGCGAGCAGCCGCCGCGCGACATGGGCATGGGCGGCCGCAGTAAGGCGCAGATCCGCCAGCGGGTCTCCCGCGAGGCTGTCGGCGCCGCACTGCAGGATCACGAAGCGGGGCGCATGGCGCTCGATGAAGCGCTCGGCGTCATCCCAGGCGCGGAAGAACTCGGCGTCCCCCGCCCCTGGCCGGAGCGGGAGATTGAGCTTCGTCCCCTCCGCTCCGGCCGTCCCCGTTTCGTAGGCAAAGCCGGTTCCTGGATAGAGGAACGAGCCGTCTTCGTGAATGTCCGCAATGATCAACTCGTCGTCGTGCTCGTACTCGTAGAACACGCCGTCGCCGTGGTGCACGTCGATGTCGACGTAGGCGATGCGCCGGATGCCGTAATCCGCGCGCAGTGTCTCGATCAGCACGCCGAGGTCGTTGAACACGCAAAATCCCGCCGCCCCGCCGCGCCGCGCGTGGTGCAGGCCGCCGATCGGCTGGAAGGTGTGGCGCGCCTCGCCGTGAAGGATGCGCCGGGCGCCCTCCAGCGCGGCGCCGACCAGGTGCGCCGCCACCTCGTAGCAACCCGGAAACGCCGGCGTATCGCCGTAGTCGAGGTAACCGCTGCCGGCGCGGGAAGCGGCGATCACGCGATCGACGTAATCCGGCCGGTGAAAGCGCTCGATCGCTGCGCGCGCGGCCGGGCGTGACTCCGCCAGCGTCACGCGTTTGTCCAGGCCAAGCTCGCCCGCTGCACGCCAGAAAGCCCCTTGCCGGTCGACCGACAGCGGATGCCCCTGGGGGAAACCGTAACGGCCGAGCTCCTCGCTCAGGAAGACGTGGGTTGCGGCCGCGCTCATCCGCCACTTTCCGGGTTCACGGCAGCTTCTCGACCTCGACCAGACAGTCGTAGTACGTCGCGCCGCCGCCCAGGTCCGTGACGCGCTGCGACGTCACGTTGTTGGCGTTTCCCCGGTCGGGGGAGAATTTCTTCCACCACACCGAGGGCGCGACGACGACGCCCGCGCGCGGCTTGCCGTTCACGCGCGCGCGTAGGGTGAAAGCGCCGCGGTCGTTGTACACGCGCACCATGTCGCCGTCACGGATGCCCCGCTGTGCCGCATCGTCGGGGTGCATCTCCAGGCGCGGCTCGCCTTCGGATGCGCGGAAGCGCGCCATATTGGCAAACGTCGAATTGAGAAAGTTCCGCGCCGGAGGCGACAGGAATGCGAGCCGATAGCGGCGCGCGAGCTCCGCATCGCCGGCCGGCGATTCGGCCGGGGGATTGAAGAACGGCAGCGGATCGATGCCCTGCTTCTCGAGCGCCGCGCTGTAGAACTCGCACTTGCCCGAAGGCGTGGGAAAGCCGCCTTCGGCGAATGGCGCGAAGCGATCGGGGACGCGCAGCCGTTGCCAGCCCTTTGCCTTGACCACGCCCCACTCGATCCCCCGCATGCGCGGGCTGGCCGATGCAAGCGCCTGCGCACAGATCTCTTCGTCGCTGTCGCCGAAGCAGGGTTCATCGAATCCGAGGCGCGCCGCGAGGCGCCTGAACACCTCAGAATTCGGCAGCGACTCGCCGATCGGCGCGATCGCCGGGCTGTTTGCCAGCACGTACAGGTGCCCGTAGGACTTGTGCACGTCGTAGTGCTCGAGCTGCGTCGTTGCAGGCAGCACGACGTCGGCGTAGTCCGCGGTGTCGGTGAGGAAGGAATCCATCACCACGCAGAACAGATCCTCGCGCCTGAAGCCGGCGATCACCTTCTCCGAATCCGGGCACACCGCAACCGGATTGTTGTTGTAGACGATGATTGCGCGGACCGGGGGCACGGCACGGGTCAGGGCGTCGCCGAGCGCGGCATGGTTGAAGCTGCGCGGGGTCGCCCCATTGAGCAGGTCCGGGCGCTCGAGCGCGGCGTGGTCGAATCCGTAGAAGTCGGCCGTCGTGAGAACGATGCCCCCCGCCGCATCCCGCCAGGCGCCGGTCAGCGCCGGCAGGCAGGTGATGGTCCGGGCCGCGATGCCGCCGCCGGCATGGCGCTGCATGCCGTAGTTGAGCCGGATCGCGGCCGGCTTGACGCTGCCGTAGTCGCGCGCCAGGTCGAGCACTTCCTGCTCGGAGATGCCGCAAGTCTGCGCGGCCCACCGCGGCGTGTAGCGCTCGACCCGCTCGGCCAGCGCCTCGTAGCCGAGCGTGTAACGCGCGACGTAATCGCGGTCGACCAGCCCCTCGGCGATCAGCACGTGCATCATGCCGAGCGCCAGCGCGCCGTCCGTCCCGGGCATCAGTGCGATGTGCTGCGTGCATTTCTCCGCCGACAGGCTCCGGTAGGGATCGATCGCGATCACCTTCGCGCCGCGGCGCTTCGCTTCCTGCACGCGAGACCACAGATGCAGGTTGGACACCACCGGATTCGCGCCCCACAGCAGGATCAGCTTCGAATCCTCGAAGCGCTCGGGGTCCATCCCCACCGAGCCGCCGAGCGTCGCCCTGAGGCCGAACTTGCCTGCGACCGAGCACAAGGTGCGCTCGAGCAGCGATGCGCCCAGGCGGTGAAAGAACCGCCGGTCCATCGAGCTGTACTGCACCATACCCATGGTCCCGGCGTAGCTGCACGGCAGAATCGTCTGGGGCCCTTCGGGAGAAGCCGCCAGGGCCTTGAGCTTCGCCGCGATCTCGTCCAGCGCCGAGTCCCACGAGATTCGCTCGAACTCTCCCCGGCCTTTAGGGCCGACGCGTCTGAGCGGATGAAGGACGCGATCCGGCGAGTAGGTGCGCTCGAGGTAGTGGGCGACCTTGGTACAAAGCGAGCTGTCGGTGAACGGCATCGAGGGATCGCCCTGGACCTTCACCGCGACGCCGTCCTTGACCGTCACCAGCATGGCGCAGGTGTCCGGGCAGTCGTGCGGGCATGCCGCCCGTACCACCTTCACCGCATGGTCGACGCCGGCAAGTGCACCGGATTTCTGCGGAGCGTTCACGAAGGGCCTCCCGCCGATTGTCCGCCGAATCGCTGCCCGCCACCAAGCGCCGCTTCGAACAGCTCGATCCAGTGTCTGACCGGGGTGTCGCTCGCCGCCTGCAGGTGTGCGAGGCAGCCGACATTCGCGGTGGCGATCGCGTCCGGCGCGCCGGCCCCCAGCGACGCAAGCTTGCGGGAACGCAGCTCGCGCGACAGCTCCGGCTGCAGGATCGAGTAGGTACCTGCCGAGCCGCAGCACATGTGCCCGTCGGCCACCGGCAGCATCTGGTAGCCGGCCCGGCCTAGCAGGCCTTCGACTACCCCGCGTACGCCCTGCCCGTGCTGCAGCGAGCAGGGCGACTGGAAGGCAACCCGCGAGCGAGGCTTCACGCCATTCAGGACGCGGTCGAGCGCACTCGCTTCGCCGGCGATGATCTCGGATAGATCGCGCGTGAGGGCGCCGATTCGCTGCGCCTTGTCGCGGTACGCCGGGTCGTGGGCGAGGTAATGGGCATAATCCCTCACCGTGGCGCCGCATCCGCTTGCGGTCATGGCGATGGCCTCGACCTCGCCACGCTCCACCATCGGCCACCAGGCGTCGATCACGGCGCGCATGTCCGCGAGCCCGCCCGCCTGGTCGTTGAGGTGGAACCTAACGGCGCCGCAGCAGCCCGCGCGAGGCGCCTCGACGAGCGAGATGCCGATGCGGTCGAGCACGCGCGCAGCGGCGGCATTGATTGCCGGCGCAAGTGCCGGCTGCACGCAACCGGCCAGCGTAAGCATCTTTCGCGCGTGGCGCGGTGCCGGCCACGCGCCGGCCGGTGGCGTCGGCGCGGGCACGGTCTGGCGCAGCGCGGCCGGCAGGAGCGGCCGCGCCAGTTGTCCGAGCCTCAGTGCCGCACCGAACAGGCGGGTGCGGGGCAAAGCGAAGGCGAGCGCCGCGCGCTTTGCGCGTTCGATCGGCCCCCGAGGAGCGCGCTGCTCGACCACGTGCCGGCCGATGTCGGCGAGGCGGCCGTAGCGCACGCCGGACGGGCAGGTGGTTTCGCACGAGCGGCAGGTCAGGCAGCGGTCCAGATGCAGCCGCGTGCGTTCCGAGACCGCCGACCCCTCGAGCACTTGCTTGATGAGGTAGATGCGCCCGCGCGGACCGTCGAGCTCATCGCCCAGCAACTGGTAAGTCGGGCAGGTCGCCGTGCAAAAGCCGCAGTGCACGCACTTGCGCAGGATCGCGTCGGCTTCGCGGCCTTCGGGCGTGTCCCGGATGAAATCAGCGAGTATGGTTTGCATTGTTCAAACGCCGCCGCCGGATCTATAGTCATGGCGGCCCGCATGCAAGGACCCGTGATTGGATCGCCCGAACTGGAAAATCGTCCTCCCCGTCGCAGCGGCCGTCGGCTTCCTCATCGCCGGCTTCTGGGGCCTGCTTCTCGGACCCATTGCCGCGGCGGCGATCATCTCATTGCGCCAGAAAAAACGCGTCGACGGCAATGGCGCAGACGACGAGGACCGCCGCCTCGCGGCGTACATGGCCGAGGCAGCGAAGAACGAGCTGGCGCGCGCGGCGAAGCGCGAACCCGGCGCGGTACACGTTTCGGCGCCCGCCTCGGCTGCGGGCCGGTCTGCCGCGGCCACGGCGCCGAAACCCTCGTTCGATGAACTCAAGCAGCGCGTAGAGCGGGTGGATGGCCGGGAAGCGTTCGACGCGCTCGCGGCGGCTCGTCTCGCGCTGATCGAAAACAGCCGCGATGCGCACGCCGCAGCCGAATCGGCCCTGCTCACCAAGCGGCTGGCATCGCGCAGGGAGCAGGCCGATCTGCGCCTGCGCGCCGCCGCGCACGCGATCACTGCGTCCCTCGACAGCGGCGTGGCACCGCTCGCAGCGGGCGTATTCAACGAATTCGTCTCCGAACGCACCGCGCTGTCACTGCCCCCGCAGAAATGGGAGGCGCTGGGTCGCGCGCTGCTCGCCCAAGGCAGCCTGATGGAGGCCGCCTGGACCATGCATGCGGGTGCGCTGATCGCAGGCGACCGTGCAATGGCGCAGAAGCGCCTGATCGAAGTAGCCGGCAGGGCCTCCGAGTCGCGCCAGCCCGCGGTCGCCCTGAAGCTGTACGGCACCCTGCTGGCGAAATATCCCGATTCGCAATTCGCGGATTTCGTGCGCGCCAACATGAAGCTGGAGCAAAGGAAGCTGGGCAAGTCCTGAGCGGGCATCACAGGTCCGGGTAGAGGCGCCCGCGATTGAAGATTCGCCGCGGATCGAACGTCGCCTTGAGTTCCTGGCGCAAACGGACCGCGACCGGCGGGAGCGGCGCAAACGCGCCCGGGGCCTTGTCCGGCGCGCGGAACAGGGTCGCGTGTCCGCCGGCGTCGCGCGCCGCTTCGCGCAGGAGGCGCGGTTCGGCACCTGTCGCGCGCCAGCGGAGCGCCCCGCCCCATTCGATGAGCTGCGTCCCGGGCAGTTGCAGTGGCGGCGCGATACTCGGGACCGACAGCCGCCAAAGCGGCGTGTCCCCGCCGAACGCCGGATGGGTCTGCTCGCGCACGCTCGCCCAGAACGCGTCTGCCCCGGGCAGCTCCTCGCCGCCGAGCTTCTGGCGCGCCGCGCGCACCGCCGACGGGGCGCCGGAAAGGCGCACTGAGAGCTGGCCATCGAAGTAGCAGGTGGCGGAAACCGGCAGCGGCCGGCCGCCCCACTGGTTCATCCACTCGAGCGCCTTTTCCTCTGGCGCCTCGAGCCGCAGCGAGGCTTCCTCCAGCGGGCGGGGCAGCACCTTGAGCGACACTTCCAGGATCACGCCGAGCGTGCCGAGCGAGCCGGCCAGCACGCGCGACACGTCGTAGCCGGCGACGTTCTTCATCACCTGCCCGCCGAAAGAAAGCACCCGGCCGCGGCCATCGAGCAGACGCGCTCCGAGGACGAAGTCGCGCACCGCCCCCGCGGTAGCACGACGCGGTCCGGAAAGGCCCGACGCAACGCAGCCACCGAGCGTCGCGCCGGCGCCGAAGTGCGGCGGCTCAAACGGCAGCATCTGGTTGTTCTCGGCGAGCGCAGCTTCGAGCTCGACGAGCGGCGTCCCGGCGCGCGCCGTTACGACGAGCTCGCTCGGCTCGTAGCTCGCGATGCCGGCGTAAGCTCGAGTGTCGAATGTTTCGCCGATGAGCTCGTTGCCGTAGAAGTCCTTGGTACCCCCTCCGCGCAAGCGCAAGGGCTGCCCGCTCTGGGCGGCCGCGCGAATGCGCTCGGCCATGCCCTTCAATACGCCGTCCATCAGAAACGCGGCAGCCCTGGGAACGGCAGCTTTCCGCCGTGCACCCGCATGCGCCCGAACTCCGCGCAGCGCGCAAGCGTCGGAACTGCTTTGCCTGGATTCAGCACGCCGCGAGGATCGAACGCCCGCTTTATGGCGTGGAAGATCTCCAGCTCCTCGGGCCGGAATTGCGCGCACATCTGGTCGATCTTTTCCACGCCGACGCCGTGCTCGCCGGTGATCGTGCCGCCGACCTCGATGCATTTCTCCAGCACTTCGGCGGCGAACTGCTCGGTGCGATGCAGCTCGTCTGGACTATTGGCGTCGAAAAGGATCAGCGGATGGAGGTTGCCGTCGCCGGCGTGGAAAACGTTCGGGCAGCGCAGGCCGTATTTCGTCTCCATCTCCCCGATGAAGCGCAGCACCTCGCCCAGCCGCCTGCGCGGTATCGTGCCGTCCATGCAGTAGTAGTCGGGTGAAATGCGGCCCACTGCGGGAAACGCGGCCTTGCGCCCCGACCAGAGCCTGAGGCGGTCGGCTTCGTCCCGCGACACCGTCATCTTGGTGGCCCCCGCCCGCGACAGGACCTCCTTGATGCGCGCGATTTCCTCCTCCACTTCCTCGGGCACGCCGTCGGATTCGCATAGCAGGATCGCGGCCGCATCCAGATCGTAGCCCGCGCGCACGAACTGCTCTGCGGCGCCCGTGGCCTGCTTGTCCATCATCTCCAGCCCGGCGGGCACGATTCCTTCCGCGATCACCGCTGCGACCGCATGGCTCGCCTTTTCCACGTCGTCGAAGGACGCCATGACGACGCGCGCGAGCGGCGGTCTGGGCAGCAGCTTCACCGTGACTTCGGTAACCACGACTAGCATCCCCTCGGAGCCGACGACCAGCGCAAGAAGGTCGTAGCCCGCCGCGTCGAGCGCCTCCGAGCCGAACTCCACCGGCTCGCCATCCGCGGTGTAGCCCTTCACCCGCATCACGTTGTGCACCGTCAGGCCGTACTTCAGGCAATGCACGCCGCCGGAGTTTTCCGCCACATTGCCGCCGATCGTGCAGGCAATCTGGCTCGAAGGATCCGGCGCGTAGTAGAGCCCGAACGGCGCAACGACGTCGGATATGGCCGCGTTCCGCACGCCCGGCTGCACCACGGCGATTCGCGCCTTGGGATCGACGCGCAGCACTCGCATGAACTTCGCCATCGACAGCAGCACTCCATCGGCGAGCGGGAGAGCGCCACCCGAAAGGCCGGTTCCGGCGCCGCGCGCCACCACCGGGACGCCCATGGACGAGCAGGTTCGCAGCACCTGCTGCACCTGCTGCTCGGTTTCGGGAAGCGCTACCACCATCGGCACCCGCCGGTAAGCGGTCAGGCCGTCGCATTCGTAGGGCCGGGTGTCCTCGGTTTCGAACAGCACGGCGCGCGCCGGCAGGAACTCGCGCAGCGCCGCCGCTACGGCTCGCTGCCGCGCGCCGTCGATCTCCGCTACAGGTAGCGCCTCGCCCATGTCAGGCCTTCTGCAGTATCACCTTTGGGATTGTATTCGCAGCCGATCCAGCCCGAGTACCCGAGGCGATCGATATGCGCGAGCAGGAACGCATAGTTGATCTCTCCGGTTCCGGGCTCGTGCCGTTCCGGCACGTCGGCAAGCTGCATGTGGCCGATGCGCGGCAGCAGGCGCTCGATGGTCTTTGCCAGGTCGCCCTCCATGACCTGCATGTGAAAGATGTCGTACTGCAGGAACGCGTTGTCGGCGCCGGCCGCATCCAGCACTTCGATCGCTTCGCGGCTGGTGGCGATGAAAAATCCGGGGACCGTGCGCCGGTTGCAGGCCTCCAGCATAAGCTGCATTCCCTCGGCGCGCAGTGCGCCGGCCGCGTAGCGCAGGTTGTCGACCAGGGTATCGAAATGCCGCGCCCGCAGGGCATCGCTCGTGACTACGCCGGCCAGGCAGTTGAGCCTCCGGCAGCCCGCCGCCCTCGCGTACTCGAGGGCGCGGCCGACGCTATCGCGAAATTCGTTGCGGCGCTCAGGCAGGCATGCGATGCCGCGATCACCCCGGGAGGGATCCCCGCCCGGCAGGTTGTGCAAAACGACCTGGACCCCCGCCATCCGCGCCCGCTCGGCAACCTCCGGAGCGCTCCACGCGTAAGGAAACTGGTATTCGACGTAGCGGAATCCGGCCCTCGCCGCGGCGGCAAAGCGATTCAGGAAATCGAGCTGCGGAAACAGCAGGGAGAGATTTGCGGCGAGTTTCGGCATAAGGGAGCTTTATGTTCATACTAGGAGAGCACGCGATCGCCCGCAAGCGCGCGGCAGCGCGCTGCTTGCTAAGATAGCCGTGTCCAGAAAGGATCCTTCCACGCCGTGCCTGCCAAGCCGCTGCTGCGACGGCTGTTCCCGTTCCTCTTGTGGTGGCCGCGCGTCGATCGCGGATCGTTGCGCGCCGACGCGATCGCCGGACTGATCGGCGCAGTGGTCGTCCTGCCGCAGGCGGTCGCCTACGCAACCCTTGCCGGCCTCCCCCCAGAATACGGCCTCTACTGCGCGATGGTTCCGACATTGGTGGCGGGACTGTTCGGATCCTCGCTTCACGCTGTATCCGGCCCGACCAATGCCGTGTCGCTGATGGTGCTCGCCGCGCTCAGCCCGTTCGCGGAGCCTGGATCGGCGGAGTTCGTATCGCTCGCGCTCACGCTGTCGCTGCTGTGCGGCGTGCTGATGATGGCAATGGGGTTCTTTCGGCTCGGCACGCTGGTCAACTTCGTCTCCAACGGCGTGGTCATCGGCTTTACCGCCGCGATCGGCCTGATCATCATGGTGAGCCAGGTCTCTCCACTGATGGGGGTCCATGTCGAGCGCGCAACCGTGTTCGTCGACATGGTGCACAACAGCATCGTGCATCTGAGCGAAGTCCATCCGTGGGCGCTCACGGTCGGGCTCACCACGATCGCAGCTGGCGCTTTGGCAAAGCTCTTCGCGCCCCGCGTCGCGCCGATGCTGGTGGCAACGATCGTTGGCACCGCTACTGCGTCGGCGATCAATGCGCTGATCGGCGCCAAGGTCTCGGGCATCCAGACGCTCGGGGCACTGACGAGCGCCCTGCCACCGCTTTCGCTGCCCGACTTCACGGGAGACACGCTGAGCGATCTGTTCGGGCCGGCGCTCGCGGTGACCATCCTTTCGGTGACCCAGGCGATCGCCATCGTGCGCGCGATCGCGATCCGCTCCGGACAGCGGATCGACAACAACCAGGAGCTGATCGGCCAGGGTCTGTCGAACGTAGCGGCGGCGTTCTTCTCCGGCTACCCGTCGAGCGCGTCGGTAAACCGTTGCGGAATCAACTATGAGTCCGGTGCGCGCACTCCGCTGTCCGCCGTGATGTCCGCGCTGTTCCTGGTCCTGCTGCTGCTGGTGCTCGCGCCGGTGGCCGCGCTGCTTCCGCTGCCGGCAATCGCCGGGCTGCTGGTGCTGGCCGGCTGGGGGCTGATCGACCTCAAGCAGATGAGGATGTACCTGCGCGCAAGCCGCCAGGAAGCCGCCGTGCTCGGCGCCACCCTGATCGCGACGCTCGTCATCCCGCTCGAGTATGCGATCCTCGTCGGCGTAATGGCGTCGCTGGTGGTCTATCTGAACCGCACCTCGCGCCCGATCATGCGCAGCCTGGTGCCCGACCCCCGCCACAGCGAGCGCAAGCTTGCTCCGGCGAGCGAGGGGTTGCTCGAATGCCCGCAGCTCAAGATCCTGAGCATCGAGGGCTCGATCTATTTCGGGGCGGTAGATCACGTGGAGTCGCATTTCGAGACGCTGCGCGAGCGCACGCGCGAGCAGCGCCGCCTGCTACTGGTGTCGCGCAACATCAATTTCGTCGACGTCGCCGGCGCCGAGACTCTGGTGCGCGAGGCGCGCAAGCGGCGCGCGGAAAACGGGCAGCTCTATCTGCAGGGCCTGCGCCAGCCGGTCGAGGACGTTCTCAAGAATGGTGGCTTCTTCAAGGAGCTCGGATCGGAGAACGTTTTTCGCAGCAAGCGCGACGCGATTTCCGGGATATTCCCAATGCTGGACCGCTCGATCTGCGAGCGCTGCAGCGCTCGCATCTTCGAGGAGTGCGCCTCAATCCCGCCGCGCGGGAATTGAGCTCTGAATGCCGGTCTCGCCGCACCGCCTGTTTCCGTTCCTCGCCTGGCTGCCGCGGCTCACGCGCGAGAACCTCCGGATCGACGCGCTCGCCGGCCTCACCGTGGCGCTCGTCGCGATTCCGCAGTCGCTTGCCTACGCCCAGCTCGCCGGCCTGCCGCCCTATTTCGGGCTGTACGCTGCGCTTATCCCGACGATCGTCGGCGCGCTCTTCGGTTCCTCGTCGCAGCTGTCGACGGGTCCGGTGGCGCTTACTTCGCTGCTGACCGCCGCGAGCATCGCCCCGCTCGCGGCGACCGGCAGCGAGCAATACGTGGCGTACGCGATCAGCGTCGCGCTGCTGTCGGGGCTATTCCAGCTGTTGTTCGGCATCATGCGGCTAGGGGTGCTCATGAATCTGCTGTCGCACCCGGTGCTGATGGGGTTCGTGAACGCGGCGGCGATCCTGATCACGCTGTCGCAGGTACCGGCGCTGTTCGGGGTCTCCTCGCCCGCGAAAGGTCATGCTCTCATCGACACCTGGCACGTGCTGGTGCACGCCGCGGAATCGCACGGGTACTCGGTGCTGTTCGGCCTCGTGGCCATCGCCCTGCTGGTCGCGTTCCGTCGCTTTGCGCCGCGTCTTCCGGGGGTTCTGATTACCGTCGCGCTGCTCACCGCCGCCAGCTATTTCGTAGACTATGCGGGAAACGGCGGCCGCGTCGTCGGCGACATTCCGCGCGGGCTGCCCGCACTCGCGCTGCCGCCGTTCAGCCTCGATGCATGGATCGAGCTGCTCCCGGCATCGTTCGTGATCGCCGTGATCAGCTTCATGGAGGCGATGTCCAGCGCCAAGATCGCGGCGATCAAGACCGCCAGAAAGTGGGACGAGAACCAGGAACTCGTAGGCCAGGGGCTCGCGAAGATGGCGGCCGCTTTCTGTCAGACCATGCCCGTGAGCGGATCTTTCTCGCGCTCTGCGCTCAACCTGGCATCGGGCGCGCGCACAGGCGTGTCGTCGATCGTCGCGGCTTTGTGCGTTCTCCTCACGCTGCTGTTCTTCACACCCCTGCTCAAGTACCTGCCGTTGCCGGTGCTCGCCGCGATCATCGTGATGGCGCTCACCAACTTGATCAACCTGCGCAGCCTGCGTAACGCATGGCGCGCGAGCAGCGACGACGCGATCGCCGCCGTCCTGACCTTTGCCGCCACCATCGCGTTTGCGCCACAGATTCAGAACGGAATCTTCGCGGGAATGCTCGTGTCGCTGGGACTTTTCATCTACCGGCGCATGCGGCCGAACATGGCGATCGTCGAGCCGGCGCAACTCGGGCGCGAAGCACCCGGAGACATCGCGGAAGCGCTGCAGGGAAAGTTGGGCATCATCCGCTTCGATGCATCGCTGGTGTTCGTCAACGTGTCGTATTTCGAGGGGGCGGTACTGCAGCTCGAGCGCAGGCACCCCGGCCTTCGCTTCGTACTGGTGTCCGCGTCGGGCATCAACGACCTCGACGCATCGGGGGTCGAGATGCTCGCGTCACTGCATGAGGGGCTGCGCAAGAACGGCATCGCGCTCCTGTTCAGCGGAATCAAGCCTCGCGTGCGCTCGGTCCTCGAGCGCACCGGTCTCGCCGAGCGCATCGGTGCCGACAACATCCTTCCCAGCGATCACGTCGCCTTGACCACGCTCGCCAAGCGCGCGGGAAGCCGCCCCGAAGGCGACCCCCCCGGTTAAAAGGGGCCAGCGCCGCCTCGGCAGGCACTGCGACGTTCGCAGCGGCCCGCGTCTCTTATTCCGTGCTGTGAGCGCGGTCTCTCCCGCTGTACGCGGCATGCGCGTTGTCACGCACCGGCACCATCCACTAGAATTCCCTGGCTCTTTCACCCGCCGAGAGGAATCCAACAATGGAACACAAGCTCCCACCCCTCCCGTACCCGATGGACGCTCTCGCGCCGCACATTTCCAAGGAGACGTTCGAGTATCACTACGGCAAGCACCACCAGGCCTACGTGACAAACCTGAACAACCTGATCAAGGGCACCGAGTTTGAAAACACTTCGCTTGAGGAAATCATCAAGAAGGCCTCGGGAGGCGTCTTTAACAACGCCGCGCAGGTCTGGAACCACACCTTTTTTTGGAGCAGCATGAAGCCAGGTGGCGGCGGCAGGTCTGCCGGCGCACTGGCGGCCGCGATTGACAAGAAGTGGGGCTCGTTCGACGCCTTCAAGGAGGCGTTCTCGAAGAGTGCGGTCGGCAACTTTGGCTCCGGCTGGACCTGGCTGGTGAAGAAACGCGACGGCGGCGTCGACATCGTCAATACCTCAAACGCGGGGACGCCGATCACCGGCGCGGACAAGCCGCTGCTGACGATCGACGTCTGGGAGCACGCGTACTACATCGACTACCGCAACGCCCGTCCAAAGTTCGTGGAGACGTTCCTCACCAGCCTCGCGAACTGGGACTTCGCCGGGAAGAACTTCAGCTGACACGCCCAAGGCGCGCCGTAGCGGGCGCGCTGCTCGCAGCGGTCCTCTTCGGGGCGAGCACGCCCGCGGCCAAGACGTTGGCCGGGGAAATGTCGGCGTTCTTGCTCGCCGGACTGCTCTATGCGGGAAGCGGATTCGGGCTGTCCCTATGGCTCGCTGTCGTGCGCTTGCGCCACGACCGCGCCGGCCATGCGCCGTTGCGGCGCGACGATCTGCCCTGGCTCGCCGGGGCCGTCATTTCGGGTGGCGTGGTCGCTCCGGTGCTGCTGATGGCTGGTCTCGCCCGCACGCCGGCATCGAGCACTTCGCTGCTGCTCAATCTCGAGGGTGTGTTCACTGCGCTGCTCGCATGGTTCGCGTTTCGAGAGAACTTCGATCGCCGCATCGCGCTCGGAATGGCGCTCATCGTGGGCGGCAGCGCTCTGCTGTCGCTCGGCGCCGGGGTCGCGAGCCGCTTCGACATGGGCAGCCTGGCCGTGGCAGGGGCGTGCATGGCCTGGGCGCTGGACAACAACCTTACGCGAAAGATCTCGGTGGGTGACGCAGCGACCATCGCCGCGATCAAGGGCATTGTCGCCGCCGCAGTCAACCTCTCGCTCGCGGTCGCCGTCGGGGCGGCGTGGCCCGGCGCCGGTCGGGCGGCGGCGGCCGCACTGATCGGCCTGTTCGGGTACGGCGTAAGCCTGACCTTGTTCGTCGTCGCGCTACGGGATCTCGGCGCGGCGCGCACCGGCGCTTATTTCTCCACCGCGCCGTTCGTCGGGGTAACGCTCGCGCTCGCCGTGCTGGGTGAGTCGCCGGGCGCGCAATTCTGGTACGCCGGACTCCTGATTGCGACGGGTGTATGGCTGCACGTCAGCGAGCGGCATGAGCACGTGCATGCCCATGAGCCCCTGGAACACACGCACCGCCATGTTCACGAGGAGCACCATCGGCACGAGCACGCCAGCGACTGGGATGGTCGCGAGCCGCATACGCACCCGCATCACCATGAGCGTTTGGTACACAGCCACCCTCACTATCCGGACATCCACCACAGGCACCCGCACTGACTCAGTGCCGGAGCTTGTCGAGGCCTCGCAGGCGGCTTCCGGCGCGAATACCGCGCTCCGCGAACCAGCCTTGCGTCATCTCCAGGGCATAGCGCACAGGCTTCGCCGCGCAGTGCGGATCTTCGGTCTGCGGCTGCATGTCGGCGATATTGACGATCGAGCCGTCATCGTCGATGAATGCGACCGACAGAGGAAGCAGGGTGTTCTTCATCCACATGCACTGCTCGCCGGGCTGCTCGAACACGAACAGCATGCCGCCGTTGGGCGCGAGCGACGTGCGATACATCAGACCCTCCATCCGGGTCGTGAATTCGTCGGCGAGCTCGGCATGAATGAGGTGAATGCCGGCCGTGAGCTGGACCTCCGGCAGCGGGGCTTGCTGAGCGCGCGCGAATGACGCCGACAGAATGGCGACCGCGCACCCGAGGACGAGGCGCGCTGCGCGCGCCCGAAAAAAGAAAGGCAGGGTATTCCCTGCCTTTCCGCGGGGCAGCTTGCGCCCCGTTTCTTCCAGGAAGCGAGTCAATCGCTACTTCTTCATCGACTCTTTCTGCGATTCCTTTTGCGATTCCTTTTGCGACTCTTTCATCGACTCCTTGCCTTTCTTCTTCGATTCCTTATGCGCCTCTTTCTTCTTCTTCGTTTGCTTCTTGGTGGTCTGCTTTTGCTCTTCCTTCTGCGCTTCCTTGGGCTGAGCAAACAGCGGGGCGCTGGTGGCCGCGAACACCGCGGCGATCAATACCGGCAACAGCTTCTTCATCTGCATCTCCTGATCAATATATTGAGCGGGTGGCAAAACATACGAAGTACTCCAACCCACTGCATTAAACGCGGTACCAGCGCGATGGTTGACAACTCCTGTAGCTGCAATGCCCCAAGTTGCGTTGCGGCGGATCCAGCACAGGGGGGCGATTTTAGAAAAGCGGCGGCCGCGCCACAACTGATTTCTGCGTAACTTACTGTTTTGAATGTCGTTATCGAGCGACAGCGCCGCCCCATCGAGAGCATCCAGCATTGCCATCGGGATCGGCGCCAGCGGCTCGCCCTTCGATCCGCCCACTGCTCTCGAGGCCGTCCGGCGTATGATTTTCCGGCCAGCAAACCGGGCACGCGATCCGGGGGCACCCCTCGGCGATCGCCCGCCCGCTCGCCAGCGTACCGCTCGAACCCTACTCTTATATAATATATCTTTTATTAGATTCTCGGATTTGTCCACGACAGGACCAGGAGCAACCATGGCGTACAAGCACATCAAGGTTCCCGCCGGTGGCGAGAAGATCAAGGTCAACAAGGACTTCTCGCTGTCCGTGCCCGACAACCCCATCATCCCCTACATCGAGGGCGATGGCACCGGAATCGACATCACCCCAGTCATGATCAAGGTGGTCGATGCGGCGGTGAAAAAGGCATACGGCGGCAAGAAGAAGATTGTCTGGATGGAAATGTACGCCGGCGAGAAGTCCTGCAAGGTGTATGGCGAGAACGTGTGGCTGCCGGACGAGACGCTCGCCGCGGCCAAGGAGTACGTGGTCTCGATCAAGGGACCGCTCACCACGCCGGTCGGCGGCGGCATCCGCTCCATCAACGTGGCGCTGCGCCAGGAGCTCGACCTGTACGTCTGCCTGCGCCCGATCCACTACTTCAAGGGCGTGCCCTCCCCGCTCAAGGAGCCGGAGAAGACCGACATGGTGATCTTCCGCGAGAACGCGGAGGACATCTACGCCGGCATCGAGTGGGCGGCGAAGACGCCCGAGGCGCAAAAGGTGGTCAAGTTCCTGATCGACGAGATGAAGGTGAAGAAGATCCGCTTCCCCGAGAGTTCGGCAATCGGCATCAAGCCGGTTTCCATCCAGGGCTCGGAGCGGCTGATCCGCAAGGCCTTCCAGTATGCGATCGACAACGACCGCAAGTCGGTGACGCTGGTGCACAAGGGCAACATCCAGAAGTTCACCGAAGGCGGCTTCCGCGACTGGGGCTATGCCCTGGCGCAGAGGGAGTTCGGCGCCAAGCTGGTGGACGGCGGTCCCTGGTGCAGCTTCAAGAACCCGAAGAGCGGCCGCGAGATCGTGGTGAAGGACGTGATCACCGACGCCTTCCTGCAGCAGATCCTGCTGCGGCCCGCGGAATACGACGTGATCGCCACCTTGAACCTCACCGGCGACCTGATTTCGGATGCGCTGGCGGCGCAGATCGGCGGCATCGGCATCGCGCCGGGAGCCAACATGAGCGACTCGATCGCGATGTTCGAGGCCACCCATGGCACGGCGCCGAAGTACGCCGGCAAGGACTACGTCAACCCCGGTTCCGAAATCCTGTCGGCGGAAATGATGCTGCGCCACATGGGCTGGGTCCAGGCCGCCGACGTAATCGTGCGCTCGATGGAGAAGGCGATCGCCGACAAGGTAGTGACCTACGACTTCGCGCGCCTCATGCAGGGCGCAAAGCAGGTATCCTGCTCCGGCTTCGGTCAGGCCATGATCGAGCGCATGTGAGTTCGCGCCGCGTGGGTTGCTCTACCGGGCACTCGCGACCAAAACAAAAAGGCCGCCCGCGGGCGGCCTTTTCTTCACATTCTTGCAGGTCGGGCGCTAGGCTTTCTGGATGTTGGAGGCCTGCTTGCCCTTCGGGCCCTGGACCACGTCGAAAGAGACCTTCTGCCCTTCCTTGAGGGTCTTGAAACCCGACATGTTGATCGCCGAGAAATGCGCGAAAAGGTCTTCGCTGCCATCGTCTGGCGTGATGAACCCGTAGCCCTTCGCGTCGTTGAACCATTTAACGGTGCCTGTCGCCATGTGCCGCTTCCTTTCCACCTGGTTTTGAGGATTACCGCGGGAAACCCCGGGATGCCTGAACTTCACGACCCCGCCGCCCCCATTGGCGAAACAGACAGCCTGAATCCAAACACGGGTCGATTTTTACGCCCGCCCGGGGCCGGTAGTCAAGAGCCTCCGCGGGGCGGCGCGACCGAACATTTGCGCGTGCAATAGTGCCCCCTCCGATCCAAGGGCACTCGCGTTGCGCCGCCGCAGGACATTGATTAGGATAGCCTACAAGGACTGGGTAGCATCAACCGACTCATTACGGCACACGGAGCGGGAACGGGCGAACTAGAGGGATGTCTGACCATATTGAGCTCGACGGCGCGAAGTAAGCGGGCGGCATGGCGACGCAGTTCAGAGACGACACGGTACTGGAGGCGCAGAAGCGAAAGCTCAAGCCGCCTCCGATGTTCAAAGTCATGCTGTTGAACGACGACTACACGCCGATGGAGTTCGTGGTGCTGGTATTGCAGAAGTTCTTCGGCATGACCAGGGAGCGGGCAACCCAAGTGATGCTCAAGGTTCACCGCGAAGGCATCGGGGTGTGCGGGGTGTATCCTCGCGATGTGGCCACGACGAAAGTGCAGCAGGTGGCCTCGTTTGCACGCAAGCACCAGCACCCGTTGCAGTGCGTAATGGAGGAAACGTAGCATGATTGCCCAGGAGCTCGAAGTCAGTCTGCACATGGCGTTCGTCGAGGCGCGGCAGAAGCGCCACGAGTTCATTACCGTCGAACACCTCCTCCTCGCGCTTCTCGACAACCCGACCGCCGCGGAAGTGCTTCGCGCCTGCGGCGCGAACATCGACGAGCTACGGAAGAATCTGACGCAGCACATCTCGGAACAAACGCCGCGCATCGCGGCCGATCGCGAGGTGGACACTCAACCGACGCTCGGCTTCCAGCGTGTCATCCAGCGGGCTATCCTGCACGTGCAGTCTTCGGGCAAGAAGGAGGTTACCGGCGCCAACGTGCTGGTCGCGATCTTCGGCGAAAAGGACTCGCACGCCGTGTACTTTCTCCAGCAGCAGGGCATCACCCGGCTGGACGTGGTCAACTACATTTCGCACGGCATCACCAAGACGCCGCAGCCGCACTCCGGAAAGGCCGAACAGGAGGCCGAACAGGAGGGCCAAGCCGAGACGGCGAACAGTCCACTCGACAATTACACCCAGAACCTGAACTCACTCGCCCTCGCCGGCAAGATCGATCCGTTGATCGGCCGCGACAAGGAGCTCGAGCGCGTCATCCAGACACTGTGCCGGAGGCGCAAGAACAACCCCCTGCTGGTTGGAGAGGCCGGCGTGGGCAAGACGGCGATCGCCGAAGGCTTGGCGCGGCGCATCGTGGAAGGGTCTGTACCCGAACTGCTCGCGAAGTGCACCGTGTACGCCCTCGATATGGGCGCGTTGCTGGCCGGCACCAAGTATCGCGGCGACTTCGAACAGCGCCTGAAGGCCGTGCTCAAGCAACTGGTGGACAATCCCAACGCGATCCTGTTCATCGACGAGATTCACACGGTCATCGGCGCCGGAGCCGCCTCTGGCGGTACCTTGGACGCCTCGAACCTGCTCAAGCCGGTGCTGTCCACAGGGCAGCTCAAGTGCATCGGCGCCACGACCTACAACGAATATCGCGGCGTGTTCGAGAAAGATCATGCGCTTTCGCGGCGGTTCCAGAAGATCGACGTCATCGAGCCCTCGGTCGAGGAGACCGTCGAGATCCTGAAGGGGCTGAAGACGCGCTTCGAGGCCCATCACAGCGTGAAGTACACGGCCAACGCGCTCAGCACCGCGGCCGAGCTTTCGGCGCGCTACATCAATGACCGTCACCTCCCCGACAAGGCGATCGACGTCATCGATGAGGCGGGCGCCGCCCAGCGCATCGCGCCCAAAGGCAAGCAGAAGAAGATCATCGGCAAGTCCGAGATCGAAGAAATCATCGCCAAGATCGCCCGCATACCGCCGCGCTCGGTTTCGACTGACGATCGGAGCGCTCTGGCGAACCTCGACCGGGATCTGAAGGCAGTCGTGTTCGGTCAGGACAAGGCCATCGAAGCGCTGTCCAGCGCCATCAAGATGGCGCGGTCCGGACTTGGCAACCCGCAAAAGCCGATCGGCTGCTTCCTATTTTCGGGCCCGACCGGGGTCGGCAAGACCGAGGTCGCGCGCCAGCTCGCATACTGCCTTGGCATCGAGCTGATCCGCTTCGACATGTCCGAGTACATGGAGCGGCACGCGGTGTCGCGGCTCATCGGAGCGCCGCCCGGATACGTGGGCTTCGAGCAGGGCGGCCTGCTCACCGAGCAGGTCACCAAGAAGCCCTACTCCGTGCTGCTTCTGGACGAGATCGAGAAAGCGCACCCGGATATCTTCAATATCCTGCTGCAGGTGATGGACCACGGGACGCTTACCGACAACAATGGCCGGAAAGCCGATTTCCGCAACGTGGTGATCGTGATGACCACCAACGCAGGGGCGGAGCAGCTGTCCAAGAACGCGATGGGCTTTGCGGTGGCTAAGCAGGCCGGTGATGAAATGGAAGCGATCAAGCGGATGTTTACGCCCGAGTTTCGAAACCGCTTGGACGCCACCATCTCGTTCCGCGCGCTCGACCAGGACATCATCCTGCGAGTAGTGGACAAGTTCCTGATGCAGCTCGAGGAGCAGCTTCAGGAGAAGAAAGTCGAGCCGGTGTTCACTCAAAGGCTCAAGGAGCACCTGGCGAAAAAAGGCTTCGATCCGCTCATGGGTGCACGGCCAATGGCTCGCCTGATCCAGGATACGATCCGGCGCGCGCTGGCGGACGAACTGCTGTTCGGCAAGCTTCTGCACGGCGGAAAGGTCACTATCGACGTGGACGATTCCGAGAAGATCGTCCTCAAGCTCGAGGAGGAGCCCGCAGCCGTCGTCTGACGGGCGCGCCGTTCCGCAAACGAAGCCCCGCTCCGGCGGGGCTTTTTTTTGCGATCTGTCTTTGTTGACCCGAGAAAGCTTACATTCTTGACAGCATTTTCCGCGGGCCGGACACTGTGTTCGTTCGCCTAATCCGGAGGAGGAGAAGCCCGATGAGAGTCCTATTGCTTTTCGCGGGTGTCGTGTGCGCTGCGCCGATCGTTGCGGGCGCGGCAGACCAGACAACCGCCCGCAACCTCGCCGCAACCTGCGCCAACTGCCACGGCACCGACGGCCGCAGCGTGACCGAGGCGGTCGCGCCGTTGGCCGGGAAGCCAAAGGACGAGATCGTCAAGCTGATGCAGGCGTTCAAGACTGGCAAGAAGCCCGCCACGGTCATGCACCAGATTTCGAAGGGCTACACCGATCAACAGATTGAACTCGTTGCCGGCTATTTGGCCGGGCAGACGAGGTGAGGCCGACCATGACGCCGCTCAAGCGGCGCGAATTCATCAAACTTGCCGGCGCCGCGACGGCGCTGTCGCTGGCGGGATGCGCCAGCGTGGGGGGCAGCAAGCCCAAGGTGGTGGTCATCGGCGGGGGATTTGGCGGCGCTACGGCCGCAAGGTACATCCGCAAATGGGATCCCTCCATCGAGGTGGTGATGGTCGAGCGCGAAGCGTCGTTCACTTCGTGCCCGATGTCGAACCTGGTGATCGGCGGCAACCGCAGCATCGATGAGATCCGGCGCACCTATGACGGCCTGCGCCGCGTCGGCGTACAGGTTGTCACCGACGAAGTCACCGCGGTCGACACGCGCACGCGCGTGGTAAAGCTCGCAAGGGGGGGCGATCTCACCTACGACCGGCTCGTGGTTTCCCCCGGCATCGACTTCATGTTCGACACGATCGAGGGTTACGAAACGGCGCTGGGCGCGCAAAAAGTCCTGCATGCTTGGAAAGCGGGGCCGCAGACGGTGGCGTTGCGGTCCCAGCTCGAGCGCATGCCGGATGGCGGCGTGTACCTGATATCCATTCCGTCTGCACCGTATCGCTGCCCTCCGGGACCCTACGAGCGCGTCTGCCAGGTCGCGCATTACTTCAAGACCCGCAAGCCACGCTCCAAGATCCTGGTGCTCGACGCCAACCAAGACATCGTGTCCAAGGGCAAGTTGTTCCGTGAGGCCTGGACGAGCCTGTATCCGGGAATGATCGACTACAAGCCGCAGAGCAATGTCGTCGGGGTGGACGGCGGGTCGATGGCCGTCAAGACCGAGTTCGACACCGTCAAGGCAGATGTTCTGAACGTGGTGCCTGCACAGCGCGCCGGAAGCATCGCCGCGGGAGCCGGCCTGGTCACGCACAACAACCGGTGGTGCGACGTCGACTGGATGACCTGTGAGTCGAAGGCCGCCAAGAACGTGCACATCATCGGCGATGCGACGCTGTCGGCGCCCGCCATGCCCAAGTCGGGGCATATGGCGAACTCGCAAGCCAAGGTCTGCGCTGCTGCGGTCGTGGCACTCATCAACGGTCAAGCGCCCGACCCAACGCCGGTGGTCAACAACACCTGCTACAGCTACGTCTCCGACAAGGAGGTGGTGCACGTAGCCTCCGTGCACCAGTGGGATGCAGGGGCCAAGACCCTCCAGCCGGTCAAGGACGCCGGCGGACTATCCCAGGCGCGCAACCAACTGGAGGGCCCGCTCGCGTGGGGCTGGGCGCAGAACATCTGGGCGGATACCCTAGGCTGATAGCCGCTCGCCCCATTTCAGTTGAGGGTGCTCAGGTACTCGGCCACGTCAAGCATCTCGCTATCGGTGAGACTCGCCGCAACGGCGTGCATCACCTCGTTGTCGTTCGTGCGACGGCGGCTGCCGAAATTCCTTAGTTGCAGCACGATATAGCTCGCGACCTGGCCCGCGAGTCGCGGCAGGTTTTCGGTGCCGTGCGCCTTCTCGCCGTGACAGACGATGCATGAGGTGGCCCGGTTCGCCGCGTCACCGCCCCGGTAGACCGTTCTTCCACGCTCCGCGGCCGCTGCGTCACCGACATCGTGAGGGGGCGCGGACTGCCGGCTGAAGTAGCGGCCCAACGCCTCCATGTCCTCGCTCGACGGTGACGTCGCTATCGGCTGCATGGTGCTGCTACTGCGCTCACCGCTCTTGAAGTTCGCAAGCTGCTTGGCGATGTACGCCGCGTTTTGTCCCGCCAGGCGCGGGAACAGCTCGCTCGCCGCCTCCCCATATGCGCCGTGGCACAGAAAGCATGTGCCGTTGACGATTTCCTTGGCGCGCTTCGTCGCCCGGTCGTCTGCGGAGGCCATGCTCGTCGCGAGCACACCGGCGATCAGCGCAGCTTGACAAAGAAGAGCCTCTCCGGCGGTACGCCGCATCAGCGCCCGGTGCTGCCGAACCCTTCCGCGCCTCGGCTCGAAGCGGCGAATTCTTCGACCACGTGCAGCTCGACCTGTGCGACCGGCACCACCACCAGCTGTGCGACGCGATCCATCGGCTGGATGGTGAACGCGGCTTTGCCGCGGTTCCATACCGAGAGCATTACCTCTCCCTGGTAGTCCGAGTCGATCAGACCGACGAGATTGCCGAGTACGATGCCGTGCTTGGCGCCCAGCCCCGAGCGTGGCAGCACGATTGCGGCGTAACCCGGGTCGGCGAGGTGAATTGCGATGCCTGAAGGCACGAGTTGACTGTCGCCCGGCTCCAGCGTCAGGGGTCCGTCCACGCAGGCCCGCAGGTCGAGGCCCGCCGCGCCAGGCGTGGCGTAGTGGGGCATGGCGTGACGGACCCTCGGGTCAAGCACCTTCACCTGTAGCTTTTGCATATCGTCATTTTTGCTTGCCGGCGGCGAGCATGCCCGCGATATGCAGCATGAGCTTGCGCGCCAGATCCAGCTTCGCGCCGCGGCCCAGAGGGTGTGCGCCGCGTTCATCGAATAGGGTAATGTCGTTTTCATCGGCGCCCAGCGCCTGGTGGGCGAGATTCGCAGCGACGAGCTGCAACTTCTTCTTCCTGCGCTTGGCCTCCGCGTGCTCCGCCAGCTTTTCACTCTCTGCCGCAAACCCGACGCAGAAAGGTGGTCTGGTTCGCTTCGCGACCCATTCGAGGATATCCGGGTTCTCCTCCAAGACCAGCGTCTTGCCCCGGCCGGACTCCTTCTTGATCTTCTGCCCTGCCGGGCTCTTGGCCCGGTAGTCGGCGACCGCCGCGACCGAAACGAACACGTCGCAAGCGCTCACGGCAGCCTTCACCGCATCGAACATCTCGCCGGCGGTGCGCACGTCGACGCGGGACGCTCCGGCGGGCGTCGGCAGTGAGACTGGACCGCTGATGAGCGTTACCTGTGCGCCCGCCTCGTGCGCCGCGCGTGCCACGGCAAATCCCATCTTTCCTGAACTCAAATTGGTGATCACTCGCACCGGGTCGATCGGTTCCTCCGTCGGACCCGCCGTTACCAGCACGCGTTTCCCCGCCAGGACCTTCGGCTGGAAGAACGCCTCGATCTCCTCGGCGATCTGCGCGGCTTCGAGCATGCGGCCCATTCCCGTCTCGCCGCAGGCCTGATCGCCCGCCGTGGGCCCCGCGAAGGCGACCCCGTCATCGCGTAGCGTCAGCATGTTTCGTTGTGTCGCAGGGTTTTCCCACATCTCGACGTTCATCGCCGGAGCCAGCATGAGAGGGCAGCGGCGAGCAAGTACGAGCGTCGAAAGAAGATCGCCAGCCAGGCCCACTGCCAGCTTGGCGATGAAATCGGCGGAAGCCGGCGCCACGACGATCAACTCGCGGTCGCGGGACAGCTCTATATGCCCCATGTTGTCACCGACGCGGGCGTCCCACAGGTCGGTCCACACCGGTTGCCCGCTAAGCGCCTGCATGGTCACGGGTGTCACGAAACGCGTCGCGGCTTCGCTCATGGCAACACGCAGATCGACACCCGCCTTGACCAGGATGCGTGCGAGCTCGGCTGCCTTGTAAGCAGCGATGCCTCCTGTCATGCCGAGTAGCAGCTTCTTACCCTTGATCGATGTCATCGGCCCGGGCGCTAGCGCGTTGGACGGAAAGGGATTCTAGGTGAATTCAGGGGGGGGCGCATGGCAATTACCGACTGGCCTAGCGAGCAACGCCCACGCGAGCGCCTGCTGGCGCGGGGGCCGGCCCTGCTCTCCGATGCCGAGCTCGTCGCGCTGTTCTTGCGCACCGGTGTCGCGGGCAAAAGTGCCGTTGCGTTGGCGCAGGAGCTGCTCGAACGCTTCGGAGGTCTCCGGGGGTTGCTCGGCGCGGACCATCGCGCCTTCCGGCGAGTGAAAGGGTTCGGCGACGCCAAGGCTGCGCAGCTCGCTGCGATCCTCGAGCTCGCGCGTCGTTGTCTCGGGGAGGAAATGCGCGCGGGCACGGCGCTCACCTCACCTGGCGCGGTGCGCGACTACCTGAGGCTCGCGCTCGGAAACCGCGAGCACGAAGTGTTCGCGGCCCTGTTCCTCGACGCGCAGCACTGCGTGGTCGCAGCCGAAGAGTTATTCCGCGGAACGCTAACGCAAACCAGCGTCTATCCGCGCGAGGTGGTCAAAGCGGCGCTGCGTGCGAACGCGGCTGCGGTGATCTTCGCCCACAACCATCCTTCCGGCATCGCGGAGCCCAGTCGGGCGGACGAGTTGCTCACGCGCGCGCTGAAGGACGCGCTCGCGCTGGTGGAAGTGAAGCTGCTCGATCATTTCATCGTCGCCGGCAGCCAGACCCTGTCGTTCGCCGAGCGCGGACTTCTCTGAATCTTGAAAAGCCCATGATTATTCGCGTATAATCTTGGTTTTTTCGCGGAGCGCCATCCATGTCCCGAGTCTGTGAGGTCACGGGCAAGAAGCCGATGAAGGGCAACCTGGTTTCGCACGCCAACAACAAAACCCGCCGCGTGTTTCAACCCAATTTGCATTACCGCCGCTTCTGGGTCGAAAGCGAGAATCGCTGGGTCCGCCTGCGGGTATCTACGGCTGGGCTGCGCCGTATCGACAAGCTTGGCATCGACGTCGTTCTGGCCGAAGTGCGCGCCAAGGCGAAGGCAAAGACCGCGGCCGGCTCTCAGGTCAAGGCCTAAACGGAGTCCACCATGCGCGAGAAAATCAAGCTCGAATCGACTGCCGGTACCGGCCACTTCTACACCACCACGAAGAACAAGCGCACCACGACCGAGAAGCTTGAGATCAGGAAATACGATCCCAAGGCGCGCAAGCACGTGGTCTACAAGGAAGCCAAGCTCAAATAGTACGTTCTTGGCGCAAACAAAAAAGCCCGCTTAGGCGGGCTTTTTTGTTTCTATGGGCCGTCGACTTACGCGTAGCAGCGCAGCCGTCGCGAGAAGTCCTGCAAAGGCGCGATGCCGCTTGATTCTGCGCGATGGCACCAGTCTTGCAACTGCCGCAAAAGCTGCTCTTTCGACGCGCTCGAGCGTTCCCAGAGCGCGACCAGTTCGTGGCGCATTGCCACCACGGTCGCCAGCGCACGCGAGTTCTTCAGCGCCTCGCTGAGTCTCGCGCGCTCGGCTTCCGAAAGCCTTTGCGCACGCAGCAGCGCCTGCTTCAGCGACTTGAGTGCCGCAGCGTCCTTCGGCGACCAGTGGGTCAGGCGGTCCAGCTCTTCCCGATAGGTCTTCTTGATCGATTTCGCGTAGCGTGAAAGAACATCGTATCGGTTGGCGATGACCGCATGCAGGGTGTCGAAGTCGGCAGCGGGTTTCGGTTCCGCGAAACGCGGCTTCGGTGCTACCTTCTTCACCGACGCCAGTCCCAGCATCTCGAGGATGCTGATGTATAGCCATCCGATGTCGATCTCGTACCACTTGTTCGAAAGCTTGGCCGACGAGGCGAAGGCGTGGTGGTTGTTGTGCAACTCCTCGCCCCCAATCAGGATGCCCCATGGCACGATATTCGTGCTGGCATCGGCGCAGTCGTAGTTACGGTAGCCGAAATAATGGCCCAGGCCGTTGATCACGCCAGCCGCCCAGAACGGGATCCACACGATTTGCGTCAGCAGGATGAGCGCTCCCGGCACCAGGCCGAAAAGCAGGAGGTCCGCGGCCCCCATGACGGTCAGGCCCAGGATCGCGTATCGGGAGTAGAGGTTGCGCTCGATCCAGTCATCCGGCGTGCCGTGGCCATACCGCTCCATGGTCTCCGGATTGTGCGACTCTTTGACGTAGAGGAACACTCCGGCCCACAGCACCCGGTTGATGCCGAGCACTTGGGGGCTATGAGGATCCTCCGCGGTCTCGCACTTCGCATGGTGCTTGCGGTGAATAGCCGCCCACTCCTTGGTGACCATCCCGGTCGTTAGCCACAACCAGAAGCGAAAGAAGTGCGACACGATCGGATGCAGGTCGAGCGCGCGGTGCGCTTGGTGCCGATGCAGGAAGATCGTTACCGACGCGATGGTCACGTGCGTGAGGCCGAGAGCCACGAGCACGTAACCCCACCACGGCAAATCGAAGAATCCGGAGAAAATCATCAGGTTGGCCCGCAATAGTCGTTATGAAGTCAGGCGGCTGTCATTGTACGTGAATCCCCCTCGCGCGCAAGGAACAATCCGTGCGTTTGCGCCGCATCGCTAGATACTCGATGCGACCTATAAGTTCCCGCGCCGAAAGGCAAAATCCAGCGCGCAGGAAACCGCGCCGTACGGCACGAACAGCCCGCCATAAGAGTATGTGCGGACAGGAAAGTTCCGCGTGGCTCGGGATCGCGCGCGCACGTGCAAGAATGACTATCGTTCCGGACGGAGATTTGCATGATTGATCTGCTCACCGATCCACAGTCTTGGATCGCTTTCGCGACCCTCACCGCGCTCGAGCTCGTGCTCGGCATCGACAACATCATATTCATCTCGATTCTTGTCGACCGGCTGCCACCGGCTCAGCGCGATCGCGCGCGCCGAGTGGGTTTGTTCGGGGCGATGTTCATGCGTATCGGACTGCTACTGGTCCTGGCGTGGATCATCGGCCTCACCGCGCCGCTGTTTACCGTCCTGGGCACGCAGATTTCCGGGCGCGACCTCATTCTCATCGGCGGCGGATTGTTCCTGCTGTGGAAGAGCACGGTCGAGATCCACCAACTGCTCGAGGGCGAGGAGGACCGCGGCCAGGCTGACACTGCGCGCGCCTCATTCGGCGCGCTGATCGCGCAGATCATGGTGATCGACCTGGTGTTTTCGCTCGACTCCATCATCACCGCGGTCGGCATGGTGAAGAACGTTGAAGTGATGATCGCGGCAGTCGTCGCCTCGGTTGCGCTTATGATGGTATTCGCCGGACCCATCGGGCGCTTCGTTTCCATGCATCCGACGATCAAGATGCTCGCGCTGTCCTTCCTGGTCGTGGTCGGAGTGGTACTCGTCGCCCAGGGCTTCGGCCACGACGTCCCCAAGGGCTACATCTATTTCGCGATGGCATTCTCTGTGTGCGTCGAGATGCTCAACATACGGATGCGCCGTGCGAGGGTGAGACCGGTGCACCTGCATGCGCGTTACGCGCCGCGTGACGGCGATCAGGAGTCGCCCTGAACGTCATCACGGCGCGCAAACGCCGCCGCGAAGAAGCCGTCGGTATCGTGGCGATGCGGCCACAGTCGCAGATTCGGCCCCGTGGCAAGGGTGATGCGCTGCGCAGCCAGCAGCTCGTCACACGCAAGCGGTAGAAACTCCGGGTGGGCCGCGGCAAAACTCTCGGTGATGGCCTCGTTCTCCTCGCGCAGTATGCTGCAGGTGGCGTAGACCAGGCGTCCTCCCGGCTTCACCAGGCGCGCTGCCGCGCGCAGGATGTCCGCCTGCTTTCGTGCCAGCTCTGCGATCGACCCCGGGACATGGCGCCACTTGAGGTCCGGGTTGCGGCGCAACGTGCCGAAGCCGCTGCACGGGGCGTCAACCAGCACTCGATCGACCTTCGCGGAGAGGCGCTTGGCGCGGACATCGCCTTGCCCCTCCAGGACGAGAGGGTGCACGTTAGAGATACCGGCTCGCGCGGCGCGCGGCGCAAGCGCCTGCAGGCGCCTTGCGGAAACGTCCATTGCATAGAGCCTCCCCGTGCCGCGCATGATCGCGGCCATCGCCAGCGTTTTGCCTCCCGCCCCGGCGCAGAAATCGACGATCATCTCGCCGCGACGCGGTGCGACGAGATAGGCGAGCAACTGGCTGCCTTCGTCCTGTACCTCGATCAGGCCCTGCTCGAACAGCTCATGGCGATTGATCGGCGGCTTTCCGGCGAGTCGTATACCCGCCGGCGAAAACGGTGTCGGCACGCCGTCGATTCCGCTTGCGGCAAGCCGTTGCAGCACGGTATCGCGGTCGATGCGCGCCAGGTTGACGCGAACGTCGAGCGGCGCCGGACCGAGTAGTCCCTGGGCGATAAGCATCGCCTCGGCCGGGCCCTGCTCGGCCTCGAGCCGCTGCCACAGCCAGTCGGGCAGGTCGGCCCGCACGGCGGGCGACCAGTGCTCGGCCTTCGCGGCTCGGGCGCGGGCGACGAGTTCGTCCTCTCCCTTGCGCAGCACTCCGTGCAGCGACCGCGCGGACATTCCCTGCACCCGCGCGAGCGCCGCGATCAGCAGCGCACGCGGCGCCGCGGATCCAACGGCAGCCTCTAGCGAGCGCCGCCTGCGCAGCAGCGAATACACGCTTTCGGCGACGAACGCGCGATCGGCCTGCCCCAGTTCCCGGTGCGCACGGAAGTATCGTGAAACGGCCTGGTCGGCGGGTCCCGCAAAGCGCAGCAGGTCCGCCGCAAGGGCCTCGGCGTGCGCGAGCTGCCCCGCATGCAATCTCACGGGATGTCGATGCGGGTCGCCACCTGATCGATGCGCGTACCGTCCTTATCTACGATCAGCAGACGCACCGGGAGGTAGCCACGGTCGACCGCCAGCCACAGTTCGGTCGATTTGTCTTCGGGACCGTCTTTCTGCTTGACCAGCTTGAGCGTGTCGAACTCGCCCGCGGGCGTCTTGAGCGGCTCGCGCCCTCCCACCTTGTAGGTGTACTTCGAGATTCCTTTGCCGTCGGCCGAATTCACCGTTACCGGCTGGGAGCCGGGCACCGCGAACGAGAACGTGAACGCGACCGATAGGCGGTCCTGAGCGTTCGCGGGCATGGGCTGTACTTCGGGCGGCCCCTTGAACTTCATGGTCAGCGTCCGACGTGCCCAGTCGAAGCTCGCGCTTGCGGGGTCGCGCCGGGGGCGTTCATCGGTGAACTCGAGCGGTTGCAGTCCATGCGGGCCAACGATGCCGCGGCTGGTGCGCTTGATTTGCCCCATCAACGCCAGCGGACCCTTGCCCCTGGTCTCCTCCTCGATGCTGTAGGTCTTGTCATCGTGCTGCAGCTTCTCGACGACCTCGGCCAGGCTCGTGCCGTTGTACATCACGTCGTAGGTGATCTCCGCGCGCTGAGGCGGTGCCGCGTAGGCACCGACGCTGGCGCTAATCGCGATCGCTGTAAACCAGCTGCGCATGATTGTCCTTAACACGCACCACCCCGGCGTCGATGACCAGCTTGCCCTCCAGAAACCAGCGCACCGCGCGCGGATAGACGACGTGCTCCTGGCGCAGCACCCTCGCCGCGAGCGTATCCGGTGTGTCTTCCGGCCGTACAGGGACCGCCGCCTGGGCGATGATCGGCCCGTGATCGAGCTCCGCGGTCACGAAATGCACGGTGCAGCCGTGGACCTTGACGCCGGCGGCGAGGGCCCGCTCGTGCGTCTCGAGTCCCGGAAACGCCGGCAATAGGGACGGATGAACGTTTACCAGCCGGCCGTCGTAGCGAGCCACGAACGCCGGCGTCAGCACACGCATGAATCCGGCGAGCGCCAGGAGCCTGGGTGCGTAGCGATCGATCTCGCCGGCGAGCGCGGTATCGAAAGCCCCGCGCGAGGCGAACTCTCGGTGCGCGACGACGCAGGTCGGCACGCCGCGCTGGCGCGCGATCGCCAGCCCCGCGGCATCGGCGCGGTTGCTGACCACCGCAGACACGGGCAGTCCGGCGTCCAGCAGCGCCTGCATGTTGCTGCCGCGGCCGGAAATGAGAACGACGACTGACATTGCGGAGCCAAGTTTATCAGTCCGCTATTTCAGCTCATCGTGTGCACGCGCAGGGCGGCCGCGATTCCGGCGAGCCGGACGCTTAAGCGCATCATCGCCGGGGTCCCGTCATCTCTTCCGGACGCACCCATCGGTCGAAATCCCGCTCACTCACGTAGTTGAGCGCTAACGCCGCCTGGCGCAGCGTAGTCCCCTCCAGGTGCGCCTTCTTCGCGATTTCTGCGGCCTTGTCGTAGCCGATCCTGGGCGCGAGCGCGGTGACCAGCATCAGCGAGCGCTCGACGAGTTCCGCGATGCGGCCTTCGTTCGCCCGAATGCCGCGCACGCAGTGCGCCTCGAACGACTCGCAGCCGTCGGCCAGCAGCCGCACGCTCTGCAGGAAGTTGTATATGAGCACCGGCTTGAAGACGTTCAGCTCGAAATTTCCCGAGGCACCGGCATAGTTGATCACGACGTCGTTGCCGAAAACCTGGGCGCACAGCATCGTCAGCGCCTCGGCCTGGGTCGGGTTGACCTTGCCTGGCATGATCGAGCTGCCGGGCTCGTTCTCCGGCAGCGACAACTCTCCCAGACCGGAGCGGGGCCCGGACGCGAGCCAGCGCAGATCATTCGCGATCTTCAATAGCGCTGCGGCGAGCGTTTTGAGCGCACCGTGCGCGAATAGCATCGCTTCGTGCCCCGCAAGCGCGGCGAATTTATTGCGCGCGGCGTTGAACGGGAGGCTGGTCGCGCTCGCCAGATCGAGCGCGACGCGCGGGCCGAACTCGGGGTGCGTATTCAGTCCTGTTCCCACCGCGGTGCCGCCGATCGCCAGTTCGTGGAGCCCCGCCTGCGACGTTGCGATCGCGTCGCTCGCCCGTTCCAGCTGAGCCACGTATCCCGAGAACTCCTGTCCAAGGGTGAGCGGCGTTGCATCCTGCAGATGCGTACGCCCAATCTTGACGACTGCCGCGAAGGCATCCTGTTTCGCCGCGAGCGCCGCCCGCAGCCGCTCTAGCGCGGGCAGCAGGTCCTCGCGCATCGCGCGTGCCGCGGCGACGTGCATTGCGGTCGGGAAGACGTCGTTGGAAGACTGCCCGCGATTGACGTCGTCGTTCGGGTGCACCAGGCGCCTGACGCCGCGTTCGCCCCCAATCAGCTCGGAGGCCCGGTTGGCCAGCACCTCGTTCACGTTCATGTTCGACTGCGTGCCCGAACCGGTCTGCCAGACCAGGAGCGGGAATTCGGCGTCGTGCCGACCGTCGAGCACTTCGTCCGCCGCGCGCTCGATCGCCGCGGCTTTCGCCGGGTCGAGCAGTCCGAGGTCCCGGTTGACGCGCGCGGCGGCGCGCTTGACGAGCGCAAGTGCGTGAATCACGGCGAGCGGCATGCGCTCGTCCGAGATCCGGAACAGGCGTCTGCTTCTTTCCGTTTGCGCGCCCCACAGTCTGTCCGCCGGAACCTCGATTGTCCCGAAGGAGTCCTGCTCGAGGCGCGAATTGCCCAAGACTCAGCTCCGCTACCCGAGATCGAAGAGCAGCACTTCGGCGTTCTTTCCGCCCTCGAGAACGATCTCTGAAACTTCGGTCGCCTTCAGGGCATCGCCCGCGGTCAGCGCCTGGGCGTTGACCGTTATTTCGCCGCGCGCCACGTGCACATAGGCGCGCCGGCCCTGAGGCAGGCGATAAATGGCGCGCTCGGCGCCATCGAGGAGCGCCGCGTACATGTTTGCATCCTGGTGAATCGTCACCGAACCGTCGCGCCCGTCTGGCGACGCGACCAGACGTAGCTTTCCGCGCTTCGAAGCGGTGTCGAAATTTCTCTGTTCGTAGCCCGGCGCGATGCCGCGCACGTTTGGCTCGATCCAGATCTGCAGGAAGTGGGTAACGCTCGACTTCTCATGGTTGAATTCGCTGTGGCGCACGCCACTGCCGGCGCTCATGCGCTGGACGTCACCGGGCACGATGGTCGAGCCGTTACCCATCGAGTCCTTGTGCGCCAGCGCGCCCTCGAGCACGTAACTGATGATCTCCATGTCGCGGTGGCCATGGGTGCCGAACCCCGTGCCGGGCTGAATGCGGTCCTCGTTGATGACGCGCAGGCTGCCAAAACCCATGTGGCGGGGATCGTAGTAGTCGGCGAACGAAAAGCTGTGAAACGAGTCGAGCCAGCCGTGATTGGCGTGACCCCGTTCTGCGGCCCGGCGCAGTTCGATCATCGCGCGACCTCGTGTCAGGCGCTCTTGGCCCCGGAGGCCTCGCGCTCGGCGACTTCCTTGTGTACCTGCGCCATGTCGAGCGCCTTCGCCTGCGTGATCACCTGCTCCAGCGCCGATGCCGGAAGCGCACCGGCCTGCTGGAACAGCAGCACCTTTTCGCGAAACACCATCAGCGTCGGAATAGAGCGAATGCCAAACGCGCCGGCGAGTTCCTGCTGGTCGTCGGTGTTGACCTTGGCGAAAACCACGTCTTCGTGCTTGTCGGATGCACTCTCGAATACCGGCGCGAAACCCTTGCACGGGCCACACCACGGAGCCCAGAAATCCACCACCACCATCGGGCTGTCTGTCACGACCTGCTCGAAGTTGTCCTTGTTCAGCTCCACCGTCGCCATCCGGGCTTCTCCTGTACAAAATGGCACTATACCTGTCTTGGTCGCCCGCCGTGCCCGGACCCGACATGAACTACATCGGCCGTTTCGCCCCGTCGCCGACAGGGCCATTGCATTTCGGTTCGCTGGTTGCAGGGCTTGCAAGCTGGCTCGACGCGCGCGCGGCGCGCGGCAAATGGCTGCTGCGCATGGAGGACCTCGACAAGCCGCGCGAGCAACCCGGTGCAGCTGACGCGATCCTGCAGCAGCTCGATGACATCGGACTGCACTGGGACGGACCGGTGCTCTATCAAAGCAGCCGCGCAGCGACCTACGCGGCGGCGCTGCAGCACCTTTCGGCCCTAGGCGCGACCTACCCTTGCGGCTGCACGCGCAGCGAAATGGCAGATTCCGCGCTGGCAATCGACGGCGCACGCATCTATCCGGGTACTTGCCGCGCGGGCGTCGCGCCCGGAAAGGCCGCTCGCGCGACGCGCGTTCGTACCACCAGCGACCCGATCGACTTCGTCGACCGGGTTCAGGGAAAAATGGTGCAGTCGGTAGAAAGGGAGGTTGGCGACTTCGTGCTGCGTCGCGCCGATGGCCTGATCGCCTACCAGCTCGCAGTCGTGGTCGACGACGCCGAGCAGGGCGTCACGGACGTGGTGCGCGGCGCGGACTTGCTCGACTCCACTGCGCGGCAGATCTGGCTGCAGCGCCTGCTCGGATACGCTACGCCGCGCTATCTGCACGTGCCAATTGCAGTGAGCGCCGCGGGCGAGAAACTAAGCAAGCAGACCGGCGCCCGATCCATCGATCGCGCGCACGTCGCCGAGTGGCTGGCGCGCGCGCTGGCATTTCTCGGTCACCCGCCGCCGCGCGGGCTCGCCGCTCGTGAGCTGCTCGAATGGGCGCTTGCCAACTGGGACGTCGCGCGCATTCCGCGGTTGCGCGCCTCGCCAGCGGGCCTCTAGCGCACTTTGCGCGGCACGACGACCGTCAGCAGCGAGGCGATGACCAGGGCGAGTGCGGCGTACTCGGCCCAGCTTGGACGCTCGCCGAGGAATAGCATGCCGCTGATCACGCCGACTACGGGGATCATCAGCATGCTGAGCGACGAGACGGCCACGGGCACCGAGGTGGCGATGCGGGTCCATGCCCAGGTCGCGAACGCGAACGCAACCAGTACGTTGTAGATCACCCCCAGCGCAGGCCACAGGCTCACGGTCACCAGCCGGGACGGATGTTCCATGACCAGTGCGGCGATGAAGATGGGGATGCCTCCGATCAGCATCAACCACGCGGAATAGGGTCCCGCCGGCATCGACATCGGATAGCGTCTCTGCAGCACGGTGCCGAGCGCCCAGGTGAACGCCGCCGACAACACGAGCAGCGAGCCGACCGGGGCCGCCCTCAGGCTCACCGCGGCCTCACCCAGGAGCAGGCCCATGCCCGCCATGCCGAGCACCAGGCCGGTGACGCGGCGGCCGTTCATGCGCTCGCCGAGCAGCCATACCGAAAGCGGAATAGCCCATGCGGGCATGGTGAACGCGAGGATCGATGCGCGCCCGGACGGAATCATCATCACGCCGAACACCACCAGCGTGTTCCAGCACGTCGTGTTGAAGAACGCGAGCATCATCAAGCGGGGCCACTGCTGTCGCGGCACGCGCAGCGGCTGCCCGCTGAGGCGCATGACCAGGAACAGCACCGCCGCGCCCGCGCCGAGGCATATGCTCCTGAAGGTGAGCGGCGGCACCTCGCTCAACGCCACCTTGATGGCGGTCCAGTTGAAACCCCAGGCAAGCGTCAGGCCGGCGAGCGTCAGCCACAGCGCCCGCGGCAGCTGCCCGCTTTCGCGCCCGGCGCTCACCGCAACGTTCCGCGCAATGCGGCGGCATGGGCCTCCGGATACACCATCGCGAATTTCTCCGCGAGCAGCAGTTGCATGTAGGCAACGTCCGACGTGTGCAGCGTGGGATTCAGGTAGAAACGCGGCAGCAAGCGGGCCACCAGCCGGTGCCGCCGCGCGCCCTCGCTTTGCGCGTCGGGAAGCAAGGTGAGGTTGAAGCTCCAGAAACCGAGCCGCGCGTATGCGGCAAGCACGCGCACCAGAAAATCGGCAAAAGCCTCCAGCTCGTCATCGCTGCACTCCGTCAGCGTTGGCCGGTCGCGGAACATGCCTTGCGCGTCGCCCAGCATTCCTACGGGACAGTACGGCACCCACCAGTCCACCGGGCCCTGCTCGCCCAGCCAGCGTGAGCCGCCGCGACGCTCGGCTTGCGCAAGCGCCTCGCCGTACGGTCTCCCATAACGCAACGCAAAGAGTGCCTCGCCCTCCAGTTCGCGGCGCAACGCGTTTCCCGGGGTATCGGTCACGATGACCTGCATGTGCGGATGGACCTGCGACGCTCCCGAAGGCGGCATGTAGTTCCACGTGACGACGCCGTAGGCGGCGCGCTCTCCCAGCCCGGGCGCCACGAGCGAGATGAAATCGCGGGCCAGCTTGAGCGAATCGGCGACCGTGCGCGCCGGCACCTGGTCCATTGGCAGGAAGTGCGCCCGCGACATCACCAGGATCGCGGAAACGTCGTCGTAGGGAAAAAGGTTCGGCACCAGCAGCGCCTCGCCGCGCGCCATGCGCCCGCCGGGCAACAATGCCTCCGGATAGCGGGGCGTAACCCGCTCGATGACCTGCGGGCAGAACGGGCAATGCGGCTCCGATGCCTCGAGCAGCGGCGTGAGATCGGGAACCTCCCGCTTCGGTACTGCAAAGTGACAGATGCGGGCGCTGTCGCCGGTGAGCGGGTCGTAGCGCATCTCGCTTTCGATCTCGCTCAGCTCGAAATTCCGCCGCGGATCGTGCAGTCGCGCGACCTTCTTCACGGCTCGGTAGGTGATCAGATCAGGCATGCCGCGCACGATGTCTCGAATTGGCGCCCTCTGGTAGCGGTTTCGGCGAAACAGGCCGCCGGGGGGTCTTTGTGCGACACATCAACAAGTTAGGTTGCATTGCACAAGAGCCTTGACTTTTAAGGTGATCGGCCTACAATTCACATTGCTGCACCGCACCAAACAGCGGTTTGAGGCAGCCCGGATCAAAGCCAGACCAGATTATTTACTCATCACCAGTACAGGAGCCACATCATGTATGTAACCCCGGAACAAATCCAAGCGGCCAATAAGGCCAACGTCGAAGCCGTTCTCTCGCTCGCCGCGACCCAGTTTGCCGCGCTCGAGAAACTCGGCAGCCTCCACGCCAACGCAGTCAAGGCAGCGTTCGAAGACTCGCTCGCAAACACGCGCGCGCTGCTGGGCGCGAAGGACGTGCAGGAATTCGTGAATCTACAAAGCACCCTGGCGCAGCCCGCAATCGAGAAGGCGATCGCCTACTCGAAGAGCGCGTATGAAGTCGCGACCGAGGCGAACGCCGAATTCTCGAAGATGACGGAAAAGCGCATCGCCGAGTGGAACGAAAACTTCGTTTCCATGCTCGACAAGGCGACCAAGAACGCGCCCGCCGGCTCGGACGTCGCCGTCGCGGCCGTTAAGTCGATGCTCGCCGCTGCCAACTCGGCGTACGACAATTTCAACAAAGTCGCCAAGCAAGCAACCGAAATCGCCGAAGCCAATGTCACGGCTGCGACCGAGACGGTGAAGGGGCTCAGCAAGGCAAAAAAAGCCGCCTGAGTTCCGCTGCGCGGAGACGCCCGAAAACCGGCGTCCGGCGCGGTAAGGGACCAAGCGCGAGGCGGGCTGCAAGGCCGGCCAAGCGCAAGTAACACCAGGGCCCGGGAGATCCCCGGGCCCTTTGATTTTCAGGGCTCGCGAAACGGAAATCCCGCCTCGCGCACGCCGGCGCGCATCTGCTCCATCGCCTGCGCGACCTGCGTCGGGTCGCCGCGCACCCCGAGCTCCACGTGGCGCCGGCTGCCGTCTTCGCCCATCGACGGCAGGCTGAAGACTTTCACGCCGGGATAGGTCGCCCCCACCGACTCCATGACCGGAATGAGCTGGCTTTCGCCCGCCTCGAACACGAAGATCGACGCTTCGGACCATCGGTCGCGGTCAGCCAGATGGCGGTAACGGTGGTCCAGCACCCAATCCACCATGGGCCACGCCATCTGCGGAAAACCGGGCACGAAATGATGCTCCCGTATGGAGAAGCCCGGCACACGATTGACCGGGTTGGGAATGATCTGCGCCCCCTCGGGAAACTCGACCATCTTTAGACGCTGGGGCGTAAGCTCGTCTCCGAAGCGCGCGCGCAATTCCTGCTCGCCCTGCGGATGCACGGCGAGCGCAACGCCGAGCGCCGACGCGGCGCATTGGCGAGTGTGGTCGTCGGGAGTTGCGCCGATGCCGCCGAAGCTGAACACGATGTCGCCCGCGGCGAAGGTGCGCCTGAGCGCAGCGGTCAGCCGTGCCGGGTCGTCACCGTGGTACTCGCAGTACGCGAGGCGCAGCCCGCGCCTGGCAAGCGCCGTGACCGCAAACGCGAAGTGCTTGTCCTGGCGCTTGCCGACGAGGATCTCGTCGCCGATCACCAGCGCGCCGATCGCGGCATGGGTCATGGGCGAAGCACCTCACCCTCGATCGGCGCCCGGCGCAGCGCCTCGAGCTCGGCCAGCAAGTAGTGGATGAACGCGAGTCCGAACAGCACCGGTGCGAACAGCCCCAGGATCGGAACGTAAGCCACCAGGGCCAGCACCGCGCCGAGCAGATACATCGAAACGCGTCGCTGCGAGAACACGGTTCGCATCTCATGCGCGTCCGCATGCTCGGCGAGCGCGTCGTAACGCAGGATCCTCTGGTTGACCCAGCCCAGGATGACGACCGGAATTGCCGGCCACAGAGGCGGAAAGATCCAGAACGGCGCGCTTGCGATGCCGAGCAGTACGAGCCCTAGCACCCCCACCGCGCTGTTCCAGACACTGCCCGCGAAGCTGCCGCCGCGACGTCGCTCGAGAGAGGGGAATGCGCGCCCGGCGACATAGTCGACCATCGCCGGCATGCCGAACACGCCCAGTATCAGCAGCGCGGAGAGCTGAATCAGCGGCACCAGGCCGATGATCACCAGAATCTTCGCCGCAAACAGCGCAACACTGCTCGCGTCCCACTGTACGAAGAAAGTCGCGGTCTCCATCCAGTGGCGCAGGACATCGGCGAGCCAAAGCACGAGCCCGGTCCAGGACCAGACAGCCAACAATCCCCAGAATCCTGCCGCGATCAGCACCGGCCACAGCATCAGCCAGAGCATGCGCGGATGCAGGATGTTGCCGAGAGCGAACGAAAGCGAGGGGCCGATACCGCGCATGGTGCTCACTATTGTGCGTGCCTGATACTTTGCCACAACTTCGTCAGGCGCTTGACCGACACCGGCACCGGCGTCCTCAGGCCCTGCGCGAACAGCGAAACGCGCAGCTCCTCGAGCAGCCAGCGAAACTGCTCGATCTCCGGCCCCGGCAATCCCTGCTTCTGTCGCGCAAAGTACTCGCGCTGCCACGCGGCCTGCAGCGGCGCGAATTCCGCCATCAGGCGCGCATCGCGTGCCGGGTCGGCGCGCAGCTTGTCGAGGCGCAGCGCGGCCGCCTTCAGATAGCGGGGGAATTGCTGCACGCGTTCCCACGGCGTGCGTGACAGGAAGTGCGGCTGCAGCAGTCGGCCGATCGCCGCCTGCACGTCCTCCACGGCCTGTGGGAACGCCTTGCCGGCCGCCGCCAGGCGCTTATGCAGCTGAGCGTGCTCGGCGAGGATCGTGGCGATCGTGCGCAGGATTTCCTGCGCGATGAGATTTAGCCGGCTGCGCCCTTCGTCCACCCGTCGCTCAAAATCCGACTGCCGGGTGGGCAGCGATTCTGCGAGGAATGCGCGCTCCAGCGCCGCGCTGACGACTTCGTCCTTCAGCTCGACCTCGCCCGAGAGCTGCGAGAATTGCAGATTGAGCGCGTTGTCCTTGACCACCGATTTCTCGATATCGCGAATGCGCTCCCGAAACGCGATCATCAGCAGGCGCTTCACCCCTGCCCGATGCACCTCGCGCGCACGCTCGGGCGAATCGAATACCTGCAGCGTCACACCGTCGCCGGCATCGGCCAGGGCCGGATAACCCACCAGCGTGCGGCCGCCGCGTTCAACCTCCATGATCTCCGCCAGGTCGCCGAAGGTCCAGGATCTGAAAAGCTCCCCTTCCGCGGCGGGGACCTGCTCCTGCAGCACCGCTTCGGTCGCGCCGGCGAGCTCACGCTTGTGCGCGCCGAGATTCCGCCCCAGCGCGAGTTGCCGGCCGTGCTCGTCGATCACGCGGAAATTCATGTGCAGGTGCGGCGGGGCAGAGTCGGGTCGGAATGCATCGACCGGCACCTCGAGGTTGAGCTCGGCCCTGATGTGGCGCGAAAGCGCGGTCGCGAGTGGCACGTCTGTGGGTTTCTCAGCCGCAACGAAGGCCTCGGCGAACGCCTCGAGCGGGCCGAGCCGGTGGCGCAGTCGTTGCGGAAGCGACTTGACGAGCAGCCGCACCTTCTCCTTGAGCAGCCCCGGCACCAGCCACTCGCAGCGCGCCGCCGGCACCTGGTTGAGCAGCGCCACGGCGACGGTCATGGTGACCCCGTCGCGCGGCGAGCCGGGCTCGAAGTGGTACTCCAGCTCGAAGGCGTTCGGCCCGAGCTGCAGTCGCGGCGGGAAGTTCTCCGTGGTGATGCCCGCGGCCTCGTGCCGCATGAGGTCGCCACGCTCGAGATACAGCAGCCTCGGGTTCGCGCGCTCGGCTTCCTTCCTCCATTTCTCGAAATCGGCGCCGTTGTGGAGTCCCTCCGGCAAGCGGGCGTCGTAGAACGCGTATATCAGCCCGTCGTCGACCAGGATGTCGGGCCGGCGAGACTTGTGCTCAAGCTTCTCGATGTCGCGCAAAAGCCGCCGGTTGTGTTCGAAGAAGGGGGCGCGCGTCTCGAAGTCTCCTTCGACCAGCGCCGAGCGGATGAAAACCTCGCGCGCCAGTTCCGGCTCGAGCGGCCCGTAATGGATGCGCCGGTTGACGTACACCGGCAGCCCGTACAACGTGCCGCGCTCCAGCGCCACTACCTGCGCGCGCGCCTTTTCCCAGTGCGGGCGCTCCCGGTGGCGCTTGATCAGGTGCGCCCCGAGTTCCTCCAGCCACTGCGTCTCGATCGACGCCACAGTACGCGCGTAAAGGCGGGTCGTTTCGACCAGCTCGGCGGCGACGATCCACCTTCCCGGCTTCTTGGTCCAGGAGCCTGGATGCACCCAGAACTTGATGCCGCGCGCGCCCGTGTAGCCACCGCCCTCCTCGTCCCGCAGGCCGACGTTGCCGAGCAGACCCGCAAGCAGCGCACGGTGAATCGCACGGTAGCCCTCGGCCCTGGCCGGGTCGGCACTCGAGGCGCGCCAACCCATCTCGGCGACCGTCGCGTGCAGCTGACCGTGAACGTCGCGCCACTCGCGCATCCGCGGGATCGAAATGAAATTCTCGCGACAGGCCTTTTCCCATTTTCCCTCGAACAGCTTCCACAACTTAAGGTAAGCGAGGAAATCGGAGCGCTCGTCGGCATAGCGCGCGTGGCGCTCGTCCGCCGCCGCCGGATTTTCCATCGGTCGCAAGCGCGGGTCCTGCGCTGAAAGCGCCGCAGCGATCACCAGAACCTGATCGAGGCAGCCTTCGCGCCGCGCCGCGATCAGCATGCGACCAACCCGCGGATCGAGCGGCAGCCTGGCGAGCTCGCGGCCCTCGTCGGTCAATTCGTTGGCCTCGTCGACCGCGCCCAGCTCGGCGAGCAGCGCATAGCCATCGGCGATGGCGCGTGGGACGGGCGGATCGAGGAAGGGAAATTCCTCGACGTTCCCGAGGCCAAGGCTCTTGGCGCGCAGGATCACGGCGGCGAGCGAAGAGCGCAGGACTTCCGGATCGCTGTAGGGTGCGCGCCCTTCGTAGTCCGCCTCGGAATAGAGTCGCACGCAGATGCCGTCCCTTACACGACCGCAGCGCCCGGCGCGCTGCGTGGCGGCTGCCTGCGAGACGTTCTCGACGCGCAGCTGCTCGACCTTGTTGCGGTAGCTATAGCGCTTGACGCGCGCCAGTCCGGTGTCGACGACGTAGCGGATGCGCGGCACCGTGAGCGAGGTCTCCGCCACGTTGGTGGCGAGTACGATGCGGCGCGCCGCACCGGGCCGGAACACGCGGTCCTGCTCCGCCGTCGACAGGCGGGAGTAAAGGGGCAGGATCTCGGTATGAGGCGGATGGTGCTTGCGCAGCACTTCGGCGGCGTCGCGGATTTCCCGTTCTCCGGGAAGAAACACCAGCACGTCGCCCGGCCCCTCGGCGCACAGCTCGTCGACCGCCGTGGCGAGCGCCCGCTCTTCCTCGTCGCGAGTGGTGTCCTCCTTGTCCCCCTCGACCGGGCGATAGCGCATCTCGACCGGATAGAGCCGCCCCGACACCTCGATCACCGGCGCGCCGCCGAAATGCTTCGAGAAGCGCTCGGCATCGATCGTCGCCGAAGTGACCACGAGCTTGAGATCCGGGCGCTGCGGCAACAGGCGCTTGAGGTAGCCGAGCAGGAAGTCGATATTGAGGCTTCGCTCATGCGCCTCGTCGATGATGATCGAGTCGTACTGACGCAGCATGGGGTCGGACTGCGTCTCGGCGAGCAGGATGCCGTCGGTCATCAGCTTGATGATCGAGTCGGCGTGAAGCGTGTCGTGAAAGCGCACCTTGTAGCCGACGACAGACCCGAGCTCGGTGTTCAGCTCCTCGGCGATGCGGGCGGCCACGGAGCGCGCAGCGATCCTGCGCGGTTGCGTATGGCCGATGTAACCCGCTGCACCCCGCCCCGCCTCGAGCAGGATCTTCGGCAGCTGGGTGGTCTTGCCCGAGCCGGTCTCGCCGCACACGATCACGGCCTGGTGGCGCTCGATCGCCGCCCGGATTTCCTCGCGCCGGGCGCTGACCGGCAATACAGGATCGAACTTCGGTGACGCCAGGCGGGCGAGGCGATCGGTTCGGGACAAAGCGGATTTCAATGCGCGGGCATTCTAGCTCGACGGGCGGCCGCCCCCCGCGCGGGCCGATTGCCAGATTCGCGTCGGGCAATGTACCCTTTCGCCCGAGGCCCGCGCTGCGGGGAGGAGGAGTGGATGGTCTGCACTTGCCGTTGCCCGGGCGCGTCGGCGCGCGAGCGTTCGTGACCTCGCCGGCCAGCATCCTGCAGGTTCGCGATGTCGCCGTGCACTTCGGCGGCATCGTGGCGCTCGACGGCGTGAGCTTCGATGTCCCGCGCGGCGGCATCCTCGGACTGATCGGTCCCAACGGCGCCGGGAAGACCACGCTCTTCAACTGCCTGAGCTGCCTCTACGTTCCGACCTCGGGTGACATCCTGCTCGACGGGCGCTCCATTCGGGGCATCGCATCGCACCGCATGGCGGGGATCGGCATCGGCCGCACGTTCCAGAACCTTGCGCTGTTTCACCGGCTGACGGTGCTCGAAAACGTGCTCGTGGGTGCGCAGACCCGCGGACGCAGCGATTTCCTCTCGAATGCGCTGCGCCTCCCGTGGGTGCGGCGCGAGGAAAGGAGGCTTCAGGACGAAGCGTGGAGCCTGCTCGAATACCTCGACCTCACCGCGGTGGCCCATCTCCCGGCCGGCGCACTTCCGTTCGGCACGCAAAAGCGCGTCGAGCTCGCGCGCGCGCTTGCGAGCAAGCCCAAGCTGCTTCTGCTCGACGAGCCCGCGGGCGGCCTCAACCATGAGGAAGTCGAAGAACTCGGCAACCTGTTCAAGAAGATCCGTGACGACAATCATCTCACCGTGCTCCTGGTGGAGCACCACATGAGCCTCGTCATGGCGATATCGGACCACGTCGTGGTCCTCAACTTCGGCCGCAAGATCTTCGAAGGGCTGCCGGCCGAGGTGCAGAAACACCCCGAAGTGATCGAGGCCTACTTGGGGACGGGGCACTGATGGCGCTGCTCGAGGTCGCCAAGCTCGAGGCCTTCTACGGCCAGACCCAAGTGCTGCGCGGCCTGAGCTTCAAGCTCGAGGAAGGCAGCGTCACCACCATCCTCGGCGCGAACGGCGCCGGAAAGACGACAACGCTGCGCGCGATCTGCGGCATGGTGCGAACGAGCGGGGAGATCCGCTTCGCCGGCGAGCGCATAGTGTCCAGGGCGACCGAGTCGATCGTACGGTATGGCATAGCGCACGTTCCCGAGGGACGCGGCACGTTCGTGCGGCTGAGCGCCGAGCAGAACTTGCGGCTCGGCGCCTATGCGCGCAAGGACAGGGCTGGGGTGGCTGAGGACCTCGAGCGCGTGTACCAGTATTTTCCGCGCCTCAAGGAGCGCCGCAACCAGCAGGCCGGCACCCTCTCGGGCGGTGAACAGCAAATGCTCGCGGTCGGCCGGGCGTTGATGATGCGGCCGAAGCTGATGCTGCTGGACGAGCCGTCGTTCGGCCTGGCGCCGCTGCTCACCGAGGAACTGTTCCGCATCCTGGGCGCGATCAGCCGCGAGCGGCAGGTCAGCATGCTGGTCGTGGAGCAGAACGCCTCGCTCGCACTGGGCATCGCCGACGAAGCCTACCTGCTGGAAACCGGACGCATCGTCATGAGCGGCAAGGCGCGCGACATCGGCCGGGACGAGACCGTGCGCAAGGCCTACCTCGGGTACTAGGGGAGAGCGATGGATCTGTTCCTGCAGCAAACGTTCGCGGGGCTCGCCTTCGGCGGCATTTACGCCTGCGTCGCACTGGCGGTGGTGATGATCTATCAGGCGACTGACCATCTGAACTTCGCCCAGGGCGAGATGGCCATGTTCTCGACCTATATCGCGTACACCCTGCTCCATCACGGCGTGCCGTACTGGTGGACCTTCCTGCTGACGATAGCGATCTCCTTCGTCGGCGGGGCGCTGGTCGAGCGCCTCATCGTGCGCCCCGTCGAAGGAACCTCAACACTGAACGAAGTGATCGTATTCATCGGCCTGATCGCGATCTTCAACTCGATGGCGGGCTGGATCTGGGAATACACCATCAAACCCTTCCCCAGCCCGTTCCCGAAGGAGACGCTGATCCCCCTCAAGCTCATCGGCCCGCACGATCTCGGCGTGATCGGCGTGACGCTCCTCGTGCTCGCGGCGGTGTTCCTGTTCTTCCGCTTCACCCCCGTGGGCCTCGCCATGCGCGCCGCGGCGCAGAACCCGGATTCGGCGCGACTGGTGGGCATCCGCGTCGGCTGGATGCTGGCGCTCGGCTGGGGCCTCGCGGCGGCGATCGGCTCGGTCGCCGGCATGATGGTCGCGCCGATCGTGTTTCTCGAGCCCAACATGATGGCCGGGATCCTGCTCTACGGCTTCGCCGGCGCGCTGCTCGGCGGCATCAGCAACCCCGTAGGAGCGGTCGCCGGCGGCTTCATGGTGGGCGTGTTGGAAAACCTGGTCGGGACCTATGTGCCATTCATAGGCAGCCAGCTCAAGCTCACCGTCGCGCTGGTGCTGATCGTCGCAGTACTGGTATTCCGGCCGAGCGGACTGTTCGGCTACGTGGTGGTGAAGAGGGTCTAGCATGAACTCAGCGACGAGAACGGATACGAGGGAGCTCGCGGCGCTGGCGAGCGGCGCGCGGCTGTCGAAGCCGCAGGTGCTCGGTCTGGTCGCCGCGCTGGCCGCCGCCTTGGTGCTTCCCTGGTTCCTCAGCGACTACCGCACGTTCCAGTTCACGCTGGCGATCATTTACGCCATCGCGGTGCTCGGACTCAATATCCTCATCGGTTACAACGGCCAGTTCTCGCTCGGCCACGGTGCGTTCTACGCCATCGGCGCCTATACCGCCGCGATCATGATGACGCAGGGTGGGCTGGCCTACTACTGGACCATTCCGTCCGCCGGGGTGGTGTGCCTCGTCGCGGGCTTCCTGTTCGGTCTGCCGGCATTGCGCCTCGAGGGTCTGTACCTCGCGCTCGCCACCTTCGCGCTCTCGGTGGCGACGCCGCAGTTATTGAAGTACGACGCGATCTCCAAATGGACCGGAGGGGTGCAGGGCGTGACGATCATCAAGCCGGACCCTCCTTTCGGGCTCGGAATCTCCCAGGACCGGTGGCTCTACTATTTTTCGCTCGTAGTGATGCTGCTGCTGTTCGTTTGCGCCTGGAACCTGCTGCGCGGGCGTACCGGGCGAGCCCTCAAGGCGATCCGCGATAACCCGATCGCGGCGAGCGCCATGGGCGTCAACACGGCGCTCTACAAGTCGCTCACTTTCGGCGTCAGCGCGCTGTATACCGGGGTGGCCGGCGCGCTTGGCGCCATCGCGGTGCAGTTCGTGGCGCCTGACAGCTTCAACCTGTTCCTTTCGATAAGCTTTCTGGTCGGCTTGGTCATTGGAGGGCTGGGATCGATTCCCGGCGCGGTATTCGGCGGCGTGGTCATTGTTTTCATCCCCAACTTCGCCGAACAAGTCTCGAAAGCCGCGCCTTGGGCGATCTACGGCACCTTCCTGATACTGTTCATGTACTTCATGCCGACGGGAATATGGGGATTTCTCAGGATGTTGTATGCTAGGTTGACAAGAGGGCGTCGGGCGGGTTGACCGGCCCGACCGCCCCGCGAATCGCTGATCGAATCAGCTGTCACCGCAGAACATAGGAGGAGGCACATGTTGATCCATAGGAAACTGCTTGTTGCGGCCGCCGTGGCGACGTTCGCGCTTGGCGCGGGCACCGCCGTGGGCGCGGGAAAGTACGGCCCTGGCGTCACCGACACCGAAATAAAAATCGGCCACATCGGCCCGTACAGCGGACCCGCCTCCGCCTACGGCACCATCGGCAAGGCGATTGCCGCCTACTTCAAGATGGTCAACGACAATGGCGGAATTAACGGGCGCAAGATCGACTTCCTGAGCATGGACGACGGCTACAGCCCGCCCAAGGCCGTCGAGCAGGCGCGCAAGCTGGTCGAGCAGGACCAGGTGCTGCTGATTTTCCAGTCGCTCGGCACGCCATCCAACAGCGCGATCCACCAGTACATGAACGCGAAGAAGGTGCCGCAGCTGTTTGTCGCTACCGGTGCCAGCAAGTGGGGTGACCCGAAGCATTTCCCCTGGACCATGGGCTGGCAGCCGTCGTATCCCTCCGAGGCGAAGATCTACGCCCATTACCTGCTGACGGAGAAGCCGAACGCCAAGGTCGCGATCCTCTACCAGAACGACGACTACGGTAAGGACTACCTGAACGGCTTCCTCGAAGGCCTGGGCGACAAGGCGAAGACGATGGTGGTGGCCAAGGAGTCCTACGAGGTGACCGACCCGACGGTCGATTCGCAGATCATCAAACTGAAGAATTCGGGGGCCGACACCTTTTTCAACATCACGACGCCGAAGTTCGCGGCGCAGGCGATCCGCCAGGCCTACGACATCGGCTGGAAGCCGCTGCATTTCCTCAACAACGTGTCGTCGTCGATCGGCAGCGTGCTTAAGCCCGCTGGACTGGACAAGTCGGTCGGCCTGATCACCACCGCTTACCTGAAAGACGCGACCGACCCGCAATGGAAAGACTCAGCGGACATGAAGGCATGGAATGCCTGGATGGACAAGTACCTGCCTGGCGCCGACAAAGCGAATAGCTTCTACGTCTACGGCTATGCGGTGGGCTACTCCATGGCGGAGGTGCTCAAGCGCGCCGGCAACGACCTGACGCGCGAAAACGTCATGAAGGTCGCGTCGAGCCTGAAAGACGTGGAGTTCCCGCTCGCGCTGCCGGGAGTCAAGCTCGACACCACCGACTACTACCCGATCGACTGCCAGCAGCTGGCCAGATTCGACGGCCAGAAGTGGTCGCTGTTCGGCAAGGTGATCTGCCCGAAGTAGTAAGCGTCACCGCCATCTCTCGCGACGGGGCCCGCCGGATGTCCGGCGGGCCTTTTTATTGCCTGGCGGAGATGCTGCCGTCCTGACACGCTTGCCGCCGCGGCTTCGAAGGCCTCTCGCGCCGCAGCTCCAGAAACGAGAACCCCGCCACGTCGGCGGGGTCATTAGGTGCGGCCGCCGCGCTGATCAGTTCAGCGCGCGCCGTCTGGCAAGGCCGAGGCCAGCGAGCGCGATTCCGAGAAGCGTAAGGGTAGCGGGTTCTGGCACGCTGCTTGCGCTGCCACGCAACCCGTACTGTAGGTGATCCACTTCGATGCCGCTCGGGTCACTGATGACAATCCTCGAAATCCCGCCCGAATTGGTCACGCCGTAGAAACGGTCCTCCCCGGTGCCACCAGTAAAGCTGTTATCCGCATGGTTGCCCACCACCGTACCTAGCGACGCATTGGATCCGTCGAACGCCTCGAAGGTAATCGGATTAACGCCGTCGGTCCACACAATCCCGACCGAATTTGGCAGTGCGCCCAGAACGCCCGCATCGAAGGTGTACGTGATCGAGCCGCTCGCCCAATGATCATGTCCTGCTTGCCCATTCTCGACCGAGTCGACCAAGCCTGTTCCAGCGAAACAGGGGCTGTTGACGATACACAACCCCGATCCCGCAGCCGTCACGCCGGGCACATTGAACAGCCCATCTTCGAAATCTTCGAGATAGAAATAGGTGAAGCCGGTGAATGGCGCGAAGGGGCTATCCGCGGAACTCGTGTAGGGAGTAGGCCCTAACAATGCGGCGTGGCTCGGAACGGTCATTCCCAGAGCGAGACAAGCGCCGCCGACAAATCTTGAAGCGACCACACGTACGTTGCCGAGATTCATTTTTGACTCCCCCGATACATCTTGCCTGAGCGACCATGATGTGCGTGTAGGGATGCTCAGACTAGTGCACGGCGACGCGCGAATCCGAGTCCAGCAAGTCCCACGGCCAGCAATGCGAGGCTCCCGGGTTCAGGCACGACACCGCCTGGGGTTATCTGGGCCCGGACTGCGAGGCTGAGGATGTTGCCCTGCGCATCTACGTCGACGACGTTCATCCCACCGGTGCCCGCAAAGATGTTATGGGACGCGTTTCCATTGACGTCGTTGTTCGTCAGTCCAAGCGATGCACCGAATGCCGTGACCGTGTTGCCGATTTCGGACTGATTCAACTGCGCGCTAGTGAC
>Ga0316620_10000047_pt1 | contig 50561 bp, 38 predicted proteins | sample OWC_Aug_M1_C1_D5_FD_207651 | JGI IMG/M metagenome (GOLD analysis project Ga0316620, IMG submission 207651) | Wetland soil microbial communities from Old Woman Creek delta, Ohio, United States - OWC_Aug_M1_C1_D5_B | ecosystem: Environmental > Terrestrial > Soil > Wetlands | place: USA: Ohio...
AAAGCACCGCTATCGCTCCAGCCGCCCCAGAGGTATTGAATCCCGGGGTCCCCGCTCTGCGGCGCTGTTGTGGCGATCGTGTGGCTCGAGCCACGGTCCCAGGTAAAGGTCTGAGCCGAGGTGTAGGGCGCGCCGTCGACGCTGAAGGAGCGGCCCGCGGGGCTGGTCTGGATCGTCACCTGAATAACCTCTTTAAAGGCGGCGGCCTCCGTGATCGGCGCGTTCATGGTGATGCTGACCGGATTGTTGGTGCCGCTGTACGAACCGGTGCCGGCGCCGGTCCAGCCGTTGAAGGCGTAACCGCTGTTGGCGGTTGCCTGAATCTCAACGCTTTGGCCGCTGTTGTACCAGCCGCTCGGCGGGGTAGCGCTGCCGCCGGTTCCCGCGCTCATGGTCAGGTAGTGCTGGGTGGTGAAATTGGCGGTATAGGTCGTATCGGCGGTCGGGGCGACGCTGTGCGACAAGGCGCCGGTGTCACTCCAGTTGTTCCACAGGTACTGAGTGCTCGCATCGCCCTGGGGTGTGGTCGTGGCGATGGTGTGCTCAGAGCCGCGGTCCCAGGTAAAGGATTGGGCTGAAGTGTAGGGCGTGCCGTCTACGCTGAAGGAGCGGCCCGCAGGATTGGTTTGCACGGTCACCTGGACCACCTCTTTGAAAGCGGCGGACTCGGTGATTGCCGCATTCATCGTCACGTTGACCGGATTGCTGGTTCCGCTGTAGGAGCCTGTCCCGCTGCCCGTCCAGGTGGTGAAGGCGTAACCGCTGGCAGCTGTTGCCTGAATTTGTACGGTTTGCCCGCTGTCGTGCCAGCCACTGGGTGGTGTGACGCTGCCGCCCGTTCCTGCACTCATGGTCAAGTAATACTGTAGAGTGAAACCGGCCGTGTAGGTCGTATCCACGGTCGGGGAGATGCTGTGCGACAAGGCGCCGCCGTCGCTCCAGCCGCTCCAGGCGTACTGGCTCCCGGCATCCACGCTCTGCGGCGCAGTCGTTGCGATAGTATGGCTCGAGCCGCGAGGCCAGGTGAAGGCCTGCGCCGAGGTGTAGGGCGTGCCGTCGACGCTGAAGGAGCGGCCGGCAGGATTGGTCTGAACGGTCACGTGAACGACCTCAGCGAAGGAGGCAGTCTCGGTGATGGGCCCATTCATGGTGATGTCGACCGGATTATTGCTGCCCGTGTAGGAGCCGCTTCCGCTTCCGGTCCAACCCCCGAAAGAATAACCGCTGTCCGTGGTCGCCTGGATCTGCACGGTCTGGCCGTTGTTGAACCAGCCGCTTGGCGGCGTGACGCTGCCGCCGGTGCCTCCGTTCATGGTCAGGTAATGCTGGGTGGTGAAGTTTGCGGTATAGGTAGTATCGCCGGTCGGGGCGACGCTATGCGACAAGGCGCCAGTATCGCTCCAGTTGTTCCAGACATGCTGAGTGCTCGCATCGCCCTGGGGCGTGGTAGTGGCGATTGTGTGGTTGGAGCCGCGGTCCCATGTGAAGGACTGGGCGGAAGTGTACGGTGTGCCGTCAACGCTGAAGGAGCGGCCCGCAGGATTGGTCTGCACGGTCACCTGGACGATCTCCTTGAAGGCGGCTGTCTCTGAGATCGGCGCGTTCATGGTAACGTTGACCGGATTGTCGGTGCCGCTGTACGAGCCGGTCCCCGTGCCGGTCCAGGTCGTAAAGGCATAACCGCCGGCAGCAGTGGCCTGAATCTGCACGGACTGCCCGCTGTTGAACCAGCCGGTCGGCGGCGTGACGCTGCCGCCCGTGCCGGCGTTCATCGTCAGGTAGTACTGCGTCGTGAAGTTCGCCGTGTACGTGACATTGGCGGTCGGCGTCACATCGTGGGACATGGCGCCGGTATCGCTCCAGGAGCTCCACAAGTACTGCGTGCCTGCCCCGCCGCTCTGCGGCGAGGTTGTGGCGATCGTGTGCGTCGATCCCCGGCTCCAATAGAATGTCTGAGTCGAACTGTAGGGATTGCCGTCCACAGTGTAGGAACGCCCCGCGGGGCTGGTCTGAACGGTTACCTCGACCGGCGTTACTGTCAGGTCAGCTGTCTTGGTCTCCCCGGCGAACTCGGCGGATATGGTCGAAGGGGTGGAACTGGAGACGGGAACGGTCGTGATCGTGAATGTCCCGCTGGTGTTTCCTTCCGTGATCGTTACATTCGCCGGCACCGTGGCGACGGCGGGATTGCCGCTGCTGAGTGCGACAACTACTCCACCGGTCGGCGCCGCAGCACTTAAGGTAACCGTTCCCTCAGAGGAAACACCGCCGATCACGGTTGCCGGATTCAGGCTCACGGAGTTGATTTTGACCGGCGAATAGCGAACTTCCAGGGTGGTCACCGTGCTGCCGACCTTGACCTTGATGCCCTTGGACGTCACGCGATAGTCGGCGGGATCGGCCGGCGAACCGTTGAGCAGGACTTGGAGGCTCCCGGTGCCGCTGCTCCAGCCCGCCATTTCGAGGTCGACTGCCGTGTTGCTGTCGGTGGCTCCCGCGATGGTGACCTGCGCTACGTTGAGGCCGCCTGAGGTGCTGAAGCTGGGCGTGATGGTGACCACGGAGCGCGCCACCCACCAGTCGTAGACCCCGACTGAGTTGGTAGCCCAGATTCTCGGTTTGGCCATGGGATAGGTCACGTACTCCTGCGTCAGGGCGGTCGCCGTCGAGCTCTTGTGATGGTAGATGTTAATCAAGGCGCCCAGGTTGTAATAGAAATCCACTGCCGCCCTCATGGTCTCAGAGGTGTGATCTTCCAGGGCCTGAGAAACCGTGCTCGATGCAAACCATTCGGAGGGCGGGAGAGTCAGCTGCGGATAACGGCCTCCCGGGGTGACGGTCGAGATTGTCCAGGAGGGAAAAGGACTGATCCTCTGTTCACCAGCTGTGATAACGCTGAGCTCGTTGAGGATGGCGTGCGAATCCTCCCGCGTGGAATTGAAATAGGGGCTTGCCCAGATGCGCGGGCAGTTGGCAGCCACGCCGCAACCGGCGCGGCCGTTGTCGAGCCCCGCAAGCCAACCCTCGATGTCGGTGTACGATGAGGTGATTGAAGTCTTGGCATAGGTTCTGCCGTTGGGATACCCTGAGGGCGAAGTGTCCAGCGCCTCGTCGGGCCCCCAATGCCAATAATCATAATCGGAGACGATCAGTGAGCCGTTCACCGGGTTCAACAACCCGCCGTTGTGGGAGCCAATCGTGGCGCCGTAGGTGGAGACAGCAGTCTGGATGTCGGCAATGACCGTAGCCTTGTCCGCCATCTCGTCTCTCAAGGTGCCGGTGCAGAAGTAGTAGTCCCCTTTCGCGCCGTGGGAGTTCTCAAAAATGGCGGAATTCTTGATGTCGCGGATCCTGTCCTGATAGTTTTCGAAGTCATGACGGATGACGAAAGCCGCATCATATTGATACCGCCACGGGCTGAGACTGATCACGGGAAGGCCGGCCGATTCAAACGCCCAATCGATGGCGTTGCGGAAAATGAGATAGGAATACATGGATGGATCGAAGGCGCCATAACCGATCAGCGGATTGATGGGCGAATAATAGATGAAGTTGCCCTGGCCGTACTGACGGGTGGTAAGCAGGGGGTATGAGCTGCCCTGGGCGATGAGGGTGGCAGTAGTGACCTGGGTGGTAAAAATATAATGGCTCCAATGGCCTGAGTGGCCCGGCGATACCCCCCACGGTATCTGCTCCGCGGTCAGCGGCATACGCCAGCCGAGCGATCCGGCGGGTATGCCGGTGACGAGCCGGTGATCCGTGGACTTGGTGAATTGCGTGTTCGTGACCCAGTTCATCAAGTCGGAATAGACCGTGCTCATGCCCATCTCGGTCGCCAGCGCAAACTCGGTTCGGGTCGTCCCGTTGAGATTGCGGGTGAAGGCCGAAGCGCCTACAAACAAAAAGCCGCCGGCGTCGACGTAATCGCGCAGCGGATCGACTTCGGCATCATCGATGGCTTCGGTGTTCAGGCTGAACAAGATGGGATAGCGTGGGGTTCCGTCCGCGCGGAGGAGGTTGCCGGCAATGATATTGGCGTCCGTCACGACGACAAAAGGAATTCCCGCCGAGCTCAAGGCTTCCTTCAGGGAATCGTAGGCAACGGAGTAGTGCCATGAAGTATAGAACCATTCATAGCCTGACCAGCCCGAGCCCGTAGGAGTGGGCGGTGTTGCCACCATCGACTCCAGGGCCTGCGTGTTCTCCGAGACGTGAATTGCCACCACTGGATCTGGAATGCCGAGTGGTTCCCGTGTTGATCCAGTATGTGGAGCCATCAGGATCAACACGCAAATGAGCAGCAATGTTCCCTTGGCCAGATTGATCCGGTTGTTTCCTAACGCCTTCGTTTTCATTACCGTCCTCCTACCGCGGCGCCGGGGCTTTTTAAAAGCTCGCCTCGGCGGTCAGTTGCTTGCGCACAATGCCGCTGCATCCGTGGACCTGCAACGGCCGGGCGGGTCCGGGGGGAATCCTCAGAGCGCCGCACGTTCATGCGGCGCGAATTCCCATCGGACTCACTCTCCGAACGCGCTTTGTGAATGAGGCCGCAAACATCGGAACTGCCATCCGCGCACCTGCGCATGGATTTCCGATAGGGAAAATATCGACCTCTTGTGGTTTCCACCTTAGAAAGTTCATAGCAGATAAAAAGCAATGAATATCCTGTCTTCGATCGAAAACACGACACCGGAACCGAGCACGCACGAGCTTGTTCGTTGCGGACCTGCTTCAGGCTTCCTGCACCCGCTCTTCAACCTGATCCTGTGCTTAATAAAGGAGTTCGCAACTAGTGTGCCAGATAGGGGCGGTTCCGCCGTCTTTTTGCGGCTGGCCGGTAAAACACTCAAAATGCAGCAGTAAACAATCAGAGTGCCGGTTGGCATCTCGAGGTTTCACATCCCGATTGTAAGATTCAGCTACACCTCCTCAGTGCAAGAAGGATATTCCCGATAACTAAGGCATTCAGCATCAATGGTATGGATCTCGCTTTTCCTGAACAGACGAGGGTGTCGGAAGACTTTACACAATTTCGTGAACCCGTCTGCCTGATGCTGTTCTCGACTTCAGTGAGGTCGCTGATCCCGGCTGCCACCGGGAGTTCACGGCTCCGCCGGGTCACCAGACCGACAAAACTTGTGCTTCCTGGCGCTCCGCTATTTCAGATTGGACGCGATCATCGCCGCCGGATCCCATCCTGTATACAGAGTCCAGGAAGTTCCGCTATAGCTAAACAGACCCTTGCCCGATCCGAAATCGACCGCCAGTCCCGCGGACCATTCAACCACACTCTCGGGAATCCAGCTGGTGAGCATGATCCAGCTCGTGCCGGTGTACTGGAACAAGCCCTTTCCCGATCCGAAGTTGATCATGAGACTATTGCCCCACTTTGCGAAGTTCTGAGGATCCCATTGGCTCAGTTGGGTCCATGAGGAACCGTTGTAGTTGAAAAGGCCTCGCCCTGCTCCAAAATCGACCGCCAGTCCTCCGGACCACTCAAGGACGCTGTCGGGGACCCAGCCGGTAAGCATGTTCCAGGTCGTGCCCGTGTACTGGAACAGACCTCTGCCGGCTCCGAAGTTCACCATCAGACTGCTGCCCCACCTGGCCAGATCCTGAGGATCCCACCCGCTCAGAGGGATCCAGGAACTTCCGTTGTAAATATAGAGGCCTTTGCCCGTCCCGAAATCAACCGCCAGTCCTCCGGACCATTCGACCATGTTTTCAGGAATCCAGGCTGAAAGCTGTGTCCAGGAAGTGCCGTTGTATTGGAAGAGCCCCTTCCCGGCGCCGAAATTCACGACGAGATTGTTTCCGAATTTGACCATGCTCTGGGCATCCCAGCCGGTTAGCGATTTCCAGGAGGTCCCGTTGTAGATGTAAAGCCCGTTTGCCGCGCCGAAATCAACGGCGAGACCACCCGACCACTCGACGACACTATCGGGAACCCAACCTGAGAGGGCAGTCCAGGACGTGCCGTTGAGGCGGTACAGGCCCTTGCCGGCTCCGAAGTTGAGAATGAGATTGGGAGGGAGGAAGCTGGCGACGTAGGTGGTGTCAGCAACCGGGGCAACGCTGTGGGACATGGTGCCGCTGTCGCTCCAGTTGCTCCATGTGTACTGTGCTCCGGTCCCCCAACTCTGCGGGGATGTCGTCGCAATGGTGTGGTTGGATCCGGGAGTCCACGAGAACGTCTGCTGAGCAGTGTACTCCGTTCCGTCCACGGTGAACGCCCGTCCCGCGGGATTCGTCCGCACGGTAATCTGCAAGTTCGCGGAGAATGCCGCGGCTTCCGTGATTGCGCCGCTCATGGTGATGGTTCTGGGATTTTCCGTGCCGGTATAGGCTCCGGTCCCAGTTCCGGTCCAGCCCGTGAAGGCGTAGCCCTGGTTCGGGGTCGCTTGAATCTGCACGCTCTGGCCGCTGTCGAACCAGCCGCTCGCCGGGGTAACGCCTCCGCCCGCGCCGGTGTTCATGGTCAGATAGTACTGGGTGGTGAAATTGGCCGTATAGGTGGTGTTGGCGGTTGGCGCCACGCTGTGGGATATGGGTTGGCTGTCACTCCAGCTGCTCCACACATACTGAATTCCTGCTTCCCCGCTCTGAGGGCTGGTCGTGGCGATCGTGTGGCTCGATCCCGAGATCCAGGAGAAGATCTGGGTGGCAGTGTAGGGAGTCCCGTCGACGCTGAAAGATCGACCCACAGGATTGGTCTGAACCGTCACCTGAACCTGAGGAATTGGAGTGAAGTTGGCAGTTTCCGTGATGGGATTATTTATCGTGATCGATCTGGGATTGCTCGTACCGGTGTAGGATCCGGTCCCGCTTCCGGTCCAGCTCGCGAAGGTATAACCGCTGTTGGGAGTTGCCTGGATCTGCACAGACGTGCCGCGGTTGAACCAGCCGGTGGCCGGGGTGACGGTACCGCCTGTGCCGGCATTCATCGTCAGGTAGTGCTGTCTCGTGAAGGTCGCTGTGTAGGTGGTATTGGCGGTTGGGGTTACCGTGTGGGACATGGCACCAGTATCGCTCCAGCTGCTCCACACGTATTGATTGCCGGTGGTTCCGGCCTGCGGGGATGTCGTGGCAATGGTGTGGCTTGATCCCGAGCTCCAGGTGAAGGTCTGCGCAGAAGTATAGGAAGTCCCATCGACGGTGATAGAGCGTCCCGCAGGGGAGGTCGTGACAGTTACCTGAATCTGAACGGTCGGGGTGAACGCGGCAGTTTCGGTAATCGGAGCATTCATCGTAATGCTGGCCGGATTGTTGGTGCCGCTATAGGAACCGGTGCCTGTGCCTGTCCAACCCGTGAAGGTGTAGCCGCTGTCAGCGGTGGCCTGGATCGGCACGGACTGCCCGCTGTTGAACCAGCCGGTCGGCGGCGTGACGGTGCCGCCGGTGCCGGCATTCATCGTCAGGTAGTATTGCGTCGTGAAGTCCGCCGTGTACGTGATATTGGCGGTCGCCACAACATCGTGGGACATGGCGCCGCTGTCGCTCCAGGAACTCCACGCGTACTGAGTCCCTGTCCCGCCGCTCTGCGGCGAGGTTGTGGCGATCGTGTGCGTCGATCCCCGGCTAAAATTGAACGTCTGAGTCGAACTGTAGGAAGTGCCGTCCACCGTATAGGAAAGTCCCGCAGGATTGGTCTGAACGGTTACCACGACCGGTGTTACTGTCAGGTCGGCTGTCCTGGTCGTCCCGAAAAACACAGCGGATATGGTCGAAGGAGTGGAACTGGGGACGCCAACAGTGGTGATCGTGAACGTCCCGCTGGTGTTCCCTTCCGTGATGGTCACATTCGCGGGTACGGTAGCCACGGCGGGATTGCTGCTGCTCAGGGCGACAACTACGCCGCCGGCCGGCGCCGCAGCGCTCAGGGTTACCGTTCCCTCAGAGGAATCGCCGCCGACCACGCTTGCCGGATTCAGGCTCACGGAATCGATTTTGACCGGCGAATAGCGAACCTCCACGGTGGCGACGGTGCTGCCGACCTTGACCTTGATGCCCTTGGACGTAAGGCGATAGTTGGCGGGGTCTGCAGGAGAGCCATTGAGCAGGACTTCCGCACTGCCTGTGGTGCTGCTCCAGCCCGGCATTTCGAGGTCGATTGCGGTGTTGCTGTCGGTGGCTCCTGCGATTGTTGCCTGCGCTATCTTGATTCCGCCGGAGGTGCTGAAGCTGGGCGTGACGGAAACTGCGGTGCGCGCCACCCACCAGTCGTAAATCCCGACTGCGTTGGTGGCCCAGATACGCGGTTTGGCAACGGAATAGGTCACGTACTCCTGGGTCAGAGCGGTCGCGGTCGAGCTCTGGTGACCGTAGATGTTGATCAACGCTCCCAGGCTGTAATAGAAATCCACTGCCGCCCTCATGGTCTCAGAGGAGTGATCTTCCATGGCCTGAGAAACCGTAGTGGACGCAAACCACTCGGATGGCGGGAGAGTCAGTTGCGGATAGCGGGCTCCAGGAGTAACGCTCGAAATTGCCCAGGAGGGAAAAGGGCTGATCCTCTGTTCGCCGACGGTGATAACGCCGAGTTCGTTGAGGATCGCGCGTGAAACTTCCCGCGTAGAATTGAAGTAAGGGGCTGCCCAGATGCGGGGGCAGTTGGCGGCCGCGCCGCAACCGGCACGGCCGTTGTCGATCCCCGCAAGCCAACCCTCGATGTCGGTGTACGATGAGCTTACCGAAGTCTTGGCATAGGTCCTGCCGTCAGGATAGCCTGTAGGCGTCACGTCAAGCGCCTCGTCGGGCCCCCAATGCCAGTAATCATAACTGGACATCGGCAGTGTCGGATTTTGTGGATTGAGCAATCCACCGTTGTGGGAACCTATCGTGGCGCCGTAAGAGGAGACCGCGTTGCGGATGCTGGTGATGACCGTGGCCTTGTCCGCCATCTCGTCTCTCAGGGTGCCGGTGCAGAAGTAGTAATCCCCCTTCGCGCCGTTGGTGTTTTCAAAATCGGCGGAAGCCTCGATTTGGCGGATCCTGTCCTGGTAGTTTTCAAAGTCGTGGCGGACGACAAAGGCTGCATCGTATTGATATCGCCACGGGCTGAGGCTGATGATGGGAAGGCCAGCCGATTCAAACGCCCACTCGATGGCGTTGCGGAATATAAGATAGGAATAGGTTGACGCGTCGAAGGCGCCATAACCGATCAGTGGATTAATGGGGGAATAATAGATGAAGTTGCCACTTCCATAGGGTTGCGTGGTAAGCAGGGGATATCCACTGCCCTGGGCGATGAGGGTGGCAGTCGTTAGCTTTGTGGTAAATACATAATGACTCCAATGCCCCGTGTGGGTCGGCGATATCCCCCACGGTATCTGCTCCGCGGTCAGAGGCATGCGCCAGTTAAGTGCGCCGGCAGGTATGCCGGTAACGAGCCGATGATCCACGGCCTTGGTGAGTTGCGTATTGGTGACCCAGTTCATCAGGTCGGTATAGACAGTGCTCATGCCCATCTCGGTTGCCAGCGCGAAATTGCCTCGCGCGGTTCCGTTGAGATTGCGTGTAAAGGATGAAGCGCCTACAAACAAAAAGCCGCCGGCATTGACGTAACTGCGCAGGGGATCGACCTCGGCATTATCGAGGGCTTCGGCGTTGAGGCTGAAGAGGATGGGATAGCGGGGAGATCCGTCCGCGCGGAGGAGGTTGCCGGCAATAATGTTGGCGTCCGTCACGACGGCGAAGGGGATTCCCGCCGAGCTTAGGGCTTCCTTCAGGGAATCGTAGGCGACGGAATAGTGCCATGAGGTGTAAAACCATTCATAACCCGACCAGCCCGTGCCTGTAGGAGTCGGCGCTACTGCCGGCATGGTCTCCAAGGCCTGGGTATTCTCCGAGACGTGAATTGCCACCAACGGATCCGGAATGCCGGAGGTCTCACGGGTTGATCCCGTACGTGGAGCCATCAGGATCAGCACGCAAACCAGGAGCAACATTCCCTTAGCCAGATTTGTCCGGCTGTTTCCTATCGCCTTCGCTTTCATTGCAATCCTCCTACTGCATCATCCGCTTGGCGGTTTGTCAGAACCGGAATGCCCCCCGGATCCTGCTCATCAACAACTTGCCGTCTCACCTTGGCTTCCCCAACGCATTTTTCGATCGCGGGATTTGCACCCCCAGCTATCTGAGTCCGCACCAAGCGGGCCTTGATAGCGCACCTCTGCCTCGATCTTTCGACAAGAGCTAGCTTTTATCAGCAACAATCGTGCCAGCCAGGAGAGAGCCGTTCAATTCCTGCAATCTCCCCGTAATACATTCAAAATGCTATAGTAATCCACCATCGGATGGGCTGGCTTCTCGAGGCTCCGCTTCCCGACTGTAAGGTTCAGCTACAGGTCTTCAGGGCATATGGGAAGCTCTTACTGATTAAGACATTCAGCGTCAATAGTATGGATCTGAGCTTTTTGAAAACCCAGGGTGTCGGAAGACTTTACACATTGTTGTGAATTCAGCTTCCTGACACTGTTCTCGAAGCGATCGGATGTACCGATCCCTGCAGCCAACCGGAGATTGTGGCTGCTTGCGGCAATCCCTGCAATGAAACTCGAAATTCCAGCCGACCCGGATCGGACGGAATCGAAACTGAGTATAATCAAGCCGCAAATTCCAGGCGGCCCCTTGAGAGCGCGGGCCAGGGAGGGCAGGAAGTGGATTCGTACGTCGCAGGAGTTGATCTTGGCGGGACCAAAGTGGAAGCGTGCCTGATGAATGCGGAGCGTGAAATCCTGTCGCGCTGCCGCACTCCCTCGGAGCCGGATCGTGGTCTGCCCCGGGTGATCGAAAACATCCTCAGCGTCGTTGCCGAGGCTGCCGCCGGCAGGCCCTTCGCGGCCGTGGGCATCGGCACTCCCGGAACTTACGTTCAGGACTGCGATCAGTTGTTCGGCAGTCCGCACACGCCTGTCTATGAAACGCCCGGATTCATGAACGCCGTACGCTCCCGCCTTGGAGTCCCTCTTGTGATCGACAATGACGCGAATTGTCTGGCGCTGGCCGAGTATTTCGCCTCCTGGGCGGATCGATACAGATTCATCCTCGCGGTCATCATCGGCACCGGGATGGGCTACGGTCTTATTCTGGACGGCAAGCTGTATCGCGGAGCCAGGGGCGGCGCCGGAGAAATCGGCCATACCACGGTCGATTACCTTGGACGGAAATGCGAGTGTGGCCGGCGCGGTTGTGCCGAAGCGTATCTTTCAGGATCCAGCCTCAGACGCCGGTTCGCGGAAGCCACCGGCGAAAGCCTGGACGTGAAGGCCATCTTCGCCCGAAGCGAGGCGGGTGACCCCGCGGCGCAACGACTTTTCGAAGAGAGCGCGCACATCATGGGCGAGGTGTTTGCCAATGCCGTGAATTCCTTCGACCTGGAAGCGATCGTACTGGGCGGTGGAGTGTCGAACCTGCCGGTCTGGTACGAGAAAGTGCCGGCATATCTCAGCAGGTCGCTCTTCGGGCCGCCGCGTGCCGAAGTGCCGGTTCTCAAGGCAAGGCTCGGGGATTCTGCGGGAGTTGCAGGGGCGGCGTATCTGGCGCTCCGCGAACTCGGCCTGATGGAGTTCTGACGGGTGCGGTCTACAGGAGCGGATTGATCACTTCCTCGAACCTTTGCAGCGACATGCCCTCGACTCGGAGGACCTTGTTCCTCGATTTCTCCCCTGAAATGATGTGCAGGCGCGATTTGGGATGGCCCAGAAGGCCGGCAAAGAATTGTATGATGCCCCGATTCGCGGCGTCATCGACCGGCGGCGCGCAGATCTTTACTTTCAGAGCCCCGTCATGAAGGCCGGCGATTTCGCTGCGGCGCGCGCGGGGTTGGACATGAAGCGGGACCTCAATAGCCGCTCCGGTCTGGCGGATCCTGAAACCTGTGTCATCCACCGTTGCGTTCTCCGAAGATGGCGGTGCCGATGCGCACCATCGTGGCGCCTTCCCGGATGGCGACCTCGAAATCGTGACTCATACCCATGGAAAGCCGGCCGCTGCCCAGGCAGCCAGGGTGCTCGCTCTCGAGGGACTGCCGCAGCTCTCGCAAGGCGGCAAAGTAGGGGCGGGTGCATTCGGCGTCCTCGAAGTAAGGCGGGATGATCATAAGCCCATCCAGGCGGAGGCCGCGAAGGTTTGCGATGGCGGCGACCAGGTCGGCGACCTGGCCGCGCTCGGCGCCGAATTTGGTTTCCTCCAGCCCCAGATCGACCTGGATCAACACTGACAGGATCTTCCCTATGGCGAGGGACGCCTGGCCGAGCTTCCGGGCCAGCTTGATGCTGTCCACCGACTGGATCACATCGAAGAGTTCAGCCGCGCGATGTGCTTTGTTGGACTGCAGGTGGCCGATCATGTGCCATTGAAGCTGATGCATGCCGTGGAAGTGAGGGATTTTTGTTTCGGCTTCCTGCACGCGGTTCTCGCCGAAATGGCACTGCCCTGCCTCGATGGCGGCTGCAATTCCCGCGGGCGGAAAGTTCTTGCTGACGGCAATGATCGTGATTTCCTCGGGGCGGCGCCCGCACGCCACGGCGGCTTTTGCCAGCCGGGCGCGCACGTTCCGGAGGTTCTCCTCGATTCCAGCCATGGATCAGCCCCCCGGGGCCGGCGGCTGCAGGCGCGGATCCGATCTCGGCCCTGGCTTCGCGGCTGTCGCCGGCCCACTGTTTTCTTGTCTCGCCCCCGCCTGTTTGCTACTCTGCCATTGAGGCGCAACGCCGGGTGAATTCTAAAGGCATTTCCCATTTCAGGCAAGAACCGGCCATGTTTATCACATTTGAAGGGATTGAGGGCTCCGGCAAGAGCGTGCAGATCAGCCGCACGGAGGATTACCTGGTGAGGAAGGGAGTGCCCTGTCTGCGCACGCGAGAGCCGGGCGGCACCGCTTTCGGCGCGGCGGTGCGCCAGGTGCTGCTCCATGCAGACGGGCCGCCGCGGGAGCCGGTCAGCGAACTGCTCCTCTATCTCGCGGACCGGTACGAGCACCTCCGCCAGGTCATCGAACCGGCCCTGCGCCAGGGCATCACCGTGCTCTCCGACCGCTACCACGATGCGACGCGCGCCTACCAGGGGGCTGCCCGCCGCGTGCCCGCGGACACGATTCAGAGCCTGGCACAGTTGTTGCGCATCATCGAGCCCGACAAGACCATTCTCCTCGATCTTGCGCCGGAGATCGGACTCGCGCGCGCACGCACGCGCAATCAGTCTGACGTCTCCGTCGGCGACGAGGGAAGGTTCGAGGCGGAGGACATTTCCTTTCATCGGGACGTCCGCGAAGCCTATCTGGTACTTGCCCGGACCGCTCCGCGCCGGATCTGCGTTATCAACGCATCCGGCACCCCGGATGATGTCTTCGCACGCATCGAGCCGAATCTCGCCGCATGGTTCGGCCTCGCGGCGCCGCCCGGGACCGGTCGATGAAAACGCCGTTGAACTTCCAATCCTTCGTCGGGAACCGGCACGTGGTGGAAATCCTGCGCCGGGCTGTCAAGCAGGAGCGTCTCCCCCATGCGCTTATCTTCGCCGGTCCGCCCGGAGTGGGCAAACGAACCCTTGCCGAACTGCTGGCACAGAGATTGAACTGCCTCCAGCCGAAAGACCAGGAGGCATGCTGCGCCTGCATCAGCTGCCGGAAGATCATGGCCGGAACCCATCCGGATGTCCGGGTAGTAAGGCCGGAGGGCACCGTCATCAGGATCGAACAGGTGCGCGACATGATAAGGGAAATCGCATACCAGCCCTTCGAAGGACGTTACCGTGTAGTGATTCTGGATCCCGCCGACCAGATGAAGCAGGAAGCGGCAAACTGCCTGCTGAAAACGCTGGAGGAGCCCCCCAGCAGGTCGATTCTCATCCTCATAACCTCCAAACCTTATCTCCTCCTGGGTACCATCCGCTCACGGGCGCGTGTGCTGCAGCTGGGTCCCCTAGCAGCGGATGTCATTGAAAATCACCTGGTGGTTCAGGAAGGACGCACTCTCGAAGATGCCCGGCTGGCAACTGCCTTGAGCAACGGCAGCCTGAGCGCCGCGCTCGCATGCGATGTCAGCCGGCATCGCGAAATCCGAGGAACGGCGCTCAGGTTTGTCTCTCTGTTGCTGCGAAAGGGCAGTTTTGCCGAGGTCAGCACTCTCGCGGCGAATGAAACCAAGGAGAAGGAGCCATTCCAGGCCTGGATCGAACTGGCTCAAACCTTGTTGCAGGACGTCTATTGTGCAAAAGTGGCGCCAAGACGGATGGGCCAGCCCGAAATCGCCGGGGAATTGACCGCGTTGGCACAGGCGACGCCCCGGGCTGCCGTCGTCGCGGCCATCGAAGCGCTCCAGCAGCTTCGAGAAGCCGTGCCGCTGAACGTCAACCGCCAACTGGCGCTGGAAGCCCTCTTCCTGTCCGAAATTTCCCGTCAATGACCAGCCCCGCCCCAAAACCACACCGTCAAGACACGATCGGGAGAGCCTCTATTTCTGTTTTTCGAGACGGGCGATGCGGGATTTGAATTCTGCGGCTTTGGGTGAGTCCGGAAATTTCTGCACGACATTCCTGTAGACGGCCAGGGCTTTGTCGCGGGAGCCGCTCTTTTCATAAGCGCGTCCCAGCGCATCGTGGGCGGCGATCAGGCCCGGCTGATACTCAAGCGCCTCCAGGTAGCGCTCGATCGCCGCGACATAGTTTTTCCTTTTCAGGTAAAAGTCGCCGATCTTGAGGCTTTCCGCGGCGCGCATCGGGTTGTATTCCTTTTTGATAACCGTCTCCGCGTCCGTCTTCCCCTCGGCAACCGCCGTGTCGCGAATAAGCACCGGAGGTTTCTGAGCTGCAGCCTGGCCGAACGCCGCGCCGTTGAACGCCGTCAGTGCCAGAGCCAGGAAGATTACGAGGTTTTCTGCGCGCTGCATAACGCCTCCCGCAGGCGGATACGAAATTGCCGCGTTTCCAGCATGCCATAGCGGCTTGCATGCCGGGACTGGTAAAGCGGAACGCCTGCTTGTCGCCGCTCCCGGGTGACATTTTGCTATTGTCAAACAACCGGGCGTACGCTATCATTTTAGCAATTCGGCAGTTCTGAATACACTCATTCGTACAAGAATCACTGCGCTGAAGTGAGGCATTGGTTTAGGACGTCCGTACTGCATGGGGCGAATTACATAGTGACCTCCCGGGGAGAGAGCAATCATGGTAAACCGTAAACTGATCCGCCCGAGCCTGTCAGAGATCAAGGATCAGATGCCTCGCTATGGCGCTGCGCCGCGCAAACGGGTGCCGCCCGAGGTGACGAACGCAGAGAATTACTATTACATCAAACAGATGGCAGCCAAGACGCCGATGGTCGTCAAGCTGGTGGACGGCGAGGAAGTACGCGGCGTCATCGAATGGTATGACCGCAACTGCATCAAGGTGCACAGGCAGGAGGGTCCGAACCTTCTGATCCTCAAGCACGTGATCAAGTACATGTACAAGCAGAATGAGGATCAGGAACCCGACGAGGTGGATCTGGAGTAGTACGATGCCAAGGATGCTCCGCTTTTGAGCTGCCGCTCTCCCCGAGCACGGCCGCAAGGCGGGCGCCCGAAAGTCCGTTTTTCGCGCTGACAGGTGTTTTCTCCCGTGCCTGACCCGGCCGCAACCCATCCCCTGCAATTGGGAATCACCACCGGAGATCCGGCCGGCATCGGACCGGAAGTTTCTCTGCTCGCCGCGGCTGAGCCGCAGTTGCGAGATCGCTGCCGGCTGATTCTATTCGGCGACGCTTTCATCCTGCGCAGCCGGGCCGACCTTCTGGGGCTCCTCTGGGATTTCGAGCCGGTCACAGAAGCCGACCTGCACTCCGGGGCACAGTTGCCGCGGCGGGGTATCGTCGACGTCCCCGCGCACCGCGCAGCCATCGCCCCCGGGCAAGGCTCAAAAGCGGCAGGGCAGGCAGCAGCACAGAATGTCCTGGCGTGCGCGGGCGCCTGCCGCAGCGGGTGCCTGGATGCCATGGTCACGGCGCCGCTGAACAAGAAGTTCTTTCATGAAGCAGGATATTCCTTCCCGGGCCACACGGAGTTTCTCGCGCACTTGTCCGGAGTATCGCGCTACGCCATGGCTTTCCTGACGGACCGCCTCAAGATCGTGCTTGCGACCATTCATCTGCCGTTGCGCGCGGCGATCGACAGCATCACCCCTGCGCTGCTCCTGGAAAAGATCGGGATCGTGTTGGAGGAATTTCCCCGCCTGGGTCTCCCTTGCCGCAAGGTCGCGGTCGCGGGCTTGAACCCGCACGCCGGCGAAGGCGGCTTGCAAGGGCGCGAGGAGATCGAGCAGATCCTGCCGGCTCTCGCAGAAGCACGGGCGCGGCATGCCGACGCCGAAATCGTCGGGCCGGTGCCTGCCGACACGCTCTTTTACCGGGCGGCCCAAGGCGAGTTCGATGCCGTTCTGGCGCTCTACCATGATCAGGGCCTAGCGCCGATCAAGCTTCTCGGATTCGGCGAGGCGGTGAATGTGACCCTCGGCCTTCCTTTCCTACGCACTTCCGTCGACCATGGGACGGCCTATGAGATTGCAGGCAAGGGCCTTGCGCGCCCGCAAGGCATGATCTCCGCCATCCGGTGGGCCTTGCGCCTCCGCAGAAAGAGTGACGAGTAATGGGTGATGAGTCACTCATCACTCATTACTATATTTAGCGAGGAGGTGGATAAGGGTGCGTACGCCGAAGCCGGTCGCCCCTTTCGCCAGGAAAGGCCGGCCATCATGGTCGAGATCCACTCCGGCGATATCGAGATGCACCCAGGGGGAGTCCTCGACGAATTCCTGCAGAAACTTCGCTGCCGTGATAGCTCCGCCCCCGCGGTTGCCGACATTCTTGATATCCGCGATGTCGCTGTGGATGGCTTTGCGATAGTCCTCATCGAGGGGCAGCTGCCAGAACCGCTCCCCGGTGACCCCGCTCCCGCGTCGCAAGCGTTCGATCATTTCAGGATCGGTTCCCATCATGCCGGCATTGACCTGGCCGAGCGCCACTACGCATGCACCGGTCAGAGTCGCGATGTCGATGATGCGGGTGGCGCCGAGTTGGCGCGCATATGCCAGGGCGTCGGCCAGGATCAGGCGGCCTTCCGCATCGGTGCTGATAATCTCAATGGTTTTTCCCAGGTACGATTTCACCACATCGCCGGGCCTGGCCGCGTTGCCGCCCGGCAGGTTCTCGACTGCCGGGATCAGGCCGATGACCGGGTGCCGGGTGCCGAGTTCGGCGAGCGCCGCCATAGCGGCAAGCACCGCCGCTCCACCAGCCATGTCGGTTTTCATGTCCTCCATTTTCTCCGCGGGCTTGATCGAAATCCCTCCGCTGTCAAAAGTGACTCCTTTGCCGACCAGCGCGAACAGGGGACCGTTCCTGCCGGGCTTCCTGCCCTTGGTGCGCATAAGGATCAACTTCGGCGGCTGATGGCTGCCGCGACTGACAGCGAGCAAAGCGTTCATACCCAGCTTTTCCATGTCATCGCGTTCGAGAACCTGCACATCCAATCCCGTCCTCGACCCGATGGTCAGAGCCTGTTCCGCCAGACGTGCCGGGGTCAAAACATTCGCGGGCTCGTTGCCCAGGGTGCGCGCCATATTGACCGCATTGCCGATGATCACACCCTGGCGGATCGCCGGCTCCATTTCCGGTCCCCGCGCCCCGGCCCTGCCCAGGATAACAAACTTGGCCAAATCCTGGGTCTCGACATCGCGGGTCTTGTAGATCTCGGATTCGTAGTTACCGAGCAGAGCCCCTTCCGCTGATGCGCGGGCGGCCTCAGCTGCAGGGAAATCGCCGCGCATCAGCAGGGCCGCAGTCTCACAGCGTGCCCGGCGCGCCTGCCGCGCAGCGGTGCCGGCAACCTCCCTCATACGTGCCGGATTGAAGTCCCGCTCCTTCCCCGCGCCGACCAGGAGCAACCGTCGGGCCTTGAGCCGCGCAGGCCGGTAAATAAGGCAGCTGCGGTGCAGCTCGGGCTTGAATTCGCCGCTTGCCAGCACTGCGGTGACCACTCCCTCCGTGGCCTTGTCCAGCGTTTTCAGGGAAGAACGGCTCCGGACCTGATCTTCAAATATCGGGTAGGCGAGCATATCGCACGCAATGCCGCCGGCGTATCCAGTCTGGAACTCAATCTGCATGCCCATCTCCACATCCGGGTTGGCTGACAAATCGACCATTTGAGGTTCGAGCTTTAGCCTGCGGCTTTCGAATTTCTTTGACAGGGCAAAAACGGCTAGCGGCGCGTCTTCATCGCGGCTCTGGTCTCCCGATCGACTTCCTTTCTGCGTTCGGTCTCGCGCTTGTCATATTCCTTCTTGCCGCGCGCCACGCCCAGTTCCACTTTGACCCGTCCCCGGACCAGGTAGACGCGCAGTGGAACCAGGGTCAGTCCCTTTTCCTGGGTTTTTCCTGTGAGCTTGCGGATCTCCTTTTGATGCAGGAGGAGCTTCCGAGGCCGGGTCGGGTCGTGGTTTTGCCGGTTCCCGTGCGAGTAAGGGCTGATGTGGCAGTTGACGAGAAAAGGCTCGCCATCCCGGATCATGGCGTAACTGTCTTTCAGGTTGATTCGCCCCTCCCGGATCGACTTCACTTCCGTGCCGAGGAGCACCATGCCGGCTTCGAGTTTCTCCAGGATGAAGTAGTCGTGGAACGCTTTCTTGTTGGCGGCGACCTGCTTTTCGCCGGAGCCCTTTTTGTCCATCATTTCATCTCAGGCGCAGACAAGAATTCAGGGGGTGGAAGACACGAGACGACATAGTCGCGGGCCGCCTCCTCCCACGGACGCATGGGTGGATATCCCTCCTGAAGCATGCGGGTGTTGGCAAGAATCGAGCAGGCCGGCCGGGGCGCGGGGCGCGGAAAGGCATGGGTCTTGACCGGCTCGATGCTGATCCCCGCGATGCCGGCCCACGCCACGGCCTGCCGGGCCAGCTCGTACCAGGTGCACGATCCGCTGTTGGTCACGTGGTAGGTGCCGCGGCTGCCCTTCTCCAACAGAGTCAGGGTGCGCGCCGCCAGGTCCGGGGTGTAGGTGGGGCTTCCCCTCTGGTCATCGACTACGCGCACGGTGCGTCCCTCGCGCGCCCTGCCGACAATGGTGCGAATGAAGTTTGTGCCGTGGCAGCCGAAGAGCCATGATGTGCGCAGGATCAGGTGGTCCGGGCACGCGGCGCGCACGAACTCCTCGCCGCGCAATTTCGATTTCCCGTACACGCTTTGCGGGTTGGGCGTATCCAACTCGTGATACGTCCCCGCGCCGGTTCCGTCAAAGACATAGTCCGTACTGTAATAGACGAGTATTGCACCCAGTTCGCGCGCAGCCGCCGCCAGGTTTCCCGTGCCCTGGCCGTTTACCTCAAAAGCCTCCTCCGCATGGGTTTCGCAGTAGTCGACATTAGTCAAAGCAGCGGCATCGATGACCACATCGGGATGAGCATCCCGCAGCAGCTCGCGGCATTGCCCGGCGTCAGTGATGTCCAACTCCGGCAGATCATATCCGGCCGCATTGTGCACCGCCAGAACCTGCATCAGGTCTGTGCCCAGCATGCCGCGGGCGCCGACGACCACGATCTTCATGAATAACAAGCCTCACAATTCAGCGAGGGTGCGTTTTCGGTCTTTGTACATGCGGTCATAATAATTCCGGTAGGCGCCGCTCCTGACGTGCTCCACCCAGGCGGGATTCCTCAGGTACCAGTCGATCGTGCTGCGCATGCCGCTGTCGAAGGATATCTCCGGCCGCCAGCCCAACTCCCCCTCCAGCCTGGCAGGATCGATGGCGTAGCGGCGGTCATGCCCGGGCCGGTCGGCCACGAAGGAAATCAGGCTCTCGTCTTTTTCCAGGACTTGCAGGATAAGGTGAACGATCTCGAGGTTGGTCTTTTCCTGGCGGGCGCCGATGTTGTAGATCTCGCCGGGACGGCCGTGGTGGAGCACGCGGTCCAGGGCGCCGCAATGGTCGTGGACATGGATCCAGTCCCGGGTGTACAGGCCATCCCCGTAGATCGGCAAGGCCAATCCGGACAGCGCGTTGGTGACGAGCAGCGGAATCAGTTTTTCCGGGAATTGAAACGGGCCGTAATTGTTGGAGCAGCGCGTGATCAGGCAGGGAAACCCGTAGGTCTGGTAAAAGCTGCGCGCCAGCAGATCCGCCGAGGCTTTGCTGGCTGCATACGGACTGTTGGGGGCCAGCGGGGATTCTTCCGTGAATGCGCCGGTGGCGCCCAGGCTGCCGTACACTTCGTCGGTCGATATCTGGAGAAAGCGGCCGACGCCGGCCTTGCGCGCAGCCTGCAGCAGGTTCAGGGTGCCCACGATATTGGTGCGGGCGAATTCAGAAGCATCCAGAATGCTGCGGTCGACATGCGATTCGGCCGCGAAGTTCACAACTGCATCGATCCCCCGGCTCAGGATCGGTCGGATGGCTTCCGCATCGCAGATATCACCCTGGAAAAACCGGAAGCCGGAATGCCCCTCCAGATCGGTCAGGTTTTCCAGGTTGCCGGCGTAGGTGAGCTTGTCCAGGACAGAGACCTGATATCGGGGATGACGCTGCAGGACCCAGCGCACGTAGTTCGAGCCTATGAAGCCAGCCCCCCCAGTCACCAGTATGCGCAAAACCGTGGTTTCCTTTCCGTGATTCCCTGCGAGCGATGCCCTCGCCTGGCGCCCTAAGCGGCACCGGCCGTGGACGCGCCCCGCTGGGCCTTCTGCGCGACCAGATTCGATGCGCGCAGCAGGGAGTCGAACGTGCCGGCATCCGTCCACCAGCCTTCCAGAACGTCAAACTCGAGTTTGCTGTTCCGGATGTAATAGTTGTTCACGTCGGTGATTTCAAGCTCGCCGCGCGCCGAGGGCTTGAGCCCCTTGACGATGTCGAAAACCTCTCCGTCGTACATGTAAATTCCCGTGACCGCATATCTGGACGGAGGCACCTGCGGCTTCTCGTCTATACGCACGATCCGGTTGCCCTCAATCATGGCAACACCAAACCGCTGCGGGTCGTCGACTTCCTTGAGCAGAATGCGGCTTCCCGATCCCTGCTTCTTGAAGTTGTCCACATAGGGCGCAATGGATCCCTCAATGATATTGTCGCCCAGGATGACACAAACCGGCTCGCGGTCCGCGAAAAACTCCGCCAGGGCCAGAGCCGCGGCGATGCCGCCTTCCCCTTCCTGGTAGGTGTAGTTGATGTGCCTGAGCCCGAACTCCTTTCCGTTGCCGAGCAGCCGCAGGAATTCCCCTGCGTTTTTGCCGCCGGTCACGATGAGGATCTCGCGGATGCCCGCTTCGACCAGGGTCTCAATCGGGTAATAGATCATCGGCTTGTGATAAATCGGCAACAGATGCTTGTTGGTGACTTTTGTCAGCGGATACATCCGGGAGCCGAGGCCCCCAGCCAGCACGATTCCCTTCATGATGCTTACCTCGCGGTACTGTCTCTCGGCGCCTGCCATGGAATGGCACGAGCGCGAGCTTTACTATAGCAGAAGAAAACCCCGTTCAGGAACAACGTCCCTGCAGCCCGCAGGGATTCCTCTGGAGCTCGTAGAGTTTGGCATACTTGAAGTAGACGGAGACGGCGCCCATAACCGCCACCATCAGGCCGGGCGTCCCGTCGAGGAAGCCACGCTTCAACAGGAAGCCCTTCAAAAAGGCGGCGCACGGATTTCCCAGCAGGCCGGCAAGAGTGGCGCTGCGTCCTGCCGCCTGATAATCCTGGGCCGCCAGCGTGGAATACGTTTCCAGGCGCCGCAGGTATGCGGACAGGCTGCGATAGCTGTGGTGCTGGATTTCGCCCCGGAGAAGCCCGGGAGTCCCCTCAACCCGCACGGATTCGTGGACGCGTCCTCCCTGCCAGCAGCTTCGCCTGCGATCGAAGAGGCGGAGCTGGTAATCGGGGTACCAGTCTCCATGCCGGATCCAGCGGCCCATGAAGAAGGCGACTCGCGGGATGCGGTATCCGGCCTTCCGGAAGCCTGCCAGCCTCAATTCACGGATCTCGCCGGCAAGCTCGGCCCCGATCCTCTCATCCGCGTCCAGCGCCATGATCCAGTCGTGAGTGGCCTGCGCGACCGCGTAGTTCTTCTGGTCCACAAACCCGGTCCAGGAGCGCCGGCAGATCCTGCCGGTGTATCTGCGACAGATCTCCAGTGTGGCGTCGGTGCTGCCGCTATCGACGACCACAATCTCGTCGGCCCAGGCAAGGGACCGGAGCGCCTCCTCGATGTTTGCTTCCTCGTTATACGTGATCAGCGTGGCCGAAACAGGTTCCATGGCTCGCCTTCGGGGATCCGCAGGCCGGAGCTGCAAATCCGCGCCAGTATATGCCAGCGCAGGAATTTAGGGAAACAGAACCGCAGTCTTCAGGGGGCGTAGCAGCAGGCGGACGAAAAGAACAGGATGGACCGGCGCATAAAGTGCCGCGGGACGCACGTGTCTGACCCATCGCCCGATGATCGGGCCGTTCAGCGGGCTGCCTGTGCGGCAATCACCTGGAAATCGGCGCTGGCGGTCAATGACCTGTTGGCAATCCGGTCAACGACCTGGATCTCCAGGGTATACTTGCCCGGCGCCAGGTTCTTGACCGGGACTTGGCCGACAATCACGATCCGCTGGCCGGAGGTGAACTGGACCGTGCGGCCCTTGGTATCCTCAACGTCCAGGACCACCTTTTCGCCGCTTTTCACCAGGTACGAGATCTGCAGGGACGGTTCCAGGGTAGTCTGGTCGATTTCCGCGTTGTAAATCTGCATGTACGGAATCAGTACCTGCCCTTCGTAATACTCGCACTTGACGTTCGGCTGCACCTTCATGTCGCCGATGACGAACTGCTCGAGGTTCTCGTAATTCGGCGGGATGGGATCGATCCGGTTGGCCAGGATGACGCTGCTTGCCAGCAGGTCCGTGCCCTCATATTTCGGGACCGGGATCCCATAAGTCATCGAACCGATCTTGCTGCCGTTCAGGTCCTTCAGGATCAGATCCAGCCTGACCCGTTGCCCGGGCGGCAGGGCCACGATCTTCTGGTAGATGGAACGCTTGTTTTTCCCCTGATCAAAAGTCTCGTCGGTATATTCAGCCGAGATGGTGTGTTCGAACTCCGCCAGGATGCGGTTCTGAAGGCTGGTCACCATGCCATAGACGTTAACTTGGGCGCGATTGAACTGCAGTTCCTTCTTGAACTCGAGGTCCTTGTTGTCCAGCTCGATGGTGATGGGCACAAGCACTTTATCCGACGACAGCCGGATGAAGTCCGTGCGCATTTTGTAGGGGAGCTGATTGTAGTAGATCCGGGTGTTGACGACTCCTTTGAGATCCGCGAACTTGACCTGGGGCGGCCGCTGGACGTTGAAATAGAGCGCCATGCGCTCAAAAGGCTGGTCCTTGGACCTCATGTAGGTCTGGTCCGTCAGGCCGTAGTTGACGCGGTCCTCCTTCTTGGAGATCCCCATCTGTTCGTTTTCCGTCAGGCCCGCGTTGGGCACGGTCAGCAGCGCGTCCTTTTCTTCCGGGCTCATCGCCAGCCGGTATTCGTTGGTAAAGCTCCTGTCAACAAACTCGAGCTCGACATCGTCGCCGACCCCGTCGATGTGGCGATAGCGCCAGCGCTCGAAAGGATACACGCTCGTGCTGCCGCCGCCTTCCCAGAACTCCCTCTGGTAGCTCCCGCCCGAGGGGTGTGTCTCCTTGCCGTCGGGTTCGCCATACAGGATATAAATGCGGCCCCGGTCGGTCCTCCACCCCGGCACACCGGAAGCGAAGCGCTCGTTGGCATAGGCGATGCGGCGGTAATGCTCCACCTTGAACGAGTTGCTGCTTTCGCGCGGATCCGTATTGCGGCGTGTCCAGAATTGATCGATGAAATTCTCGCGTTCCTCGTCGGTGGTGAGGTTCTTGAAGACGCTCTTCTCCTCATCGGAGATGATGTAGGTAACGTCCTCATCCAGCCATTTCTTGTAGTGGTCCGTCAGGGTGCTTTCCTTGAGGGCCTTGGGCTTCTGCATGTCCGCGGGTCTGGTCTTCTGCCGTTCCGGCGGGGGTACGGTCTGTTGCTGAGCGGCAGTGTTGCTTTTCTCCTGACTGCCGGTTTTGGCCTTATCCTGTTCACCGCCTTTGCCCTGTTGCCCGGCCGCCACCGCCGGCTGCTGTGCAGCACATACGGCGGGGAGAGAACCAAGGCAAACAGGGACGGAAGCAAAACACATGACAAACGCCAGAAATCGTTTGGTGCCCACGGGCCTACTCCAGTGAGGAAAGTGTGTACTTTTACCTTGAGATTATAAGGCCGGCCTGGATGGGTGTCAATTCGAACGCTGCAGGGCGGTCCTCCGGGGTTTATCCGGCCCTTCGGGCCGTATCCCGGGTTGCAGGCCCGGCGAATCCCTTTTTCGTCTGTTTGGTGTATTTCGTTGTCTGAGTTGGTGGTATAACGTTTCCGGAAGCTGTTGCGCCGGTCTGTGCGCTGATGAAAATCCACAAACAAATGCCGAGGTGATTCCCATGTCTGTCGAAAACCATGAGTCACAAAGCGGAGCATTGCCGCTGACGGTATTGTCGGAGGAAGAACAGCTGTTCCGAACGAGCGTGCGTCAGTTTGCGGACGAGCAAGTCCGTCCCCGCGTCAGCCAGATGGATCGGGACGGCAAAATGGATCCCGCCCTGATCCGGCAGTTCTTTGAACTGGGCCTGATGGGTGTAGGAGTGCCCGAGGCATATGGCGGAGCGGGCAGTTTCTTCATGGCCGTCCAGGCGGTCGAGGAGCTCTCGCGCGTGGATGCTTCAGCCGCCATCGTCGTGGACGTGCAGAACACTCTGGTGGCCAACGCCATCGTGCGCTGGGGCACGGAGGAACAGAAGCAGAAGCTCCTGCCCCGCTTGTGCAGCGACATGATCGGCGCATACGCCCTGTCGGAAGCCGGTTCCGGGAGCGACGCCTTTGCCCTGGCTACGCGCGCCGCGGAGCGCGACGGCGGCTTTGTCCTAAACGGGCGCAAGCTGTGGATCACCAATGCCGGGGAGGCGGGTCTGTTCATCATTTTCGCTAACATCAATCCGCAACTCGGCTATCGCGGCATCACGGCCTTCCTGATCGAGCGCGATACGCCTGGTTTCTCGGTCGGCAGGAAAGAAGACAAGCTGGGCATCCGTGCCAGCTCCACCTGCGAGCTGATCCTCGAAGATTGCCGCATTCCCCGCAACCAGGTCCTCGGCGAGACGGGCAAGGGATACAAAGTCTCCATCGAGACTCTCAACGAAGGAAGAATCGGCATCGGCGCCCAGATGGTCGGGGTTGCACAGGGCGCGCTGGATGCCGCCGTCCAGTATGCTCGTGAACGAAAACAGTTCGGCCAGCCGATCGGGAGCTTTCAGGGCGTCCAGTTCCAGATCGCACGCATGGCGACCGAGCTCGAGGCGGCCCGCCTCATGGTCTATAACGCCGCCCGATTGAAGATGACCGGCAGCCCGTTCGCCAAAGAGGCCGCCATGGCCAAGTTGTTCGCATCGGAAATGGCGGAGAAGGTGTGCAGCGAGAGCCTCGAAGTGTTCGGCGGCTACGGCTATACCAAGGAGTTTCCTGCGGAAAAGTATTTCCGGGACGCCAAGATCGGCAAGATCTACGAAGGCACTTCCAACATGCAGCTCCAGACCATAGCCAAAATGATCCTCTCCTGATGAAGTCATGAGTAATGAGTGATGAGAATCCATCACTCATTACTCATCACCCATTTGCATTCTTGCGCCGCGAAATTGTGTGTGGTAGTGTGTTTTATTCACTTCTGCTGCGGTTGCTGTCCGTACACACTCTGAGGATTGCAGGGAAAGCGCGGGCCGCTTTTTGGGCCGCGAGGCGCCGATGTCATGAAGATGAAAGTATATTTTCACGACAATTGTTTTGACGGCTTGGCTTCCGCCGCTGTTTTCAGCCATTTTTACCGCAGCCGGATTCTCGGGGATGCCGAGTTCCAATATGAGGGGCTGGCACACCGCGCGGGGCAGCTTTTTCTCGATGTGCAGTTCAACGGCGATGAGAATGCCATCGTCGACTTCAAGTACTCCAGCGATCCGCGGCTGACCTGGTGGTTTGACCACCACCAGAGTGCTTTCCTGAACGCGGAGGACGAAGCTCACTTCCGCAAGGATTGCAGCGGCAAGAAGTTCCACGATCCGACGTACCGTTCGTGCACGCAGTTTATCGCCCGCATGGTGCGGGAGCACTTCGGATTTGATTCCGCCGCCCTGGACGAGCTGATCCACTGGGCGGACATCATCGACGGCGCCCAGTTCGCGGATGCGCGTGCCGCGGTGGAACTGGGCGAGCCGGCCATGAAGCTCATGATGGTGATCGAGGGCATCCGCGATCCGGAATACAGCCGCAAACTGATTGAAGATTTCCAGGAGAAATCCCTGCAGGACCTCATGGCGCTCGACTGGGTGCAATCGGCTTTCCGTCCGCTTTACGACCGTCACGTCAAGTCCATTGAGATCATCCGCGCGCATTCGCACTATGCCGACGGCACGGTCTACTTCGACATCAGCGATCATCAGGACATGGAGGGGTACAACAAGTTCATCCCCTACTACCTGTATCCCGAAGCCACCTACTGCGTCGGTGTGAGCCGCTCGAGTTTCCGCTCCAAGATCTCCGTAGGTTCCAATCCGTGGAGCCTGCGCCCGCGCACGCGCAATCTGGCGGGACTCTGCGAACGCCACGGGGGAGGCGGGCACCCGGTCGTCGGTGCCATTTCGTTCGACCCGGAGGAATTGCCCAGGGCGCGACGCATCGCCCAGGAGATCGCGTGGGAACTGCGCAACGAGCCGTAGGTCGGATCACTCATGACACGGGATCGGGCGCAGATGCCTGCCGTGCCCGCGGGCGCCTGATTTTCGAGCTCAAGCCGGCCTCAGGTCGCGTCCTTCGGTGTTGTTCCTCGCTTCCATCAAATCGGACCCTTTCGTTCAGGGCCATTCCGGGATAGCCGCATGCCCGATTCTGAAGGAGGATCCAATCCGCGGCTTCGCCCCGTCGAGGCTTTTCCCGTGCAGATCGACGGCCAGGAAGCAACCTGTCTGAGGGACCCCGAAGGCCTGGCCGAGCATCCGGTTTTCCTCACAGCGCCCCAGGCATTCCTGGTATCGCTGATGAACGGCAACAACTCGCTGCGTGATATCCAGGCCTGCTACTTCCGCCGTACCGCAGAAATCCTCCCCATGGAAGCCCTGGAAAAACTGGTCGCACAACTCGACGAGCACCGCTACCTTGACAGCCCGGCCTTCACTCTTCACCACGAGGCGCTCGTCTGGGAATTCAGGCAGCAGCCGTCGCGCCCGGCCCGGCACGCAGGCTCTGCCTACGAGAATGAAGCGGACGCGTTGCGGCGGAAGATATCGGAATATTTCGCGGGCCCGGACGGCCCGGGCGCGGCCCCGGCCCCCGAGCCCGCCCGGCCGGCACGCGGCCTGATCGCGCCTCACATCGATTTTCAGCGCGGCGGGCCGACGTATGCCCACGCCTACCGTGCGCTGATCGACCATCCCGGCGCGGATCGCTTCATCATCTTTGGGACGTGCCACACTGCGATGAAACGGCGCTTTGCCCTCACAACCAAGGACTTCGAAACGCCGCTCGGATCCGCAGCCACAGACCGCGAATTTGTGCACAGGCTGGCGGCAAGATTGCCGCACGATTATTTCGAGGACGAGTTTTCCCACAGGGGCGAGCATGCGATCGAGTTTCAGGCTGTCTGTCTGCGCTACCTCCTGCAGGGAGACTTCAAAATCATTCCCATTCTGGTCGGCTCGTTCCACGATCTCATCGCGTCCCGCAGGCGGGCGACAGAGGATCCTGAAACATCGGCATTCGTCAGCGCGATTGCCGGAACGGCCGCCGAAATGCCCGGCAGATATTGCGTGATCGCTGCGGCCGACCTCGCTCACGTAGGCCGCCACTTCGGGGATCCGGCCGGCCCGTCTGAGGCGACACTGCGGGAAGTGGCCCGCCAGGATCAGGCGTTCCTGCAGCTCGTCACACAGGGGGACGCCGAGGGCGCCCTTCGCTTCATAGCGGCGGAGGATGACCGACGGCGCGTCTGCGGCTATCCTCCGATCTATATGACCCTCCGATGTCTGGATCACACCGACGGCAAAATCCTCAATTATCAGCAGTGGGCCGACCTTCAGGCCGGCGCCGCCGTGACCTTCGCCGCTGCCGTACTCTTCTGATTTCTAATCCACGAAATACACGAAAAATACGAAATCCCCGGCCGGGCGAAGAGTCAGGAATTTGATTCTGCCTCAAATCCTTTCGTGTGTTTCGTGTATCTCGTGGTTCCTGTTTTTCCTTTGCGGAAGCGGCAAATTGGCGATTGGAAGCGGGCACGAATTGGGGTACATTGGCCGCTCGCAAGAAGCCGCGCGGTGGGACGGTTAACCATGGCAGAAGTCAAGATCCTGGTTGTCGACGATGAGATTGCCAATCTGCAGAAGCTGCAGCGGACGTTCGTCAATCGTTACCCGGTGCTGCTGGCAGGCAGCGGCAAAGAGGCCCTGGAGCTGATCCGCGCTCATGAAGGCATCGCCGTCATCATCGCCGATCAGAGAATGCCCGACATGACGGGGATTGAGCTGCTCCGCCAGACGCTCCTGCTCCTCCCGGATGCCATCCGGATCATCCTGACGGGTTACACGGACGTGGACGTCCTGATGGAGGCGATCAACAGCTGCAAGGTGTTTCGCTACATCGTGAAACCTTGGGATCCTCTGGATCTGCTGATGACCGTCGAGCGCGGCATCGAATCCTATCGGCTTAGCCTGGAAAACGCGCAGTTCCGCAGGGAGCTGATCCGCCGCGAGCGGCTCCAGCACGAGCTTGAAATCGCCCGGGAAATCCAGCGTTACATCCTGCCCCCCTGCTGCCCGGATCTGCCGGGCTATGAAATTGCGGTAGAATACCATCCGGCGCGGGAGGTTGGCGGAGACCTCTACGATTTCGACTGGAACCGCGAGACCGGATCGCTGCAGATTGTCATCGGCGATGTTTCAGGGAAATCCATCCCCGCCGCGCTTTACGGGGCCGTATTCAGCGGACAGTTGCGGTCGCTGTTCACCGAGTCGCTTGCGCCGGGGGAAATTCTCGGCAGAGCCAATGCCAGTCTGATGGCGCGCTACCAGGCCAGCAACTATATCGCGGTAGCCAGTGTCCGCATCGACCTGCAGCGTGGGGCAGGTGCCGTCGCCAACAGCGGCATGCCGTTTCCTTACCTGTTGCGCGACGGCCGGGTGTCGCGCCTGGAGGTTGCGGGCATACCGCTCGGCTTGCTCGAGGACGCAACCTATGACGAGGTTCTCCTCCGGATGGAACCGGGGGACCTGCTGATCCTGGCGAGCGACGGCGTTACCGATGCGGGCGATCCGGAAGGCAGGATGTACGATGAGGCCCGTTTCGCGGAGTGCATTCAGCGCCTCGCGTCCAAAGATGCGGCGTCGGTCACGAAGAGCCTGTATCAAGCGATATGCGAGTTTACTCATGACGGGGATGTCCGCGACGATATCACGATTCTGGCGCTGAAAAGGAACGCCTGATCCGGGACCCCATGCTGCTCATAAAGAATATCGGCCAGGTCGTCACGCTCTCCCACGGTCCGGCGCCGCGGCGCGCCCGCTCCATGTCGGAGCTCGGCATCATCTACAACGGTGCCGTTCTGATGCACGCCGAGCATATCGTCTGGGTGGGGCCGGCCAAGGAAATTCCGATGTCGCGGCTGGACAGCCAGTCCACGGTGATTGATGGTGCCGGCCTCGAGCTGGTCGCCTTGCCCGGCTTCGTCGACTGTCACACGCATCCGGTGTTCGGGGGCACCCGCGCCCAGGAATACGACCTTCGGTGCCAGGGAAAGACCTACCAGGAGATCGCCGCCGCCGGCGGCGGCATCCGCGCCAGCGTGCGCCAGCTGCGGGCGGCGACCCCGGAGCAACTCGAGGACCGCACCGAACGGCATTTCCAGCAGTTCCTCGCGCACGGCACCACGACCATTGAAGCGAAAAGCGGCTATGGCCTGACATTCGAGGATGAACTCAAGATCCTGTACGTGCTGGCCGCACTGCGCAACCGCAGCCGGCTGGAAACCCTCTCGACCTTTCTGGGTGCCCACGACGTGCCGGATGAACATCGCAAGTCACGTGACGAGTACATCCGCACCATCATCGAGGTGATGATCCCACGCGTCGCACAGGAAAAGCTGGCGCATTTCTGCGACGTTTTCTGCGACACCGGCTACTTCAGCGTCGGTGAGTCGCGCGCCATCCTGACGGCCGCAAGACAGGCCGGACTTGCTCTCCGCATCCACGCCGAGCAGCTGGCGCACAGCGGCGGAGCCAGGCTGGCCGCCGAGTTGGGCGCCGTCAGCGCCGATCACCTGGAGTGGATCGACGACACGGATATCGAGGCGCTCCGCAAAGCCGGCACGGTCGCCACCCTGTTGCCGGGATCCACCTTCAATCTCGGGCTCAGCCACTACCCGCCCGCGCGCCGGCTGATCGAAGCCGGCGTCCCCGTGGCGCTGGCGACCGATTTCAATCCCGGTTCCTGCTTCACATTGAACATGCAGATCATACTGTCCATTGCCTGCAGCCAGATGAGGATGACCCCTGCCGAAACGATCACCGCCGCCACGATCAATGCCGCGCACTCGCTCGGCCTGTCCGACAGGCTCGGCAGCCTCGAGGAAGGCAAGCAGGCCGACATCGTGCTGATGAATGTCCCGGATTACCGGGAGATCCCGTACTTCTTCGGCGTCAATCACTGCGCCATGACCGTCAAGAAGGGGACCGTCGTAATCAACAGACTGGAGCGAACGTGAAGAAGATCGTCGAATGCGTGCCCAATTTCAGCGAAGGCCGGCGCAAGGAAGTCGTGGACGCTATTGCCGCCGTTCTGACCGGACCGCCGGGCGTGGCGCTGCTCGACTCGGAGATGGACGCCGCGCACAACCGCTGCGTCATTTCGGTTGCCGGGGATCCGGACGCCGTGGCCTGCGGCGTGCTGGCAGCCGTAGGCAAGGCCGCGGAACTCATCGATCTGCGCCTGCACCAGGGGGAACACCCGCGCATGGGCGCCACGGACGTCGTGCCCTTCGTCCCTATCTCCGGAATGAACATAGAAGATTGCATCCGGCTGTCGAACCAGGTGGGCGAGGAAATCGCCGCCCGTTACCGGATTCCGGTCTACCTTTATGAGCATTCGGCGCGCGTGGCGGCGAGACAGGACCTGGCATATGTGCGCCGCGGCGAGTTCGAGACGCTGCGCGAGGAGATCCGCGTCAAGCCGGAGCGCAAACCCGATTACGGCCCGTCGGAGGTTCATCCTTCCGCCGGCGCGACCGCCGTCGGAGCCCGGTTCCCCCTGATCGCCTATAATGTCTACCTCGACACGCCGGATGTGAAAATCGCCCAGTCGGTGGCCCGCGCAGTCCGCTTTTCAAGCGGCGGCCTGCGTTTCGTCAAGGCCCTCGGATTCGAGATCAAGGAGAGGAACCAGACGCAGGTGTCGATGAACCTGACCCAGTACGAAGGCACGCCCGTCTTCCGGGTCTTCGACATGGTGGTCCGTGAAGCAGCGCGCTACGGCGTTGCCGTGGTTTCAAGCGAAATCGTGGGCCTGGTGCCGCAACGCGCGCTCGATGCCTGCGCCGAATATTACCTGCGCCTGGAAAATTTCAGCTCCCGCCAAATCCTGGAGAACCGGTTGCAGGAGGCGCTGGCGCATGAGCCGGCTGTTTCCGAGTTCCTCTCCAGCGTGGCCGCTCCGGACGCCGTTCCCGGAGGTGGCAGCGCTGCAGCCCACGCGGCGGCTCTTGCGGCGGCCCTGGGCGAGATGGTGGCCGGGCTCACGGAAGGAAAGAAGAAATACCTCCCGGTCGAAGAGCGCGTCCGCGAGATCCACCAGCAGCTCGGCGGGATCCGGAACGCCCTGCACAGGCTGGTGCAGGAAGACTCGGAAGCGTACCTGCGCGTCATGGCCGCCCTCAAGCTTCCGCAAGCCTGCGAGGAAGAAAAAGCCGCGCGCGCTGCGGCGCTCGAACAGGCAACCCGGGCAGCCACGGAAACTCCCATGCGCACGGCTCGGCTGGCGGGCGCAGCCCTAGAACACCTGGCAACACTCGGCGAGATCGGCAACCCGAATGCCCGGAGCGACGCGGCTGCAGGAGCGCAACTCGCGTACGCAGCCCTCAAGGGAGCCCAGTACAACGTGCTCATCAACATCCCCGGACTTGCGGACCACGCCTTTGCGGAGGCCTGCAGGCGCGAAGCGGATGACCTTGCCCGCATGGGCCGGGACACACTCCTGAAAGTGGATGCCCTGATGACGCAGCCTCAGAATTGAGGCATTGAAGCAGACGGGAGCTCCGGGCCCAATCAAATACCGAATTAAAGATAGACTCGATGGACAGGTGCTGGTGTGATTCGGGGGGGAACGGCGGCCGGCGGCCGGAGCCCGCCTGGCGGCGTCTCCGGCCGCCAGGCTAGATGAACATTTCCTCGTCCTGATGGGAACGGTTGGCGGGCAACCGGCGGCGCCCGAACAAGGCCTCAATCCCGGCACGGATTCCACGGATCAACGCCTGAATCTCCGCGATCGGGGTCAAAACCGTACCCTGCAGCAGATCCAACGTCTCTTCGATCCTCCGGGAAGTCGTGTCCATCACGCCCTGGAATTTTGCGATCTGCAGCCGGGCCGTGTCGGTGGTCTCCGAGAGAAATGCGTCCACATCGAGGATGCGGCGATGGATCACGTCGGTGATGGCGCTGACGCTCTCCTGCACCACCTGCACCTTTTCCGCGGTGGTCTTCAGCACGGCCAGAAAACCATCCGCCTTCACAGCCAAAGCCTCAACCTGCTTCGTCAGCGTTGCGGTCGTGGCCTCCAGCCGTGCAGAAAGCTCGCGCAACTTCCGGGACAGCACCACGAGCGCTATGCCCTGCAGGAGCAGCACCAGGGCTACGATTCCCGTGAATACTGTGAGTATGGTAAGTAGGGTGGATATGTTTTCTGGGGACATTTAGGCCTTTGTCTTATCCTTTTCGTCGCGATATGCCTGTTTGCCGGCCTCGAGCGCCGCAGCCAGCTGGTCGCGCTGCTGCTGCAACAACTCTTTGCCCCGGTCGATCAGACCGGTTGCCTTGTCCGACACCTCTTTGGTGCGGTTGGTAAGGTAATCTGTCCCTTCGCGGGTCTTCATCGCAATCATTTTCCGGGTCTCCTCCCCGCTGCGAGGAGCCAGCAAAAGCGCGACGGCCGCGCCGATCAGTCCGCCGAGCACAAAAAACAGCGCCTTTTCACCCGTTCTCGATTCCTCAGCCATACGATCTCCTTGTGTCGAATAAATCATTGTAAAATCATTGTTTAGCACTTGGTCTCACAAATGTCAATCCGGGAAAATCGGAATATCCCCTGTTCAGCCATTGAGTAGGCTATAATGCGCGTTCTGCGGGCCGGCCGGGCCGGTATCCGACCAGACAATCAGGAGCTGCAATGACTAAGCGAGGCAGGACTTTTCGGACGCGCGCGGTCCATGCGGGCGAGCACCTTCCCCCTGGCGATTTCACACCCGTGGTCGGCCCGATTCATCCGACGGTCGGCTTTGTCTACGACGACATGAACGATCTGGACGGCGTGCTGGGCACGTCGAGGGAAGGCTACGTCTATCCGCGATATGGCAGCCCGACGGTTGCGGCCTTTGAGGCAGCCATTGCCGATCTCGAAGGGGGCGAAGCGGCATTCGCTTTTTCCTCGGGCATGGCCGCGATCCACGTGGCGCTGTTGGCCGCCGGCGTGCGGCAGGGCACAGGCGTTGTGGCGGCCACAGACCTGTATGGCGCGACCTACACTATGCTGCGGCGCCTCTTCACCGAGATGGGCGTCAACGTCCGCCTCGTCGATGTTACCGACCTGGATGCAGTGGCGGCGGCGCTGGCCGAAATCCGCCCGGTGGTTCTGGTGGCTGAGACCATTTCCAATCCTCTGCTGAGGGTGGCCGACTTTCCGGCTTTAACAGATCTGGCTCATCGGCATGGAGCCCAGGCACTGATCGACAACACCTTCGCCTCTCCCTACCTCTGCAATCCCTGCGCCGATGGAGCGGATTATGTGATGCACAGCGCCACCAAATTCATTGCCGGCCACTGTGATGTGCTCGCCGGCGTGATCGTCTGTTCCCGGGAAAGCCGGAGCCGTATGTATGAGCTCAACAAAATGATCGGCAGCACGCTCGGGCCCTTCGAGGCGTGGCTGGCGATGCGCGGGCTCAAGACCCTTCCCCTGCGCATGCGCCAGCAGTGCGACAGCGCCATCCGCATAGCCGAATGGTTGGCCGGGCATCCCAGAATCGCATCGATCAACTTTCCCGGCCTGGCGGCGCATCCGCAACACGAACTGGCTCGCCGTCTCTTTGCAGGCAAGGGCTTCGGAGCGGTGCTCTCCCTGCAGCTCGCCGGCGCGGACCAGCAGGCGGCATTCCGGTTCATGGATGCGCTCGAACTGTGCATGCCGGCGACCACGCTGGGGGACATCTACACGCTCGCGCTCCATCCGGCCTCATCGTCGCATCGCGCGCTGTCGGCCGCCGAGCGTGCGCAGATAGGCATCAGCGACGGCCTGGTCCGGCTGTCGGTCGGGATTGAGGATGCCGACGACATCATTGCCGACCTGAAGCAGGCGCTGGAGACGACACGCTAGCGAAACCATGAAGCGGCGCCTTGCCGGCCTGCCACGGGCACCGGAACGGCCGTGCTGGAAAAGCGGCATGCGCCCCTCCCAGATCCCGGCCAATCCAAGAGAATAGGGATATAATGCGGGTGTCGCAGGCCGGTCCTGCCGCTGTATGTCGTTTGCTCTCAGCTGCATCTGTGTGAGGGATGACCCTATGACCGACGACTCAACGAAACCGGGACTATCGCGGCTCGCCACGGTGTTTTTCGCAGGCCTGTTCATCGCTATCACCTACTTCCTCTATCGCGTCTTCGCGCCGTTCTTCTCCGCGCTGCTCTGGGCCGTAGTTCTCACCGTGGTGTTCTTTCCCCTCTTCAGGCTCATCCTCGCCCGCGTGCGCGGCCGCCGCACGGCCGCCGCCATTATCACCTGCGTGTTGATCCTGCTGCTGATAGTGCTGCCGGTCATCTTGCTCGGCGTCCTCATCACGCAGCAGTCCATAGCCCTCTACCAGAGCATCCAGGGGAATGCCGTCTCCATGAGCGCCGTGACGGAGAGGCTGCAGGAGCTGCAGAGCCGGCCCGCGTTTCAGTGGCTGTCCGCGCAGGCGCGTAAGTGGCTGGGCACCGATAGTGTCGATCTGCAGGCTTACCTGCGCGAGGCCCTGAGCAGCATCAGCCGGTTCCTGGTGGACTATGGCCCCTCGGTGCTCAAAGGCGTGGGCGGCCTGCTGATGAACTTCTTCCTGATCTTCCTTGCCATGTTTTTCCTGATGCGCGACGGCCCGGCACTTATGGAGGTCATCCGCTCCTCCAGCCCCCTGCCCGAGGCCTATGAACAGGAAATCTACAGGAAATTCGAGGATGTCAGTTATGCAACTTTCTATGGATCGCTGCTGACCGCGATCGCGCAGGGCGGCGTAGCCTTCCTGCTGTTTCTCCTCCTGGGGCTGCCGGCGCCGCTCTTCTGGGGCGCCATGGTATCGCTGGTGTCCCTGGTCCCGATTGTGGGCGCTTTCCTGATCTGGCTTCCCTGGGCGACGTATCTGCTGCTGGCGGGGCAGACCGTGCGCGGCATCGTGCTGCTGGCGGTGGGCGGGCTGGTGGTAAGCTCGATCGACAACGTGCTCAAACCGCTCATCATCAAGGGCAGAACCGACATGCACCCGCTGCTGGTGTTTCTCAGCGTGCTGGGCGGCCTCCAGGTTTTCGGCTTTCTCGGCATCCTGCTGGGGCCGCTCCTGGTAGCCCTGTTTGTCTCCTTCCTCAATTTCTACCGTGAGGAATTCCAGACAACGCTGCGCAACAAAAGACCGACTTCCGACCTCCGACCTCCGACCTGAGACCTCAGACTTCCGACCCGAGGGACTTCCTGAAGCAGAGCCATTAGTTTTCGCGGGTCTGACTCATCATCGGATTGTTGCTTGTCCCTGATTCAAGACATTCCTCTCCAGCCTCAGTCTGAGGTCGGAGGTCTGAAGTCTGAGGTCGGTGGTCGGAGGTCTGAAGTCTGAGGTCGGGATTTCAGCCGATCAGGAAGAAATGCAGGTCCATGACATTGGTCAGGGTGGGCCCGGTCACGATCAGATCCCCGAGGCGCCTGAAAAACTCGTGCGAATCGTTGCCGCTCATGCAATCGGGAAGGAAGCTTGCGCCGTACTTGAGGGATCGGGCCAGAGTCGAGTTGTCGGCGAGCGCTCCGGCGGCCTCGGTCGGGCCGTCGGTGCCGTCCGTTGCCAGGCTGGCAGCCACGCAGGGAGCGGGGAGGTACGCGAGCCCGCGCACGCAATGAAGCGCGAACTCCTGGTTGCGGCCGCCGCGGCCGCTGCCGGTCACCCGGACCGTGGTTTCCCCGCCGCTGATCAAACAGGCCGGACGGCGCAACGGCCGGTCTTCGGCGGCTATCTCATGGGCGATGGCGAGGTGAAAACCGGCAGCCTCACGGGTATCGCCCTCGAGGCGCGAGGTGAGCACCTGGGTGTGGTACCCGAGACGGCGCGCCGCGCGCGCGGCGGCGCCACAGGCCTGCGCGTTGCTCCCCACGAGAATGTGGGCCTTTCTGCGGAAGATCCGGTCCCCGGGTTTGGGGGTCTCGGGGATCCTGCCTGAAACGCCGGCTTCCAGCCGTTTCTTCACGGCCTCGGGGACCGACTCTTCGATCCGCAGCTTTCGCAGGATCTCCGCACAATTCCCGAACGTGGTCGTGTCGGCCACCATGGGACCGGAAGCGATGCAGTCCGGTTCGTCGCCGACGACATCGGAGAGGATCAAAGACAGCACAGGAACGCCCGGCAGGAGCCGCGCCAGCTGGCCCCCTTTCACGCACGAGAGATGTTTCCGGATGGCATTCGTCTCCCCTATTGTGGCCCCGCATTTCAGGAGGAGCCGCGTGCAGGCCAGCTTGTCTTCCAGGGTGATCCCCGGGGCCGGCGCCGCCAGCAGGGCGGAACCGCCGCCGGACAGGAGCCAGAACACGAGGTCCTGGGAAGTGATTTCGGTCTCCGCCAGGCGCATGATTCGCGCGGCGGCCTCGACACTGTTGGTGTCCGGGAGCGGGTGCCCGGCTTCGATCAGTCCCAGCCTTCGCAGCGGCAGGCCGTGTCCGTACCGGGTGACGACCAGGCCGCCGGCCAGCCGGTCCCCGAGGATCCGCTCGAGCGCCCCGGCCATGGGGGCCGCGGCCTTGCCCGCTCCCAGAGCCCATACGCGCCTGATCCGGTCCAGATCGAAGCATTGCCGGCCCACCAGCAGCCTGCTGCCTTTCCTCTGAACATGCCTGCGAACGGCCGCCGCCGGGTCCACAGCCCGGAGGGCAGCCGCCCAGATCCGGGCCACGTCCGAGCGCAACTGCCGTTGGCTCTTCATGACTTGTCCGGGCCAGCGTGCTGGAGATTCTGGGAAATCTGCACGAAGAGCTGCGAAAAGATGGCCACCACCTGCGGATCGAACTGGCTGTCGGCGCAACGCTGCAGCTCCGCCAGTGCCATCTCCGGAGAGATCGCCTTGCGGTAAGGGCGGCTCCGGGTCATGGAATCGAATGCTTCCGCCACCGCCACGATACGTGCTCCCAGAGGAATGATGTTTCCTTTGAGACCGTCCGGATACCCGGCGCCGTCGTACCTCTCGTGGTGGTGCCGGATGTACTTGAGCACCTCTTCATCGTCCAGGATCGGCCTCAGGACCATCTCGGCCAGGGCCGAATGCTCCTGGATCTTCTTGTATTCCTCCGCCGTCAGCGAGCCCTGCTTGTGCAGCAGAAGATTCTCCACCGTGATCATGCCGACGTCGTGCAGCAGGGCGGCCAGATAGACCTTGCGGATGCCGTCATTGGTCATCTTCAGTTCGTGCGCGACATGGCGCGCAATCTCGGCCACGTTGACCGAATGGCCGACGTCAAACGGCGTCTTGAGCTCCAGGAGGCGGATCAGGACCTGCGTCATGGAATAGAACATACGGTTGGCCTGCACGGCCCGATCCTCAGCCATCTGTTCGAGGTAGCTGGTGAACTCACGGTTGGCCTGCTCGATCCGCCGCTTCTCCATCGCCCGATCGGCGGCCACCAGGACCTGGCTCAGATTGAAAGGCTTGATGATGTAGTCGAACGCTCCCATTCGGATGGTCTCGATCGCGGTTTCCGCATCGTTCAAAGCCGTGATCATGATCACGGCCATCCCGCCATAGGAGCGCCGGATCTCCTCCAGCAGGGCCGTCACCGGCTTGCCCGGCATGCGGATATCCGCGAATGCCAGGTCAAACGGCTGCGCTCCCAGCTCCAGCAGCGCTTCGTCCACACTTCCCACTGCCGTGCACCTGTAACCGGCATCCTCGAGGATGTTCTTCAGCAAGTCTCGGATATCGGGCTCGTCATCGATGATCAGCACCTGAGCTTTGTTCTTAGACATGGATCCACCGCCCGCTGACTAGGATGGGTTGACACTGCGCACGCTTCATAGGATCATTTGGATTGATTGCCTTGAGGAGTATCATGAGCCAGCAGTTTACATCATTTCGGGAAGCTTGCGACTACAAGGTTGAGGACAAACAGCTCGCCTGCGGCGACTGCGCGTTTTTCATATCCGAGGAGGAGTTCATCCAGTCGCCCAGCAATTGGGGAACCTGCCCCTACCATTCCCACGCTTTCGTCAAATATCGCCGCGCCTGCTACTCTTTCGAAAAGAAAAAATAATCTCGGAGGGGCAGTTACCAGTGTCCCTCTGCTGCTTGCCCATGTCTCAGAACTTCGGATTGCCAAGGGACACTGGTGACTGTCCCTCTTTCTAGGTAATGGAGGCGGCGACGATGTTCGCGAGCAGGGCCCGCAGACGTGTTACATCCCCCTTGCCGTCGGGATGCAGCCGGTTGGCAAGGACGATGAGAAACGTATCCGTGGCAGGATGGACCCACAACGACGTCCCCGTGAAGCCCGTGTGTCCGAAACCGCCCATGAAAAGGTCGCCGCGCGGCGCGGAATAGGAAGTGTCTATGTCCCAGCCGAAGCCGCGCACCGGCGCGTTGGCGGGCGATTGCGGGCTGGTCATTGCCCGGACGGTCAAGGGTGAGAGCAGGAGGACATTTCCGGCCCGGCCGCCGTCCAGAAGCATCTGGGCGTACAGGGCCAGGTCCCGGGCGCAGGAAAACAGGCCGGCATGCCCCGCAACGCCGCCCATGCGCCAGGCCGTCGGATCGTGCACCTCACCGCGCAGCATCTGCGGCGCCGCGGCATCCGCGCCTCCCTTCAGGTATTGCAGCGAACGGGCGCGCGACTCGGTGGGCGCGATCCGGCCGGTCCATTCAGCCGGCGGATTGAATGTGGTTTCCGTCATCCCGAGCGGCCCGTAGATTTCATCCCGGGTGAAGACGTCAAGGCTCCGGCCGCTGACCGCTCTGACGATCTCGCCGAGCGTGATGTAGTTGAGATCGCTGTAAATAAACTCTCTCCCCGGCGGCGCCTGCGTCGATATCTGCCACAACTCTTCCAGGGCAGCCTCGCGTCCATGCCAGGCTTTCGAAAGATCAAAGTCCGCGGGCAGGCCCGAATAGTGGATCAGCAATTGCCGGACGGTGATGTCGTCCTTGCCCCCGCCGGTGAACAGGGGCAGGTAGCGTTTCACCCTGTCGCCGATGCGCAGCCGGCCGTTCTGTGCCAGCAGCATGACGGCAGGGGTGGTGGCTGTCACCTTGGTGAGCGAGGCCATATCGAAAATCGTGTCCCTGGTCATCGGCTCTACCCGGGGCTGGAGGGAGCGGGAGCCGAACGCCTTCCAGTAGCCGATCTTGCCGTGGCGGGCGACCATCACGACCGCGCCCGGGGTCTCCCCTGCCTGGATCGCGGCGGCGACCGCATCATCGATCCGGCGCAACTGCGCGGGCCGCAACCCTATTGCCTCGGGGGCGGCCTGCGGGAGCCCGGCCCTTGCCGGCGTCCTGACCGAACGTCCTTGAGAAGCAACCTGTAAAGCCAGGCTGCCCATAAACAGGCACGCCAACAAAGCACGGTAACCCACGATGCCTCCTTTGGGCCTGGAGCGGGCTGTGGCTGCCCTGCCATTGCAGGGCAAACGGGATGCGCGATTATACCAAGTTGTGAGCCAAAGGCAATCCGGCCTGCCCCGAACCGCGGCGAAGGATCGCCCCACACCGAAGGCACCCTCGGCGTCACCGTCCTGCGGCCTTGCGGCTTTGCCCATTGCCCCGGCGTAGTCCCCATGAAAGCGGCGGCGAAGCCGCCCTTGGAGTGCGGCGTTTATACGCCGCTTTCGGGCTTCGCCCCACCTCCCCGCCGCTGCCTAAAGCGGCGAATGATCGCCGCACTCCAAGGCGCCTCGGGCGCGCTCTCGGGGAGCTGATCTCGGGTCTCAAATCGTCTCAATCCCAGGGCGGCGAACCATCGCCGTACTCCGAAGGTCTTCGGCAGTCTGATACAATCGTTGCCAGGGAGGCTGGTCATGCAGGACTATCGCGGCGTGGATTTCTACCAGATGGACGATCTGCTTTCGGAAGAAGAAAAGATGGTGCGGGCCACCGTGCGGGCCTTTGTCAATGACCGGATCCTGCCGGTCATTGATGAGCACTTCGAGAATGCGACCTTCCCTTTGCACCTGGTCGCGGAGATGGGCGAGCTCGGCCTGCTGGGAGCCAACCTGCCCGAAGAATACGGCTGCGCAGGCATGCGCGACGTCGCCTACGGCCTGGTGATGCAGGAACTGGAACGAGGCGACAGCGGGCTGCGCAGCTTCGCTTCCGTCCAGGGGGCGCTGGTCATGTACCCGATCTACACGTTCGGTTCCGAGCCGCAAAAGCGCCGCTGGCTGCCCGAGCTGGCGCGGGGCGCCGCCATCGGCTGCTTCGGTCTCACCGAACCGGATCACGGATCGGACCCCGCGAGCATGATCACCCGAGCCGTAAAAGACGGGAAATACTGGGTGCTGAATGGCACGAAGTCCTGGATCACCAACGGCACCATTGCCGATCTGGCGGTCGTGTGGGCGAAAGCGGAAGGACAGGTGCGCGGGTTTCTGGTCGAGAAAGGCACGAAGGGTTTCGCGGCGCCCGAGATCAAGCACAAGATGTCATTGCGGGCCTCCGTCACGTCACAGCTTATCTTTGAGGACTGCGCCGTTCCTGAAGAAAATCAGCTGCCGGGGGCGGATGGGCTGAAAGCAGCCCTGATGTGCCTGAACCAGGCCCGCTATGGCATCGCCTGGGGCGCACTGGGCGCGGCCATGGCCTGCTATCACACGGCCCTTGAATATTCCGGAGAGCGGGTGCAGTTCGGCCGCCCGATCGCAAGCTTCCAGCTCGTCCAGGAGAAACTGGCGGCGATGCTGACGGAAATTACCAAGGGCCAGCTGCTGGCACTCCGGCTGGGCCGCCTGAAAGAGGCGGGCAAACTGCATTTTGCCCAGACCTCGCTCGCCAAGCGCAACAATGTCGCCGCCGCGCTCGATTGCGCACGCCTGGCCCGGGAGATTCTGGGCGCCAACGGCATCAGCCTCGAGTACGCCGTGATGCGCCACATGTGCAATCTCGAAACCCTCAAAACCTACGAGGGGACCCACGACATCCACACCCTGATACTAGGCCAGGCCATCACAGGGCTGGAAGCCTTCTCCTGAAGGAGTGATGAGTCATGAGTGATGAGTAAAAACCATCGGCAATCACTCATGACTCATCACTCATTTTACAGGCGAGGATTTCCCGGATTTTGCATTTCAGCGGCTCCAGGTCAGCCGATTTTATGATGTACGCATCGGCTGCCCAGGTGAAAAAGTCATCCTGGTAGGAGGAATATGCGGTATTGAGGATGATCGGAATTCTCCCATGGTCCATGAGGATCTGCGCCATCGCATCCAGCCCGTCCTTTTCCGGCATGCGGATGTCCATGACGATGACGTCGGGTGTCTCCTGCGCCACACACTCGGAGGCTTCGTTGCCGTTTCCCGCGAGGAGGACGCGGTAACCCTCCGACTCGAGTTCGGCCTGGTACAGCCTCCGCAGACTTCTGTCATCGTCGACGACCAGAATGGTATTCATCTGCATTACTCCTTCGATTCCGCGGCAGCCGCGCCGTGGGATGCCGTGATCCCGCCCTCGGGATTAATGGCTAGTCTCAGGTAGAAAGAGGATCCGGCTCCGGGCGTGCTCTTGAAGCGAATGGATCCTCGGTGAGCCTCCACGACCTGGGACACGATGGCAAGACCCAAGCCGGTACCCGTGGTCTTCGTCGTGAAAAAAGGCTTGAACAACTTGTTCCAGTTCTCCTTCGGGATGCCGGTACCGGTGTCGGTGACCTCGATCTCGAGAGAGTTGGCATCCGAGGCAGTCGCCAGGGTCAGGATGCCGCCGGCGGGCATGGCATCCAGGGCGTTGCCCACAAGATTCATCAGGGCCTGCCGTACCTGGAGTTCGTCGATCCTGAGAACCGGGAGGCCGGGTTTCAACTGGAGCACGGTCCGCACTCCGCTTCTTTCCAGGTCATCGTGCATGGTGATCAGGACGCTGCGGATCAGGGCGTTTACATCCGCAAGCTGGAATTCCGGGCGGGAGATTCTGCGGTACGCCAGCACCTCCCCGATCAGTCTCTCCAGGCGGTTCACCTGTGACAGGATAACCCCCATTTCTTCGCTGCGGGGATCCTCCGCCGGCATGGTGCGCGCGAGCCTCCGGGCAAAGCCGCCGATCGTGGCCAGCGGCGCGCGGATTCTGTAGGCCAGCAGGGTGGCCAGCCTGCCCATGGTCGTGATCCTCTCGGCCTGCAGCAGTTGCTCCTGGCTGGCGCGCAGCGTCACGTTCCTTTCCTCGGAAATCCTGATCTCCTCCGACAGTCTCCGGTACAGACGCGTGTTCTGGATGGCAGCGCTTGCCTCCTGAGCGTAGATCTCGAGCAGGCCCAGGCTGTGGTCGTCGATCGGCGTGCGTGCGATCGCATTATCCGCTATCAGGAGGCCCAGGTCCTTGTCCGCGAGGAACAAGGGCGCCACCGCGAACTCGTCCGTGCCGAACATCCGGGCCGTCTCGCTGTCCACCGGGAAGCCGTGGGGCACGAACGCGCCCCGGAAAGCCCGGCAGACCTCGTGCGACCTGAGAATCCGGACCAGAGGGTGCGTCTGATTGTCCAATGGGATCCGGATACGCGCCACAAGCTCGTTGATCCATCTGTCCTTCTTGATGTCCGCAGCCTGATGAATCGAATCCAGCAACTCGCCGAGCGACTCGTGCTTCTCTTTCAATGCCCTCCAGATCCGGGATGCCTCTTCCGGGGTTTCCGGGCCGATGGCCAGCCGGCCCCGCAAGGCGTTCTCCGCGTCGTCCAGCAGCAGGATGAAAGCGCGGTTGAAACCCAGACCCCATCCCGCCGTCACCCCCACGAGGATGATGTACAAGGCCTTCGTTTCATCCATGGTCCTCTGGAGCGCGCGACTCACGTCGTGGAGGATGGTGAGTTCCAGGACGCGATTCTCCAGGGATTGCGTTCCATGATCAGGATGAAGCACTTCTCTCATACGCACCTTCAAGGCCGGTTCTGCCATGCCTCCCTGCGGCAGATCCTGTCATACAATCCCATGTACTTGCGCGCCGATTCCTCCCAGGACCATCGCTGCAGCATGTCCCGCACCATCAGCCGCTGCCAGCGCTCGGAGTCGGAGAAAACGACCAGAGCACGCTCGATGGCGGTCATCATCGCAGCTGAAGAGTATTCCGTGAAAACGAATCCGGTGCCGCTGTCCGCCCCTATGTCGTAATCGGCAATCGTGTCGGCAAGTCCGCCGGTAGCGCGGACAATCGGGACCGTACCGTAGCGCAGGCTGTAAAGCTGATTCAGGCCGCAGGGCTCATACTTGGAGGGCATCAGGAACATGTCGGCACCCGCCTCGATCTGGTGCGCCAGCCGGTTGTCGAAACCGAGTTTGACCGCGATCTTGTCGGGGTACCGGGCGGACATACCCTGGAAAAGCTCGTGGTACTTCAGCTGTCCGGTTCCCAGAACCACCATGTGCATGTCCTGCTCCGCGATCCTTTCGATTGCTTCGCCAATCAGATCGAATCCCTTCTGGTCGGCCAGCCGGGAAATGATGCCCATCAGGGGGACCCTGCCTCTTCTCTGCGGCAAACCCATGGTTTGCAGCAGCGCGGCCTTGCACGCCGCCTTGCCTGAAAGGTCTCCCGCGGAAAACCGCCCGGGAATCAGAGCGTCGGTCTCGGGGTTCCAGTCATCGTAATCGATGCCGTTGACGATGCCGAACAAATCGCGGGCGCGGTCTTTCAGGACGCCCTCCAGGCCGTAACCGAATTCGGGTCCTGACTGGATTTCCCGGGCGTAGGTCTCGCTCACGGTATTGACGAGATCGGCGAGCTGGATGCCGATTTTCATGAAATTAACCTTGCCCCAATACTCGAACGGAGACAAGGGGCGGAAGAACGATCTGTCGATTCCCGCCCAGCCCATGGTTTCCGCTTTGAACAGGCCCTGGAACGCCAGATTGTGGATCGTAAACAGGCAGCCGGAACCTGTGAAGAACGGGTCGTCCCGGTACACGGTGCGCAGCAGGCCGGGCACCAGCCCGGTCTGGGAGTCGTGGCAGTGAATGACGTCCGCCGGCCTCCCCAGACGGCGCAGAAATTCGAGGCCTGCTTTGGCCAGGAAGGTGAAGCGCTGCATGTTGTCCGCATACGCCTCCTTGGTGACCGGGTCGTCGTACACGCCGTCGCGCGCGAAGTAGCCGCCCCCGCCCAGGAAAAACGCCTCCACTCCCGTTCCCGGCATGATTGCCTGAGCCACTTCCACGCGAACCGTTTCCGGCCCCATCGGGATTTCAAACGGCGGCACCGTGACGCACGGCTGGACGCCGTACTTCTCGTGCGGGATCACCTGATAGTCGGGCAGCACGACGGCAACGCGCGCTCCCAGCCTTTCCAGCATCTTGGGCAGCGCGCCTGCTACATCCGCCAACCCCCCGACCTTGACGAACGGCGCGGCCTCCGCGGTAAACATCACTATGTATTTACGGTCCTTGTCTGTCATGTCACCTCTTCAGCAATTAGGGATCCTGAACAACATCGCACGACATGTTCCCATGCCCGGTAAGACCGTTCTGGCGTGTACGACCGGCAAGCCCGGAGGTTCCCGCCAACAATATTATAGCTCTACTTCCCGGAGGTATTTGGCCGCTTCTTCGGGCGCCGTGGGATTAATGTAGAAGCCGGTGCCCCATTCGAAGCCGGCAATGCGGGTCAGACGGGGAATGATCTCGATGTGCCAGTGGAAGTCGGCCGAGATGGTATCCCAATAGGCTGCGCGCCTGGGCGTCATGCCGACGTTGGGGGTGGTGTGCACCAGGAAATTGAAGGGCGGGTCGTTCAGGCACCGCTTGATCCTTGACAGCACTTCCTTGAGGGAAGCCGCCAGTTCGTGAATCATGCCGTCGGTGATTTCGGCAAAACTGTGGCTGTGCTGCCGCGGTGCGAGGAAGAGCTCGAAGGGAAAGCGTGATGCATAAGGGGCCATGGCGACCATGTGGTTGTTCGCCAGCACAATCCGCTCCCCGGATTCCAGCTCCTGCTCGATCACATCGCAGAAGAGGCAGCGCTCCTTGTAGTGGTAATGGTCTTTCGCGGAGTTCAATTCCTGGGCCAGCGCCAGAGGGGTTACGGGCGTGGCGATGATCTGGGTGTGCGGGTGGGCGAGAGAAGCGCCGGCGGCGGCGCCGTAATTCTTGAAAATCAGGACGTATTTGAAGCGGGAATCGCGCAGCAGGTCGTTCAGCCGCTCGCGGTACATCCAGATCACCCTCTCGAGGTCCGCGAGCGGCATGTCGGCCATGCCCAAATCGTGCTTCGGCGTTTCGATGATGACCTCGTGGGCGCCGACGCCGTTCATCCGGTCGTGAATGCCGATCCCCTTGCGCTCCAGCCCGCCTTCGATGCGCAGCGCCGGGAACTTGTTCGGCACGACGCGCACCTGCCAGCCGGGCGAGTTCGGCCCGCGCCCGTTGTACCGGATGGCCGTGATTTCCGGCGGCGTCTTGGCTTCGTTCCCTTCGCAGAAGGGACAAAAGCCGGTCGGCACGTTCTGTTCAAGCTTCGGGAAATCGTCGGGCCGGCGGCCTCGTTCGGACGCAATGATGACCCAGCGTTTTTGGATGGGATCGTGGCGTAGCTCAGGCATAAGTCCAAACCCTACCGGTATGACGTTCTACCGGAGCAAGCGATTTCCTCCCCATGGAGAAGCCGACGGCTCCCGAATCGAGCAGGAAATCCAACACGAATCAGAAACCATACCACTCTCAACCCCTCAATTCAACGCCGGTCCGGAAACCGCAGCCACGGCACGCACAAAACACACCAACACGAATGACAGCCCGTATCGCGGGGTTTGGGTATCTCGCGGTTCAAGAAATCAGCCCGGACAGCCCTTTGCCCGCCTTCACGGCCGCTTCTGCAGACGTGCGCGCGCCTTGCTTATGGTCGCCTGATCGTTGGATTTCTGCGCCATCGCCAGCACCTTTGTCCAGTAGGGAGCGGCCTCGGCAGGCTTGCCGGCGGCGTCCAGCGCGGCGGCAAGCTGGTAGGTCGCTCCATAGTGGGACGGGTTGGCCGCCAGGACACGCCGGAAGTGGGCGGATGCCTCAACCGGGTTCTTCTGCTTGTAGAAAGCCCTGAGGCCCGCGTACATGAAGGCGTTCTCGCCGACGGCATCCAGCTGTGCCAGCCGGTCTTTGGCCGTCGTGGCCGTCTTTACATCCCCGATCTGTTCCGCCATGGCCAGCATTTTTTCCCAGACAGGCCGCGCCTCGGCAGGGCGCCCCTCAAGATCCAGCGCACTCGCCAGCTGGTAGGTTGCGCCGTAATGATCAGGATTGATCGCCAGCACTTTCTGGAATAAAACGCCGGCCTGCTCCGGCTCGTACTCCTTGTGCAGCAGGTCGAGCCCCCGGCGCATGAGGACAAACTGACTGGCCCTGTCGATCGTGGGCTTGTCATGGATTTTCTCCGCCATGCCGAGCATGCGTTCCCAGACCGGATACGCTTCTTCCGTGCGCCCGGAATGCTCCAGCGCCGTGGCAAGCTGGTAGGTGGCTCCATAATGGGTCGGATTGAGCTCGAGGACCTTGCGGAACAGCGCCGCCGCTTCGGTCGGGTTGTTGCGCGTGTTCATCGCCTCCATCCCCTGGCTCATCAGTGTTTCCTGCTGTGTTGCCGAGTCGGCTGCCGCCGTGTCAGGCTTTGCCGCGCATCCGACAAGCGGCAGAGCAGCCAGGAGACCTGTGATCGCAATTACTGCTGAAAGCCATTTGACAGTCAGGTTTGAACAACGCATCGTAATGCTCCGTCGTCTTTGTAATAGCTTGCGCAGGCGATGTGCCAAGCGATTGGGGTGACAGTCGGTTGACAGAAGTCCGCCTGCGCCGGAGATCGCCAACTCCGGCGCTGCATGTCACTTATCGGTCACTGTCCTGAGATCGTTTAGAGATTGAATTAATGCTCCATCCGCATGAAAACCACGAAATACACGAAAAGGCCAATTGTCTTTTCGTGTGTTTCGCGTGTTTCGTGGTTTGATGTAGGATCTCGCCATGACATTTCGGACAGTGCTTGCACGAGTGCTGCTGCCCGCCATGTTCGCCGGTTCGCAGGGGACGCTTCCCTATGTCCGTCGAGGCGATGAGGTGGAGGCGCGTTATCGGGCCCATGTCGCCAGGCTGTCGGGTTTTCTGGAGGAGTTTCGCCTGGGGCTCAGGAATGAGCCCGACCTCGTGGCGAAACTCGAGGCTGCCGCCCCGCAGCCCGTAGCCTCCGGATATCGGGTTCTCCCCCGGATCCTCCCCGACGGGCCGCCGCCGGCAATGCCGATGCGCTCGGCGTCGGTCTCGTACAGCTGGCGCCGCACAGACGGGTTCCTGGACATGGATCAGGCGCGGCTCGCCGCGCTCGAGCAGAACCTCGCGAGGCTGCGGAACCTGTCGGGGGCCGCCGCGCGCTCCCTTGCGGAAGAAATGGTGGTTTCGTGCCAGGTGCTCGCGGGCAATCAGAGGATCATCGACCATCACATCAAGTACAACCGTTTCTGGCAGCGGGAGATTGCCGCCGATCGGGACCGGTTTGACGCCAACACGGTCCTGCACGACGCCGTGGTCGAGCGGCAAGCGATCCTGGACGCGCTTGGCGCCGCCGACGAGGAGAGTTTCCGCAAGGTACTCGCCGCCGTCCCGGGCATGGGGGCCGTGGGCTCGCAAACAGAACTGGAGCCTGCCCTGCGCGGCCGCGAGCAGGCGCTGCTCGCGCGCATACGGAAGGGCATCGTCCCGCCGGTGCTGCCGCCTTTCTGCAAGATCGAGACACGCCGGCCGCATCGCCTGGTGCTCCGCGTCCGCGTCTACACGGACATCGGGGACGGCGGGTTTCTGCGCGCCTTCAAGGATGTGGTGGAAAACGTGTGGCGCTTCTCCGGGCCGGATGAGGAATATCGTGTCGCGCTGGAGATACGGCGCCTGAGCCCACGCCGGCTTTATGCGGGTTCGGAAGGTTGCAGGAAATCAGGCAGGGACGATTGCCGCCCACCGGCTGCGGGCGCGCCGGTGGATCTGCAGAAGCACGTTGCGCTGTTTCCCGCCGACGGCGCGGTACTGACCACGGGGGCGATTACGACGCACGCGCTGCCGCGCCGCACGATCAATCTTGGCCCGCAGGAGATCCCCAGAAACACGCTCGCCCACGAATTCGGCCATCTGCTCGGTTTTGGCGACGGCTATTTCCGCGGCTGCCGCGACCTCGGCGCCGACGGTTTCGAGGTCCTGGAGATCGGCACGGATCCTCAGGACATCATGAGCAACCCCGGCCACGGCCGCGTCACCCGCGCGCATTTCCAGGCCCTTCTCTCGGTACCGCAATCGGCCAGGTTCCAAAAAAGAGAGTGAACTCCGGCCGCCCAACCCGCATTATTTGTAGACGTGCTTGGCAAACGGATGCGAGACGGCGCGCAATGCCGGTAATGGCCCTCAACGGAGAGCTTTCAGGACACGGAAGAACATGGGCAGGGCTTTTGCAGCCCTGCGCGCCGGCAAAGGCCCTGCTCACGGATCCGGTCCGTGTTCATCCGTGTTTTTCCGTGTCCGAAGGCGTTTTATGACCTTTCCCGCATCAATAATCCAGGCTGAGTTCTCCGAAAACCTCGCGCCTGTCGCCATCCCTTTCGACAGCCAGGTTTGCTGTGCTTATTCCTCCAAGCCGGAGAGGCCGTACACTATGAGGGCTGTCGTGTCGTGACCGAATCCGGATCCGATGACGAAGGGAGGCGACAAGGCCTCCCCTCTTCATCTATTGACCAGCTCGTTTACCGCTACTGCTGGATCGGACCGCTGGGCGTAATGATCACAAACGATGAGGCCCAGGTTGCAGCGCGTGAGGTCGGATTGCTGTTAGGAGTTGATCTGACGTTAACGACATCACCGGGCCTCAACACAACGGTCCCGGCGTAGCTGCAAGAAGTTGCCGAGTCCGAAATGGTACATGTTGCGGCCGTGGCTGATCCATTTGCCATTACGGTGAACCCGTAGCTGTTGCCCGTGCCCGGACTGCCCGTTAATGTCACGGAGAAGTTGGACAGCGTGCCAACGCAGTAGACTGTTGCATTACCGTTAGTCGTTGTAATGCTCGGGTTAGTCTGCGATACCAGTGCAGCATAGTTGGTGTTGCTGTTGCTGAGACTTTGCCCGTTGCTTCCACCGTTGTAGGCTGTGGTCCCGGCCGTGCAGACTCCGGAGGATCCAGCCGGACCTGTTGCTCCTGTCACGCCCGTTGCTCCTGTCGGCCCCGTCGCCCCCTGGAATCCAGAAGGACCAGTTGCGCCCTCCGGACCCATTAGACCCTGAGGTCCAGTAACACCGGTGGGACCAACAGGTCCAGTGGGACCTGTGTTGCCAGTAGCACCGACCGGTCCAGTATCGCCAGTTGCTCCCGTGGATCCGGTAGTGCCAGTGGCACCAGTCGGTCCGGTATCGCCGGTGAGGCCTGTGGCCCCCGTGCTGCCAGTTGCACCTTCCGGCCCAGTAGGCCCGGTGATTCCGGTTGCTCCTATTGGACCGGTTGGTCCTGTCACTCCGACTGGACCCGTTGCTCCCGTGTTACCGGTAGCACCTTCCGGGCCGGTTGGGCCGGCAACGCCAGTCGATCCTGTGAGTCCAGTCGCGCCAGTAGCACCGATAGGTCCCGTGGCACCGGTATTGCCGGTGGCGCCATTAGGTCCGGTGGGGCCGGTGAGCCCGGTCGCTCCCGTTGCACCGATGGGACCTGTGGCACCGGTTGCGCCGACGGGTCCTGTAGCTCCGGTATTGCCGGTGGCGCCATTAGGTCCGGTGGGGCC